>Ga0192647_100062_pt1 | contig 63633 bp, 50 predicted proteins | sample LauGreFa1BDMLBSN_2_FD_133046 | JGI IMG/M metagenome (GOLD analysis project Ga0192647, IMG submission 133046) | Freshwater lake microbial communities from Lake Michigan, USA - Fa13.BD.MLB.SN - reassembly | ecosystem: Environmental > Aquatic > Freshwater > Lake | place: Lake Michigan, USA... | reverse complement strand
ACCTGCGGAATCATCACCTCGGCCAGACCTTCGGAAACAATTCATCGGGAGGCGGAGCGCCGGGCTTCATCAGTCCTGTCGACTCGATCGACGGTATGCGTATGGTTAGGCGGTTGGGTTGCCACACCACGTCGTCGCCGAGCCAGCGAGTGGTCAGTGCAATTCTTTGACCTGCGTACTGCGCGGTGCGCGGCAAGGAGGCATGGATGGTCTTCGGATGGATGAGCAGGATGTCGCCCATCGCGCAGGGCCATACTCGTCGTGGGGCGTTGGGATCGGCCACCCGCCTCTCGAGGTGGCTCCACGGAATATGCTCGAGTTCGAATGCGGCCGGGTCCGACATCGGCGAGTGGTAGCGCCACGGGTCGCGGTTGGAGCCGGCGAGAGTGACGATCGGTGCGTTCTCCATCGGCACGTCGGTGAGGGCAACCCAGAACGAGGGCATCATCTCGCCGCGGAATGGGAACGTGCACTCGTCGTTGTGCCAGGGTGTTGCCGACTCGGCGCTCGAGCCCTCCTTGATGAACGAGGCATCCATCCAGTAACGCACGTGGCGCGCACCCATAAGACGTGCCACCACTTCGGCCGCCACACTGTTCCACAGCCAGTCGCGCAGGCTCGGCAGGTGCTGGGCAAAGTTGCGCAACTGCACCTGGCCATCGCCGCGGTGCACCGAGGGCGGGTTTTGGTGGGGCGAGGCGTCTAGGGCGCGTTGCAGTGTCCCGGCGTCGAACGCGCGCAGTGCGTCGTTGAGTGTGCGGGCGAGCTGAGTGCAGGTCTCTGCGTCGAACACGCGTTCGACGCGCACGCAGCCCTCGCTTTGGTAGTGGGCGATGTGTTGGTCGGTGACCAGTTCGTCGATGGGGCGAGTCATGAGTCCACCGGGTCGTGGGCGCCGCGGGTCAGGACCCGCGGGTCGTGAAGGGTGGGGAAGGTCGCCGAGGGCGGGTGATAGTCCCACCGCAAGGTGCGCGGAATGTTGGTGAAGTGCACACCGATGTTGATCACCCACAGCACGAACAGGGCTGCGTAGGTCAGCGAGGCCAGTGTCGTCGATTGGGCGCCCGGCAGATCCCAAGCCCAGGCGATTTGCCACAGACGCCAGCTGAGGTACAGGCAGGGGACGATGACCCAAATGGGGCTGCGCCAGCGCTTCCAGACGAAGAGTTCTGTTGCCACTTGAGCGATGAACATCGCGAGGTAGGCGGTGAGCCCGATCGTCACCTCCCGCGCTCCGCCGACGAGGCCGACGAGTACGAGTGTGATCACGGGCAGCACGAGGCCCACGATCCAAATGACGACGAGCCACACCTTGAACCAATCCGGTGGGGGCCTCGGCCCGGGGAAGGCGGCCGTGCCCACCAGCCGCCTAGAGCCGATCCAGACGTAGAGGCTGGCGATCGCGAAGAACGCGATATTCTGCGCAACGGCGGACCACAGGGGATCAATGATCATGGCGAAAGATTCCATTCCCAAAGCCTATGCGCAAACGCGCCACGGGCAGGTGCACTACCGAAGGCTCACCGGCGGATCGCGGCGCGTGTTGCTGATCCACTGGTTACCGCTCTCTTCGAGGATGTACCAGCACGTGATGCCTATTCTCGCAGAGCGCGGCTGCGATGTGCTGGCGGTGGACCTTTTGGGGTATGGGCGGTCGGATCCTCGGCCGGACCGCTGGTCAATGGGTGAGTGGGCCGCGAGCGTGGCGGAGGTGGCGGGCGCCTTGGGGTTCGACAAGGCGCGGGTCGTTGGCGGGCACTCGGGCAGCTGCGTCGCCGCGGAGCTTGCGATCCACTTTCCCTCGCTCGTGGCGTCAGTCGTGCTCGACGGCTGCCCGCTTCTGACACCACAGTTGAGAGCGACCTTCAAGGCGATGCAACAGGCGGTAAGGCCGGCACCGGATCCGAGTGGAGCCCATGAGTCGCTGGTGTTTCGAACGGTGCGCACGACCTACGAGCACTACCTTCCCGGATTCCAGGTGACGGCAGACACTCTCGAAACCCTTTGGCCCGCAATGATCGATTACCTCGAGACGGACTTCGTGTCCTCGGCGCCGATTTCGGCCGAGTACGATTTGGAGTCGAGGATCCTGGCCATCCGCCAGCCGCTGACCGTGCTGACGGCCGACACTGATACCTTAGTCGGTACCTTCGAGCGCGTTTGCGCGCTGCGCCCCGATGCCCGTCGATACCGGTTTGCCGGACATCATCCGTTGCACGAGCCGGCGCGCGCCGCGGAGTATGCAGCGTTAATCGATCCAGTCTGACCGACAAAATCTGGATCTGAGACAATCCGCACGCACGTCGGTCCCGCGTGCGCCCTATCGGTCTTTGCGCGCATGTTGGTCATCGTCGGTCTCGTTGTCTTCATCACTTTTATCGGCATCGGCATCATCGTGCCGTTGTTCCCGTTCTTCGGTGAGCGCATCGGCGCTTCGCCGGAGACGATTACGCTTGCCGTGGCTGTGGGCGCTTTCGGGCAACTGATCTCCACGCCGTTTTGGGGCTGGCTCAGCGACCGCATAGGGCGCAAACCCGTGCTGCTCCTGAGTCTGCTCGGCAGCACCCTTGCCAACGTATTGCTGGCCTATGCCGATACGCTGCATACCCTGCTGTTCTCTCGTCTCGTGGCCGGTCTCATGTCGGGCATCATCGCCGTGGCCTTCGCGGCCGCCGCTGACGTGACTGTGGGCGAACAGCGCGCCAAGGCCATGGGTCGCATCGGCGCCTGCTTCTCGTTCGGATTCATGATGGGCCCGGCGCTCGGCGGCTTGCTGGCGGGCGAGAATCCGGCGTCGACCGATTACTTCGGTATCGCCATGATGGCGGCCGGTCTCGACGTTCTCGCTCTGGTGCTGGCCGTGCTGTTCCTGCGCGAGACCCATCCTGCCGGCGAGCGCAGCGGGGCGCCGATGTTCGATCGGCAACTGGCTCGTCGCAGCCTGCAGCACCCGGTGCTCATGAAGATGTGCCTGGCGAACTTGCTCTTCGCCGGCAGTTTTGCCGTGATCGACTCCATGCTGCCACTCTTTGGCAACCGCGTGCATGGACTCTCGCCCGTGCAAATCGGCTACATGTTCACGTTCATGGGCTTGATGTCGACCCTCGTGCAGGCCTTTGCGGTGGGTCGGGTCAGCGCACGCTTTGGGGTGTTCTCGTCGGTGATCGCCGGACTCGCGCTGTTCGGTGTCGGGCAGATGTTCATTGCGGTTTCCGGATCGAGTGCGACGATGGTGGTTGGGGGCTTTTGCATTGCGGCGGGATTTGCGATCTTCAATGCGCCGGCCTCAACGATCGTTACTACGGCTGTGTCGCCGACAGAGCGCGGTACGGTACTTGGGATCTTCCAAGGAGCGGGTAACGTGGGACGGACGCTGACGCCGCTGTATTCGGGGTGGTTGTTTACGGCCATAGGTCCCGCGGCGCCGTTTGTGGGTGCATCGTTGATCATGGTGCCGGCGATTGGTGCACTGTGGCGTGCACGCCGCGCGGCGGAATTGACGACATCGACCTAGAGGGGGAGCAATGACTCAAAAAACACTGTCCCGTCGTGAAGCGGGCGCCTTGATGATGGGTTCCGCCGGTGCCTTGGCGGCGACTAGCGCCGTCGCCGCCGGAGGTACGGGCAAGTCGATCGCTTCGAGTCGTCTGCCCACTGACCCGCGCGAGATCATGGAAGCGCTGGTGCGCATCTACGGCACTACCGGCCCGAAGCGTGTCACCTGGAAGACCCGCATCACGGTGTATGCCGTGCAGCCCTCCGGGGTCACTCCGCTCATCGGTCTGCGCGGCAGTGAAAGCAGTTGGTGGACCCGCAAGGACGAGTCGACCTGGGTTCGTTACTCCTCGACGTTGTCGTTCTTCGAGGATTTGCAGACGCGGCAGTTCATCGAAGAATTCCGTAATCCGCTCAACGGGCACGTCGGCAAGTTGGGGGTGAGTTTCATTCGCCACAAGGAAGGCGAATATTTCACGCCAATGGGTGAGTACTTCGGCAGTATGAAAAAAGCCTTTCCCGCGGTGTATCCCGATGAGCCGCTGACGGCTGACTGGGATATGGATGCAGGGATGGTGCGTCTGCGCGGCGCGTCAAACTTTCCGCCGATTCTGCGTCAGCCCACCAAGGAGACCGCGACGCTCGTGGTTCGGGCGGCAGAGCTCTTCGACAAGCGCGTGGAGACGCCCGAGGCCACGGTATCCGGCTGGAACATCCGCCCTTGGGAGCCGTTTCTGGGCATGGGCGATGCGCCGGGCCACGTGATCTGGCATTTCGACGGCGTCAAGCTGACCGATGTCGAGCAACTGGATGCGGACTACTTGGCGCGCGCGCGGGCGCACACGCCGCTCTTTGACCGCAGTCCCCAGTTCGACGAAGGGCCCTCGTTCTTCGAGCGGGTGATCGAGATGCGCGGCCGCAAGCCTCAGGGTTGACCGCCGGTCCAGCGTGGACCCGCCGGCGTCAGCGGGCGGGCTCCACGCGTTCAGGCAGCTTGTAGAACCACAGGAAAATCAGCCCCGCGGTGTAGGCCAGCGAGGGTATGCCCACGAGGCTCAGAATCACCGCGAGTTCCGCGCTAGCCGGCTGTTGCTCTAGTGGCAGGTTCTTGTCGAAGTGCATCAGCTGCAGCAGTTCGCCGAGCAGTAGAGGCCCGAGCGAGTAGCCGAGTCTTTCAATGAAGACGTAGATCGAGGTGTAAAGTCCCTCGCGGCGCAGGCCCGTGCGCTCCCGATCGTGATCAATGGTGTCGAGCCACATCGCTTGGCTGAAGAGCAGGATCGCGGACGAGAAAATACCGCCGAGAATGCCTCGGGCGATGAAAAAGGCCGTTGAGTCTTCCGGCGTCGCAAATAACCACGTCAGGGTGGCGAACACTTCACCGATGATGCCGATGGCGAGTCCCATGCGCTTGGTCATGTAGCGACCCAGCCAACGGAAGACGGGAATGAAGATCACCGTGCTCGCAATGGTTGCGACCGCCAGTTGAGACATGAGCGAGAAGTCGCGCTTCAGCACCATGACGACGAAGAATGCCGTGGTGGCGCCTCCTGCGGAGAGAGCGATGAACTGCAGCACCTTGATGCCGACCATCATCATGAATGGTCGGTTGTCGAGCACGGCACGCAACTGCTCGCGAATTGGGACATGCGAGGCCGCCTCGTCAATTTGCGAGGCGTTGGCCGAGCGTGTGCCGAGGAATGTCGTCATCATCACGGCGAAGACCAATGCGCCGTAGATCGCACCGAGGGTCTGATAGGAGTCGGGATTTTGTCGACCAAGTTTTTCGACAATCAGCGGTGCCACGGCGCTACCCGCAACCGAGCCGAACATCATGAACACCGAGCGGTAGCCCATGATGCCGAGGCGCTGCATGCGATCGCGCGTCATCTCCACCGGCATCGTCAGGTAGGGCACGTTGAAAATGGTGAAGCCGAGCGAATAGACGACGAGCACGGCCAGCGCGATATATGGCGCGTTGTGCGGGCTGACCATGTGGTGCAGCGAATAGACGAGTGGCACGCTGAATGCGCACACGATGGCGCCAAGCAGCAAGTAGGGCCGTCGTCGCCCCCACCGCGAGCGGGTGCGGTCGGTGACCCATCCCATCAGCGGATCGCTGATGGCATCGGCGAACCGAGCCACGAACACGATCAGGCCGGCGATGCCCGGCTCGATCTTGATGATCGTGGTGAGATAAATGAGGACGAGCGCCGTGACGACGTTGAGGTAGGCGATGGTGCCAAAGGATCCCAGCCCCCAACTGAAGCGGACTCGCCAGGGAATCCCGCCGGGCGTGCCGGCCGAGTCAGCCGACATCGGCTTGCCGGGCGAGACTTTCGAAGGTGTAGGAGGTCGCGTGCGGTGCCCCGGCCACTCGCTCGATCAGTGCCGCGCGTTCACGCTCAAGTTCCTTGGCGAGATCGCCTTGCGGCACGTATTCGTTGAGTTGCTTGCGATCGATCACGCTTTTTTCCTGAAGCATGTGCTCAAGCACGGTGACTCGATCGCGCAGGATCCAAAGCTCCGCCAGCAACTCGCTGTTCATCCTCATCAGGTCATCCAGTTCCTTCTGACCGAGATAGGGGCGTTCGGGGCGATCGACGGTACGCATCTCAGAGATCCTCAGGCCGGCTTGCGACCGCGTGTCACCCACGGATAGCCGCGTTTCTCGAGGGCAAATTCGTCCACGTCCACGAAGCCGGCATCACGCATGATTTCGGCGAGGTTGATGGAGGCTGCCGCCGAGAAGAACGGTTCGGCTCGGTTGTCCGTGTCCCAATCGAGCACCACGGCTTGCAGCGGATTGACGGCGCGAAACGGCGGCGGGTCGTTGATGATCATCTCGCCACCCGGTTGCAGGATGCGGAACATCTCGCGGATCACTTTCTCGGTGACGACGGGTGGCATCTCATGGTGCACCGCGTACGAGATCACTACATCGACGCTGTTGTCCTGCTCAGCGACATTGCAGCCGTCTTCCTGGCGGAAGGTGATGTTGAGTCCCAGCATCTCGCTCATGAAGTGTCCCGAGCGCAGCAACGCAGGTGACAGATCGCCACCGATCAGTTCGGCATTCGGGAATTTTTGCCGGGCAATACTCAGCGTCGTCGCTCCGCCGCAGCCGACTTCGTAGATTCGCTTTGGATCGCTGACGCGCAATTGTTCGAGGACCCGGCCGCGTTGCGAGCGGATGTCGGCGAAGACGTCGACGGCGGCGTATCCGCCATGGACGAATACGTACGGCCCGATGCCCGCCATGAACATCGGCTGGGTCATGTCGTAGCCGTCCCAGCCACCCGGTTCGAGGTGCCATTCGACACCCTCGTACCACGAGGGGATCTCAAGGTTGGGGTTCAGCTGCAGGCGCGAGGTGTCCTTGGGCTTCTTGGCGTCAGCAATCGCCTGCCACTCGGTGCGACGTGCCTCCACGGCAGGAATGGCGCGAATGTAGTTCTGCTCGCCAACCCAGCGCTGATAGAAGCGATTGAATCGATACGCTTTCGAGCGCTCGACGACATCGCGGGCACGACGCAGGCGGTCTTGCCACACGTGTGGTCGCGCATCGCTTTTGAACTCTTCGGCGAGCTCAGGCGCCTCGGGCTGAGCCGCATAGTCCTGCTCTGCGATGTCACGCAGGGTCGAGCTCGAAAAGGTCTGCAACGACCCGAGAAACTGCAGGCCTGCACGGCCGCGTTGTTTAAGCGTGATCATCGTCGGGCGCCTCCGCTGTCGAGTTCGTTCCAGAATGTACCTAATGCTTGGTTGAGTTCTGCCGGTGATTCGAGGGGGAGCAACCGCCCTGCGGAGGGCAACTCCACCACGCGGGCATTCATGAATGCAGCGGCGCTCTTGCGGGCCATCTCCGGCGTCAGCACCGAATCTCCCGTGCCCACCGGAATCATCACCGGCATCGGCAACTTCGGCAGCAGCTCGCTGGCGGCGGGTTGCTGCTCGGCCGCCGTAAGAAACGCGACGAACGTCTCGTACGGCGTCTGCTCGAGCATGGATCGGTAACGGGCACGCGCGGTGAGTGACGCCGAGGGTGCGACGATGTACTCGTTGAAGCGCCGGAACAAAGTGTCCTTACCTTCGATGACGACGGTGCGGGCATTCTCTGCTCGATAGCGCACGCCAGCCGGGTCGAGGCTGCCGCCGACAACGGAGCTGATCAGCGTCACGGAACGACAGCGGGTCGGCTGCTGCGCGCAGGCGAGCAGGGCGATGTTGCCGCCACCGCTGAGACCTACGACATCAACGGGCTCGCGTGCGCCGACGGCATCGAGAAACTCGAGCAGCTCTGACGCGTACTTGCGCGAGTCGACTTTTGTTGCGGTGACGTGCGACGAGTGGCCGTGGCCGGAAAAATCCGGAGCGAGGCAGCGCCGCGTCTCGCACAGCGCATTGAGTTGATCGGTCCAGAGGCGCGAGTCGAGCAGCAGCGCGTGCACGAACAACACGGGGCGACCCTTGCCGCGCTCGCGGTAACTGATTTGAACGTTGTTGAGGTCAGCAACCCGCTGCACGACGGGTGCGGCCACTGCGGGCGACACTCCGCTGAACTGCAACCATGCCACCGCCAGCACCGCAGCGCAGCTGTTGCGCAGTGCTGACACCCGAGATCGACGAGGCGATGAGGTGTTCATGAGAATCAAGACTACCTCTGATTCACGCGCTGCGACGAGCTCGACGTATGCGTTTTGTGTATGGTTAATGCATTCTGAATAAGTGAAAGGTATTGGACGCAAAACGCGCCGCGCGTGAGTGTCGACGGATGCCGGCGTGGCTGCTCGACAACAACAGCCGGTGGTTCATAAACGGGAGGATTGAATGTCTCAGCGTGCATCGTTTCGTTCGCAAGTTTTGATTGCTGCAGCTGTTGCGGCTGCCGTCAGTGGTACGGCGAGTGCCCAAGCGCAACTCGAGGAAATCATCGTCACCGCCCGTCGAACGGCTGAGTCTCTGCAAGAAACTCCTATCTCAGTGACGGCCTTCACGGCCGAGTCGATCGAGCGCCGTGGTATCCGCAACGTGCAGGATCTGGTGCGCTTCACGCCGGGACTGAGTTTTGACAAGGGCTTCGCGCCGCAGGATACGCGCCCGAACATTCGCGGCTTGCCGACCACTCGTGGTCGCCCGCCCATCGGCATCTTGCTCGATGGCATCGACATCTCCTCCGAGTCCATCGCAACGGCCGGTGGCTCGAACCTCATGAACCTGAAGCTGGTCGATGTCGAGCGCATCGAAGTGGTGAAGGGTCCCCAGAGCGCACTCTACGGTCGAGTGGCTTTCGGCGGCGCCATCAACTACGTCTCCAAGCGCCCGAGTCTCGACAAGCAGGAATCCAATGTCAGCCTCGATCTGGCCACGGGTGGTCTGGCTGAGGCCCGCGGATCGATCAACCTGCCGGTTAGCGATACGGTCGCGCTGCGCGTCAACGCGCTCTACAGCACGTTCGACGGCTTCTTCACGAACAGCATCTCCGGCGGGGATCTTGGCGGATGGGACACGAAGGGTATCGCTGCGGCGCTGCGCTTCCAGCCGAGCGACAAGGTTGATTTCACTGCGCGACTGTCCTACTCGGACGATGAGTCCGGGCCGCGCGCCTCGTACTACGTCGGTCAAGCGGTACCGGGTCGCAACACGCGGTTGAATCTGCCGGCCAACGCGGTGGGCTTGCGCCTGGGCGTGCCGCCGGGTGGTGCGCCGCTGCCGGCTTCGATCCCGTACCCGGCGATCGGCGAAGCGCAGTTGGGCGACAAGATCCTGCTCAGCGTCGACCCGCTGACGGGCAAAGACTATGAAGGCAGCACGCTCGAGGCGCTGGTTTTCAGTCTCGTTGGTGAGATCGACATGGGTTGGGCGACGTTTAACACATGGACGGGCTACACCAAGGCTGACACCCTCAGCCGCGCCGACGCGGACTTCTTTGCGGCACCCGCGGCGACCTCGGTCCGACCGGTCGCCGGCAGCTACGAAGCGCTGCCTGCGTTGTCGATCACCGATCTGGACACCGAAGCCAAGCAGATCAGCCAGGAATTCCGTCTCGGCAAGTTCGACGGTGACGGTCTGCGCTGGGGCGTCGGCGCGTTGTACTGGAAGGAGGACTACTCCAGCGTCAACGCCTCGATCTTCATCGGCGGATACTTCCGTAACCCGCCGCTCATCCCGGCCGGTGCGCCGTGGTCAGCAGCCGCTGAGGTTGCCGCGCGTGGCAAGTTGGCCGGTGATCCGAACTATCGCAACACGGAGCACAAGTCGGCGTATGTGACCTTTGCGTACGATCTCACCGACCAGCTGGAAGTCAGCGCCGAGGCGCGCTACAGCGAAGAGCAGTTCGACTACCTCTTCGGTCGCGCGCTGTCGCTCGGCGTGAATGCGGCGACTGGAGCGCTTACTCCCGCGACCTTCGCCGGCAGTGTGTTCACCCCGTCCTCCAGCACGGATTTCTTCGCGCCGAAGATCACGGTCAACTACACGCCGGTGGATGGCAAGTTGATCTACGCCACGGCCTCCAAGGGCGTGAAGCCGGCGGGCTTCTTGAACGTCGGCGTGGTGCTCGATGCGAACGATGCGAAGTACAACCCTGAGGAGTTGTGGAACTACGAACTCGGCTTCAAGACTTCGTGGATGGACGAGCGGCTGCGCCTGAACGGTGCCTTGTTCCAGATGAAGTACACCGACCGCATCGCACAGTTGCTGGTGCCGGATACTCGCAGCCCGCAGGGCACCTCGACGCTGGTCCGCAACCAGGGTGAGGCGAAGGTCGATGGCGCCGAACTCGAAATCACGGCGGCACTGTCCGAGAGCGTCACGCTGTCGGCCGGCTACACGTACCTGGATGCGCGCTTCATCGAGTCCGAGGTGCCGAACACCTCCGCGCTCGGTATCGCGGGCTCAGGTAACTGCCGCGTCGGCAACGTCGGTGCCCAGGTTGTGTGCTTCACCAACACCAACGGCAAGAGCCTCGAGCAGTCGGCCAAGCACGCGCTGGTGGCCGCGATCTCTTACTCGCGCGAGATGACGAACGGCTGGACGCTCAATGGCGAGATCTCGGGTCAGTGGCGCAGCAAGCGCTTCCTCTCGCCCGATAACCTCGTCTGGTTGCCGAAGCACTCGAACGTCGACATGCAGGTGGGCATCTCGAACGACAAGTACACCGTCGTGGCCTATGCGAACAACCTGTTCGACTTCACGGGTGCGATTTCGGCACAGAGCTACGGCGATCCGTACATCGCTTTCCCGGTGGCCCCGCCCGTGCTCGCGTACACAACCTATCCTGCCGACCCGCGCCAGATCGGCATCCGGCTCGGCATGAAGTTCTAAGTTGATGTTCGGCATTGGGTCTGCCAGGGGGGAGACCACGAGTACCGGGTGGGTGACGCAAGTCACCCACCCGTTCCTTTTCTGCTTCCTGTTGGCGTTATGCTCGGTCGCTGCGCCCGCGGCGGAGCGCGGGCTGATCGACTCCGCCACCCTCGAGGCGCGATACGCCTCGGCGCCCTCGCAATTTTTGATGGTCGACGGTGTTCGACTGCACGTGCGCGACGAAGGTCGCGGGCCTGCATTACTGCTGCTGAACGGTCATCTCGGCAGCCTGCACATGTGGGATCCGTGGATCCCGGAACTCACCCGTCACTTTCGGGTGATCCGTCTCGACTACCCGCCGTATGGATTGTCCGGTCCCGATCCGAAGGGTGTGTACAGCACCGAGCGGGCCGTGGAACTCGTTCGCTTGCTGGCCGATCAATTGGGGCTGCAGCGCTTTCACATCGGTGGTACCTCCAACGGGGCCATGGTCGCTTTGTTTTTTGCCATCGAGCATCCGCAGCGCGTGGATCGTCTCGTGGTCTCGACGCTTCCGGCGAGTCGCCCCCCTGCGCGGCAGCCGAGCGCGGCAATGCGCGCCGCGGCGCAGCAATTGCGGGAGCAGGCGCCGTATCAGCCGCGCGAGTTCTGGCAGGCGTTTCTCGAAGACATCACGGCGAACGACAGCGTGGTGACGCCCGAGCTCGTCACGCGCTATCACGACATCAATAATCGCGACGGTGCGAAGGCCTGGGTCGACGCCTATATTCAGACACAGTATCGGATCTGGGACACGCTGGATGTGCCGAAGTACTACGGCCGACTGACCCGACCGATCCTGCTGCAGTGGGGTGCCGATGGGGTGGTGCTGCCTGAGGCGATTGGTGGACAGGTCGCCGCTCTTCTAAAGGGCGCCCCGGTGACACTGCGGCAATACCGCGGTGCCGGTCATCTGCCGATGATGGAGCAGCCCGCCGCGACCGTGCGGGACGCCATCGAGTTTCTCCAGGCGCGTTGAGCCCGGTTTTACCGGCTACACTGGTGCGGTTTTGAACCGTACCCACGCAAGTCTGCCGATCGACTTCAAACGCGACGACAAGGCGCGCAGCGCGTTCGTGTCTGCACTGCGTCGCCATGTTCTTGAGGATTTGGCGGGGTCCATGCGGGCGGATTTCAATTCCCGCGTGGCCGAGCAGGTGCCCGCCGGCGGCTGGAGCGCCGAGCGTGTGCATCAGGCCATGCGCTCACGCGAGTCGTTCCGCTTTTACTCGGCGCTTCGGACCTGTTCGCAGGATCTGCTGTACCAAACAGTGAGGGAGCCGATCGAGCGATCGAGTGCAGCCCTTGTCAATGAAGCGACAGGGCTCACGCGCCGAGGCACAGGATCGGGCGTCGGCGGCTCGCTGACCCTCGACCCGCGACTGCCGGTGCCGCGCTCGGTTTCAGCCATCGACATCCATCTGATGCCGGGCAGTTACCACACCGAGTACGGCGCGGACGATCTGACCATGGGTGCGGTGTATGAGCAGCGCCTGGCCATCTCGACGTTCGGTGTGTTCGGACCGAACCTCGACGACATCGGGCAGTCGATCGCACGGTTCATGCGTCTGCGGCACCCGGGCTGGCGGCCGCAGCGCATTCTCGACCTCGGCTGTACGGTTGGACACAACACCGGCGCGTGGAAGGATGTGTTCCCAGCGGCCGAGGTGCACGGCATCGACGTTTCCGCCCCGTGTCTGCGCTACGCGCATGCGCGGGCTCGTCTGCAGCGACGTGCCATTCATTGTCGGCAAATGAATGCCGAGAAGTTGGATTACGCTGCCGGCAGCTTCGATCTGGTGTTTTCGTCCATGTTCCTTCACGAGCTGCCGCGCCGCAGTCTTGCGCGCGTCTTTCGCGAGGCGCACCGCGTGCTTCGCCCGGGTGGGCTGATGCTGCACATGGAGCTTCCTCCGGCAACGCAGTTGTTGCCTTACGATTCTTTCCAACTCGATTGGGATGGGCACTACAACAATGAGCCGTTCTATCGAGCGTTTCGCGCCTGTGATCCGCGGCAACTCGTTATTGAGGCGGGGTTCGCATCAAAGCGATACGTGCAGCACGTCGTTCCCTCGTGGAGTGCGCTCGGGCCTGCTGCGTGGCGGCGCATCGCCCGTGCGGAGGAGCCATCGGTGGATTCTCCGCAGACAGGACGGCTGGCGCGCGGCGTGCGCTGGTTTTGTTTCGGTGCTTGGCGAGATTGAGCCATGACCGGCGGTAAGTTTCTCGGTTGGCGCGTCGTTGCCGCATCCACCATCGGTCTTGGATGTGGACTCGGCACGCTGGTGGCGGCCACCTTCGGGGTGTTCCTTGGACCGCTGCAGCAGGAATTCGCCTGGTCGCAAAGTTCGGTGCTGACGGCACTGCTCGTCGTGACCATCACGGCGTCCTTTCTGGCGCCCGTCGTGGGTGCGGTGGTCGATCGCTTCGGGGCGCGTCGCATCATCCTGGCGTCGTTTGTCGCCGAGATGCTGATCGTCGGTTCGCTGGCCTTCCAGAGCGATGATCTGTGGACGTTCTACCTCAGGTTCTTTCTGCTGGCCGCCTTCACGCTCGGAACGACCCACGTGGCGTTCGCTCGGGTGCTCACCGTGTGGTTCGACCGGCGGCGTGGTCTTGCACTTGGGATCGCCCTCTCTGGCATTGGCATTGGCGGATTCATCTGGCCGCTTTACGCGCAGTTCATGATCGGCGAGTTTGGCTGGCGCACCGCCTATCTCTTGTTGGCTCTGGCGGTGGCGATCTTCGCGCTGCCTGTGATTTTCTTTTGGCTCAAGGACACGCCTCAGTCCGTCGGGCAGTGGCCTGATGGGGACGCGGCGCCGGGTGCCGCTGGCGTTGGCGGTGCGAGCGACGGCGACAGTCGTGCGGCGATGGCCTCGAACGCGCAGGGTATGACGCTCGGTGAAGCCAGTCGAACGGGGCAGTACTGGTTGATGATCGTCACTTTCTTTCTGATCGGCTTCGTCGTGCAGAGCATCATCCTGCACCTCGTGCCGTTGCTGACGGGACGAGGCGTCTCGCCCATGCGCGCGGCGTTCGCGCAGTCGGTGCTCTTTCTGGCGCTAACAACCGGGCGCCTCATCACCGGTTGGTTGATGGACCGTTTCTTTGCACCGCGCGTGGCGCTCGCGTTCCTGGTCGCACCGATTGTTGGCATCGTGATGCTGGCGCTTGGCGTCAATGAATGGATTGCCGTCCTCTCGGCGCTGCTCGTGGGCCTTGCGGTGGGTGCCGAGGTGGACGTGCTGGCGTATCTCACTGGCCGATATTTCGGCACTCGGAATTTCGCTGCGGTCTACGGTTCGTTCTACGGCATCTATTCACTGAGTGGCGGCATAGGCCCGTTCGTCACCGCTCTGGCAGTCGAGCAATTTGGTGGCTACACACCGGTATTGCTCGCGCACTCTGCGGTGCTGGTGTTGTGCTGCGTGTTGTTACTGCGCTTCGCCGCTTTCCCTGATCGGCAACGCACCTCGACATGAACGTCCTGCTGCTCAAGGTGCTGCTCGTTCCATCGCTCATTGCGCTCGTGACGCTGGCCGGTCGTCGTTGGGGGCAACGGCTGGCAGGTTGGCTTGGTGGATTTCCAATCGTCGCGGGTCCGGTGCTGCTCGTACTCGCGATCGAGAATGGCAACGCGTTCGCGGCGGAGGCGGCATTCGCCGCGCTCGTTGGGCTTGCGCCCGCGATGCTGTTCTATCTTGCGTACACCCGTTTCGCGATCCGGGTGCGTTGGTTCGTGGCTGCGCCCGCGGCGCTCGTGTGTTGGGTCGCGGCCATCGGAGCACTGCATCTCGTGCAACCGACAGTGTGGCTCGGCTTGCTGCTCGGTGCCGGCGCCTTGTGGCTCGTACCGCGATGGATGCCGATGGCGAAGGCGGGCGAGTCATCGACACCGCATCCCGCCGAATTGGCCTCGCGGATGGTGGTGGGCGCAGCCGTCACGGTATTCAGCAGCGAGTTGGGTCGACGCGGTGGGGCACAGCTCAGCGGCTATGCGGCACTCTTTCCGTCGATCGGACTTGTGGTAGCGACGTTCAATCATGCGCAGGGTGGGGCGCAGGCCGCGACCTTGTTTTTGCGCGGCATGACCCGCGGCATGTGGTCGGTGGCTAGTTTTTGCCTGACGTTGATGCTCGTCCTGCCGCGTGCATCGATGGGTGTGGCGTTTCTGGCCGCTACGCTCGTGGCCATGCTCACCCATCTGCTTTCGAGGCCAGCGTCGTGAATCTGCGTATGCTGGGTCGGGTTCTGGCGTTCTACGGACGCTTCCTGTTCAGTTTCACTGAGCCCGGGTTTCGGCTACGGCGAATTTTTTGGCGCAAGGCGATGCCGGACTTCCGCGAGCAGCTGTGGCTCGTGACCGGGGCCTCGGGCGGTCTTGGGGCGCAGATCGCGCGCGAGGCAGTGAAGGCTGGAGCGACGGTGATCGCTGCGGCACGCGACCCCAGCAAGCTGGCAGCCCTACGCGAGAGTCTCGCCCCCGAACTGCGCGAGCGGCTGCAGCCGTGCGTTTGTGATTTCGCGCTGCAGCGCGAGGTGGGCTCGCTGCTTCGGCAGCTGCAGTCCGCCGGGCAACGCGTCGATGTGCTGGTCAACAACGTAGGCGTCCTGCTCGATGCGCACGAACTGACGGCCGAAGGTCGTGAGCGCTCCTTCGCCATCAATCTGCTGTCGCACTTTCAACTCACCGAGGGGCTGCTCGCGAGCGAACTGCTGGGAATCGGGTCGGCGGTCATCAACATGAGTTCGGGCGGTGGCTACAACTTTCCGTTGATCGTCGATCTACTCAATGTCACCGACCCTGCGCGCTATAACGGCACGGCGGCCTATGCTTGCCACAAGCGCGCGCAGATGGTGCTCAACGCGGAGTGGCGAAGCCGTCATTCGTATCGCGGGATCGAGTTTTACGTCATGCATCCGGGATGGGTCGACACCGAAGGTGTGCAGCGTTCGTTGCCGCGGTTTCGCCGCGCCTTGGAATCGATGTTGCGTGACGCCGCATCGGGTGCTGACACGGCCTTGTGGCTAGCAACCCGGCGACCTGCTCAAGCCGAGACAGCAGGAGTGTGGTTTGATCGCGCGCTGCGGCCGGCGCATGTGTTCGCACACACTCGTGAGGGGGATCGGGCCGTTGAGTCGTTGTTCGATAGACTGCGAGGGGAGTTGAAGGATGGTGAAAGCAAAGCGGACTCGACACCCACAGGCCAGTGATCTCATCGGACGCTGGGAGTACCTGCGCTGGGAGATCGTCTATCCGGACGGGTCGGTTACCCATCCCTTCGGCGATGCGGCGTCGGGAAGCTTGCTGTACACCGCCGACGGCGGCATGAGCGCCAACGTCATGGCGGGCGCGCGACCGCTGCTGTCCAAGGCCAACCCTCGCGCGGCCAGCGTGCCTGAGCGGGCGCGTGCCTTCGACAGTTACTTTGGGTATGCCGGACGATGGCACCTCGAAGATGGGCAGGTCGCACACGAGGTGACGGTTGCGCTCAATCCGGCTTTAGTCGGCAGCGTGCAGTGGCGCAAGGCAACCTTACGTGGGCGCACATTGACCTTATCAGTGGAGGAGCCGGTGGCGGACGGACTGCGTGTTCATTCGTTGGTGTGGCAGAGGCCGCGACGTGCCACGGAATCACGTCGCACCGCGCAGCGGCGCAAGGTAACGCGCTGATGACGCTGTCGCGTCGCGATTGGTTGAGCGGACTCGCGGCTACGTCAGCAGTCGCACCGGTCGCGCTGGCGCAGGCGAGCCCAGGCGCCCGATCGGGTTCGCAGCCCGGGTGGACACGGTTGCGTCGCATCGTGACCAGTCGCGACGCACGTGGAAACACGGTGGTGCTGGCCGACGGCGAACCGAAAAACGTCCTAGAGATGAATGGCACCCGCATCAGTCGACTTTGGGAAGGAGCGCGGGTGCCCGACACCGTGCCCTTCACGGCCGACGGTGGACTGACTGCCGGCAATGCCTACCGCGATGGATTCGCCGGCACGAGCTTCTATGTTGCCGAGCTGCCGGGCGGCATGCGCGCCGGGCAAATCCCGCTGCATCGCAGCGCATCGGTCGATTACATGGCGATCCTGCGCGGACGCGTCGTGATGGTGTTGCCCGGTCGACGCGTTGAGCTCGCGCAGGGCGACACGATAGTGCAGGGTGGAGCCGATCACTCCTGGGATAATCCGTACGATGAGCCCTGCTTGCTGTTGTTCGTGGTGGTGCCGGCCGTGGACTCGGCGCATCGGGCGGTCGCCGCCATGCCGCGACTGACAGAACTCGAGGAGCGACTGGCGGCGCTCGTCAGCAGTGGTCAGCGGGCGGGCGTCGTTTGGCGCGTGAGCCGTGAAGGACAGCTCCTCAGTTCGGGGGCTATCGGTCAGCATGCTGACGACTCCGTGTTTCGCCTGTATTCGATGACCCGTGCGATCACGTCGGTGGCGGCACTGCGACTTATTGAGGCGGGGCAGCTGTCGCTCGCGGATCCACTTGAGCGGTACCTGCCCGAGTTTGCCTCGCCGCGTGTGCTACGCGACCCGCGCGGCGACAGCCTTGAGACGATTCCGGCGAAGCGCTCCATTCGGATTCTCGATCTATTCACTTATACGGCTGGCTTCGGCTATGCACCCGACTACCCGAAGGCGCTCGGGTTGCAGCGCGATGATGTCCTGGGGTTGCGGTTGAGTACGGCCGAAGGCATCCGTCATTTGGCGCGCTTTCCGCTGCTCTTTGAGCCCGGAGCACGATGGCATTACGGGTTCTCGAGCGATGTCCTGGGACGCGTGATCGAGGTCGTCACCGGTGAATCGCTCGCGCAGGCGGTTCGACGTCTCGTTTGCGAGCCGCTCGACATGCGCGACACCGACTTTCACGCGCCTGCGGGTCGTCTTGCAGCGGCGTACGCGCGCCGTGAGGGACGCCTCCTGGAGATCACGGCGCAAGTGCCGAAGTCCTCCGATTACCAGCGGCCCGGTCGCCTTCATTCGGGCGGTGGCGGGCTAGTTGCCACGGCCGAGGACTACTGGAGATTCTGCGAGATGCTGCGCCGCGGAGGCGAAGGACCGAACGGGCGCTTGCTCGCGACGGCGACGGTCGAGGCCATGTTGGGCAATCGCATGCTGCCGGAGCAGGGACCGTTGTTCTGGCACCAGAGCGTGCGCTCGCCGGCGATGACCGGTGGCGGCTGGGGTCTCGGAATTGGCGTCAGGGTGGCGCCGGTCGACGATGGGACCCTGCATAGCCCTGTGGGCGAGGTGTTTTGGGGAGGTCTGGCCGGGACCGGGTTCTTCATCCATCGGCCTAGCGGCGTGAGTGCCGTAGTGATGACACAATACGTCGGTTCGGACAGTGATGATCCCGTCGTGATGATGCGCGATGTCGTATATCGCGCGCTTTTTCCCATCGGAGGTCTGACGTGAAAGAGCAGCAAACCTATCCCGCCTACATCGGCGTGTCGGATGTGACCACGGTCTCGCACGAGCAGATGCGGGTCGAGGGGTTCTTCGAGGGGCAGCCATCGCTGATGTTTGACGAGCCCGAGGGCTTCGATATCGGCGATCCGCCGGATCTTCGCGGTCGTTCGCGTGGCTGGACGCCCGTGCATGCGCAGCTGGCCGCACTTGCGGGTTGCACCTCGATCACCATTGCGGTGGTGGCGCGTGACCAGAAGTTCAAGCATCAGGGTCTGGCCACTAAGCTGCGATCGCTGATCGACATCCGCGGCTTTTTCTTCGATCTGCACCTGCAGCCGAAGTTCGAGCAGCTGAACTTCGATTTGACCGTAGATACCCGCGAGTCGGTGAAGCGGATTCGCGAGCTTGCCTCGGAGACCCATCGACGCTGTCCCCAGCTCGGACTCTTTCGGCTCGCCGGCATCCCCATGGTGGTCACTTGGTACCGCAAGGGATCGAAGAAAGCCTTGTTCGAGGAACGATTCTCCCTTCGTGCGGGTCGTACCCCGGAGGATCGGCTGATCGCGCAGGCCACCAAGGTCGCGCGCAAGTCGACCAAAAATAAGCCTTTCAAGGGCGGTTGATTTAATGACGCCAGTCGTGAGACGGGGCAAAGGTACGATTGTGGTTGCGGTAGCTGCCGCCAGCGCGCTGCTGGGTGGGTGCGTCACCGTGGACCCGCAGCAATCCGTACGGCAGTTGGAGAAGAGCGTGCCGGGTTTCGGTACCGAGTCGCTGCAGTTCCTGAGCGAGGTACAGAGGCCCGAGGATCGTCGCGAGGCGGTCAAGGATCTTTTGGCCAAGCCGCTCGGGCAAACCGAGGCGGTACGGGTGGCGATGCTTAATAGCGCCGCGCTGCAGGCGCTGGTCGCCAGGCTATGGGCCGAGATTGCCGCTGCCGCGCAATCGGGGCGCATCGGCAACCCCTGGTTCAATTACGAGCGCATGCGTTCCGAAGATCACCTCGAGATCTCGCGGATGCTCTCGTTCGGTGTTCTCGAATTGCTGACCCTGCCGCAGCGTCAACGGATTGCCGCTGAATCGCGGCGTGCTGCGGAGTTGCAGTTGGCCGCGGCGGTGGTCGATGAGGTGACGCAGATTCGCCAAGCGTGGGTCAATGCGGTAGCCAGCGCGCAAAGTGCGGCCTATGCCGAACGTATCTTGCAGAGCGCGCAGGCGAGCGCCGAGCTTGCGAAGCGCATGGAGGCCGCAGGCAACTTCAATCGCATCGCTCGGGCGCGTCAGCAGGCTTACGAGGCTGAGGCGGTGACCTCGCATGCGCTCGCGCGGCAAGCGGCGAGCGTTGCCCGCGAGCAGCTCATACGCAAACTCGGGCTCGACACGGTGCAGGCCGAGGCCTTGCAGTTGCCACAACGGCTACCTGATCTGCCAACCGCCGCCATCGAGGCGGCGCGGGTTAGCCAAGCCGCCTCCGACTCGCGGCTCGATGTCCAGTTGGCCGAAGCGCTGCTGCGCAGCGCCATGCGCGCGGAGGGACTCGGCGAATTCACCACGCGCACCGATATCGAACTCGGCTTGCGCCGCGAAGCGGGTGACGGAGCGCGCGGTTTCGAGGTCGACCTTCGGTTACCGGTGTTTGACTGGGGCGGGTTGCAGCGCCAGGGATACCGTGCCCGCTCGCTCGCCGCAGCGCAGCAACTGGAGGCCACGGTGCGCGAAGCAGGCTCGCAGATGCGCGAGAGTTACGTGCGATACCTGACGGCGTACGAGCTGGCCCGACACCATCGCGAGGAGTTGCTGCCTTTGCGCACGGTGATCTCCGAGGAGACGCTGCTGCGCTACAACGGCATGTTCATCGGCGTGTTTGAACTGCTGGCCGATGCGCGCGATCAGATAGACACGGTGCGCGCCGTGATCAGCGCCGAGCAGCAGTTCTGGCTCGCCGAGGCGGCGCTGCAGTCGGCCATTGTCGGTCGGCCGACAAGCGGTTCCCCAGACTCTCTCATGCGCGCACCGGCTGCTGCCGATGCCGCGGCCCACTAGTACCCATTCAGGTCGCAGACATGAAATCACGTAGACAGTTTTTTTCCATGGCAGGCATGGTCGGTGGAGCAGCCGTCGCGGGTAGCGTCAGTCGCGTCGCCATGGCGGCTTTGCCTGAGCCCGTGATCGAGCAGACCGCCCAGACGCGGCCGCCGCTGCAGCCGTCGAGCGGTCGTCCATATCGACCGGTCACCACGCTCAATGGCTGGACGCTGCCGTTTCGCATGCGCGATGGCGTGAAAGAGTTTCACTTGGTGGCTGAGCCTGTGGTGCGCGAGTTCGCGCCGGGCTTCAAGGCCAATCTTTGGGGCTACAACGGACAGAGTCCGGGCCCGACGATCGAGGTCGTCGAGGGTGACAAACTGCGCATCTTCGTCACCAATCGTTTGCCGGAATCCACCACCATTCATTGGCACGGACAGCGCCTGCCCAACGGTATGGATGGCGTTACGGGACTGACGCAGCCGACTATTCCGCCTGGCAAGACTTTCGTCTACGAATTCGTCGCGCGCCGACCGGGCACCTTCATGTACCACCCGCACACCGACGAAATGGTGCAAATGGCGATGGGCATGATGGGCTTCTGGGTGACGCACCCGCGTGGGCCCAATCCACTCATCGACGAAGCGGATCGCGACTTCTGTTTTTTGCTCAACGCATTCGATATCGATCCTGGCAGCGCCACGCCGCGCATCATGACGATGCTCGATTTCAATATCTGGGGTTGGAACAGCCGGGTGTTTCCGGGCATCGATCCGCTCGTCGTTCGCCTCGGCGATCGCGTGCGGATGCGGGTCGGCAACCTGACGATGACGAACCACCCGATCCACCTCCATGGCCACGAGTTCCAGGTCACCGGCACCGATGGAGGTCCAACGCCGCGCTCAACCCGTCGTTATGAGGTGACCGAGGACATCGCCGTGGGCCAGATGCGGCAGCTCGATTTCATTGCCGATGAGGAAGGTGACTGGGCGGTGCACTGCCACAAGAGTCACCACACCATGAATGCGATGGGTCATGACGTGCCCACCATGATTGGCGTCGAGCAGGCGGATCTCGCCCGCAAGATCAGCGATCTCGTACCCGGCTACATGGAGATGGGCAGTCATGGCATGGATGAAATGTCCACGATGCGCATGCCGCTGCCGGCGAATACTCTGCCGATGATGATGGGCGAGGGGCCCTTTGGCGCGCTCGGCATGGGCGGCATGTTCAGCGTCGTGAAGGTGCGTCGCAATCAGAAGCGAGGCGATTACACGGATCCAGGCTGGTTCAAGCATCCGCCAGGCACTGTGGCCTACGAATACAAAGGCGAGGTGCCGCCACCCGTGCGAGGCGGATCGCGCTAGGCGCCGGCATCGCGCCTGCGGCAAGAGCAGATCGCGTCAGCGGCGACGGCGCGGCGCGCGTGGGCGCGGCGAGGGGCTTCGAGCTGCTCCCTCGATCGGCAGCGCGGTCTCGTACTTGACCTGCTTGAGCGCAAAGCTCGATCGGATGCTGGCGATGCCGGGAATGCGCGTCAGCTCATCGACGATGAAGCGTTGCAGTGCTTCAACGTTGGCCACCACGACGCGCAGCAGATAGTCGGCATCCCCGGTCATGAGGTAGCACTCCATCACCTGCGGAAACGCGCAGACAGTGCTCTCGAACGCATCGAGCGTGCGATCCACCTGCCTCTCAAGCGATACATGGATGAACACGTTGACCCCAAGGTCGAGTTGCCGCGGATCGAGCAGGGTGACGTGGCGCTGGATTACGCCTGAGTCCTCTAGAGCACGAACCCGCGCAAGGCAGGGCGAGGGCGAGAGGTGCACGCGACGAGCGAGCTCGACGTTGGTGAGTTTCGCATCGCGCTGCAACTCCGCGAGAATGCGTCGGTCTGTGGCGTCCAAAGGCATGAATGACTGCCATAATTGGTTGTAGAAGCATAGTATGCCGTAAGCGGGGGCTAATATGGCACGTAAACAGCATGATCTGCCGTCCGCCGCGCCCTAAAGTGTCGGCATGAATGTGACCCACGATAGTGATCCCGAAGAGACCCGCGAGTGGCTTGAGGCCTTGAAGGCCGCCGTCGCGAGCGGTGGTCGGGACCGCGGATTGTTCCTGCTCACACAGCTCGAGCAGCAGGCGCAGCAGCTCGGCGTGGTAGCCCACGTGATGCCGTATTCCGCCTACCAAAACACGGTGCCGCTCGCCGAGCAGGCGGTGCACCCGGGTGACGTCGCGCTGGAGGAGCGCTTGACCGCGATCATGCGTTGGAACGCGCTCGCGATGGTGGTGCGTGCGAACAAGGCCTACGGCGAACTTGGCGGGCACGTGGCGACCTATGCGTCGGCCGCCGAAATCTTCGAGACGGGGCTCAACCATTTTTTCCGCGGGCCCGACTCGCCGGGCGGTGCTGATCTGGTGTTTTTCCAGCCGCACTCGGCGCCCGGAGTCTATGCCCGAGCGTGGCTGGAGGGGCGCATCAGTGAAGATCAACTCATGCGCTATCGGCAGGAAACGAGCGGCGGGGGACTGTGCAGCTATCCCCATCCGTGGTTGATGCCTGAGTTTTGGCAGTTCCCGACGGGGTCGATGGGCATCGGTCCGATCAACTCGATCTATCAGGCGCGCTTCCTGCGTTATCTCGAGCACCGCGGTCTCGCTGAGACCTCCTCGCGTCGGGTGTGGGGCATCTTCGGCGACGGTGAGATGGATGAGCCCGAGTCGATCGGTGCCTTGACGCTGGCTGCACGCGAGAAGCTCGACAACCTGACCTTCATCATCAACTGCAATTTGCAGCGGCTGGATGGCCCTGTGCGCGGCAACGGCCAGATCATCCAGGAGCTCGAGGCTCTTTTTACCGGCGCGGGTTGGAATGTCATTAAGGTTTTGTGGGGCTCGGATTGGGACGCGCTGTTTGCGCGCGATCACAACCATGCACTGCTCAAGGCCTTTGCCGGCACGGTCGATGGGCAGTACCAGACCTTGGGAGCCAACGACGGCGCCTACAACCAGCAGCACTTTTTCGCACTCGATCCGCAGCTGCGGGCGCTCGTTGCGCACATGTCGCTATCGGAAATCGATGCTCTGAAGCGCGGTGGCCATGACTTCCGCAAGCTCTACGCCGCATTCGCCGCAGCCGTCGCGCACAAGGGTCAGCCGACAGTGATCCTCGCCAAGACCAAGAAGGGCTACGGCATGGGTCGAGCGGGCGAATCACGCATGACGGCACACCAGGAGAAAAAACTCGATCTCGATGCGCTGCGTGAGTTTCGTGATCGCTTCAACCTGCCGCTGTCAGACCGTGATGTCGAGGAGTTGCGTTTCCTCAAGCCCGCCGAGGACAGTGCCGAGTTACGCTATCTGCGTGAGCGGCGCGCCGCTCTCGGAGGCCCACTGCCGGCGCGAAGTGCGCAGGGCGAGGCGATAGCGATTCCCGCGCTTGACTCGTACGCGGGATTCGCACTCAGTGCGGGCGGCAAAGAAATGTCGACGACGATGGCCGTCGTACGCCTGATCAGCGCCTTGTTGCGCGATCGGGTGCTGGGCCCGCGTCTCGTGCCGATCGTGGCTGACGAGGCACGTACCTTCGGAATGGCGGCGCTGTTCCGGCAGATCGGCATTTATTCGCCGCTTGGCCAATTGTACGAACCGGAAGATGCGGGCTCGCTGCTCTCCTATAGGGAGAGCCGCGATGGCCAATTGCTCGAGGAAGGCATCACCGAGGCGGGTGCACTCTCATCGTGGGTCGCTGCGGCCACAAGCTACAGCGTGCACGGTGTGACGCTGCTGCCGATCTACATCTACTACTCAATCTTCGGCTTTCAGCGCGTCGGCGATCTGATCTGGGCCGCGGCAGACCAGCGTGCACGCGGCTTCCTGCTGGGTGCGACGGCAGGACGTACGACGCTGGGCGGGGAGGGGTTGCAGCACCAGGACGGTTCAAGTCATCTGGTCGCGGCGACGATTCCGAACTGCCGCGCCTACGACCCCGCTTTTGCGGGCGAGCTGGCCGTGATCTTCGATCACGGCGCGCGGCGAATGCTTCAGGAGAACTGCGACGAGTTCTATTACCTCACGGTGATGAACGAGAACTACGCGCAGCCTGACCTGCCTGCCGGTGCGGCCGAGGGCGTCATTCGCGGCATGTATCGCTTCGTGGTCTGTGGCGATGCGCAGGCGACGCAGGTGCGACTGCTTGGCGCCGGTGCGATCCTGCGCGAGGTATTGGCTGCGGGTGAGTTGCTGCGTGACGAATTTGCGGTCAGCAGCGAGGTGTGGAGCGTGACGAGCTTCAGCGAGTTGGCGCGTGAGGCGCGCGAATGCGAGCGCTGGAATCGCCTCAATCCACTGGCTGAGCCACACGAGAGTCATCTCGAACGATCTCTCGTCGGTGCTGCGCCCATCGTCGCGGCCAGTGACTACGTGCGCGCGGTCCCGCAGATGTTGGCAAGCTTTCTGCCGCGGCGGCGCTACGTGGTGCTGGGAACAGATGGTTTCGGTCGCAGCGACACGCGTGCGGCGCTGCGCGAATTTTTCGAGGTGGATCGTTACAGCATTGTGCTCGCGGCGCTGCAGGCGCTGGCCGATTCGGGTGCGATCGCGCGCGAGCGATGGGCCGCCGCGGTCGAGCGCTACGGCAAGCAGGCCGGCAGCCGCCCGTCCTGGGAGCGCTGAGGCTGCGTCAGTCGAGACTCAGCAGCGCCGTATTGCCGCCCGTCGCCGTGGTGTTGACGGTCAGCACGCGCTCGGTCGTCAGGCGAGAGAGGTAATGCGGGCCACCGGCCTTGGGGCCGGTGCCCGACAAGCCCGTGCCGCCGAAGGGTTGCACTCCCACTACGGCGCCGATCATGTTGCGGTTCACGTACACGTTGCCCGCAAGGGAGTCGGCGAACGCGCGCTGCCGCGTGTATTCGAGGCGTGTCTGCACGCCGAGCGTCAGGCCGTAACCGTTGGCGCGGATCGCCGCGAGCAACTGCGGCAGTTCCTGGGCGCGGTAGCGGACCACATGCAGGATCGGCCCGAACGCCTCCTCGCGCAAATCCGCGACATCCGCGAGCTCGATCAGCGTTGGCGCCACGTAGCGCTCGGCCTCGCTAAGCCCATCGGGTAGCGCGCAGCGCTTGCGCAGGTGCCCGCGAGCCGCCATACGCTCGATGTGGGCGTGCAACTTCCTCGCTGCCTCGGCCGTGATCACTGGCCCGACATCAGTGTCGAGTGCGGCAGGATCGCCGATGACGAGCGTGTCCATCGCACCTTCGAGCATCTCGAGGATCCGCTCGGCCGAGTCGTCCTGCAGACACAGCAAGCGCAGCGCCGAGCAGCGTTGGCCGGCGCTGCCGAAGGCGGAGGCGATCGCATCGTCGACGACTTGTTCAGGCAGCGCCGTCGAATCGACCACCATCGCATTGAGTCCGCCCGTTTCGGCGATCAGCGGCAGGATCGCGCCCTCGCGCGCAGCAAGGCGGCGATTGAGCCATTGCGCCGTGGCTGTCGAACCGGTGAAGACGACACCGGCGAGCGCCGGATGGGCGAGGGCGATCTCGCCGAACGCCCGACCCTCCATCGGCAACACGTGCACTGCTTCGGTGGGAACGCCGGCTTCGCGCAGTAATGCGCCGAAGGCGAGCGCGACGCGAGGCGTGGTCTCGGCGGGTTTGGCGATCACGGTGTTGCCGGTCACGAGCGCGGCGACGAGTTGACCCGCGAAGATCGCGAGCGGGAAGTTCCACGGGCTGATGCAGACAATGAGGCCGCGTGGCGCCAGAGTGAGTTCGTTCGTTTCACCGGTCGGTCCGCGCAGCACTGTAGGCGAACCCTGCAGTCGGCGCGCCTGCAGCGCGTAGTAACGGCAGAAGTCAGCGGCTTCACGCACCTCGGCCATCGCATCGGCTGCCGTCTTGCCTGCTTCGTGGATCAGCAGTGCCATGAACGTGGCGCGGCGCTCTTCGAGGAGCTCCGCCGCGCGCTCGAGCATCGCCGCCCGATCGTCGACGCCGCGGGCCGCCCACTCGCGCGAATGGGCGGCGGCGCTCTGCAATGCTGCAGTCAGCTCTTGCGCCGTGGCGAAGTTGCAGTGCCGACGCGCCGCGCTCGTTTCCGCGAGTACGTGCTGCTGCAGCCATTCGAGGGTGTTCGCTCGGCCGAAGTCGAGACCCTGCGAGTTGCGCCGCTCCGAACCATACAGTCCTGCAGGAATCGCTATTCCTGTATGACTCAGGCTGTCGAACGAGCGCAACTGGACGAAAGGATCGGTGACTACCTCGTCGAGCGGGACGCGCTCGTCCATGAAGCGATTCACGAATGAGGTGTTGGCGCCGTTCTCGAGCAGCCGCCTGACGAGGTACGCCAGCAGGTCCGCGTGCGGACCGACCGGCGCATAGACACGCACGCGCGGAAACTCGGGCAGTTGCCGTCGGGCCTCGTCGTACAGCAGACCGCCCATGCCATGCAGGCGCTGGAACTCGAAGCCTTGGGCCTCCGGTCGCAGCGCGAGGATCGCGCCCAGCGTGTGCGCGTTATGCGTTGCGAATTGCGGATAGACGAGCGGCATCGCACCGAGCAACTTGCGCGCGCAGGCGAGATAGGCCACGTCGGTGGAGGCCTTGCGGGTGTAGACCGGATATTGCTCAAGACCGCGCTCCTGGGCGCGCTTGATTTCACTGTCCCAGTAGGCGCCCTTGACGAGACGAATCGCCAGCGCTCGCCCGAGGGTGCGGGCGCGTTCGAGCAGATGATCGATCACCGCAGGCGCGCGCCGGCCATAGGCCTGCACGGCAAGGCCGAGACCCTCTCGACCCCGTGTGAGCGGATCGCTCATCAGGGCCTCGACGATCTGCAGCGAGAGCTCCAGGCGGTCCTGCTCCTCGGCATCGATGGTCAGGGCGATACCGCGTTCTGCCGCGAGGCGCCACAGTTCGAGTGCGCGCGGCAGCAACTGACCGAGCGTGCGCTCGCGATGCAGCAGCGCGTAGCGCGGATCGAGCGCTGAGAGCTTGATGGAAATCGACGAGTGGGTGTGCACGGATGCGCCGGCCATCGCCTGACCTGCGGGGCGGGCGGCAGCAATCGCCTCGATCGCCTGCACATAGGCTTCGTGGTAACGGCGGGCGTCGGCGTCAGTCCGCGCGCCTTCGCCCAACATATCGAAGGAGGCGAGTGCCAGAGCTGGTTCGCGCGCCGAGCGCCGCAAGGCCTCCTCAATATTGCGGCCGACCACGAACTCGCCGCCGATGATGGTCATGGCCCGGCGCAGGGCCTGACGCACGATCGGTTCGCTTGCCCGTTGTGTGAGGCTGCGCAGAAAGCCCCCGGCGTCTCCCGTCATCGATACCGGCAAGTCGACCAATCGCCCGGTCAGCATCAACCCCCAGGTCGAGGCATTGACGAAGAGCGAATCGGAACGTCCCGCATGGGCGCTCCAATCCCCGGCGGCGAGCTTTTCGGCGATCAACCGATCGGCGGTGTCGTCGTCCGGAATTCGTAGCAGCGCCTCGGCGAGGCACATCAGGGCGATGCCCTCCTGGTTGGAGAGACCGAATTCCTGCAGGAAGGCATCGAGGTAGGGGCGTTCTTCGGCGCGTGCCCGAGCCCCTTCCACGAGGCGGCGTGCCGTCTCGAGTGCGGACTGCCGGTGCTCGGGAGCGAGGGCTTCGAGCAGTGCGGTGACGTCCTGCGCCTCATCGCGCAGCGGGGGCGAGCGGAACTCCATGGGAGGGCATTATGCCCCGGGCCGTTCAGCGCCGGGGCGCTGGGATGGCGCGTCCGTTGCGCCAAGGCGGCTCTGTCATGAATCAAGTCGGCATCTTCGGGTACACTCTGGGTACCCTTTCTTCCCGGTGATTCATGGACACACTTGGCCCCCCGCAGGCAGACCCCTCGACGACGACGAGCCGCAAGGCCTTGTTGCTGTCCTTCGAGAACGCGGGTTACCTCAAGCCGTTTTTCGCGCTGTTCGTCGATATCGGCATCTTTGCCGGTGGTCTGACGCTCGTGCTCATGGACGGCTCCGTATGGTTGAAGATCCTGGGGTCTGCCCTCATCACTGCCGGGATCGTGCGCCTGTTCCTCATCGGCCACGATGCCTGTCACGGCTCTTTCTTCAAGAGCCAATTGCTCAACGACATCTTTGGCCGCGTGGCGTTCCTGCCGTCCATGACGGCGTTCAGTCTCTGGGACGTCGGTCACAACGTCGCACACCACGGCTTCAATAACCTCAAGGGCCGCGATCAGGTCTGGGCGCCGTACTCGAAAGAAGAGTTCGACGCGCTGCCGCGTTACCGTCGGGTCCTCGAGCGGATCTATCGCAGCGGTGCGGGCTGGGGGCTCTACTACTTCCTCGAGTTGTGGTGGAAGAAACTCTACTTTGCCACCCGGCGTCAGATCGGCGCGAGCCGAGCGAAGTATCAGTGGGACAGCGTGCTCGTGACCGTTGGCATGGTGCTGTGGGTCACGTTGGTGGCACTCGTGGCGAACCAGACCGAGCAGAGCTTCTGGCTGTTGTTCGTGCTCGGGGTCGTGGTGCCATTTGCGCTGTGGAACGTCATCATGGGGTTTGTGGTGTTCGTGCATCACACGCACCCGGCCATCGCTTGGTTCCAGAAGCGGCAGGAATGGCAGCGTTATCGCGCTTACCTCACGGCCACCGTGCACGTGAAGTTTCCCTTCGGCATCGATCGGCTGATGCACAACATCATGGAGCACAACGCGCACCATCTGAATCCGCGTATCCCGATGTACTCGCTGCGCAAGGCGCAGCGCGTGCTGAACGAGCGGTTCAACGACCAGTATCAGGCGTATCGAATGACCTGGCAGGTGTACCGGGACTGCGTCCGTCGCTGCAAGCTCTATGATTTCGCCGACCATGCGTGGCTCGACTTCCGCGGCCAGGTCACGGCGCGAGTCAATCTGGTTGCAGCCCCCGCGGGCTGAGGCACGCTTCCCTGGCTGATTTGCTGCACGGGGTCTACCTCGATCGGTTCGTCGCCGAGCTCCCGGGCGACCACAGCGGCAACGGCCAACCGCGGGCGGTGCCCGGGGTCTGCTACTCGCTGGTGCAACCGACACCTGTCCGTGCGGCACGGCTGCTCGCGTGGAATGCATCGCTTGCGCAGCAATTGGGTTTCGATGCTCCAGCGCCCGATGATCCCTCGCTACAGGTGCTAGTGGGCAATGCGCTGGCGCCCGGAATGCGCCCCTACGCGGCACGCTACGGCGGCCATCAGTTCGGCAACTGGGCGGGGCAACTCGGCGATGGACGCGCGATTACGCTCGGCGAACTCTGTCTCGCCGATGGCAGCGTGCGTGAATTACAGCTCAAGGGCGCAGGTCAGACGCCGTACTCGCGTTTCGCAGACGGTCGTGCCGTGCTGCGTTCGAGTCTGCGCGAATACCTCTGCAGCGAGGCGATGCATGCGCTCGGCGTGCCGACCACTCGAGCCTTGAGCCTGCTGGCGACCGGTGAGGGCGTGGTCCGCGACATGTTTTACGACGGGCGGCCCGAGAGCGAACCCGGCGCGATCGTCTGTCGTGTGGCGCCGTCGTTCGTGCGCTTTGGCAACTTCGAGATCCATGCGGCAGAGCAGGAGATCGACGCGCTTCGTCGATTGCTCGAGTGGGTGATTCGTCGTCACTTTCCGCAGTTCGCGCCCGGCACCGGGCCCATCGCCGACGGTCGCCGATATGCGGACTGGTTCCGCGAGGTGTGCGAGCGGACTGCCATCATGATCTCGCATTGGATGCGCGTCGGGTTCGTGCATGGCGTGATGAACACCGACAACATGTCGATCCTGGGTCTGACGATCGATTACGGACCCTACGGCTGGCTCGAGGGCTACGAGCCGGGTTGGACGCCGAACACTACCGATGCGTCGGGACGGCGCTACTGCTACGGCAACCAGCCGCAGATTGCCCTGTGGAATCTCGCGCGGCTCGCGAGTGCGCTGCTACCCCTCGTCGAGGACAAAGCCGCCCTGCAGGACGGCCTCGAGCACTATCGTGCGACTTTCGCGGCGCAACACCAGGCGATGTTCGCTGCGAAGTTAGGCTTGCGCAGCCTTGATCGGCCAGAGGACGAGGTCCTGCTCGCCGATCTGCTCGAGTTGCTGCAGGCCGCCGAGACCGACATGACGCTATTCTTTCGCGGGCTCGGCAACCTCGAGGGTCGTGAGGCTCTTACGCTCGCTCTGTATTCGCCCGATGCGCTCGATGCCGAGCAGGCCGCGCGATGGGACGCGTGGTTGGCCCGCTACGCGCAGCGCTGTGAGGCCCAAGGCGAGTCGAACGAAGTGCGTCGTGAACGCATGAATGCGCACAATCCGCTCTACGTGCCGCGCAACTACCTTGCACAACAGGCCATCGACGCTGCGACCCAAGGCGATGTCGGGCCGTTGCAGACCTTGCTGCAGGTGCTCGAGCGCCCGTACTCCGAGCAGACAGGCTGCGACGCGTACGCGGCGAAACGACCCGAGTGGGCGAGACACAAAGCGGGCTGTTCGGCGCTCTCTTGCAGTTCCTGAAGCATTGACGCTGCAGCGGTGCCCGCGTAGTCTTCGACCGTTAAATGCACTCCTCGAGGCAGCCGACGATGACGACCATGTCCCAACGCTCCTACTGGCTTACCGCGGGCTCCCTTGCGGCCATCATGGCCGTAACCCGGATCGGTCACTTCGGTGAGGCGGGCGGTCTACCGGATGCGTCATGGGCCGTGTTTTTCCTCGGTGGCCTTTGGCTGCGTGATTCGCGGCTGTTCCCCGGTTTCTTTGCGCTCGGCTGGGTGGCGGACATGATCGCCTTCTCGCTCGGCACGCCGACCAACTGCTATTCGATCGCGTACCTGTTCCTGATCCCGGCCTATGGCAGCCTGTGGATGGCCGGTCGTCTGGCCAGCGAGCGTCTGCCTCAGCAGGTCGCCGCGGTGGTACTCGGTGCGGCTTCGGCCTTCTTCTTTGCCAACCTCGGCATGCTCTGGCTCGCGCCGAGCGCGCAGGGACTTTCCACCATGCAGTTCGCCTCTGCGGTGGCGGGTTACTTCCCGGGTTACCTGCTGACCATGAGCGTGTACGTGGCCGTTGGGCTGCTTGCGGCTCAGTTGCTCGGCAAGTTGCGTCCGAGCTTGCGCGCCAGCGAGTAAAGATGCACCTCTGACGGCCCGTCGTAGACACGGAAGCCGCGTATCTCCCGCCAGATCCTCGACACGGGCGTCTCGTCGACGATGCCGCTGCCGCCCAGTACCTGGACGCAGCGGTCAACCACCTGAAACAGCGTCTCCGAGCAGGCGTACTTGGTCATGCTCGATTCGCTCGAGCCGCGCTGGCCCTGATCCAGCGTCCAGGCCGCCCAGTCGATCATCAACTCGGTCTGCTTGAGGTCGATCTCATTGCGCGCGAGTGCAAAGCCCACGCCCTCGTGCTCAAGCAGCGGTTTGCCGAAAGCAGTTCGGCCCTGCGCGTAATGCGCGGCGATATGGTGGGCGCGCTGCGCCGCACCCCACCAGCGCATGCAGTGCGTCAACCGCGCCGGAGCCAACCGCACCTGCGCATAGCGGAACCCTTCGTGTAACTCACCGAGCACCATCGATCGCGGCACTCGAACGCGGTCAAGACGAACAACGCTGTGTCCGCCCGGCATGGTGTGATCGACCGAGCCCATGACGCGCTCGATCGTGAGACCAGGGGCGGGCAGCGGCAGCAGAAACATCGTCGCTTGATTGCCCGTTCGGGCCATCACGATGCCGAAAGCTGCGCCGACTGCGCCGGTGATGAACCATTTGCGGCCGCTGATCAGCCAGTCGTCTCCGTCGGGTGTGGCGGTCGTCGTCAGCATCGACGGGTCGGATCCGGCACCCCCGTCAGGTTCGGTCATCAGAAATGCGGATCGACAGAGCCCTGCTGCAAGAGGCTTAAGGAACTGCTCCTTTTGCGCGGCGGACGCCACGCGCTCGAGCAAGAACATGTTGCCCTCGTCGGGCGCCATGCAATTCATGGCGAGCGGCCCGAGTAGGGAGTAACCGGCGGCGCGAAAGACGGTCGCGGTCTCGCGGTGGTCGAGTCCGTGACCACCCCACTCGGGGCCGACCTGCGGCGCGAGAAGACCGGCGTCGCGAGCCTTGCGACGCAGGTCCTGAATCAACTCGTCAGGGATTTCGCCGTGAAACCGCGGATCGGTCTCGCAGGGAATAACAACATCACGAATGAATTCGCGGGTGCGCTGCTCAAGGTCGAGTTCGCGGGGGCTGCGTTGGAAGTCCGTCATGCCCCCGCATGGTACCCGCGGTCGGGATCAATTACCCCAAGGCAAGGTGGTCGCGACCGAGAACACCACCTTGCTTTCAGTGGAACCGATGTCATCTGGTGCGTTCTTGAACGCAGCCAGATCGCTGCCGTCCACCCACTTTAGGTTCAGCGCAAAGTTGCCGACCGTCTTGCTGATGCCCACCGAGTAGTCGGTGTAGCTGTCGCTGCCCCAGAAATCGCCGTCGCTGTAGCCCGCGTGCAGGTTGAACGAGAAATCGTTCGGCATCGGGATCGCGGCGTTGGCTTCGATGTAGGAGGCCGACTTGCCGCTGTTGCTGAAGTCCCAGGCGTACCAGACCTTGGCCGAGACGGCCTTGTAGCCGAAACCTGCGTAGGCCTCGGTGAACTTCAGGTCCTTGTAGGTATCGAGGTAGAGATACTGCACGACGCCGATATCGAAGCTCGCGTCCTCGCCGATGCTGCCACGGTAGCCCGCGAGCAGATCGAGTTCTATGTCCGAGTCGCCGAAGTCAACGTTGCTGGCCCAAGCGCCGACATACAGACCGGACTCTGCGGCCCAATCGAGGCTGGCTTGCAGGGCCGGATCGCGAGCGGTTTGAGTAATGCCGCGGAAGTCGTAGTCGGAGGCAACGGTAATTGTCGAGCTGACTTCGGCGTTCGCGGTGGCAGCCATGCCACCAAGTGCGATGACGGCGATGAGCGGGGCGGTCTTCATGGGCGAGGGTCCTCGGGGGTGTGATAACTGAAAAGATCAAAGCAATCGCCATGCCACGGCTTCAAAGGGCTTTTTCCGGGTCTGGCGCGGCATTCTAACGCCAAACGCGCACTGCTTTGGTGCAGCGCGGGTCCGTTCGTGCCGGGGATAGTGCAGCACTGCTGCTAAACTCGCCCGATGCCGAAAGCGTTGTTCGATGGCCCGGTGGCCTTTGTCGATGTGGAAACCACCGGGGGTCATCCGGCGTGGCACCGCGTCACCGACATCGCCATCGTCGCTATGCAGGCGGGTGAAGTTGAGTGGGAGTGGCACACACTCGTCAATCCGGGGGTGAGTATTCCGCCCTCGATCCAGCAGCTCACCGGCATCAGCAATGAGATGGTCGCCGAGGCGTCGCCATTCGAGGAGCTCGCTGGCGAGATCGCCGAGCGGCTCGCTGGGCGGCGGTTCGTCGCCCACAACGCTCGCTTCGATTATGGCTTCGTCAGGGCTGAGATGCGGCGTATAGGGCGCCCGTTCACGGCACCGCTTGCCTGCACGGTGCGCCTGTCGCGCGAGCTGTATCCCGAGGAGCGACGTCACAATCTCGACTCGATCATGGCGCGGCATGGGCTCGAGTGTTCCACGCGGCACCGGGCGCTGCCCGATGCCCAGGTGCTCTCGCAGTTTTGGCAGCGCCTGCGCACCGAGTGGCCGCTCGAGCGGCTCGATGAGGCGCTCGAACGCATCGGCCAACGACCCTCGTTGCCCGCACAGTTGCCGGCCGATCTGCTCGACGACCTACCCGGGAGCGCGGGTGTGTATCGCTTCCATGGCGAGCAGGACGCGCTGCTGTACGTAGGCAAAGCCAACAATCTGCGTGAGCGCGTCTTGTCGCATTTCATGTCGGCGGGTCGCGATGCCAAGTCGCAGCGGCTCTGTGCCCAGGTCCGCCGCATCGAGTGGACGGAAACCGCGGGCGAGCTCGGTGCGCTATTGCTCGAATCGAAACTCGTGCGTACGCGGCAGCCCGTGTACAACCGTCGGCTGCGCGGCAACGCCGAGGTATGGAGTTGGCAGTTTGCCGACGCGCTTGAGCCGCCGCGCCTGCAACAACTCTCGGGGCCTTTGCCGAGCGAAGGCGATTTATTTGGTCTGTATCCGAGTGCACGCCAGGCGCGTACGGCACTCACCAACCTCGCGCGTGAGCAGCGCTTGTGTCTGCGTGTGCTCGGGCTCGAGGCGGGCGTTGGGGGCTCGTGTTTCGGCTATCAGGTCGGGCGTTGCGCGGGCGCCTGCGTCGGCGCCGAATCGACTGCCAAGCATCACCTCCGGGCGAAGCTTGCCCTCGCGCCGCTGAAGTTGCGTGCGTGGCCCTATGCCGGGCCCGTCGCCGTCGAAGAAAAAGACGCGCTCGGGGTTCGGCATTGGCATGTGGTCGATGGTTGGCAGTACCTGGGCACTCATATCCTCGAGGCAGGCCTCGCGCAGGCGTCGGCGCTCGATCGGAAGCGCGAGGGTTTCGATGCGGACACCTACCGCATACTGGTGCGTCATCTGAAGCCGGGTGCGCGTGGCCTGCGGCCCTGGCCGCCGCCAGCGGCTGATCACGTCGGGCCTGCGACGTGGGAAGGGTCTTCCGCGTGGGACGGGTCTGCATCGTGGGGTGATCCATGAGCGCTGCGATGCCTTTGCTGCCGCTGGTTGTCAGCGTGCCGCGCGGTTTCGGCGACTTGCTCGCAGATGAGTTGCGCAGTTTCGGTGCGCTCGATGTGCGCGAGCGCGGCAATACGGTCGCCTGCACCGCTTCGCTCGAGGTCGCCTACCGCGTTTGTCTCGAATCCTGGGTGGCGAGCCGTGTGTATCTCGAGTTGCTGCGTTTCGAGGCCATCGACGATGCAGGAATCTATGCTGCATTACGCGCCATTCCGTGGGCGCAGCACATCGATCCGCAGTTCACGATCGCTTGTGAATGGAGCGGACGCCACCCCGCGATCGGCAATACCCATTACGGCACGCTGCGCTTGAAGGATGCGATCTGCGATGCCCTGCGCGAGACCGCGGGTCGACGACCCGACGTCGCGACCGAGCAGCCCGGCGTTCGGGTGCATGCGCATGCGGTGGGCACCAAGGTCACGGTGTCGCTCGATTTGGCGGGGGAGGGCTTGCATCGACGCGGTTGGCGCGGCGAGACGGGCGAGGCGCCGCTGCGCGAAAACATTGCGGCGGGCATTCTGCTGCGCGCCGGGTGGCCGCGCATCGTCGCCGCGGGCGGCGCCTTCCTCGACCCGCTATGTGGTTCGGGCACTCTCGTGATCGAAGCTGCGCGTATGGCGGCCGGGTTTGCGGCCAATCATCGCCGGCGCTATTTCGGCTTTCTGCAGTGGCGTGGGCACGATGCACCGCTCTGGAGCGCACTCTGCGCCGCTGCCACGGCGAGGGCTGAGGCGGGTCTGCGCCGCTGGAGCGAGTCGGGTCGAGGCCCGTTGCAAGGTCGCGAGCAGGACGCGCGGCTCGTACGCGAGGCGCGATTGAACGCCTCGCACGCGGGCGTCGCTGCGTTGTGCGATGTGTCGGTCGGCTCGTTGGCGGACGCCACGTCGCCCGCGGGGGTTGCGTCGGGTTTACTCTGCACCAATCCGCCCTGGGGCGTGCGTCTCGGTGATGCAGCCGGTGCCGCGGCCGTGCATGCCGAGCTCGGTCGTGTGCTGCGCGCACGGTTCCAGGGCTGGGAGGCAGCGGTGCTCACGGGGGATGCATCGCTCGGTCTTGAACTTGGGCTGCGCGCACACCGCGTGCACACGGTCTGGAATGGCGCGCTCGAGTGCCGCTTGCTGCGCATCGCGGTACGCGCTGAGGCCGAGCGGGACCTGAAGCCGCAGAGCGGCTCGCAGATCGACATGCAGCTTGCTGAGACACCGGGCGCGGTGATGTTTGCCAATCGGATCCGCAAGAACCTCAAACAGCTGTCGTCGTGGCTGCGCCGCGAGCAGGTGACCTGCTTTCGGCTCTACGACGCCGACATGCCTGAGTACGCTTTTGCCATCGACGAGTACGCGGCCGCCGAATCAGGCGAGCGCTGGCTGCTGGTGCAGGAGTACGAGGCGCCGCGCGAGATTCCGCCGGAAACGGTCCGACGTCGGCGCAGCGAGGCGCTGGCCGGGCTCGTCACGGCGACCGGTGTGCCCGCCCAGAACGTTAAGCTGCGCACGCGGCGCCGAGTGCACCGCGGTGAGCAATACACCAAGCGCGACGAGCGGCGCGAATTCCATGTGGTGCGTGAGAACGGTCTGCTGTTTCGGGTCAACTTCGACGACTATCTAGACACAGGCCTGTTTCTCGATCACCGAATGACGCGTGCGAGGTTGCGTGAGGCTGCGGCCGGTAAGCGTTTCCTCAATCTTTTCGCTTATACGGGGACGGCCACCGTGTACGCCGCTGCCGGCGGCGCCGCGGCGACGACTACCGTCGATCTGTCGGCAACCTATCTCGACTGGGCCCGCGCGAATCTCGCGCTCAACGGATTCGATCGGCCGCAGCACCAGCGCGAACAGGCGGACGTGCGCGAGTGGCTCATCGAGGCGGATCGTCGTCGCGAACGCTTCGATTTGATCTTCTGTGATCCGCCGACCTTCTCGAACAGCAAGCGCATGAGCGGCGTGTTCGACGTGCAGCGGGATCACGTTCAGTTGATTACCCAGTGCATGACGCTGCTAGCGCCAGGCGGACGCCTGGTGTTCTCGACCAATGCGCAGCGCTTCAGGCTCGATGAGCAAGGCTTGGAGCGCTGGCAGCTCAGGGACATCAGTCGACCGACAATTCCTCCCGACTTTGCGCGAAATACGTACATTCATCGATGTTTCGAGATCGAGGCGTAAGCCGCGTGGCCGGGCCTTGGTCAGCGGCAGTGGCGTGGTGGCGCGGCCGCAGCCAGGTGCGTATGGTGGTCGGCATGATGCAGCGTTTCTTTGAGTTAGGTGCTCTGGTGCTGGTTGTTGCGGCGCTTACCGCCTGCAGTGGCGGCGGCAAGCCGGCGGCGCCGGTGTCCTCGCTGACGGTCACCGTTACCCAGCCGCAGCGACAAACGGTGGAGCGCCAAATCGTCGCTTCCGGGTCGGTCGCCGCCTGGCAGGAGATGTCGCTCGGGGTCGAACTCACCGGCATTCGCGTGGCCAACGTGCTCGTTGAGCCGGGTGCTCGCGTCGTGGCGGGCCAACCACTGCTGGAGCTCGACCGTCGCATCCTCGAGGTGCAGGCGCGGCAGGCCGAGGCGAGCCTTGCACAGGCTAAAGCGAGTGCCGAGCTCGCGGTGGCGCAGGCGGCGCGCGGCCAGACGCTGCTCGAGCGCAATCTCATCTCGACCAATGATTTCGAGGTGCTGCGCGCCAACCGCGCCAAGGCCGAGGCTCAGCGCGAGTCGGCCGAAGCTGAACGCGACAACGCCCGCTTACGCCTCGGCTTTGCCACGCTGCGGGCCCCGGATTCGGGCATCGTCTCGGCGCGCAACGTGCAGCCAGGACAAATCGTTGCGAGCGGCGCGGAGCTGCTGCGACTGATCCGCCGCGGTCGCCTTGAATGGCGGGCCGAGGTGGCCGAGACCGATCTGCCGCGCATCAAGGCGGGCGACCGTGTGGCCTTGCGGGGTCCGGGCGGTGAGCCACTCGAGGGACGAATTCGCGCGGTCTCGCCGTCGATCAACCCGCAAACACGCACGGCACTGGTCTACGCGGATTTGCCGGAGCCGGGCGCGTTGCGCGCGGGCATGTTTGCCGAGGGGCGGTTGCGTGTCGGGCAGGCGGACGTCATCGTCGTGCCCCGTGAGTCCGTGGTGTTTCGCGACGGATTCCCCTACGTGTTCACCGTGGGAGAGGGTGGCGTGGTGGCGCAGCGTCGGATCGACGCGGGCGCCTCCTACGGAGATCGCATCGAGGTTCGCTCTGGTCTGGCGCAGGGCGATCGAATCGTCGTTCGCGGCGCCGGCTTTCTCGGCGATGGCGACATCGTGAAGGTGGTCGCGGCGTCCGCGACGGGGCGCTGACATGAATCTCTCGCGCTGGGGCATCCAGTACCCACTGCCGTCGGTGCTGCTGTTCGTCGTCCTCACGGGGGCCGGGCTCTGGGGTTGGCGGCAGTTGCCGATCTCGCAATTACCCGACATTGCCTTGCCGACGATCCAAGTCTCCGTCGGGCTTGCCGGTGCGACGCCCTCGACGCTCGAGACGGATGTCACGCGCAAGATCGAGGATGCAGTCTCCAGCGTCCCCAATATCGATCGCATTACCTCGGCTGTGAGCGAGGGCACCTCGATCACTCGCATCGAGTTCGAGCTCGGGCGCGATCTCGGCGTTGCGCTCGATGAGGTCAAAGACGCGGTGGCGCAGGTGCGGCGCGAATTGCCGCAGGACATCGACGAGCCGGTGATTCAGCGCCTGAATCTTGTCGGCGGCACCTTGCTTGCCTATAGCGTCGAATCGGCGCGTCTCGCGCCCGACGAGTTGTCGTGGTTTGTCGACGATAAGGTCGCCAAGGCGGTCTACGGCGTCACGGGCGTCGGTTCGGTGTCACGGATCGGTGGCGTCGATCGTGAGGTCCGCATTGATCTTCGGCCCGAGGCCCTGCAGGCGCTGGGCGTCACGGCGGGGTCGGTATCGGCGCAGTTGGCGCGGCTGCAGGTCGAGCGCCCGGGCGGACGCACCGAGGCGGGCGGTGCGGAGCAATCCGTGCGCACCATTGCGGTGGTACGCAATGCGGCCGACCTTGCGGAGTACCCCATTTATCTCCCCGATGGACGCACCGTGCGGCTGTCGGCCATCGCTCAGGTCACTGACGGGGCGGCGGAGCCGCGTGCCGCGGCCTGGCTCGATGAGCGTCCCGTGGTGGGCTTTTCGATCCGGCGCACGGCTGGCTCCAGCGAGGTCGCGGTAGGCGAGGGCGTGCGAGTCGCCGTGGAACGCCTGCAGAAGGAGCATCCCGAGGTCAAATTCATCGAGGTGCAGTCCTCGGTCGAAACGGCGAAGGCCTCGTACGATTCGTCGATGATCATGCTGCTCGAGGGCGCGATTCTCGCGGTCATCGTGGTGTGGTTTTTCTTGCGCGAGTGGCGTGCGACGCTGATCTCGGCGGTGGCGTTGCCGCTCTCGGTGATTCCGACTTTCGCTGTGATGCAGTGGTTCGGCTTTTCGCTGAACCTACTGACACTGCTCGCACTCGCGGTGGTCATTGGCGTGCTGGTCGACGATGCCATCGTCGAGGTCGAAAACGTCGCTCGGCATCGGGCGATGGGCAAGTCGCCCCGCGAGGCCGCCATCGATGCGGCCGATGAAATCGGCATTGCGGTCATCGCTACCTCGGTGACGCTCGCAGCCGTGTTCATTCCAGTCGCCTTCATGCCGGGGGTCACCGGCAAGTTCTTCCGTGAATTCGGCTGGACAGCCGCTGCGGCCGTGCTGTTCTCGCTGCTCGTGGCGCGCTTGCTGACGCCCATGCTCGCAGCCTTCTTCATGCGCGGCGAGCCGAAGTCCACGATCGACTCGCCGCTGATGCAACGCTATCTCGGCTGGGTCGAGTGGGCGCTGCAGCACCGGCGCCGCGCGCTGGGCCTCGCCATGCTGACCTTCGTCGGTTCGCTGGCACTGGTCCCGTTGATCCCGAAGACCTTTGTGCCGACGACCGATACGTCGCGGGCACTGCTGCAAGTCGAGTTGCCGCCGGGCGCGCGCCTCGCCGATTCGCTCGAGGTCGCACGCGAGGTGCGTGAGCGGCTGCGCAGCGGTGTACCCGAGATCGAATCGATCTTCACCAAGATCGGCGCAGGCGGTAGCGAGACCATGGGCGGTGGTCTGAGTTTCCCTGAAGCCCGCAAGGTCGATTTGACGCTGAAGTTCCGTAGCGACCGGCGACGCAGCAGCGCAGAGATCGAGAACGCGGTGCGCGAGCGACTGCGCGACTTGCCGGGTGTGCGTGTCGGTTTCGCGGCCGGTGGCCCGGGCGATCGGCTGACGCTCGTCATCGCGGGACGGGATTCCGAGCAACTGTCGATTGCCTCGCGTGATCTCGCCGCAGCGATCCGCACGGTGCCCGGTGTCGGTTCGGTCAGTACCTCGGCTGCGTTGCTCCGACCCGAGATCGTGATTCGACCCGATCCGGCGCGTGCGGCGGATCTTGGCGTGTCGACGGTGGATATCGCCGATGCGGCGCGGATCGCCACGAGCGGTGATGTTCGCCAGCGCCTCGCAAAACTGAATCTGGCCGAGCGTCAGGTGCCCATCCGCGTGCAACTCGCTGGAGCGTCGCTCACTGATCCTGCGGTGTTGCGTCAGTTGCGCGTGCCCGGCAAGAACGGGCCTGTGCCGCTGTCGGCGGTCGCGGAGATCACGGAGAGCAGTGGTCCGGCGCGCATCGATCGGCTGAACCGCGAACGCAACGTGACAGTGTCCGCGGAACTCAACGGACTGCCGCTTGGCGATGTGATGAGCCGGGTCAATCGCATGCCGGCCGTGCAGACGTTGCCGCCCGGCGTACGTATCGTGCCGGCCGGAGATTCCGAGGCTTTCGTCGAACTTTTTGTCGGGTTTGCACTCGCGCTGCTGGCGGGCATCGTATCGGTGTATCTGGTGTTGTTACTGCTCTTTCACAGTGCCACGCAGCCGTTCGTCATCCTTGCGGCGGTGCCGCTTTGCGGTGGAGGCGCGTTCGGGCTGCTGCTGCTGACGAACAACGCGTTGTCATTACCTTCGTTGATCGGATTGCTGTTGCTGAACGGCATCGCCGTCAAGAACTCGATCCTGATCGTCGATTACGCGATCCTCGGCGAGGCCGCCGGCATGAACCGGCACGACGCGCTGATCGACGCCTGCCGCAAGCGCGCACGACCCGTGATCATGACCACTCTCGCCATGGGCGCGGGCATGCTACCGATTGCGCTCGGGCTCGGTGCGGATGGCAACTTCCGCACGCCGCTCGGTGTGTCGGTGATCGGCGGTCTGATCACTTCGACGCTGCTCTCGCTCGTCGTAGTGCCGGCGGCTTACTCGCTGGTGGCTGAGGTGACCGAGAAGTACCTGCGCCCGTTCATGAACCGGGTGTTACATCCCACGACCGCCGCACGCTCACAGTAGATCGCGCAGGCGATACCAGAGCATCGCGAGCACGAGCGAAGGGCGACGCAGCAGCGGGCCGCCGAGGAAGTCGCGGTGCGGAATCCGCGCGAATACATCGAACCGCTCACTGGAGCCGGCGATGGCCTCGGCCAGCAGTTTGCCGGCGATACCGGTGAGTGCGATGCCATGGCCTGAGAAGCCCTGTAGGAAGTAGGCGCCATCGAGGCGCCCAAAGTTCGGTGCGCGGCTCTGTGTGATGTCCACGTAGCCGCCCCAGGCGTGATCGATCGACACGTCCGACAGCTGCGGGAATACTTTGAGCATGCGCGCGCGCGCGCTGTGCCGGGCGCTCTGCAGGTCGAACCCCGAGTAGCTGACCGGGCCGCCAAACAGCAGTCTGTGGTCGGCCGAGCGGCGAAAGTAGTTGAGGATCCAGTTGACGTCGCTCACGGCGGCGTTATTGCGGATCAAGGCCTCGGCGCGCTCGGCGCCGAGCGGTGCCGTGGCCACAATATAGGTGCCAACGCCGATGATCTTGCGGGCGAGCGCTGGAGCCAGCGCGCCAAGCCAGGCGTTGCCACAGAGCGCGAGTTCCCGGCATCGCACGCGACCTGCTTCGGTCTGCACCTCGAAGCCGCGCGAACCACCTAGCGTGACGGCTGTGTAGGCGAGGGCGCGCGAGGCTTCGTAGATCTGCACGCCGGCTCGCTCGGCGGCGGCGGCGAGACCCTGGGTGTACTTGAGCGGGTGAAGGTGTCCGCCCGCGCTGTCGAAGGTGCCGGCGACGTATCGGTCCGAGGCGACGATCTGTCGCAGCTCGTCGCGCTCGACCAGACGAATGTGCGCGTAGTCGAGGGTACGGTGCAGTAATTCGATTTCTTCGCGCAGCTCACGCTCTTGCCGCGGCTTGAGCGCCACATGCATCTGTCCGGCGACGTAGTCGCAGTCGATTGAATGTCGCGCGATCAGTTCGCGTTGCAATCGCAGGCCTTCGACCGACACGTCCCACACGCGACGTGCATCGGCCGTGCCGATCAGTCGCTCGAGCTTGGAGTGACCGCAGGCAACCCCGGCAATCGCTTGCGCCCCGCTGCGACCCGAGGCGCCCCAGCCGATGCGCTCGGTCTCGAGCAGCACGACCTTGTAGCCGCGCTCAGCCAGATGTAGTGCGGTGGAGCAGCCCGCGATCCCGCCGCCGATGACGCACACATCGGCACTGTGGTCGCCCTCGAGGGCGGGCCGCAGCGGCTCTGAGGCTGCTGTGGCGGCGTACCACGAGTCGATGTGTCGTGCAGGGATGTGTCGTGCAGGGCTCAGATGGCCCCCATGTACCAGTCAACCTCGAGGGGCGTGACGTGAGAGTGGAACTCCTCGAGCTCGCATTGCTTGACGGTGTCGTAGAGCCGGCAGAAGGGCTTGCCGAAGTAGCTCCGAGCGAACTCGCTTGCCCGGAAGCGTTCCAGGGCCGTGGGCCAGTGGATTGGCAGAGGCTCGCCCTGCTGTCGGTAGGCGTTACCCAGCAGGGCTGGCGGCGGCTCGAGGCCCTGCGAGATGCCGTGGTGGATGCCCGCCAGCATCCAGGCGACGACGAGGTAGGGGTTGGCGTCGGCACCGGCCAGGCGATGCTCAATGCGGCGGTTGCGGGCATCGCTCAGCGGGATGCGAACGGCAGACCCGCGGTTGTTGATTGACCACGACGGCATCATCGGCACATAGGCCTCGGGTCGGAAGCGGCGATAGGAGTTCGGGCCTGGCGCGCAGATCGCCATGCCTTCCCCCAGGGTGGCGAGGACCCCGCCAATGGCATGGCGGAGGGTGGGGTTCTCGAGCCGGCCTTCGGCATCGGCATCCGGGCAGGCGAAGATGTTCTCGCCGCCGGCGGTCTCGACACTGGCGTGGACATGCAGCCCGGAGCCCGCCATGTCGCGATAGGGCTTGGCCATGAAGGTGGCGTCCCAGCCGTACTCTCGGGCGATCGCGCGGACCGCCCGCTTGAAGCGAATGGCCTGATCGCAGGCCAGCAGGGCGTCGCGTTGATGGTTGAGGTTGACCTCGAACTGACCCGCCCCGTACTCCGCAAGTGCCCCGGTGACCGGAATATTCTGGAGTCGGCAGACTTCGTCTATTCGGGATAAAACCTCAGAGTATTCATTAAGATCCGTCATAGAGTTTATCTGCTGCTTGAACTCTCGGCGACCCGCTTTGGGCAGGGGCGGCGGTTGCGGCAGACCATCTGAACGGCGTTCGCGATCGATGAAATAGAACTCGTACTCGACGGCCACCACCGGTGTCAGATTGAGCCGGTGGAACCGGTCGAGCACTTTGACGAGCACATGCCTCGGATCGCCGAAGAAGGGGCGACCGTCGCTCTCGTACATGGACACCTGAGCCTGGGCGATGCCGCCCGACAACCAGGGCACCGGGACGAGTGAGTCGGGCAGGGGGCGACAGGGTCGGTCCGCATCGCCGTCATCGAACCCGAGCCCGGTGGCCTCCGAGGTACCACCACGAACATCGAGCGCGAACATTGATCCGGGCAGCGGCAGACCGTCCGTGAAGATCTTGGACACGCCGGCCCGATCGATGCGCTTGCCGCGCTCGACGGTGTTCAGATCGCTCAGGAAGATATCGACATGGCGCACCTCTGGGTGTGCCTCGAGAAACCGATTGAGCTCGGCATGGGTCATGTGGGGTCTGCCGGAGAGAGGGCGACGTGGAGTGTCGCTGGGCGTCGGAGGATACCTGTCTCGCACGATCTTCCGCAATGCAGACCTATACAAAACAATGGCTTAAGAGATATTTCTAGTAAAATCATAAGCCGAAACAGCCCGATCTGTGGTCTAATACTTGCGCGGTTTGCATCACTCGCGACCGCAACCCTCGTATGTCGCTGCGGCCCATTATTGGAATTCCTGCCGATCGTCGCATGGTCGGCCCCCACCCGTTTCACATGGTCGGGGAGAAGTATGCGCATGCGGTGTCGCGCGCCGCCGGAGCGCTGCCCTTGCTCGTGCCCGTCCTGCCTGAGCCGCTCGAGATCGCCGAGTTGCTGGCTCACCTCGATGGCCTGCTGCTGCCGGGTAGCCCGTCCAATGTCGAGCCGCACCACTACGACGAGGGTCCGAGCGAGCCGGGGACCTTGCACGATCCTGAGCGTGATGCGACGACACTGCCGCTGATTCGCGCAGCGATCGAGTCGGGCGTGCCGCTGCTTGGGCTCTGTCGGGGCTTTCAAGAACTGAACGTCGCTCTAGGCGGTGCGCTGTGGCAGAAGGTTCACGAGGTCCCGGGCCTGCAGGACCATCGCGAAGACAAGAGCGCGCCGCTCGATTTGCAATACGCGCCCGTGCACGAGGTGTACCTCGAGCCCGGTCCGATGCGTGATTGGGCGGGGGGGCGTGATCGGATTCGGGTGAACTCCCTGCATGGTCAGGGCGTCAAACGACTGGCCCCGGGCTTGCGCATCGAGGCCACGGCCCCCGATGGGCTCATCGAGGCCTTCTGTCTGCCCGATGCCCCGACGTTCACTCGGGCGGTTCAGTGGCACCCCGAGTGGCGGGTGATGGCCAACGAGTTTTCCGTGGCGCTGTTCACCGCGTTTGGTGACGCAGCCCGCGCCCGCGCGGCCCGCAAGGCCGCGCGTTACCGAGGTTAATGTCATGAGCGATCCGATTTCGACGTTTTTCAAAGAGCACAACATCCAGGAAGTCGAGGCCATCGTCCCCGACATGGCCGGCATCGCGCGCGGCAAGGTCATGCCTGCGCAGAAGTTCCAGGGCGATCAGGGCATGCGCTTGCCGGAGAGCATCTTCCTGCAGACCGTCACCGGGGATTACCCCGAGGAAACCTCGGCGGCGATGAGTCCGGCCGAGATCGACATTATTCTGAAGCCCGACCCGCGCACGGTGCGGCGCGTTCCGTGGACCCCCGAGCCTACGGCACAGGTCATCCACGATTGCTTCTACAGCGATGGCCGGCGCGTCAGGATGGCGCCGCGGGAAGTGCTCAAGCACGTGCTCGATCTGTATGCGCAGCGGGGCTGGGACCCGGTGGTGGCCCCCGAGCTCGAGTTCTACCTCGTCGAACCGAACATCGATGCCGACTACCCCTTGAAGCCGCCGATCGGCCGCTCGGGGCGCGCTGAACCCGGCCGCCAGTCGTACAGCATCGCGGCGGTCAACGAGTTCGACCCTTTGTTCGATGACGTCTACCAATTCTGCGAAGACCAGGACATCGCCATCGACACGCTGATCCATGAAGATGGCCCGGCGCAGATGGAAATCAATCTGTTGCACGGCAACGCGCTCGATCTTGCCGATCAGGCGTTCATGTTCAAGCGCACGGCGCGTGAGGCGGCGCTGCGTCACAAGATGTACGCGACGTTCATGGCCAAACCGCACGCCAAGGAGCCGGGCAGCGCGATGCACATCCACCAGAGCATCGTCGATGCCAAGACCCGCAAGAACGTCTTTTCGGCGGCCGATGGCACGCCGACCTCGTTGTTCTTCGCGCACATCGCCGGCTTGCAGCGCTACCTGCCCGCCGCCATGGCACTGCTGGCACCGAACGTGAACTCCTACCGGCGCATCAGCCGTTTCCAGGTGGCACCGATCAACGTGCACTGGGGCTACGACAACCGCACGGCTGGACTGCGCGTGCCGATGTCAGGTCCCGAGGATCGGCGCGTCGAGAACCGCCTGGCCGGTGCCGATGCCAACCCGTATCTGGCGAGCGCGGCCTCGCTCGCCTGCGGCTATCTCGGCATGGTGCAGGGGCTTTCGCCGACCGACCCGATCACGGGCAGTGCGCACGATTTACCGTTCTCGTTGCCGCGCAGTCTCGATGAGGCGATTCGTTTGCTGCGTGAGTGCGAGCCGCTGATCGAGATCTTCGGAGACTCCTTCGTGTCGGCGTTTACGCTCGTCAAGGAGGCCGAGTACGAGGTCTTCCTGCAGGTCATCAGCTCCTGGGAACGTGAGCACTTGCTGCTGAACGTGTAATCGCGCAGTACCATGGGCGCATGACCCGCACCGCCGACTGGCAGGCGCTCGACGCCGCTCATTACCTGCACCCGTTCACTGATCACCAGGCGCTCGCCCGCAAGGGCACGCGAGTGATCACCCGCGCCGAGGGCGTCTACCTCTGGGACTCGGAGGGGCGACGCATTCTCGATGGCATGTCGGGGCTCTGGTGCGTGGCGCTCGGCTATGGTCGTCGCGAGCTCGCCGAGGCGGCGTATCGGCAGATGCTCGAGCTGCCGTACTACAACAGCTTTTTCCAATGCGCGAATCCGCCCGCCATCGAACTGGCTGCCAAGCTCGCCGAAGTCGCGCCGCCACAGTTCAAGCGCAGTTTTTTCTCGAGTTCGGGCAGTGAGTCGAACGACACGCTCGTGCGCCTGGTGCGTCGCTACTGGGAGCTGCGCGGGCAGCCGCAGCGGCGGGTGATCATCAGCCGTTGGAACGGCTACCACGGCAGCACCATGGCCGGTGCCTCGCTCGGCGGCATGAAAGCGATGCACGCGCAAGGTGGACTGCCCATCCCGGGCATCGTGCACATCGGTCAGCCGTACTGGTTCGAGTGCGGCGGTGAGCTCACCGCCGAGGAATTTGGCCTGCAGGCCGCCCGTGAGCTCGAACAAAAAATCCTGGAGTTGGGGCCGGAGAACGTAGCTGCCTTTATCGGTGAGCCCGTGCAGGGCGCAGGCGGGGTGATCATTCCCCCGACGACCTACTGGCCCGAGATCCAGCGCATCGTCGACCGCTACGGCATCCTGCTCGCCTCGGATGAGGTGATCTGCGGCTTTGGACGTACGGGGCAGTGGTTCGGTTGCGAGCACTACGGTACCCGGCCCGACTTCATGACGCTCGCCAAGGCGATTACCTCGGGCTACGTGCCGCTGGGTGCGCTCATGGTCAGCGACCGCGTCGCCGATGTTTTGATCGCCGAAGGCGGTGAGTTTGCCCACGGCTACACCTATTCGGGCCATCCGGCTGCAGCGGCTGTGGCGCTCGCCAACCTCGAAATCATGCAACGTGAGCGGGTCATTGAGCGGGTACGCGACACGCTGACCCCGTATTGGGCGACGCGTTGGGCGGAACTGGGGGACCATCCGCTCGTTGGGGAGGCGAGGTCCTTGGGTCTCTTCGGAGCCCTGGAGCTCGTACCGCGCAAACCCTCCCGTAAATTCTTTCCAGAGCGGGGCAGCGTCGGGACCCGTGCCCGGGATCTGGCCATTGGCAACGGGCTCGTCATGCGCGCCGTGTGGGACACCCTGATCGTGGCGCCACCGCTCGTGATCCGCGAGTCGGAGATCGACGAGCTCGTCGAGAAGGCTCGTCTGACCCTCGACCAGCTCCGTGATGCACTGCATCGGGACGGGCTCGTCTGAGCTCAGCGCGCCGCGGCCTTTCCTGCACGGCGTCGCTGCGCTATAAAAGCGGCAGGTGCCCGCCGAGGCACCGTTTCCTGCCCCTAACTACGCTCACAGGGAGAGATCCGCACCATGATCAAATCGGTCCGATCCGCAGCGCTTGCCGTCGCGGTGGCCGCCGCGCTTGTCGGCTGCAGCAGCAGCAAGCCGGTGGAGAAGCTCAACGTCTACAACTGGTCGGACTATATCGACGAGTCCGTCATTACCGATTTCGAAAAGGAAACCGGCATCGACGTCACGTACGATGTCTTCGACTCGAACGAGGTGCTCGAGACCAAGTTGCTGGCGGGCAGCACGGGCTATGACATCGTGGTGCCGTCGGCGTCGTTCCTCGAGCGTCAGATCAAGGCAGGCATCTTTCAGAAGCTCGACAAGGCTCAACTGCCCAACCTTAAGAACCTCGATTCCGAGATCACCGCGCAGATCGCGCGACACGATCCCGGCAACGAGCACTCGGTGAACTATCTTTGGGGAACCTCGGGCGTCGGCTACAACGTTGGCAAGATCAAGGAGCGCATGGCGGACGCGCCGGTCGACAGCTTCGCCATGTTCTATGATCCGAAGGTGGTTGCGAAGTTCGCAGACTGCGGCGTGTCGATCCTCGATGCGCCCTCCGAAGTGCTCGGTACCGTGCTCATTTACCTCGGCAAGGATCCGAACAGCGAGAACCCTGAGGATCTCGCAGCCGCCGAAAAGGTGCTGATGTCCATCCGTCCGTTCGTCAAATACGTCCACTCGTCGAAGTACATCGACGATCTGGCCAACGGCGAGATTTGCCTGACGCTCGGCTGGTCGGGCGACGTGCTGCAGGCGCGTGACCGCTCGGCCGAAGCCAAGAATGGCGTCGAGGTGGCGTACAAAATCCCGCGTGAGGGTGCGGTGATGTTCTTCGATATGCTCGCGATCCCTAAGGATGCGAAGAACGTCAAGAACGCGCACATCTTTATCAACTACCTGTTGCGACCGGAAGTTGCTGCCAAGAACACCAACTACGTCAACTTTGCCAACAGCAACGCGGCGTCGGCCACCTTGGTCAATCCCGAAGTGCTCAACGACCCTGGCGTCTACCCGACGGCCGATGTGAAGCCGAAGCTCAACGTGGATCTGGCCGAGAGCGATGCGTTCACGCAGTTGCTGACGGCCTCGTGGACCCGTTTCAAGGCGGGCAGCTGATCCGCGAGTTCTACGCAGATCGTGCGGCGGGGTCGGGCTACGACCTCGCCGCCGGTTGACCCATAAAAAGATTTGCCCGCACAGGGGAGCGAGATGGCCGAGCGGGTTGTCGATCGACAGAACCAATATTTGCGGATCGAGAGCGTCACCAAGCGCTTTGGTGATTTCGTCGCCGTCGATAACGTCTCGTTAAGCATTTTCAAGGGCGAAATTTTCTGTCTGCTGGGTGGTTCGGGCTGCGGCAAGACGACGCTGCTGCGCATGCTGGCAGGGTTCGAGTCGCCCACATCCGGTCGCATCTTGATCGATGGGCAGGACATGTCGGGCATCCCGCCGTACGAGCGTCCGGTCAACATGATGTTCCAGTCGTATGCCTTGTTCCCGCACATGACGGTAGCGGCCAACGTGGCATTTGGTCTCGAGCAGGAGGGCGTGGCCCGCCCTGAGATCGAGCGGCGCGTGCGCGAGATGCTCGATATCGTCAAGCTCGGCGAATTCGCCAAGCGTAAGCCGCATCAGCTCTCGGGTGGCCAGCGTCAGCGAGTGGCGCTCGCGCGGGCACTCGTCAAGAAGCCCAAGTTGCTGTTGCTGGATGAACCGCTCGGAGCACTCGACAAGAAGCTGCGTGAGCACACGCAGTTCGAGTTGATCAATCTCCAGGAGCAACTCGGCGTCACCTTCGTGGTCGTCACCCACGATCAGGAGGAGGCGATGACCCTGGCCTCGCGCATCGGTGTGATGAACAAGGGGCAGATCGTGCAAGTCGGCACGCCGACCGAGATCTACGAGTTCCCGAACTCACGCTTCGTCGCGGATTTCATCGGCTCGGTCAATATGTTCGAGGGTCGACTCATCGAGGACGAGCCGGGACACGTGCGGATCCGCTGTGACGATCTCGATACCACCGTCTTCGTCAGTCATGGCATCAGCGCGGCACCGGATGCCCGCGTGTTCGTGGCGATTCGGCCCGAGAAGATCGAAATGACCCGAGGGCAGGCGGCCGAGGGCGAAAATTGCGTGGGCGGCGTGGTGCGTGAAATAGCCTATATGGGTGACATGTCCGTGTATCTGGTGCGACTCGACGGTGGGCGCACCGTGCGGGTGACCATACCGAATATCGAACGGCACGAAGAGCGCATCGTGTGGGACGAGCGTGTGGTGCTCCGCTGGCAGCCGTCCAGTCCGGTCGTGCTGACCCAATAGCAGGCCGTGGCCACGTCAACCTTCGCTGCAGTGTCTACGGCGCTCTCCGCCGGACGGAGACTTGTCACCGCAGTGCCGTATTTCTGGCTCGCGGTGTTCTTCGCGGTGCCGTTCGCAATCGTCTTCAAGATCTCGTTCTCATACATGGTGCCCGCGCAGCCGGGTTACGCGCCGCTGTTCGAGTGGCTGGAGGAATCGCGCCGTCTGGTCGCCACCTTCAATCTCGCCAACTATCAGGTGCTGTTACAGGACAGTCTGTACCTCAACACGTTTCTGTATTCGCTGAAGGTGGCGGCGATCTCGACGGTGCTGTGTCTGCTGCTGGGCTACCCCATGGCCTATGCGATCGCTCGGTCGGCACCGACGACACGGAATCTCTTTTTGATGTTGATCATCCTGCCGTTCTGGACGTCGTTCCTGCTGCGGGTCTATGCCTGGATCGGCTTGCTGAAGACTAACGGCGTAATCAACAACACCTTGCTGTCGCTCGGCATCATCGACCAGCCGCTGGTATTGCTCTACACGGACTTCGCGGTGTACGTCGGCATCGTCTACTCGTACCTGCCGTTCATGATCCTGCCGCTGTACTCGAATCTAGAGAAGCATGATCTGACGCTGCTCGAGGCGGCCGCCGATCTCGGCGCAAGGCCATTCAAGGCTTTTTTCAAGATCACCTTGCCGCTCTCCATGCCCGGGATCGTGGCCGGTTGTCTGCTGGTGTTCATTCCCGCTGTCGGCGAGTTCGTCATTCCCTCACTGCTGGGTCGGACTGATCAGCTGATGATCGGCACGGTGCTCTCCGCGCAGTTCTTCGGCGCACGCAACTGGCCGGTGGCGAGCGCCGTGGCGATTGGCTTATTGCTGGTGCTGCTGCTGCCGATCCTGCTGTTCCAGCGCTACCAGCAGCGTGAACTTGAGGCGTCCCGCCGATGAACGATCGCGGCCTGTTTAGAAAGTCGATCCTTGGGTTAGGGCTCGCGTTCCTCTACATCCCCATCCTGTCGATGATGTTTTTCTCGTTCAACAATTCGCGGTTGGTCACGGTGTGGGATGCGGAGAACTCACCGACGCTGCGCTGGTACGTGCGACTTTTCGAGAACGAGCAGTTGCTGGGTGCCGCCTGGATCTCGATCAAGATTGCGGCTTTGTCGGCGAGCGGCGCGGCCATCCTCGGCACTCTGGCGGGTCTCGTGCTGACTCGCTTCGGTCCGTTTCGCGGCCGGGCGCTGTTGTCGGCGATGACCACGGCACCGCTCGTGATGCCCGAGGTCATCATGGGCATCGCGATGCTGCTGCTGTTCGTGGCCCTAGAGCAAATGATCGGCTGGCCGGAGGGGCGCGGGCTACTCACCATCACCATCGCCCACGTTACGTTCACCATGGCCTACGTTACGGTGGTAGTGCAGTCGCGCCTCGCGGGTTTCGACGACGCGTTGGAAGAGGCGGCGCTCGATCTTGGCGCAAAACCTGTCACGGTGTTTTTCAAGATCACGCTACCGTTGATCATGCCGGCCATCGTGTCGGGTTGGATGCTGGCTTTCACGTTGTCATGGGATGATGTTGTGATCTCCCAGTTCGTTTCAGGTCCCGGGTCCTCGACCTTGCCGATGGAGATCTTCTCGCGGGTTCGCCGCGGCGTGAGCCCGGACATCAATGCGCTCGCGACCATCATGGTGCTCATCGTCGCCACGGGTGTCGTCGCCTCGACCATTTGGATGAAGCGGCAGGAACGCCAACGTGCGCTCGAGGAACAGATGGCGCGCAGCGACACGCCATGAGGCCGGACGCCAATTGATGACTCGCAGCATAGGCATTGATGTGGGCGGCTCGACACTGCGTGTCGCCGAGGTCGATTTGCTCTCTGGCCACGCGCAGGAGGGCATGCAGAGTATTCCGATGCCCAAGGGCGCGCAGCCCGACGATGTTCTCACCGTGCTCGCGCACGCTTTGGAGAGATACGATCCAGAACTTCCAGTGGGCCTGGCGTTTCCGACCGTCGCGCAGCACGGCTATGCGCGCACGGCAGCCAACGTGCACGAGTCGTGGATTGGGCTCGATGTGCAGCGCGAGTTTGCGCGCCGTTGTCACCGACGGGTGCTGTTTCTCAATGATGCGGACGCGGCGGGCGTTGCCGAGATGCACTTCGGTGCCGGTCGACAGCTCGCGGCCGAGGTCGCCGCGGGTGGCGCTGCGGCCCGGCGAGTCGTGGTGCTGACGTTCGGCACGGGGATCGGCAGTGCGCTGTTCCTAGATGGTGAACTGTGGCCGAACACCGAGCTCGGGCATCTCATGCTGCCGGGCGTGACGGAAGTCGACGGCGAGGGTTACGCGGCGGCGAGCGTGCGTACTCGGCTCGCGCTCGATTGGCCAGCATGGACGCAACGGGTCAACCGTTACCTCCACGAACTGCATCGGCTGCTGTGGCCGGACGTGTTCATTCTGGGCGGTGCTGTCAGCGAACGCGCTGAGGAGTGGATGCCGCTGCTCGAGAGCCCGGCACGCTTGCTACCCGCGGCGCTGCGCGGTCACGCTGGTGTGGTGGGCGCCGCGTGGGCCGCGGCAACCGATAGAATGGCTCGATGAAATTCGACAATCCGCGTCCTGAGACACAGGTCAACCACCCGCCCGAGATCGAGACGCCTGCGGACAACCGGCCGCTAAACCTGCCGATCTACCAGAACGTCAAGTGGCAGACCGATAGCGTCGACGAGAGTCTGCGCGTGCTGCGAGGCGAGAGGGCGGGGTTCTTCTACTCGCGGGTCGGCAATCCGTCGGTGCGGCAACTCGAGCTGCTGCTCGCGCAGTTGCAGGGACGAAGCAGTTGTCTCGCCTCCGCCTCTGGCGTCAATGCCATCGCGCAGTGCCTGCTGTCGCTGACGAGCGCTGGGGATCACATCGTTTTTTTCATCGAGGGCTACAGCCCGACCCGCCAGATCATCCGCAAGTTGCTGGCGCGTTTTGGTGTGACGCATTCGATGCTTTCTATCGAGGATCTGCCTGCGCTCGAACGCGAGCTCGCTGCGCGGCCGACACGGCTCGTGTTCTTCGAATCACCGACCAACCCGGTGAACAAGATCGCTGACATTGCCGCGATCACTCGTCTGGCACGACAACACGGTGCGCTGACGGTCCTCGACAATACGGCGGCGGGTTTCCATCAGCACGGGCAGTTCGACGTCGACGTGTTCATCCACAGCCTCACCAAGTTCACGACCGGGGCGGGCGATGTGATGGGTGGCGCGGTCATCGCAGACGAGTCGATCATTGCGCCGATGCGAGCCGACTATGCGCTGCTCGGGGCACAACTCGACGCCTTGTCAGCGTCGCTAATGGTTCGGGGCATGAAGACTTATTTCGTGCGCTATCGGACCCAGTCTGCAGCCGCCTTGCAGATCGCCAACTTTCTCGAGGCGCACCCGGCGGTGAGCAAGGTCCGCTATCCCGGTCTCGAGTCCCACGCCCACGCGGCTCTGGCACGGGCACAGATGAGTGATTTCGGCACGGTGATCACCTTCGATCTGCGCGCAGGGTTCGAGGCGGGGCGGACATTCGCCGAGTCGCTGCATCTGTTTGCACGAACGCCGAGTTTCGGCTCGACTGAATCGCTCGTTGTGCCGCCACAGATGATGCAGCCGCGGGATTTCTCACCTGCGGAGTTGCTCGTCTCGGACATCGGTCCCGGCACCGTGCGTTTGTCGATAGGGCTCGAGGATCCGCTCGATTTGCAGACTGATCTCAGCCGCAGTCTCGAACTCGCCGCTCGTTGATCAGCCGCCGATAGGCAAGGTCAGACCCAGCCAACGTCCGAGGGAGAGTGCGGGTGTCAGCATCATCCCCGGGACGAAGGCATTGCCGAGCGTGGCGCCACTACCGAGAACCTCGCCTGCGGCATACAGATTCGGAATCGGCGAACCATCCTTGCGTGTCACACGCAGTTGGGCATCCACGGTGACACCCACCGAAGAGGTCGCCGAGTGTCCGAGGTGGGTGACGGCGAAGTAGGGCGCTTTGGTGATGGGTCGCGGCAGGTGGACGCGACCCAAGCCATCCTGTCCGCGCGCCACTGCGAGGTTGTAGTCCTCGATGCTCGCCCGAAGACCCGCAGCATCGACGCGCGCTTTGGCTGCGAGTGCTTCGATGGTGTCGGCACGATGGAACATCGGGTGGGTATCGAAGTGGGCGAGGAACTTGTCCCTGCTCCAGTCCGGAATCTGCTGCGGCGCCGCTTCGAGAATCGCCTGATCAAAGACGATCTGGTAGCGCAGCGCCGGCTGCTCAATCAGTGCCTGCTCGCGCTGGTTCGTCAGCGGTTCGTCTTCGCGGATGAAACGTTTGCCGGCGTTGTTGACCCAAATTTCCCACGGCAGGCGCCGTTGCGGCACGGTGTTGAAGCGTGCGTAGACCGTTGCGGGGAACTGCCCGGCGGTCAGGATCGAACCGGTCCCGGGTCGATGCAGATCGTGACCGCGAAGCACGGCACCTACGGCTGTGGCGAGGCTCAAACCGTCGCCGAGCGCTTGCGGAAACGAGCCTGCTGAGTAGGCCGGCACACCGCTGAGTTCAGCGAACAATCGCGGGTTCATGGCATAGCCGCCGCTCGTGAGCAGCACGTGCCGCGCGCGCACGCGAAACTCCGCGCCCGCCGCGTTAGTCGAACCGCTCACGCTCGTCGCTGCGGATAGCGGCTCCGCGCGTACGCCCGTGATGGCCCCGCTTCGATCCTGCGTGAGACCGGTCACCCGGGTGCGCAGCCGCAGCGTGATCTGGCCCGAGGCCACGAGGGGTGCCACCTGCGGACGGATCACATCAAGGATGGCGACGCCTTCTTCCTTGGCCCAGATGTAACGCGGTGTGTCGTAGGCCTTGCGGCCTGGACTGTCACCGGTGACTGGATGGTCCGGCAGGGGCTTGAGACCCGTATCGAGCAGCCAATTGACCGTATCCGGTGCCTGCGCGGTGGCAAGCCTGACAACGTTGGGGTCGGCTCGGCCGTTGGACAGGCGCATCGCTTCTTCAAAATGCTTTTGCGGTGAATCGACAATGCCCTTGGCCCGCTGGGTGTGTGAGCCCGCAGCGCTGATTTGGCCGTTGGCCATGTGCAGCGTTCCCCCGATGTCCTCAGCCCGATCGAAGACGATGACTCGCGCGCCTCGTCGCGCTGCGAACAGGGCGGCGGGCAAGCCCGCGGTGCCTGCACCAACGATCGCGAGATCGAACACGGTTTCGGAATGTGCCACGGATTCTCCCGCCAAGCCTGCCATCGAGAGTGCACCGGCCACGCCGAGTCCACCGTGAATGAAGGTACGTCGCTTCACCCGCGACGCTCCGCGCCGAAGATGAACCAACCGCCGCTGCCGTGCGGCGGCGCAGCCAGTTCGCCCTTGAGGAAACGCGCGTAGCGCTCCTCGCCGAAAGACGCCGCGTCTGGAATGGTGAGCTTGAAGGCATCGGCGGGGAGGAAGCCCGCTTCCGCACACAAGCGAAGCGGATCCTGCTCGCGGTAGTTCGTATAGAACGGTTCGTTGTTGTTGTGGGTGTCCCAGTTCCAGAAAAAGTTGTCGTACTCGCTGACGGATGCCGCATCCGGCAGTTCCATGTGCACCATCAGGCCACCCGGCGAGAGTAGACGATGGCATTCACGCAGCACGTTGCGAGTGGCCTTGAGCGGAATCTCGTGCAGGAAGAAGCTCGAGACGATCAGGTCGAAGTGCCCGTCCGGGAAGTCGGTACGTTCGGCATTCTGCTGGCTGAAATGCACGGCGATGCCCTCATGCTCGGCCAAGGCATGGCCATAGCGCAGCACCGGCGCACCGCAGTCGATGCCATGGGCCTCGCTTTGCGGAAAGGCGCTCTTGTACGGCAGCAGGTTCTTGCCTGCTGTGGTGCCTAGGTCGAGGATGCGGCGCGGTGTGAAGCTGGGTCGCGTACGCTGGATCCAGTGCGCAATGGACTCGGCAACGACGCCCGGTCGTTTGCGGTAAGGGTGCTGACCGGTGAAGACCTTGCCACCAAAACCCACGACCGCCCCTTGTGCGACGTCGTCCTCGGTGTGTTCCGCGGTCACCCAGCCGGGAGCCAGATGCACATCCAGGGCGTGCAGATAACGTGGGATCTCGAACTGTGGATTGAGCCGGAGTGTGCCGCCCGCCGGATTGTGGGTGGCGAGATCACGCGCAAGATCGATCATTTCGGGCAGCGCGCGTTCGATGGCCGGCTGCACCGATAGGTAGCACATCTCCTGCGCGTTGTAGCGCAGCGTGCTGTACAGCCGATGTAGCGGATCGGGCTCCATGACGCGCTCGATGTCACGCCAGGTCGCGGGCTCGGCGCCGCGGGCGCGCAGCGCCGGGGCGACCTCAGATTCGTAGTGACGGCGCACCGCAGCGCGCAGGTCGATGATGGCGTGCTTGCGCAGCATGCTGACGAAAGACTGACGAGCCCGTTCGTCGTGCGTCGGGCGGAACAGTTCGTCAATGTTCGGGGTTGCGATGTCTTCGGCGCGTGCAGCCATGGTGGGTGTCCTCCGCTATCGAATCGTATCAGTCCGCCTCGCCCCAGTTTGCGGCACGGCGCACCGCAGTCTCGTAGCCGAGACGACCGTAGGCGAGGATGGCGATGCCGATGGCACCGCCTGTGAAACAGACGAGGGCGAGACTCGGCGCGATGCCGGTCGGGTAATCGAACACCGTATCCGACAGCAGGCCGACGGCGCCCGAACCAATGGCGATGCCCACAAGTCCGGTCAGCAGCGTGTAGACCGCAACCACCTGACCGCGCAGCTGGTTGGGCGTGACCTGGTTGAGTGCGGTGAGTGCGGCGGTGACGGCCCAGGTGGCAAACAGCGAGGTGAAGACGTGACCGACCAGAGCGAGCTCCGGCGTCGGCGCAAAGCATTTGGCTGTACCGAATACGGCCCAGGCAAGGCACTGCAGCATCATCACGAGGATCGGGCCGTCCTTGCGGCCGCGCTTGGCCAGCCAAGTGAGCGCGTAGCCTGCGGTGATGGCACTGATGATGCCGAAGGGCACACCCACCACGGCAAGCGCCAGGGCGATACGCTGCGGCTCCCACTCGTGCACGCGTACGAACAACGTCGGAAACCAGGCGAGCTGCGCGTTGACGATCATGACGTTCATGATCGTCCCCATCATCACTGCGACGAGGGCGATGCGGTTGGTGGACAGCTCGCGCCACAGCGGTACGAGCGATATCTTCGACCCAGCGGCGCTCGTGGCTCCGCGTCGTTCCGGCTCACGCATCGTGAGCGCCATGAGCACGGCGAGGATGATGCCGGGCGCGCCGACGATGAGCAGCACCACCTGCCAATCGCTGAAGCGACCGAGCAAGTCGGGCGCCATCGCTTGCACGGAGTCGGCAAGGCCGATCGCTACGCCGCCCAGCATGTAGGCGATGCCGATGCCGATCGAGCCACCCATCGCAAACACGCCGTAGGCACGCGGGCGAAGTTTGGGCGGAAAGTAGTCGGCGATCAGTGACGAGGATCCCGGAGTGATCGTGGCTTCACCGGCGCCCATCACTACGCGCGAGGAAAACAGTCCCCAGAACGATTTGGACAGCCCGCCCGCCATGGTGGCGAAACTCCAGATCGCGAGGCCTCCATACACCACGGGAACACGCTTCCAGCGGTCGATGAGAAAACCGACTGGCAAGGTGAAGAGGCTGTAGAACAGCGCAAATGCGAGCCCCTGGATGATGCCAATCTCTGTGTCGGACAGCTGCAGGTCGGCCTTGATCGGCTTGACCAAAAGGCCGATGACGATTCGATCGACCACACCGAGTGCGTACGACATGACCAGCAACGCCACGACGTACCACGCATAGACCGGATTCGGCCAGGGCTTCGACGCGGCGTTTGTTTCGCTCATCGGCTGGATCCGCGTTCGGGATCGCTGGTCTGCGCAGACGCCGTCGGATGCATGCGGAAGACACGTTTCAGGAAGGCATCGCGCCAAGCGTCGCGTTCGGTATTCACCGCGGCTTGCGGCTGGAAAGACTCGATTGCTTCGCGGGTGACCGGCACCCCGGCATCGAGCAGTCGCTCGACGGTATCGAGTCTTTCGCGCAGCACAGCGACCTCCGTGGTCAACTCGATGACAAAGGTCATCATCTGGTCGATCGACGGATCGTCGAAGAAAACCGGACGTTTGCCGCGGGTGGTTCGAGGGAGGGTGACCTCGGTGGGTGCTTTACTCATGGTTTGGGTAGCATAACGCGACGCACACGCATTTCGATGTGAGGGATCTATCGATGTTCAAGACTGCCATCGTTCGGTTGGTTGCCGGGTTGTTGCTCGCGACGGGTCTGGCAGCCACGTCGCTGCAGGCTCAGACCGTGGCTACGGTGGCTGCGCCGCAGCCGCAGTTGCTGCGCATCCGCATGGCGACGTTCTCTGCGGCCGACCTCGATGCCGTGGAGCGGGATTACGGCCGCTGGCTCGGTTACAAAGTCCGTGAGCGTGGCGTCGTGTCGGCGGAACTCGCTGCCAGTTGGGGTACGCCGCGCGCGACAGGGCGGGCCTATCTGCTCATGAGTTCCGATGCCGCACCCGATGTGTATATTCGCGCCGTTCAGGCCTCGCCGGCGGCTTTGGCCTTGCCGTATCGGCCCTTGACGACTTATGGCTGGAACGGCATCGAACTCATCGTCGACGATCCGGACGGTTTGCACGCGAAGCTCAAGGATTCGCCATTCCGGGTGATCGGTGAGCCGGCGCCACTCGGCGCGTATCCGAGCATCCGCGCATTCCAGGTGGTCGGTCCGAGCGGTGAGGTGCTTTATTTGACCGCAGAAACAGGAGACCGCAGCCGTTCTCTGCTGCCTTTGCCCAACGGTGAGGTCGGCCGAATCTTCATCATGGTGGTGGCTGGACCCGACATCGAGGCGCTGCTCGACTTCTACACAACGCCCTTTGGCTTGACGCGCAACAAGCCGCGCAGCGTGCCGGTCGGTGTGCTGATTCGCGCACAGTCGCTTGCACCGGGTACGGGGTTGCCGCTGACGACCACACGTCTTGCCCAGCACGGCAACCTGATCGAGTTCGACGGTTACTCTGCCAACGCCGGGCCGCGACCGTTGCCGGAGGGTGACTTACCGCTCGGTATCGTCTCGACAAGCTTTGCAGTTCGCAAGCTCGACGCATTAAAGCTCGACTGGCTGGCGGCCCCGCAACGGCTGCCTGGACTCGCCTACGGCGGGGGCCACGCCGCTTCAGTGCGTGGCCCCGCCGGAGAATGGGTCGAATTGATCGAGGAGTAGAGAGCCCCGATCAGAACTTGTAACGAACGCGGGCGCTCCAGCTGCCCGGACGATCGAGGAACTGGAAGGGGCCGAGCGCCGACATCGGGTAGGCCTTGTCTTCACAGTTGCGGCAGTCCACCGTCACCGAGAGACCCTCAATGGCGGCGAACTTCAGGTTCAGACCCGCATTGATGTAGGTCTGCTTGCCGCTCCAAGTGCCGTTCGTGCTCTGCGGGCTGCCCGTCGTGCCGATGGCGTACTCGTCGCTGGCGTTGACGCCCACATTCGGGGTCAGCGTGATGCCACCGACCGTGAACTCGTAGCTCGCGCTCAGGCTGACGGTGTAGTCCGGCGAACGGACCGGGGTGGCAATGTTGCCGAACTGATCGACGAAGTTGGCATTGCAGGCCGGCGCGCCCTGATAGAGGCCCGCCGGATTGGCACGACACACCGCCGCCTGATCGAGCACGCGCTGGTTGATGGCGACGTACTTGGCATCCTGCAGGCCGATGCCCGCAGTGATGTTGAGGCCGTCCACCGGCACCCATACCGCATCGATTTCCAGGCCCGAGTTGCGCAGGTCCGCGGGGTTCGTGGTGGTGGAGATCTGCACGCCGTTGATGTCGATGCGCGCGGGGATCTGGATGTCGTCAGTGATGGCGTAGAAGGCGGTCGCGTTGATACGCAGGCGATCACCGAACAGGTCGGCACGCGTGCCGATCTCGTAGGACCAGACCTTTTCCGGGGCGAACGGAATGAACGCGTTGTTCGCCGTCGCGCGCGCCGGCCAGCCGCCCGACTTGAAGCCGCGCGTGGCCGAGGCAAACACCATCACGTCATCCGACAGGTCGTACTGCAGGGCAACGCGCGGCGTCCAGACGTCTTCCTTGAGTTCGAGCGGGATGCCCGCCGCCGCAATCGCGGTGCTCGAGAGTGCCGCGCCGGTCGCGCCGGGATTACGCTCGATGCCGAAGGTCTTGGTTTCGCTGGTGTAGCGCAAGCCCGTGGTGAAGGTGACCTTCTCCGCGATCACGTGATCGGCCTGAGCATAAATCGCGTAGGTCTTGAGATCGTTCTTCATGGTGCGGTCGGCTGCGACCGAGAACACACCGGTGGTGGCCACGGTGTTCGCGTTGGCGAAGTCCGTGGAGTTGTCCTCATTCATGAAGTAGAGACCGGCGACCCAGGTCATGTTGCGCTGCGGACTCTTGCCGTTGAGCTTGATCTCCTGCGAGAACTGCGCGTGATCGCCCATGTTGTTCAGCGGCGTGAAGCCACGGGTCGTGGTGACGCGCGGCAGCTCACCGCCCGAGTCGACGAGGAAGTCGTGGTCCGTCTTGCGATATCCCGTGATGGAGGTCAGCGAGATGTTTTCGTTGATGATGCTCTGCACGCTCAGCGTGTAGGCGCGTGTGACCGCCTCGTTGCCGACGTCGAGGGCGGCCTTTGCGCCCGTGAACACGCCGACCAGGGAACCCTGCGTCAGCTTGTTGTTGATGATGCGATTCTCGTTGGCATCGAGCACGTTGAGGAAGTTGGTGTTGCGATCGTCGACGTACTCGGCGACGAAATCGACCGTCACATCGTCGGTCGGCACGAGTCGAACATCGGCACGGAAACCGGTGGCGTCGCGATCGTTGAGCATGCGACCAGTCGAGAGCTGCTTGGCGTAACCGTCGTCCGTGACGCGATACGCCGAGAACTTGGTCAGCAGCGTATCGGAGATCGGCAGATCGACGGAGCCGCGAGCCGTGACCAGACCGAAGCGGCCGACGCCGGCTTCGACATAGCCCTGATATTCCGTACCCGGCTTCTTCATCACCACGTTAATGGCGCCGCCCGTCGTGTTGCGACCGAACAGCGTGCCCTGCGGGCCGCGCAGTACTTCGATGCGCTCGACATCAAACATGCTGAAGTTGTTGTGGTTCTGACGCGAGATGTACACGTCGTCGACGTAGGTGCCCACCGGCAGGTCGAAGGTGGCGATCGACTCGGCATTGCCGAGGCCGCGCACGTAGAGGGAGCTGGAGGTACCGACGCCCACGTTGGCGTTGCCAGTGAGGTTCGGGATGTTGCGCACCAGGTCGTAGGTGTCGAACACTTGCCGGGCAGCAAGCTGCTCCGACGTGAAGGCCGTAATCGCGATGGGAACGTCTTGCAGGCTCTGCGAGCGGCGCTGTGCGGTGACGGTGACCTCTTCAAGCCCGCCTTGGTCTTGGGCATGGCTCGCGGCGGCAGACGAGGCGACGAGGATGGACGCAATACAGGCGTTCAGGGTTCTCATGGGATCAGAGTCTTCCTTGGAAGTGGGGACGGTAGGTTATCGTCTTATAATGATGATGTTTTAGCAATGGCGTCGAACTCGGTACGCCACGAATTGACCTCGGGTCGCGACCCAATCTGCCAGGGATGGAAGCCGGGACGGTACCAGGCGAAGTAGGTGCGCCAGCCGAGCCGGAAGATTCCGGGCGAGAGCCATACATAGCGCCTCACTGCGGCCCGCGCCGCCCGCCGGCTGTAGCCCTCGGCCTCGAGCAGGCGTGCGGCATGACTGCTGATGTTGCCGGTGAAGTTCACGGTGATCAGCGCCATGGTCCACACCCGCAGCCAGTACCGCCGCAGAGGGTTCCAATGGCGGGTGATTTCCATGAATACGTCGAAGGCCACGGCCTTGTGTTCGGTTTCCTCTAGGGCGTGCCAGCGCCAAAGCCGCTCGATGCGTGGTTCGGCTCCGGCAAACAACCGGTCCCCGGCCTCCATGTGCACCTCGGCCATCATCGCCGTGAAGTGCTCGAGGGCGATGGTCGAGACCAGCATGCCAAAGGGGCCCCGGGCGCGCGCCATGGCGATTCGGGCGCGGATCTTGGCCAGAATCTCCGCCACCGGGTAAATCGCGGGATCGACCAGATCGTTGAGGGCCTGATGCTCGCGCGAGTGCAGGGCTTCCTGGGCGATGAAATGGCGGGCGTCATCCTGCAGCGCCGGTGGCAGGCGCTCGCGGTAGTGGCGCACCGCATCGACGAACAGGCGCTCGCCATCCGGAAAGGTCAACGACAGTGCGTTCATTACTGCGGTGCCGACCGGATCACCGCCGAGCCAATGGCGCACGTAGTCCTTCGCAGGCTCAAACCGAATGTCGCGTGGTGTTACCGATAGATCTGTGGGTTTGGAAGTGGTCACAAGCGGTTCCTCGCGTCAGAGCTTACCGCCCGACGGGGACGATAGGGGAGGATCTCAAGGATGTCGCCCTCGCGGACGCGCCGTTGGATACCGCGCCAGAAGTCCGCCTCGAGCAGATCCCCGTGACTGTGCACGAACAACTGGCGTTGGGCGTCGCTGAAGGCGAGGAAGTTCAGAAAGGTTTCCGGGAATACGTCGTTGTCCGCGACATAGAACCAGGCCTCGCTGCGCATCTCGTCTTCATCGCTGGTCGCCACCGGTACTTCACGGAAGCGGCAATCGGTGACCTGACAGAGCTCGTCGTAGTCGTAGAAGATCACGCGTCCGTGTCGGGTCACGCCGAAGTTCTTCAGCAACAGATCGCCGGCAAAAATATTGGAGTGAGCCAGATCGCGAATCGACTGGCCGTAATCGAGCACGGCACGGTTCGCCGCCTCTTCCGGTGCATCGCGCAGGAAGAGGTTGAGTGGCATCATGCGCCGCTCGATGTACATGTGATCGAAGATGAGATCCTCGCCCTCGAGGTGCACGGTCTCTGCAGTCTCTGCGGCCAATTCCTCGAGTAGCTCCGGTGAAAATCGAGCCTTGGGCAGCCGAACCCGCTTGAACTCCTGTGCGTCGACCAATCGACCAGCGCGATCATGCTTGAAGACAAAGCGATATTTATCGAGTACGTCCTGTCGCAGTACGTTCTTGACGGGCGGAAAGCGATCGCGGATCAGCTTGAACACCACATCGAGCGAGGGCAGGGTGAAGCACACCATGACGAGCCCGCGCTCTCCGGCGGCGTGCACGAAGCGATCATCCGAGTTTTCGAGATGTCGGCTGATTTCGCGAAAGCGCTCGGTCTTGCCCTGTTTGGCCCGGCCAAGCACGGTAAACAATTCGGACAGCGGCTTACGTGGCAGAAGTTGGCGCAGGAAGACCACGGCTTCGACGACCCGTTCGAGATCGACATGAAAATAGGATCGCGTAAACCCGAAGACGATGCTGATGTCGTCCTCATCGAGCATGACGGCATCGATGAACAGGCCTCGCTCGGTGTGCTGCAGCGCGATG
>Ga0192647_100060_pt1 | contig 63972 bp, 60 predicted proteins | sample LauGreFa1BDMLBSN_2_FD_133046 | JGI IMG/M metagenome (GOLD analysis project Ga0192647, IMG submission 133046) | Freshwater lake microbial communities from Lake Michigan, USA - Fa13.BD.MLB.SN - reassembly | ecosystem: Environmental > Aquatic > Freshwater > Lake | place: Lake Michigan, USA... | reverse complement strand
ACGCTTTCGGTGTGGCTGATGATGTAGTGGCGGATCGCTTCTTTGCCAAAGCGCTCGCGCATGACGCGGGCCATGGCAAAAATCGCTTGTTCGGCCTGGGTGTGCGCGCAGTAGGCGGCGCCTTGCACTTGCAGCGAACGCGCGTCTTGCAATAGCCCCAGCAGCAGGCTGCGTTTATCAGCTTCAGGCATTGCGCGGTAGTTGGCTTGCACACGCGCCACGCGCAGCAGTTCGGCCACGACTTCTTCGTGCTTGTCCGAGCTTTGGCGCAAGTCCACCGTGGCCAGGTGAAAGCCAAATACTTCGACGGCGCGGATCAGCGGGTGCAGTCGCTGCGCGCTCAAGGCGCCCGCATGGTTGGCCAGCAGCGAGGCTTCGATGGTGCGCAAGTCTTGCAAAAATTCTTGGGGCTGGGTGTAAGCGTTCTGCGGGACGACGGCGTGGCGTGTGGCCTCGGTGCCAGTCAGTTGTTGCAAAGTGGTGGCCAGACGGGCATAGGTGCCGATGAGCGCGCGACGGTAGGGCTCGTCACGGCGATGCGGATTGTGGTCCGGGCTGCGCTCGGCCAGGGCTTGCATAGCCGGGCTGCACTGCGTCAGGCTGGCCGAGAGCGACAACTCACCACCCAGTTCATGCACTTCGGTCAGGTAATGGCGCAATGCCACTTCGCTTTGACGGCGCAGCGCGTAGTCCAGGGTTTGGGCGCTGACGTTGGGGTTGCCGTCGCGGTCGCCGCCAATCCATTGGCCCATACGCAAAAAAGTATGCGGCACAGGCTGACCCAGCATCTGCTCCATGCTGGCATAGAGTTTGGGAATTTCGCGCAGAAACGTACTTTCGTAATAGCTCAGCGCGTTTTCTACTTCATCGGCTACGGTCAGCTTGTTGTCGCGCAGCAAGCGGGTTTGCCAAAGCTGTATCACACGGGCGCGCATCTGCGCTTCGTTAGAGCTCAGTTCACGCAAGGCCAGTGCGTCGGCTTGGCCGTTGGCGTCGGTGCCCAGGCGCTTGATGTCGTCGCGCGCCGCTAGCAATTGGGCGATGGCGCGCTCGGCATCCAAAATACTTTTGCGCTGCACCTCGGTCGGGTGCGCGGTGAGCACCGGCGAGATAAAGCTCTGCGCCAGGCTCTGCGCCACGGCTTTGGCACCGATGCCGCCTTCGCGCAAGCGGACCAGTGCCACTTCCAGGCTGCCTTCTTGCACATCCCCCGCCCGATCATGGATAGCGTGGAGGCGGATCTGGTGTCGGTCTTCGGCCAGATTGGCCAGGTGGCTGAAATAGGTGAAGGCGCGGATCACACTGACGGTCTGAGCCGCCCCCAGGCCCTTGAGTAGTTTTTTCAGGGCCTTGTCGGCGGCATGATCGGCGTCGCGCCGAAAGGCCACCGAAAAGCGGCGCACTTGCTCCACCAGTTCAAAGGCCTGCACGCCGTCATGTTCGCGGATGACGTCGCCCAAAATGCGCCCGAGGAAACGGATGTCTTCACGCAGGGGGCGCTCGTATTCTTTGCGCTGGCTGTTTGTGGCGGGTTTGGTGGGCATGCAGATCAGTACGTAATAAATGGGCGGGGCGACGTCCGGATGCTGGCGTCTGGCTTGGGTCCATGCGGGTGGGCTGCGCTCGGGCCGGTAAGGCTTGGTGGGCGCTGAATGCAAGGCGCTTGCCGCAGCCCATGCTAGCATCCCCCACGGCATTTGCCGCACACATTGTTTACCAATAGGTTACGACTTTGCAACACTTCACTATTGCCACCCGCGAGAGCCGTTTAGCCATGTGGCAGGCCGAACACGTACAAGCGCTTTTGCAAGCCCAAGGCCACCAAGTGAGCCTTTTGGGCATGACGACCAAAGGCGATCAGATTTTGGACCGGTCATTAAGCAAAGTCGGGGGCAAAGGTTTGTTTGTCAAAGAACTGGAAACGGCACTGGAAGAAGGCCGCGCCGATCTGGCGGTGCATTCGCTCAAAGACGTGCCTATGGAACTGCCGCCCGGCTTTGCGTTGGCTTGTGTGATGGAGCGCGAAGACCCGCGCGACGCCTGGGTCTCGAACAAGTATGCTTCCATTGATGCCTTGCCGCAAGGCGCCGTAGTCGGCACCTCCAGCCTGCGCCGCGTGGCCTTGCTGCGCGCCATCCGCCCGGATCTGAAAATTGAGCCCTTGCGCGGTAATCTCGATACCCGCTTACGCAAACTCGACGAAGGCTTGTACGACGGCATCATCCTGGCTGCTGCCGGCCTCAAGCGTTTGGGGCTCGCATCGCGCATTGCGCAGGTGTTTGAGCCTTCGTACATGCTGCCCGCGGCCGGGCAGGGTGCATTGGGTATCGAAATTCCGAGTGACCGCGACGATGTGGCGCAGGCCTTATCGCACTTGCTGCACATGCCCACGTTTTTGGCGGTGTCAGCTGAGCGCCTGGTCAGCCGTTTGATGGGCGGCAGTTGCTCCATGCCTTTGGCAGCGCACGCGACCTTTAGCGGCGATAGCCTGGAATTGCACGCCGCCTGGGGCGACCCCGAGGGTGCGCAGCCGCTGGTACAAGTGAACGGCAAAGCGCCAGTGCACACGCTGCACGAAGCAGAAGCACTCGGCACGCAAGTAGCGCAAGCGCTGCAGGCCGGTGTCGCCAAAATCGCCCATCTATGACGCAGTCCACCTTGCGCGCTATCGTGACCCGCCCGGGGCAAGAGGCAGATGCCTGGGCAGCACAAATTCAGCGCAACGGCATAGAAGCGGTGGCGCTCCCCATGATAGAGATCGTGGCGGTGCCGGATCGGTCGCAGCTCGCACAGGTTTGGAAAGACTTGGGCAGCTACGACGCCCTGATGTTTGTCAGCAGCAATGCGGCCAGCCATTTTTTTGCGGCCCGGCCTACAGAGCTTGCTAGTCCCTGGGTATCGGGAAATAAGGCGCCGCGCACCTGGGTCACGGGGCCTGGTAGCCGTGCGGCCCTGCTGGCACAAGGGGTGCCTGCAAACCACATTGACATGCCCGCGCCTACCGCGCAAAGCCTGGACTCAGAAGCCTTGTGGCTGCAGGTGCAAGCGCAAATTCAGGCAGGCACGCGCATTCTGATTGTGCGGGGCGACAAGGCCTCGGAGGCCGCCGATACACCGGCGCCCGCTAGCCCCAGCGGCCAAGGGCGCGACTGGTTGGCAGTGCAATTGCAAGGGCGCGGCGCGCAGGTGGACTATGTGGTGGCTTATGCGCGCAGACCGCCGCAGTGGACTGCGGAGCAACGCGCCATCGTGGCGCAATCGCTGCAAGGCAAGGACGTATGGGTGTGGAGCAGCGCCGAAGCGCTGGGCAATTTACTGGCCGCCTTTCCCGGGCAGACCTGGGCCGGCGCCAAGGCGGTGGCCACGCATGCACGTATTGCTCAGGCGGCGCGGCTGGCTGGTTTTGGCAAGGTGGCGCTGGCCCGACCGGGCTTGGCCGCCTTGTGCGCGTCGATAGAATCGCTGGCATGACCAGCGCCGCCGACGAAGCACCTCCACCGCAAGCGACAGCGCCTACACCACCCATATTGCAGCCCACGGCGAAACCCGCGTGGTGGCTTTACCTGAGTGCTTTAGTCGCCGTTGTGGCCCTGGGCACTGGCGTCCTCCTATGGCAAAAAGTACAGGCCATGCAGGAAAATTTGGCGCGTCAAAGTGCAGATGCCGTCGGCCAAAGCACCGATGCCAAAACCAGTGCCCATCAGGCGCGCGATTTGGCGATGGAGACGGCCGCCAAGCTTGCCGTTACCGATGCCAAACTGACCGAAGTGGCACTGCAACGCGCGCAGGTGGAAGAACTGATCCAAAGCCTCTCGCGTTCGCGCGATGAGAACTTAGTCGTCGATATCGAAGCCGCAGTGCGTCTGGCCCAGCAACAAGCGCAACTAACAGGCAGCATTGAACCCCTGGTCTCTGCGCTGAAGATGGCCGATGTGCGACTCGGTCGCGCTGCCCAGCCTCGCCTGGCTCCTTTGCAACGCGCGATTGCGCGCGACATTGCGCGTGTACAAAACACGCCACTGTCGGATACGCCCGCCCTGCTGCTGCAGCTGGACGAGTTGGTTTTGTTGGCCGACGAGTTGCAAATTGCCAATGCGGTTGGCATAACGGCCCCAGCCGATACCTTGGCACGCAAACCGCAGGAAGCGGTGGGTGATTGGTGGTGGCGCGTGTTGGCTGTATTGCGCGAAGAAGCCAAGAGCTTGGTGCGTGTAAGCAAAATCACCGAGCCTGAAGCGGCTTTGCTATCCCCGGAACAATCCTTTTTCGTACGCGAAAACTTCAAGCTGCGCATTCTCAATGCGCGCTTAGGCCTGATGGCGCGTCAAATTGGCCCGGCGCGTGCCGACATAGCCACCGCGGCAGAAAGCCTGACGCGCTACTTTGCGCCGCAATCGCGCAAGACGCAGACGGCGGCGGCGCTTTTGCGGCAGGTGCAAACCAAAATGCGCACGCTGGACGTGCCCAGGGTGGACGAGACGCTGGCGGCGCTGTCCACGGCGGCAGCGGGGCGCTGAGGTGGTACGCGCTGTTTTGTGGCTGCTGGCTTTGTTCGGCGTAGCCGTTGGTGCGGCGCTGTTTGCAGCGGGCAATCCGGGTACGGTGACATTGTTCTGGCCGCCCTACCGGGTGGACTTGTCACTCAATTTGGTTCTATTAGTGCTATTGGCGCTGTTTGTGGTGCTGCACCTGGCACTGGGAGCGCTTGACGCTTTTGCGGGTATACCTGGACAGGCAAGGCGTTGGCGCTTGCAGCAAAAAGAGCGCTTGGTACAGACCGCTTTGGTCGACGCGCTGGCACATTTGGTGGCCGGCCGATTTGTACGTGCTCGCAAGGCCGCTGAATACGCTATTGCCATGCATACGCGTCCCGATGCGCAAGATGAATCCCATGGGCGCAGTCTGCGTTTGCAGGCTATTTTGCATTTACTCGCTGCTGAAAGCGCACATGCTTTACAGGACCAGAGCCTGCGCGATAAGCATTTCCAGCAGGCCACGGACTTATTGAATATTCCGGAGGTCAGTGGCACGCAGGAAGGCTTTTTCATGCGCGCAGCGCGCTGGGCCTTGGACGACCACGACGCACCCGCTGCAGCACAGTGGCTGGAGCGACTGCCACAGGGCGCGGCGCGGCGTACGGTGGCGCTACGCTTGCGTTTCAGGGTGGCACGCATGCAGGGTGAAAACGCGGTCGCGCTGGAAACCGTGCGCTTGCTTGTCAAACACCGTGCGATTTCTGCCAGCACTGGCGCCAGTATTTCGCAGGCGCTGGCGCTGGAGCTATTACGCGCTGGCCAAGATACCAGTCAGATTTTGGCCGCATGGGATTTCCTGGACGAGGAAGAATGCACCCTGCCCGATGTGGCGCTGGGTGTGGCCAAGCATTGGCTGGCCAAGGGCGGCGACGCCGCGCAATCGCGCAAATGGCTATTACCAGTCTGGGAGCGCATGCTGCAGGACCACAAGGCCTTAAGCCCGTCCCAGCGCTTGCGCTTGGTGCGTGCCCTAGAGGCAGGCTTGCTGGCACAGCACGAGGCCCCGGATGTGAAATGGGTATCGCGCATTGAGGCCGCTCAACGCGCCCAAGCGCGCGATCCCTTGCTGCAATACCTGGCCGCCGTGATGTGTGTGCGCCTGAGTTTATGGGGCAAGGCCCAGCACTTACTGCGCCAATGCATAGCCACCAGTGCCGATCCGGAAATCAAAGGCGACGCCCAGCGGATGCTTGCCTCGCTGACACAGCGTAAAGATTGAATGGCGGGCTTGGCAGTCGTATTGCAATCGCGCCCTATGGACAAGCAAAAACAAAGGGCACCGAGGTGCCCTTTGTTTTTTGGCGCAGCTAACGCTGCCCCTTGACTCGCTTTAGGCGCTAGGTATCTGCATCTGGCCCAAGTCGCGTTTGGTTTCCACCAAAACCAGCGGTGCGTCGTCCAGCACCACAGGCGCAGGGCGCTGGCGCTGCGCATGGGCCGGAGCGGGCTCCGCGGCAATAGCCGCTTGCACTGCCGCGATTTTTTGCGGGTCTGAGTTCACCCATTGCAAGCCAGAGCTTTGTGCCACCGACACCAAGTTTTCCACCGGCAATTCAAAGGCGCTGACGGCTGGCATCGCCGGTGCAGCCGGGGCTGCGCTGATGACTGGCGCTGCTGTATGCGCTCTTGTCTCGCTTGGGGCTGCAGCCTGTGGAGCTACCTCGGCCTGGGCCGCAGCGTGTGGTGCCGGGTCGGCTTGGGCTGCCACGGGAGCCGCCGCATGCTTGTCTGGAGGCGATTCCTGTGTGCTTGCCGGTGCGGCGGCGGCTTGCGTGAAATACGAACGCACCGGTGCATCGCCGTCTTCGCTTGCGCGCTCGGGCTGACGCATCTCGAAGCTGCTTGGGGTTTGCACTTCCTGGTTGTCTGCACCGGCATCACGGCCACCACGCGGGCCACGTTCGCGGCCATAGCGGTCGCGTGAGCGGCGGCCATTGCTGTCACGGTTGTCTGCGCCTTCGCGTGGATTGCCTTCTGCAGCTGTCTGTGCATTGGCTTCGTCCTGGCCTGGGGCCGAAGGAATCGGGTTACCGGCTTCGTCTAAACGCGGGCCACGGTCATTGCGACGTCCTCGGCCACCACGGCTACGTCCGCCTTCGCGGGCTTCACGCGATCCGGCGTCATTGCCGTTGGCGTCGGTTTGGGCAGCCGCGTCGCCACTGCGATCCGCCTGGCGTTCGCCATTCTCAGAGCGCTCGCCGCGTTCACCACGTTCGCCATTGCGACCGCCGCGTCCGCGTGCGGGGCGCGGGCTCTCGGTGCCGTTGGCATCCAGAGCCAAGCCCTGGGCGTTGTCGCCAGCGGCCATCGGTTTTCCTTCGGCATCAAAACGCTCGCGTTGGCTGCCGCGTTCACCGCCGCGTTCGCCACCACGTCCACCGCGTCCGCCACGGCTATTGCGTCCTTCACCACGTCCTTCACCGCGACCTTCGGTCCGTCCATCGGCGCGGGCCTCGCCACGGCCTTCGCCGCGTGCGCCACGGCCCTGGCCGTCGCGACCACCCTCACGCGGGGGGCGGCCATCACGACGCTCGTCGGCTTTGGGTGCGGCGGGCTTCACGTCGGTAGGCGCTGGCGGTGCCGAAGAAAACAGGCTTTTGACCCAAGAGAAAAAGCCTTGCTGGGTGGGCGGCGCTGCCGGTGCTGGCGCGGGTGATGCCGCGCGCACAGGCGCCGCCGCTTTGGGCGCAGCTTCAGCGCGCGGCGCGGCCTGCGGGGCGGGTGCGTCTGGCAATACACCTTTAATCACTGGCGTTTGCTTGTTGGTCGGTTCTTGCGAGCGGCGCGTCACCGAGGTCGGGTCCTCGATGGTGTCTGCCATTTTGTAGCTCGCCTCGATGTGGTCTAGGCGCGGGTCGTCGTGCTTGAGCCGCTCGAGCTTGTAGTTCGGCGTTTCCAGCGTTTTGTTGGGCACCATCAGCACATTGATACGCTGTTTGAGTTCGATCTTGGCGATCTCGGTACGCTTTTCATTGAGCAGGAAGGAGGCCACTTCGACCGGCACTTGGCACAGCACCGAAGCCGTGTTGTCCTTGAGCGATTCTTCCTGGATGATGCGCAGGATTTGCAGTGCGCTGGATTCGGTATCGCGGATATGGCCGGAACCGCCGCAGCGCGGGCAGGGGATGGATGCGCCTTCGGAGAGGGCTGGCCGCAAGCGTTGGCGGCTCATTTCCATGAGACCGAATTTGCTGATGGTGCCAAACTGCACGCGGGCGCGGTCTTGACGCAGCGCATCGCGCAGGCGGCTTTCCACTTCGCGGCGGTTGCGGCTTTCTTCCATGTCGATAAAGTCGATCACGATCAGGCCGCCCAAGTCGCGCAAGCGCATCTGGCGGGCTACCTCGTCGGCGGCTTCCAAGTTGGTGCGGGTGGCGGTTTCTTCGATGTCACCGCCTTTGATTGCGCGTGCTGAGTTCACGTCCACGCTGACCAGCGCTTCGGTGTGGTCGATCACGATGGCACCGCCGCTAGGCAGTTGTACGGTGCGGGCGTAGGCCGATTCGATCTGGTGTTCGATCTGGAAACGGCTAAACAGCGGCGCGTCGTCGCGGTAGCGCTTCACACGGGCCGCATGCTCAGGCATGACGTGGGCCATGAACTGTTGGGCTTGCTCATACACATCATCGGTGTCGATCAGGATGTCGCCGATGTCGTGGTTGAAGTAGTCACGGATGGCGCGGATGACCAGGCTGGACTCTTGGTAAATCAGGAAAGCGCCTTTGCCGCTTTTGGCGGCGCCGTCGATGGCGTTCCAGAGCTTGAGCAGGTAGTTCAGGTCCCATTGCAATTCCGGAGCGCTGCGGCCAATACCGGCCGTGCGGGCAATGATGCTCATGCCGTTGGGGTATTCGAGCTGGTCCAACGCCTCTTTCAGGTCCGAACGGTCCTCGCCTTCAATGCGGCGGCTGACGCCACCGCCGCGCGGGTTGTTGGGCATCAGCACCACATAGCGACCGGCTAGCGATACATAGGTGGTCAGGGCCGCGCCTTTGTTGCCGCGCTCTTCTTTTTCTACTTGGACCAGTAACTCCTGGCCTTCGCGGATCACGTCCTGGATGCGGGCCTGGCTGACTGGTACGCCTTCTTTAAAGTACTGGCGTGAAATTTCCTTGAAGGGCAAAAAGCCGTGGCGGTCTTCGCCGTAGTCCACGAAACAGGCTTCGAGCGAGGGCTCGACCCGCGTCACGACGGCTTTGTAAATATTACCCTTGCGCTGTTCGCGCCCTTCGATCTCAATCTCGTAGTCGAGTAGTTTTTGTCCATCCACAATCGCCAGGCGGCGTTCTTCGGCCTGGGTTGCGTTAATTAGCATCCGTTTCATCGGTTTGTCCTTCAATAGTTATCACCTGCCCAAGTGGGGCAAACAATGCCTAGACGAACGGATTGAACTGTGGAGGAATTGCCGGAGAACTTCGACTACACAAGGCGTCGAAGCATAGGCGCAGGGATGGTGACGAGGGGATGCGCTTGGCTGGTCGCCAAGGTTTCAAACAGCCGACGCGCGCCCAAGAACGGAACGCTAACGCTCCGTAGGCACAGATTTATCAGTTGCATCAACACAAACATCTCGTTGCATTCCGCCCTCAGAAGAATGGATCTGAGGGTTTGGGGTATTCCGATTCAGTGGTTCAATTCGTCGGCTTGACCTTGCTGAACACCGGCCACCACACGCAGCTGAGTTGTGGTTTGCGGGCTATGCGGCAAGGCGGCATCGACCTTCTAGCGGGGCTGCCTGCGGGGGTGTGGACTAAACTCCAACCAAATCAACCACTTACAGCAAGCCGCTAGTGAAACACATTATAGGGGTCAATCCCGAAGCGCCTGCGGAGGGTCCGGCGACCCCTGTAGCGCCCGCCGCGCAGTGGTTGACTGTAAGCGAGGATGAGGCCGACCAGCGGCTGGATAACTACCTGATGCGCCAGCTCAAAGGCGTGCCCAAGACCCATATTTACCGCATCATCCGCAGCGGCGAGGTGCGGGTGAACAAGGGCCGGGCTGGCGCCGATACGCGCATCCAGGCTGGCGATGTGGTCCGTCTGCCGCCGGTGCGCGTGTCCGAGCGGGCACAAGACAAAGCGGCCATGATGACCGCGCTTTCGGGCCAGGCCGTGCCCAGCCGCAGTTTTGCTGTTTTGCATGAAGACGAAGCCTTTTTGGCGCTGGACAAACCGGCGGGCGTGGCAGTGCATGGCGGCTCGGGCGTGAGCTTTGGCGTTATCGAGCAGCTGCGCATGGCCAGGCCGCAAGCACGTTTTTTGGAGTTGGTGCACCGCCTGGATCGGGAAACCAGCGGCATTTTGCTGGTCGCCAAAAAGCGCAGTGCGCTGAAAAACTTGCAAGAACAGTTCCGCCAGCGCCAAACCGGTAAAACCTATTTGGCCATGGTTTTGGGCGATTGGCCCGCCCACAAAAAAGTGCTGGACAAGCCGCTACACAAATATTTGTTGGATAGTGCGGGCGGCGCGGGCGAGGGCGAACGCCGGGTCAAGGTGGTAGCGCGCGACGACCCAGACGGCTTGCCTTCGGTGACCCTGGTAAAGGTGCTGGCGCGCAGCGTGCCTGGCGCGGCGCTGGCCATGAGCCTGCTGGCGGTGACCATCAAAACCGGTCGCACCCACCAAATTCGGGTGCATCTGGCCTCCGAGGGTATGCCGATTGCGGGCGACGACAAATATGGAAATTTTGATGACAACAAAGCCTGGGGCCGCGCTGCGGTGCCGCTTAAACGTATGTTTTTGCATGCTTGGCGACTGCAAATCGCCCATCCGGTCAGTGGGGAGGCGCTTGCCTTGCAAGCACCGCTGGCGCCGGAACTGCTGCCGTTTTTGCAATCGCACCTGCCCGCGGCCCTTGCTACCATCGATGCTTTTGCGACCGCTGCTAAGCAGCTTGATGCCCTATGACTTGCGTACCCCAACGTCGTTTTGACCTGATTGCCTTTGATTGGGACGGCACGCTTTTTGACTCTACGGCCATCATCGTGCGCTCTATACAGGGCGCCGTGCGCGATGTTGGTGGTCGTGTACCCAGCGACAAGGACGCTGCGTACGTTATCGGTTTAGGTCTGGGCCAGGCGTTAGCGCATGCGGCGCCTGACGTACCCAAGGATAGGTATCCGCTTCTAGGTGAGCGTTACAAACACCATTACGGGCGCGAGCAGGACCAGATCACTTTGTTCCCCGGCGTGTTGGAAATGCTGGCCGAATTGAAAGCACGCCAATACTTTCTAACCGTGGCCACCGGGAAAAGCCGCTGGGGGCTGGATCAAGCCTTGGCCCATGTGGACCTCAAAGACCTTTTCCATGCCAGCCGCACCGCCGATGAGACCGCAGGCAAGCCGCATCCGCGGATGCTGCATGAGTTGATGGCCGAATTTGGCGTTGCGCCCGAACGTACCTTGATGGTTGGCGACACTACGCACGATTTGCAACTGGCTGCTAATGCCGGTTGCGCCAGTGTGGGCGTGAACTACGGGGCCCATGATGCAAGCGCGCTGGCGGCGCTCAAGCCTTTGTATATTGCCGATTCGGCCCAGGCCCTGCACCGCTGGATAACGGAAAACGCCTGAAAAGGATGCTTTTGTGGGCCTAAGAGATGCATAAGCTCGTACACCTCGTTTTCCCATGTCTGCCCCAAGCACGCTGATCCCGCTGTGTCATTCCGCTGATCTGCAAGAGGGCGGTCTTGCGGTCCCGTTTGACGTGGTGTACCAAGGGCAAAGCTGCTGGGCTTTTGCGGTTCGCTTCCGAGGCCAAGTACATGCCTACTTGAACCGCTGCAGTCATGTCGCGATGGAAATGGATTTTCAGCCCAATCGTTTTTTTGATACCACCGGCCAATGGCTGATATGCGCCACCCATGGTGCGCTATACGCACCCGATACGGGACGTTGTATGAACGGCCCTTGCCGAGGAGCCTTGGTGAAAATTGCCCTTTCCGAGCAGGACGGCGTGGTGGGCTGGCATACTGCTTCGCAATTACTACCGTAGAACTTTTAATATGACAGAGCCCCTTCCTAGCCCGCCCCCGCAAACCGAACAGACCCAAACGGCCGCGCCAGCGCCAGCACCTTCTACCACGCCTGCCAGTGGGCCGACCTGGGAACGCAGCGTGATCGAACAATGGATGGAGGCAAGTCTGGTCGAACAGCGCGCTGCCCGTCGCTGGAAGTACGGGATGCGTCTAGCCTGGTTATTGGCGTTGGGCGCTATCGTTTGGCTGGGCATGGATCGCAGTGGTGGCATGCATGGTTCGGATATCACGCGGCCGCACACGGCCGTGGTAGAAATCAAGGGCGAAATTGCCTCGGGCGCCGAGGCGAGCGCCGAGGCCGTGGTCTCCTCCATGCGCAGCGCGTTTGAGGACGAGGGCGCGCAAGCGGTGGTCTTGTTGATTAACTCGCCGGGCGGTAGCCCCGTGCAAGCGGGCATCATGAACGATGAAATCCACCGCTTAAAGGCCTTGCACAAGAAGCCTGTCTATGTGGTGGTGGAGGAGACCTGTGCTTCGGCGGCCTATTACATTGCGGTCGCAGCAGACCAGATCTTTGTGGACAAGGCCAGCGTGGTGGGAAGTATCGGCGTGCTCATGGATGGTTTTGGCTTTACCGGATTGATGGACAAGCTTGGCGTCGAGCGTCGCCTGATGACGGCTGGGCAGAACAAAGGTTTTCTGGACCCTTTCAGTCCGCAGACGGAAAAGCAAAAGGAATTTGCCCAGGCCATGCTGAACCAAATTCATCAGCAGTTCATCGGCGCGGTCAAAGATGGACGCGGGGATAGATTGAAGGAGACGGCCGAAACCTTTAGCGGTCTGTTTTGGACTGGCGATCAGGCGGTCAAGATGGGTCTGGCAGACCATTTGGGCAATCTCGATTACGTGGCCCGAGAAGTCGTGAAGGCACCCGAAATCATTGATTACACCCGCCGCGAAAACGTAGCCGAGCGCTTGGTCAAACGCTTTGGTGCGTCCATGGGCGAGTCCATGGCCAGCGCTTTGCGTTACGCACCTGGCTTGCGTTAAGACCTGCGCTACGCGCCGGCCTAGGATTGGACCATTCCTCGGCCCTAGGGTCCGATGGCGAACACGGCGGGCGTCTGATTATTCAAAACCCAGTTGGCGCGCTTCCATTGCTGGGTCGTTGCGCTGAAGTGGCGACCTGTTTCTAGTGTCAAGCCCATAGACACTGCCAGGCGTGTGGACGCTTGCAGCACTTCCAGCAGCGTGCGCAATAAGGCTTCATTGCGGTAAGGCGTTTCAATAAATAGTTGGGTTTGGCCGGTCTTCAGGGCCAGTACTTCCAGTGCCTTGATACGCTGGGCGCGCAATGCCGGTTCGCTGGGCACGTACCCAACGAATGCGAAGTTCTGCCCGTTGAGACCACTGGCCGCCAGCGCCAGCATGAGCGACACCGGGCCCACCAGCGGCGCGACTTCAATGCCTAAGGCGTGGGCGGCACGGACCACCGCAGCACCCGGGTCGGCAATGGCGGGCATGCCGGCCTCGCTGAGCAAGCCCATATCATGCCCTTGCAAAGCCGGCGCGAGCAAGCTGCGCGCATCAAACCCTGCATCGCCTTTTTTATGGACTTCGCGCGGTAGCTCCTGTAATTGCTGTGCTTGTATGGTGGCGCATAAGGGGCTCACTTCGCCCACGCGTTTGAGGAAGGCACGTGCCGATTTGGCGTTTTCGCAAACCCAGTGCCCTAGCACTGCAGCGCGCGCTATGGTGGCCTGTGGCAATATATCGCCCAATGGGGCTAGGCTGTCGCAGCCGAAATCCAAGGGGGTCGGTACCAGATACAGCGTACCTGGGCCTTGCGCTTTTTGTTCGGTTGGGATTGGGCGAAGGCTCACGCGTGCCCCAGCACCGCCATACCGGCGCGGCGCAAGATAGCGCTCAAGCGGATCAGAGGCAGTCCAATCAGTGCAGTGGGATCGTCATTGGCTATGCTGTGCATCAGGGCAATGCCCATGCCTTCGCTCTTGACGCTGCCTGCGCAGTCATACGGTTCTTCTGCGCGCAGGTAAAAATCAATTTCAGCATCCGATGCGTCGCGGTAAGCGACGCGTACCGGAACCAGCACCGCTTCACAAAAGTCGCTTTCCTTGCAGACCACCGCCATGGCGGTTTGGAATACCACCGTCTGGCCGCGCATCGCGCGCAACTGCATCAGTGCGTTGTCGTAACTGCCTGGCTTACCCAGTGCCTGCCCATGCAAATCGGCTACCTGATCGCAGCCGATGACTACCGCATGCGGCGCATTTGCCGCAACTGCCAAGGCCTTTGCCAAGGCCAGACGGCTGGCCAGCGCCGCAGTTGTCTCGCCCACTCTAGGCGTTTCGTCCACGCCGGGTGCTTGTATGGAAAAGGGGAGTTGGAGGCGCTCTAACAGTGCGCTGCGGTAGCGCGAGGTGGAGGCCAGAATCAGGTCGCGGGCGGGGGAGGCTTGCATAGGGGTGATTCTCTTACACTGCGTTCATGGCCACTTCCACCAATCCCCGCAAGCTTGCGGTTTCAGCCTTTGCGCTGGAGCAGGCACCACTGCAAGGCCAGGCACCGCTGACGCAGTTTCCCCGTTTGGCAGACGAAGCGGTACGGGCAGTGGCCGATGCTGCTGTGCATTTCCAGGCTCTTGGCAGTATGCGTACCGACTCCGCAGGTGCCGCAGTGCCCTGGTTGGCTTTGCAAGGGCGTGTACATATCGACTTGGTGTGCCAGCGCTGCCTGGAGCCGGTGACGACCTTGGTGGAATTTGACCGGGAGTTCCGTTTTGTGGAATCTGAGGAAGCGGCCTTGGCCCAAGACGAGGATTCCGAAGAGGACTTACTGGTCCATTGCGCACAGTTTGACCTGCTGGAGTTGGTAGAAGACGAGTTGTTGATGGCCTTACCTGTAGCGCCCAAGCACGAAAAATGCCCCGGTGATCTAAAGTTATCGGCAGCAGACGCCGATTTTGAGGCGACCTCTGACCGTCCCAATCCTTTTGCCAAGCTGGCGCAGCTCAAGACGCCCAAAAGCTGATGGCACTTGCAAATGCGCCCTGACGCTATAATGGAGGGCTTGGGTGCAGACATCGTTCATTGCGCCATTCAATTAACCGACGGCGCTACCTCGCCTGCAGCCAATTTGACCAGGAGCCAACCATGGCAGTTCAGCAAAACAAAAAATCTCCCTCCAAGCGCGGCATGCACCGTTCGCACAATGCGCTGGTCGTCCCCGGCATTGCGGTGGAGCCGACCACCGGCGAAATCCATTTGCGTCACCACATCAGCCCCACGGGCTTTTATCGTGGCCGCAAAGTCCTCAAGACCAAATCAGAAGCCTGACCCGCGCGGGTTGGCCCCAAGCCCGAAGCTGCATCGCCTGTAGCCTCGGGCTTTTTTCATGCCCACGTGCTTTAGCCCCGTGAAACCAATTTTCCTCCCTGACGCTGCATGATTACCATTGCAGTTGATTGCATGGGCGGGGATTTCGGACCCTCAGTCACGCTCCCAGCCTGTCGCAAATTTCTAGCGCTGCGCCCTGAAGCTCACTTGGTTTTGGTGGGTCTGCCGCAGGCTTTGGCCGACTTTTCCCATCCTCGTGTTACCAAGGTTTTTGCCAGCGAAGTCGTGGAGATGGACGACGCGCTAGAAATCGCCTTGCGCAAGAAAAAAGACTCGTCCATGCGTGTGGCGATCGAGCGAGTGCGCGATGGGCAGGCGCAGGCAGCGGTCTCGGCCGGCAATACGGGTGCGCTCATGGCGATCGCCAGGTACCTCCTGAAAACGCTAGAAGGCATAGACCGGCCGGCGCTGGCCGGTCAAATTCCCAATGCCAAAGGCCATGCGACGACGGTGCTGGATTTGGGGGCTAATGTCGATTGCACGCCCTTGCATCTGCTGCAATTTGCGGTCATGGGCTCGGCGCTAGTGTCGGTTACCGATGACCGCAGTGCGCCCTCCGTCGGTTTGCTCAATATTGGTTCTGAAGTCATCAAGGGCAATGACACGATTAAAGAATCCGGCGAATTACTCCGTGCGGCTGCGGCTAGCGGTGATTTGAATTTTTTCGGCAATGTCGAAGGCAACGACATTTTCAAAGGCACGGTAGATTTGGTGGTGTGTGATGGCTTTGTGGGCAACGTGGCCCTCAAAACCAGCGAGGGTCTGGCCGGGATGATTGTCGGTTTCCTTAAAGAGGAATATGGGCGCAATCTGTTCACCAAACTGGCTGCGCTGGCATCGGCACCGGTATTGTCCGCACTCAAGCAGCGTATCGATCATCGGCGTTACAACGGCGTGGCCTTGCTGGGCCTGCGCGGCTTGGTGTTCAAAAGCCATGGCTCGGCCGACGAATTGGCGTTTTCTAGCGCATTGGGCCGGGCGTATGATGCTGTACAGAATAATTTATTAGAGCGCGTGCGAACGCGCATTGCGCATGCGGCGCCTTTGCTCAGTGCGCAAGTCCCCAACTCGACGCAGGGCTAAGTTTCCGATCCGGATTTTTCATGAGTAGCTATACACGTATCACGGGCACCGGCAGTTACCTCCCGCCCAGGCGCCTGAGCAATGCCGACATGGTGGCGCGTTTGGCGCAAGATGGCATTGAGACTTCGGACGACTGGATCGTCGAGCGCAGCGGCATTAGCGCCCGCCACTTCGCCGACGACGGTATTTTTTGCAGCGATCTGGCTTTGCACGCTTGCCAGGCTGCTTTGGTGGCGGCGGGCCGGTCGGCCAGTGAGGTCGATCTCATCATCGTGGCTACCTCGACACCGGATATGGTGTTTCCCTCCACCGCGTGTATTTTGCAAGGCAAGCTTGGCGCGATCGGTGGCGCCGCTTTTGATGTGCAGGCGGTGTGCAGCGGATTTGTCTATGCACTTACCGTCGCCGATGCCCTCATCAAGACCGGCAGTGCCCGTTGCGCGCTGGTCGTTGGGGCCGAAATTTTCTCGCGTATCTTGGATTTCAAGGACCGAGGTACCTGCGTGCTCTTTGGCGACGGTGCCGGGGCGGTGGTTTTGGAAGCCTCCGATAAGCCGGGAATTTTGTCTTCTGACCTGCATGCGGATGGTCGGCATGTCGATATTCTGTGCGTGCCCGGCCACGTGCATGGTGGCTTGGTAGCCGGAGTACCCTTGCTCAAAATGGCAGGGCAGGCGGTGTTCAAACTGGCGGTAGGTGTGCTGGAAGATGCAGCACGTGCGGTCTTATCCAAGGCCGGAAAAGCCGAGTCGGATATTGACTGGCTGGTGCCGCACCAGGCCAACATTCGCATCATTCAAAGCACTGCTAAAAAGCTCAAGCTGCCGATGGAAAAAGTAATGGTGACCGTAGACCAGCACGGTAATACCTCGGCAGCCTCGATTCCGCTGGCGCTCGATGCTGGTGTGCGCAGCAGCCGCATCCAAAAGGGGCAGACTGTCTTGCTCGAAGGGGTGGGCGGCGGCTTCACCTGGGGGGCGGTATTGCTGACCCTGTGATCCTAGTGTGCACGCGCTAATCCAACCAAGTTTTATGCTCTATTCCATTAAGCCTTTGAACCGATGAAACCATTTGCTTTTGTTTTTCCCGGACAGGGATCCCAGTCCGTGGGTATGCTGGACGCTTGGGGTACGCATCCTGCGGTACGCGCCGTGCTGGACGAGGCCTCGCAGGCTTTGCACCAAGACATCGGAGCCTTAATTCGAGAGGGCAGCAAAGAAGACCTTGCGCTGACAGCCAATACCCAGCCGGTGATGCTGGTGGCAGGTGTTGCAGCTTATCGGGTGTGGATGGCCGAAGGCGGTATCGCGCCGCAGGCCGTGGCCGGACATTCGCTGGGTGAGTACGCCGCCTTGGTGGCGGCGGGCGCCTTGACGCTGGCCGATGCAGTGCCTTTGGTGCGGCTGCGCGGGCAGGCTATGCAGGAAGCGGTACCGGTGGGCAAGGGTGCGATGGCCGCTATTTTGGGTATGGACCCGGTTCGGGTGGCCGCACTGTGTGGCGAGGTGGCCGCGGAGTTTTCGATGGAAAGTGGCGAAGTGGTGGAGGCGGCTAATTTCAACGACAACGCCCAGACCGTGATTTCCGGCAGCAAAGCCGCTGTCGATCTTGCATGTGAAGTGCTCAAGGCCCAGGGTGCCAAACGCACTTTGTTGCTACCTGTATCTGCGCCTTTCCATTGCGCTTTAATGCAACCGGCTGCACTGATATTGCGCGAGCGCCTGGGTCACATTGCAATTGCCAGCCCCCAGATTCCGGTCATCAACAACATTGACGTGGCGGTAGAAACAGATCCCGATCGCATCCGCGATGCTTTGTACCGTCAAGCCTTCGGACCGGTGCGCTGGGTGCAAACCGTGCAAGCCATTAAAGCGCGGGGCCTGGAGCAGTTGGTGGAATGCGGCCCGGGCAAGGTCCTGAGCGGCATGGTCAAGCGCATCGATGCGTCCTTAAGTGCTTTCGCGGTATTTGATCCGGCAACTTTGGCTGAAACACAGGCGGGTTTGCAATGAATTCGATTGAATTTGCGGGGCAAGTTGCCTTGGTCACGGGGGCCTCGCGCGGTATTGGCGCTGCGATTGTGCTGGAATTGGCGCGCAAAGGCCTGCGTGTGGTGGGAACGGCCACGACCGAAGCCGGTGCCCAAACCATCAGCCGTGCGCTGGAGGCTTATGAAGGCTGCGCGGGGCGGGTGCTCAATGTGACGGATGGGGCTGCTTGTGATGCGTTGGTCGATGCGGTGATCAAGGAACAAGGCGGTTTGCAAGTACTGGTGAACAACGCTGGAATTACCCGCGATAACTTGGCTATGCGCATGAAAGATGAGGATTGGGATGCGGTGATCGATGCCAACCTCAAAGGCGTTTTCCGCATGAGCCGGGCAGTAATGCGGCTCATGATGAAGCAGCGCTATGGCCGCATCATCAACATCACCTCGGTGGTGGGCGCCTCCGGCAATCCGGGCCAGGCCAATTACGCCGCTGCCAAAGCTGGCGTTGCAGGCATGACCCGCGCCCTGGCACGGGAACTGGGCTCGCGCCAGATTACCGTCAATTGCATCGCTCCGGGCTTTATCGCCACCGACATGACCGCAGCCCTGAGCCAGGAGCAACAAAATGCCTTGCAAACCCAGATTCCCTTGGGGCATTTGGGCCAGCCTGCGGATATCGCGCATGCCGTTGTCTATCTGGCATCGCCGCAAGCGGCCTATGTCACGGGGCAGGAATTGCACGTCAACGGTGGCATGTATATGTAAAGTAGTATCCGGTTTTACGCCTTTATGTCCGCGAGGCGGCCAGTGCGAGTGCGATGCGCCCGCACTGGTAAAATTGCAGACTGTTTCACAACCCTCAGAGGGAACCCATGAGCGATATCGAAGTACGTGTCAAGAAAATCATCGCCGAGCAACTCGGTGTGGAAGAGTCCCAGGTCACCAATGAAAAAGCCTTTGTGGCTGATTTGGGCGCTGATTCGCTGGACACGGTGGAACTGGTGATGGCCTTGGAAGATGAGTTCGGCATCGAAATCCCTGACGAAGACGCCGAAAAAATCACCACGGTGCAAAACGCAGTGGATTACGCCATGACCCATAAAAAGGCCTAAAAGTATGCTCTAGCACCCGTCTTTGCGGCTGGGTGCTAAAACTCCGACAGTTGGCCTTCGCGTAAGCTGTCCGGGGGCTCTGGCGGAGCTGCCGCTGGGCACAGTTTGTCATTCACGAAACGTTTAATACAGGTGAGTATGTCCCGTCGTCGTGTAGTAGTTACTGGTTTGGGCTGCGTCAGCCCTGTTGGCAATACGGTGGATGAGGCCTGGGCCAATCTGCTGGCGGGCATATCAGGGATAAGCCAGATCAGTAAATTTGATGCAAGCGCATTTTCTTGTCGCATTGCCGGTGAAGTGCGGAACTTGGACTTGGACCGTTACATCAGCCCCAAGGACGCGCGCGCCATGGATACTTTTATCCATTACGGTATCGTCGCGGCGGTGCAGGCGGTGCAGGATGCGGGACTGGCCATTGGAGATGCGTTGGGTGAAGAGGAAGCCACGCGCATTGGATGCGTGATCGGCTCGGGCATCGGCGGCCTGCCCATGATAGAGCACACCAATATTGAATTTACGGCGCGCGGCCCACGCCGTATCTCGCCGTTTTTCGTCCCAGCTTCCATTATCAATATGACGGCCGGCCATGTGTCTATGCGCTTTGGGTTCAAAGGTCCCAACATTGCCATTGCCACGGCCTGTACCACGGGCTTGCACTGCATTGGCGAAGCGGGTCGCATGATTGAGTACGGCGACGCGGATGTCATGGTTGCTGGCGGATCCGAGGCGGCCGTTTCCCATCTCGGCGTCGGCGGATTCGCTGCCATGCGGGCTCTGAGCACTCGCAACGACGATCCGGCCTCGGCCTCTCGCCCTTGGGACAAAGACCGCGACGGGTTTGTGTTGGGCGAGGGCGGCGGCATTATGGTGCTGGAAGAGTACGAGCATGCCAAGGCACGGGGCGCCCGTATTTACGCCGAGCTGGCGGGTTTTGGTATGAGTGCCGATGCCGGCCACATGACCGCACCGAACATGGACGGCCCGCGCCGCGCCATGCTTAGCGCATTGCGCAATGCATCCCTTAACCCTGAGGATATTGATTACCTCAACGCGCACGGTACATCTACGCCTTTGGGGGATATCAACGAAACCAACGCCATCAAGGCGGCTTTGGGAGGGCATGCCAAGAAAATAGTGGTCAGCTCAACCAAGTCCATGACCGGGCATTTGCTGGGCGGTGCCGGAGGACTGGAATCGGTGTTTACGGTGCTGGCCCTGTACCACCAGAAATGCCCACCGACCATCAATTTATTTAACCCGGACCCTGAATGCGACTTGGACTACTGCGCCAACCAGGCGCGCGATATGCCAATCCGGGCTGCTCTGAAAAATAACTTCGGCTTTGGCGGCACCAACGGCGCATTGGTGTTCAAGCGCGCTTAAAACCTTGGCTGGTATAGAACAGACGGGGGATTGACCTTGTTAAGCCAAGCGCCGTTTGTCAGGCTACGGTTCAGTCGTGACCGAGCCCATGCGGCCTTGATACTGGGGCTGAGTATCTTTAATTTACTTTTACTACTATTGCTGGGGCTAGAAGGCGCCGATCCAGTCGCCCTTTGCGGACTTATATTGGTTTTTGGTCTGTTGTTTTGTCTTGCAGCGCGCGCGTGGTGGAAAACGCCGAGTGGCACCTTGGAGTGGAATGGCACAGCCTGGCATTGGTCAGGCTGGCCGCAGGCACAGGGGTGCAGGGTTCAATGGCTTATGGCATTGCCTGGTTTTTCTGTGCTGCGCATAGATAGCGGTGGCGGGCTGGTTCAATGTTTGATTGCCGGGCCCGCAGTTCATCAGGACCCGAGCTGGACGGCCTTGTGCCGTGCCCTGATCGCTCAAAGGTAGCAAGGCCATGGTCGCCAGTCGGGTCATGAGGGTTTTAATCGGCGATAGTATGGGTGCCTTAGGCGCTTCATGTAAAGTTTTTGAGGGCAGTTTGCAATTTGGAGCTGTGGCCGCATATCGTTGCAATTGCGGCGTCTCTTGGTACTTCTGAGCCGGTGCGTTTTTTATTGGGAGTTGGAGGATGACATTCATGTTTGCATTACCTGGTTTTGCTCGTCTGCGCGCCGGCTTGCCTTTTTTGGGCGTGGCGCTATTGACACTGGTCCTGCTAGGTGTGCCTGCACAGGCCTTACATGCCCAGACGCGCGCGCTGCCTGATTTCACCGATTTGGTCGAGCAGGTCGGCCCTTCGGTAGTGAACATACGCACCACGCAGAAAGTCACCAGTCGCCAGCAACCCGCAGGGCCAGGTGACGAGGAAATGATGGAATTTTTCCGCCGCTTCGGCTTACCCATGCCGAATATGCCAAAACAGGCACCCCGCTCCAATCGGCCTGCCCCGGAAGAGGATGTGCCGCGGGGTGTGGGTTCGGGCTTTATTTTTTCGCAAGACGGGCTGATCATGACCAACGCGCATGTGGTGGACGGCGCCGATGAGGTGCTGGTAACTTTGACAGACAAGCGGGAATTCAAAGCCAAGATCATCGGTGCGGACAAGCGCAGCGATGTGGCGCTGGTGAAAATTGAGGCGGTCGGCCTGACGCCTGTCAAAGTGGGAGATGTCGGTCGCCTGAAAGTAGGCGAGTGGGTGATGGCGATTGGCTCCCCCTTCGGTTTTGAGAACACGGTGACCGCGGGCATTGTGAGCGCCAAGCAACGCTATACCGATGACACCGATTACCTGCCCTTTATCCAAACGGATGTGGCTATCAACCCTGGCAATTCGGGTGGCCCGCTGATCAATATGCGCGGTGAGGTGGTGGGTATCAACAGCCAGATCTATTCGCGCTCGGGCGGATTCATGGGCATTTCCTTTTCTATACCGATGGATGAGGCGGTGCGGGTGGTCGAGCAACTACGCAGCCAGGGTCGGGTATCCAGGGGGCGCATTGGCGTGGGTATTGGTCCAGTGAGCAAAGAGCTTGCTGAATCCTTGGGCTTGACGAAGGCGCAGGGCGCACTGGTAACCAGCGTCGAAGCAGGTGCACCAGCGGACAAGGCCGGCGTGGAGCCGGGCGATGTTATTTTGCGCTTCAATAGCAAACCCATAGAGAAGTCTATTGATCTGCCGCGCATCGTCGGCGAAATTAAGCCGGGCACTAGGGCGAGCTTGACTGTCCAGCGGCGCGGTGCTACCAAAGAACTATCGGTGACCGTTGCCGAGATTGAAGCCGAAAAAACTGCGTCCAAGGCGCCCGCGGCAGAAGGAAAACCCAAAGCTGCCGCCGGGCAGCCGCTTGGATTGACTGTGAGTGAGCTGACGGAGGCGCAAAAGAAAGAGCTGCGGGTCAAAGGCGGGGTGCGCGTCGATGCGGTCGCCGAACTGGCTGCGCGGGCCGGTTTGCGTGAAGGCGATGTGATTTTGGCTATGGCCAATGTAGAGATCACTTCTTTAAAAGAATTCGAAACACTGGTTGCCAAATTGGATAAATCCAAGGCAATCAATGTGCTGTTCCGTAGGGGTGATTGGACGCAATACGCATTGATCAAGCTCGCCAACTAAACCAAATAATCCCGTGCGAAGCGGGCCCTTTGGCGCTTGCTTGCTGTAATTTCCCTGCAAAGTTGCCGCGAAAGCCCCTAAAAAGGCGTTTGCGGGATGGGGAGCCCTAAAAATTGATTGATGTATTAGTTAGAATGAAAGCGCCAAAAATCAATTTTTGGTAATAAAGTAAATCATAAAATTCGCGATATGGAATGCTCTTGAGTGCTGCACACACCATCAACACCTTATTCACATGCTTTGCTTACAGTTTGTGCATAACTTGTGAATAATTGGCTTGTTGTCGATGGACAACAAGCCGAGTAGCCCATGTGTGACCTCGTCGTTTTACGCTTTTTCCCTACAATGAAGTTCCAGCTTTCGCAGTTGCCAAAGATTGTTGGTTCAGGGCGCGTCGTTCATCCGACGCGCCCTTTTTTCTGACATAGCCTTTTCAATTCAATCTCTTGAACCCCCCGCTTGATGCAACACATCAGAAATTTTTCGATCATTGCCCATATTGACCATGGCAAATCCACGCTGGCCGACCGCTTGATTCAACGCTGCGGTGGCCTGGAAGCGCGCGACATGGAAGCCCAGGTTTTGGACTCTATGGACATTGAAAAAGAGCGGGGGATAACTATCAAGGCGCAGACGGCGGCCTTGCAGTACAAGGCCAAAGATGGGCAGGTCTACAACCTCAATTTAATTGATACCCCTGGCCATGTGGACTTCTCCTACGAGGTGAGCCGCTCACTGTCCGCATGCGAAGGCGCTTTGCTCGTGGTCGATGCCAGCCAAGGTGTGGAGGCACAGACCGTAGCCAATTGTTATACGGCTTTAGAGCTGGGTGTCGAGGTGGTGCCGGTGCTCAACAAAATGGATTTGCCCAACGCCGATCCGGGCAATGCGCGCTCCGAGATTGAGGACGTGATTGGCATTGACGCCACCGAAGCCATTCCCTGTTCCGCTAAAACCGGCATGGGTATCGATGAAATTTTGGAGGCCATCGTGGCCAAGGTGCCGGCGCCTAAAGGCAATCCGAATGGAGCCTTGCGCGCCATGATCATCGACAGCTGGTTTGACAGCTACGTCGGCGTCGTGATGCTCGTGCGGGTGGTGGATGGCCGCCTGGCGCGTGGTGAGAAGATCAAGATGATGGCGACCGGTGCCATGTACAACGCCGACAGCCTGGGCGTTTTTACGCCCTCAAACTTGCCGCGCGAGAGTCTGGAGGCAGGCCAGGTCGGCTACATCATTGCCGGTATTCGCGAATTGCAGGCCGCCAAAGTGGGCGATACGGTGACCTTAGTCAAGCCTGGCACCGGTGGCGCCGCCGCGACGGCTACCGAAGCCCTGCCGGGGTTTAAGGAAATCCAACCCCAAGTCTTCGCCGGCTTGTACCCCACCGAGGCCAACCAGTACGAAGGTCTGCGCGACAGTTTGGAAAAGCTCAAGCTCAATGACGCCTCCTTGCATTACGAACCCGAGGTGTCCCAGGCCTTGGGTTTTGGTTTTCGCTGCGGCTTTTTGGGCCTTTTGCACATGGAGATCGTGCAAGAACGCCTGGAGCGCGAGTTCGATCAGGACTTGATCACCACCGCCCCGAGCGTGGTCTACCAAGTGCTGCAGGCCGATGGCGAAGTGCGCATGGTGGAAAACCCCTCCAAGATGCCCGACCAGGGCAAGCTCGATGAAATCCGCGAGCCCATCGTCACGGTGCATTTGTATATGCCGCAGGAATACGTCGGCGCGGTCATGACCTTGGCCAACCAAAAGCGCGGCCTACAGCTCAATATGGCTTACCACGGCCGCCAAGTGATGCTGACCTATGACATGCCTCTGGGCGAGATTGTGTTGGACTTTTTTGACAAGCTCAAATCGGTAAGCAGAGGCTATGCGTCCATGGACTATGAGTTCAAGGAATACCGCCCCTCGGACGTGGTCAAAGTGGATATTTTGCTTAACGGCGAGCGCGTGGACGCCCTGTCCATCATCGTGCACCGCACTCAGGCGACATACCGTGGTCGCGCCGTAGTGGGCAAGATGCGCGAGGTGATTTCGCGCCAGATGTACGACGTCGCCATCCAGGCGGCAATCGGCTCGAATGTGATTGCCCGTGAGACAATCAAAGCCTTGCGCAAAAACGTGCTGGCCAAGTGCTACGGCGGCGATATTTCGCGCAAACGCAAGCTCCTTGAGAAACAAAAAGCAGGCAAGAAACGCATGAAACAAATCGGATCGGTGGAGGTGCCTCAAGAGGCTTTCTTGGCTATTTTGCGGGTGGAAGACTGATGCCTTTCATTACCTCTTTGGTGCTTGCTGCATTTGTGGGCTATGCAGGCGCTTGGTTCAGCGGTGCGGTGGAAGGCAATTTTGCATTCCTGTTGTTTATGGCTTCAGCGGTTACCGGTGTTTATTGGTTGGCTGAGCGTTTTTACTTTTTGCCGGCACGCGAGGCGGCAGCGCGCCAATTGCAGCAAGTCGATGACAAGCGCCGTGCCGATTTACAGAGCAAAGGCATTGCCCGTGTCGATGGCGATATTGCCCAGGCCACCGAAACCATACTCGCCCAGCCCTGGTGGCTGGATTGGACCGCCGGGCTCTTCCCGGTGATTATTTCGGTGTTTTTTCTGCGCTCTTTTATCGTGGAACCCTTCAAGATTCCTTCGGGCTCCATGATTCCTACCCTGCTGGTGGGCGATCTGATTTTGGTCAATAAATTTCACTATGGACTGCGCCTGCCGGTGCTCAACACCAAAATCACCGAGGGCGAAAAGCCGCAGCGTGGCGATGTGATGGTTTTTCGCTACCCGCCCAAGCCCAGCCTGGACTACATCAAGCGCGTGGTCGGCGTGCCCGGCGACACCGTGGCCTACCTGAACAAGCGCCTGACCATCAACGGCCAAGCGGTTCCCACCGATTCCGTGCCCGAATTTTTTGATGAAGACGCGATGCGCTACTTCAAGCAATTCGAAGAAAAATTTGGCACCCAAAGCCACCGCGTACTCAATGACGAGCAGCGCCCGGCTTTCGTACCTGGAGCCGATAAATTCCCCGGTTCCGAGGGCTGCGCCTACACCATCGAGGGCGTGACCTGCAAGGTGCCCGAGGGCCACTTTTTCATGATGGGCGACAACCGCGACAACTCCATGGACTCGCGTTACTGGGGCTTTGTGCCCGAGAAAAACATTGTCGGCAAAGCCTTTTTTGTATGGATGAACTTCGGCAACCTCAAGCGTGTCGGGCCCTTCCATTGATGCTGGGGCAAGTCAGAAAAGCGGCGTGCTGCGCGCCGGTAGTACTGCGGCATAAGGGCGCACCGTGAAACCCGAGCTTGCGCAGTTGCAGCGACGCCTGCAACATGAATTCAAGCACCCAGCCTTGCTAGAGCAGGCCCTAACCCACCGCAGCTTTTCTTCCGACCATTACGAACGCTTGGAATTCTTGGGCGACTCGGTGCTCAGCCTGGCGGTCTCGGATTTTTTGTACGCCAAGTTGCAATCCCTGCCAGAAGGCGATTTGTCCCGCGTACGCGCCAATCTGGTGCGCCAGGAGACCTTGCATAAACTGGCTTTGGATTTGGGTTTGTCGCCCCTGCTCAAACTCGGTGATGGTGAGATGCGTTCGGGTGGCTCTAAGCGTCCTTCCATATTGGCCGATGCCCTTGAGGCGATTATTGGTGCCATCTATTTGGATGCCGGTTACGCCGCAGCGCAGGCTTTAGTGCAACGTTTGTTTGACAAAGTCGATGTGAACCCCGGCATGGCTGCCATTGGCAAAGACCCCAAGACCGAATTGCAAGAATGGCTGCAGGCGCGCAAAATGCCCTTGCCCGACTACAAAGTGGTCAACACCTTGGGCGCTGCGCACCAGCAGACATTTGATGTGGCTTGCGAAATTGCGCAACTGTCCTTGGTAGAGCGCGGCATTGGTGGTTCGCGCCGCGCCGCCGAGCAAGCCGCTGCCAGCGCGATGCTGCAAACTATTCACTTCAAAGCCCCGCATGCCAACTAAAAACAAAGCAATTTCTCCAGCGCCGGATACGGAGGTGCCGCAGGAGCAAGACGTGGACAGCATGCTGGCAGGCCTGCTCAAAACCATGCCGCGCCTGGCCGAAGCGGGCGAGCAGGGTGCACCCGGCCAGCGCTGCGGTTTGGTCGCGATTGTGGGTAAACCCAATGTGGGCAAGTCCACGCTGATGAATGCATTGGTCGGGCAAAAAATCAGCATCACCTCGCGCAAAGCCCAAACTACGCGCCACCGTATCACAGGCATGCACACGCGCGGCGCCTCGCAATTTGTGTTTGTCGATACGCCCGGTTTCCAGACCCGGCACAACAACGCCCTCAATCGCTCGCTCAACAAAACCGTGCTGGGCGCGGTGGGCGATGTGGACCTGATTTTGTTTGTGGTCGAGGCGGGCATGTTCAACCAGGCCGATGCCAAAGTGCTGGCCTTGCTCAGCAAAGAAGTGCCCACATTGCTGGTGGCCAACAAGCTCGATCAAGTAAACCGCCGCGCCGACATTGCGCCCTGGCTGCAGGAGATGCAGCAACGCCACCCCTTTGCCGAGTTTGTGCCCATGTCGGCCAAAAATGCCAAGGACATCGAGCGCATGCTGGGCATTTGCGAGAAATACCTGCCCGAGCAAGCCTGGTGGTACGCCCAAGATGAGCTGACAGACCGCAGCGAAAAGTTTTTGGCCAGCGAAACCGTGCGAGAGAAATTGTTTCGCCTCACGGGCGACGAGTTGCCTTACACCTCGACCGTGGTCATCGACAAATTTGAAGAAGAAGCCGGACGCGGCAAACAAAAGCGATTGCTGCGCATTGCTGCCACTATCGTCGTCGAACGCGACGGCCACAAAGCCATGGTCATCGGCGACAAGGGCGAGCGGATTAAACGCATAGGTACCGAAACCCGGGTCGAGTTGGAAAAATTGCTCGATGCCAAAGTGTTTATCGAAATGTGGGTCAAAGTGCGCTCTGGCTGGGCCGACGACGAAGCGCGCGTGCGCTCTTTCGGATACGAGTAAATGGCTGTGAAGCGCATTGCAGACGAACCTGCGTTTGTACTGCACCGCTACGACTGGAGCGAATCGAGCCTCATTTTGGAGGTGTTTACCCGCCACCATGGGCGCATCGCCCTGATCGCCAAAGGCGCCAAACGGCCTAGCTCCAGTTTTCGGCCAGTGCTGCTCCCTTTGCAGCGCCTGCATTTGGCATTTGGCGGGGACGCTGAAATCCGCACCCTCAAAAGCGCCGAGTGGCAGGGCGGCCATGTCATGCCCACGGGCGAGGCTTTGCTCTCGGGTTATTACCTCAACGAACTCTTGCTCACGCTCTTGGCGCGTGACGATCCGCACCCGGTTTTGTTCGATGTCTATGCCAGCGTCGTCGCGGTGCTGGCCAGCGCGCACGCCGAAGTATTGGAAGCGGCTCTGCGCAGCTATGAGCTGCTGCTGTTGCGTGAAGTGGGCTTGCTGCCCCAACTCGATGTGCAAACCCTCACCTTGGCGGCACTGGAGGCCGATCTGGCCTACACCCTGGTGCCCGAAGGCGGGCTGCGCCAGGCCCATGCCGACGACCGGGCTTTTTTGACCGGCGCCCAATGGACGAGCCTGCAAGCAGCCTTGGGTGAGGGCGGCAGCTTCGTCCATACGCTGCGCGCCTGCGCCCCGTTAAGCGCGGCGCTCAAGCCCTTGTTGCGCACGCTGCTGCACTACCATTGCGGGGTGCGCAGCTTGCGCACCCGCCAGATGATGGTGGACATCCAGTCCTATTAGTTCTATTCTTCCTTTCAAGCTTTGAAACCCTAAGCGCCGCCCACTTGCCATGCATACCTCCTTCACCGCGCTGTCTGTCAATCTGAATAAAGTGGCCTTGGTGCGCAATACCCGCCACTTGGGTATCCCTGGCGTGACGCGAGCGGCTACGCTGTGTTTGCAGGCTGGGGCGTCGGGGATTACCGTACATCCGCGCCCGGACGCACGGCATATCCGGGGCAGCGATGTGCTAGAACTGGCGGAGTTAATGCAGCAGTGGCCGGACCGCGAATTCAATGTGGAAGGTAACCCACTGCACAACCTCATGGACCTGGCCGCCGATCTGGTAGCGCGCAATCTACCCCTGCATCAGCTGACCTTTGTGCCCGATGGTGAGGGCCAACTCACCAGCGACCACGGTTGGAGTTTTCCGCAAGACGATGCAGTGCTGAGGCCCTTGATTGCCCAATCGCGGGCCTGGGGCGTGCGCGTCAGTTTGTTCATGGATGCGCAGGCCGACGCCATGGCGGGCGCCAAAAGCGTAGGTGCTGATCGGGTGGAGTTGTACACCGAGCCTTATGCGGCGGCCTGGGGCACGGACGGTGCGCAGGTGCAACTGGAGCGTTTTGCGCAAGCTGCGCGCGCCGCCACTGAGGCGGGTTTGGGACTCAATGCCGGGCACGACCTCAATCTTGACAACCTGGGCGCGTTCGTCCGTGCGGTGCCCGGTGTCCGCGAAGTTTCCATCGGGCACGCGCTGATTGGCGACGCATTGGAGCGCGGGTATGCAGATGCGGTCAAGGCCTATTTGGTCTGCTTGCGTCCATGATTTTCGGGATTGGCACGGATATTTGCGATGTGCGCCGCATCCGCGACAGCCTAGAGCGCCATGGCGAGCGCTTTGCGGCCAAAGTCCTAGCTCCTGGTGAATTGGCGACCTGGAAGGCCCGCAGCCACCGTTGGCCCGAGCGCGGTGTGCGCTATGTAGCAACCCGTTTCAGCGCCAAAGAAGCCTTTAGCAAAGCCGTCGGTTTGGGCATGCGCATGCCCATGACCTGGCGCTCCTGCGAAATAGCCAAGCTTCCTAGCGGTGCACCCGTCGTGGTTTTGCATGGTGCTTTAAAAGATTGGTGTGAGACGCGCGGTTTGCACGCGCAAATTAGCCTGAGCGATGAAACCGACTACGCCGTGAGTTTTTGCATCGTCGAGTCTCGCCCCGTCGCGCAAGCGTCGCTGCCTGCGCAGGGCGACGATGCTGCTCAAGCTGCCGGTGCTTTGCGCACCGCTGCGACTTAAGACTCTTGGCATGAAAACAACGAATCAACATTCGCCCTTGATGATTGACATCGCGGGAACGCAGCTAACTGCGGTGGACAAAAAACGCCTTCGCCATCCGCTGGTAGGCGGCTTGATTTTGTTTGGCCGCAATTGGGAAAACCGTGCGCAATTGACAGCCTTGTGTGCCGGTATCAAGCGGCTGCGTCCGGACCTGTTAATCGCCGTGGACCACGAGGGCGGTCGGGTGCAACGCTTTCGCATCGACGGGTTTGTGCATCTGCCGCCCATGCGCCTGCTGGGTGAAATGTTTGTGGCTGCGCCCCGCGCGGGTCGCCAGGTCGGGCCTTTGGCCGCCATCAGCGCCGCGCTAGCCTGTGGGTATGTGATGGGCACGCAATTGCGCGCCTGTGGTGTGGACATGAGTTTTGCCCCGGTACTTGACCTCGATTACGGCGCCAGCGGCGTAATTGGTAATCGCGCTTTTTCCGACGATGCGCGCATCGTCAGCCTGCTGGCCCAAAGCCTGATGCAAGGTATGGCGCAAGCGGGCCTAGCCCATTGCGCTAAACATTTCCCCGGCCACGGATTTGCGCATGCCGATTCGCACCTTGCGGTGCCATTGGATAAGCGCAGCTTGCGCACCATCCTTGCGAAAGACGCCGCGCCCTATGCCACGCTGGACCTGGTGTTGCAGGCAGTCATGCCGGCGCACGTGGTCTACCCTAAGGTGGACAGCCTGCCCGCCGGCTTTTCCTCGATTTGGTTACAAAAAATATTACGGGAAAGCCTGGGCTTTAGCGGCGCAATTTTCAGCGATGATTTGTCCATGGCCGGTGCGCGCCAAGTGCAAGGTCGCGAAATTAGCGCTTCCCAAGCAGTGCTAGCCTCCTTGCATGCCGGTTGCGATTTGGCTTTGTTGTGCAACCAGTCCCTGCTGGGCACGCCCGGCGATTCGCCTCTAGACACCGTGCTCGCTGAGCTAAGCCAAGCGGGAGAGGATGGCCTCTTTCAGGCTGAGGCAGAAAGCCACGCACGGCGCCTATCCCTCTTACCAAAAATGCACGCCTTGGATTGGGCCGGCATGCTGCAATCTTCGAAATACCAGCGAGCTTTGACGGCCTTACCCTAAGCATTGCGAAAGCGACGCGTTTTCTTTTTTGCGCTTGCGCGCCAAAGCTGAGGCATGTGCCCGCGTGGGGCGCGCTAGCATTCATTGGAGTTGGTCCTGATGATCGAAATCTGCTTTTTAGGATAAAAATGATGAAATTGCAATCGTTTGTCGTTGGCCTCGTTATTGCTTTTGGTACCAATGTGGCAATGGCCCAGACCGAACCTACCGTGACACCCGCAGGTACCGAAACCGCGATGAAGCCGAACAAGAAGGCTGCAAAAAAGCACGCCCATAAAGTCAGTGCCAAGAAGCACAAAGTCGGCAAACACAAGAAGCCCTCCGTTTCCTGAAAGCCGCCTGTCTGTGCGGTCGCTTAGCGCCGCACGCCCGCAGGTTTTAGCTAAGCTTTTAGGGCGAGCGGTGCAAGCGGGGGTGCGACAGGCTAGCGACTTGGTCGTCTACGGCCTGCAAAAGTAATTTGTCGGTTTTCCATTGCGTATGTTTCATCATTAGCGCGCGTAGAGCCTGTAGCTCGCGAACCGAAGGCGCAACTTTGATTTGGGCCAGTGCAGCTGGTTTATTCCCTGCTTGAATTACTGCGGCGACTTTCGTTGCCCAGGGAGCCGGACGTGCCATTTGGTTTTCCTTTGTCCTGCACAATACGTTTTTTCATTGTCACACAGGGATAGGGCGCATATGTATCGGAGTTTTAAAACCGGCTTGCTTTTTTGTGTGGTGTTGACGCTCGGCGCTTGCGCCTCGGCGCCGCCCGGCAAAGCGCCGATTGGTGAGCGAGTGGTGCAAATAACGACGCCTGAAAAGTCCGCTGTGGCAGACCTAAGCGGCCCCACTGCGCCTCCAAGCAAGTTAGCGTCCGATCAAGTTCCCGCGCCGACCACGCCCACGCTCGCAAAGCCCCCGGGATTGGAGTCGCCCGCCCAAGCGCCTGTTCCAATCGTTACGCCAAGCCCCGCGATCAAATTACCGCCGCGCATTGGCCTTGCATTGGGCGGTGGCGCTGCGCGAGGTTTTGCCCATGTGGGTGTGATCCAGGTGTTAGAGGAAGCCGGTATCCGGCCTGTGCTGGTGACCGGCACCTCGGCAGGCAGCCTGGTGGCTGCGCTGTATGCCAGCGGTAAAAACGGTTCCCAGTTGCAGCACATTGCCGAGACCATGGAAGAGGCCACCATAGCCGATTGGACGCTGCAGGTATTTTCGCGCGGCGCCTTGCGTGGCGAAGCGCTTGCAAAGTATGTGAACGCGCAAGTGGGGCAAAAGCAAATTGAAGCCCTTCCCATGCCGCTTGGCATCGTGGCCACCGATCTGAACAGTGGCAATGACATTGTTTTCCAGCGCGGCGATACCGGCATGGCGGTGCGCGCGTCCAGCGCGGTGCCAGCGGTTTTTCAACCCGTGAAGATTGGCAACCATGAGTATGTGGATGGCGGCCTGGTCTCGCCGGTGCCGGTACGTGCCGCAAAAAAAATGGGCGCCGAGCTCATCATTGCGGTAGACATCTCCAGCCCCCCGGAAGGTGCCGCTGCCAGCGGTACACTGGAGATTCTTTTGCAAACCTTCACTATTATGGGTAAGAGCATAAATAGCTTGGAGCTGCAAGGCGCTGATGTCATAGTCCGACCACAGTTACTTGGCGTTTCTAGCGCGGATTTCGGATCCCGCAAGCGCTCGATCGAAGCAGGCCGCAAAGCGATGCTTGCTGCATTGCCACAATTGCGCGCTGCAATGGACGCTAAATCACGCTGAGGCGCCGGACTATTTTTGGTTGCAAAAAATAGCACTGGATCAGCCCATTCAATCTGCGCACAAGCAGGCAAAAAAAAGGCCTCGTTTTGCAACGAGGCCTTGAAGGGATCCCTGAACCAGAGGTTTCGAAAGGATCCGAGGAGACAATCGACAGGAAGCTTTCGCCCCCAATGAGCCTACTGCATCAGGGTTTTCCCTTGGTTATCGGCAGAAATTAAAAGAAACTTGCTGCCGACGCACTGATTAACGCTTTTTGCTGGATGCTGTAGCTTGCTTGGTAGCCGTGGTAGCGGTCGCTGCCATGGCGTTGAAGTTGGCTTCAGCCACGTCAGTAGCTTGCTTGACAGCTTTTTGAACCGACTCCAGTGCATTGTGGGCAGCGGCAACGGTGCTTTTCATCATGGCAACTGCGGACTCAGAGCCTGCGGGTGCGTTCTTGGCAGCGCTGTCAACCAAAGCGGCCACTTTTTGCTGGGCTTCAGCTGCTTGGGCTTCCATGGTCTTGGTGAACTCAGCGCCGGCACCGCTGGCGATGTCGTACAGGTGACGGCTGTAAGCAGCAGTCTTTTCTGCCAATGGTTGCAGCAGGCCCGATTGCAGCGCCATCAGTTCCTGGGCATCCTTGACGCTCATGAGGGTTTGGGTATGGGCAGAAGCCTCAGACAAAGCAGCTTTAGAAGCGGCCAGGTTGAGTTCCACCAGTTTCTCAACGCCTTCGAAAGCTTTGCTGGTCAGGCCAAACAGAGTTTCGAGGTTGGATTTGTGGGAAGCGACGACTTGTTCTACGGTTAGCATGAAAATACTCCAAAATTAAATTTACAAAAGACCAGGTTTAGAAACACTATCTGCTCCGTAACCTGGCCTTTGTTGGCTATGTTGCAGTGCAGCATGAATGAATTATAGGGACGAAAAGCGCTCTTACAAGACATTTTTGTTGCATTGCAGCAAAAATAGAGGAAATTTATTGTTTTAGGGCAAACCGAAGCGGCTTTTCCCCTCGGAAACACCGAATTCGGCGGGCTTGGCTTGGACGCCGCGCTGCTCCCGCTGCGGTGGCAAAATGCCACTGAATCGGCCACGTTAAGCCCCAACGGCACCCCAACCAAGGCGATTTACCCCTTTTCTACTTGCTATGACCAAACCTGAACCGGCTGTGCGCAGCACCTTCCCTGCCTGGCGCAGCATCACCACCCGCTGGGCGGACAACGATGCCTATGGGCACGTCAACAACGTGGTCTATTACAGCTGGTTTGATACCGTAGTGAACGCCTACCTGATAGAGCAGGGCGCCCTGGACATCCGCGAAGGTGCGGTAATCGGTCTGGTGGTGGAAACACAGTGCAATTATTTTTCGCCTTTGGCCTTTCCGCAAACCGTGGATCTTGGCTTGCGGGTCGCCTACCGGGGCCGCAGCAGCGTACGCTACGAATTAGGCGTTTTTGCCAGCGGCCAGACTCGGGCAGCGGCACAAGGCTATTTTGTTCATGTCTATGTGGATGCCGTCAGCCGCCAGCCTGCGCCGCTACCATTGGCCCTAATAAATGCCTTGGTGCCTTTGCAATCTGGGGCGGCCTAGCGGTCTTTTTCAGCTTTTCAACCGCCATCGTAGAGGTGGCAGCGTTTTTTTCGAGTGGAGCGTTTGCATGCAGCAGTTGAGTCAGACCGAGGCCGTTGACGCGGCCATCCGAAGCCGTATGTCGGTGCGGGCGTTCACGCCGCAGGCGGTGTCCCATGCCGAAATCGAGGCGATTTTGGAAGTCGCCAGCCGGGCGCCATCGGGCACCAATTGCCAGCCCTGGCGCGTCTATGTGTTGCAAGGCGCCAGCCGCGATACCCTAGTGCACAAGGTCTGCGCCGCCCACGACGCCATGCGCGCCGAGCCCTCTCTGGCCGAAACCTACCGCGAGGAATACGACTATTACCCGGAAAAATGGGTCAGCCCCTATATTGACCGCCGTCGCGAAAACGGCTGGGGCCTTTACGGCTTGTTGGGCATTGGCAAAGGTGATAAGGACAAGATGCACGCCCAGCACCAGCGCAATTACCGCTTTTTTGATGCGCCGGTCGGTTTGATGTTCACCATCGACCGCGTCATGGGGCGCGGCTCCCTGGTGGACTACGGCGCTTTTATGCAAAGCATCATGGTGGCAGCGCGGGGGCGCGGCTTGCACACCTGCCCGCAAGCAGCGTGGAATGGGTTCGCCAAGATTATCATGCCGCACATCGGAGCAGGCGAGGGTGAAATGCTGGTCTGCGGCATGGCCTTGGGTTATGCCGACGTGGATGCACCGGTGAACGGGTTTGTCACGCCCCGCGTGCCGGTGGCCGAGTTCACCCGCTGGTTGGATTAAGTTGTCATCGCTGGCGGTCTGCGCTGCGACAAGGTTTGGGCCAAAATCGTTTTCGCGTTCCAGTATGAATCTATTTCGAATATCACCTTTCTGAACTATCACTATGTCCACTTCCAAGCCCCGCATTTTGGTCACCCGCGCTATTTTCCAAAGTGTGATCGACCGCCTGTCTGCACATTTCGAGGTCGAATCCAATCCGGATGATGTGCTGTGGGATCGGGCCGAGTTACTGCGCCGCATGCAGGGCAAAGTGGGCGTGTTTGCCACCGGCACCGAGCGCATGGACGCCGAGCTTTTGGCCCAATGTCCGGAGCTAAAAATTTGCGCCAATATGACGGTGGGTTACAACAACTTTGATCTGCCCGCCATGAGCGCTGCCGGTGTGCTGGGCACCAATGCGCCGGATGTACTGACCGAAACCACGGCGGATTTTGGCTTCGCGCTCTTGCTGGCGACGGCCAGGCGCGTGACCGAAAGCGAGCATTTTTTGCGCGCCGGGCTGTGGACGCGCTGGAGCTACGACATGTTCTCCGGCGCCGAAGTGCATGGCAGCACTTTGGGCATTATTGGCATGGGCCGTATCGGTCAGGCGATTGCCCGCCGGGCAGCCTTTGGCTTTGGCATGCAAGTGATTTATCACAACCGTAGCCGCCTAGATGCCGCCACCGAAGCGGCCTGCAAAGCAAGTTATGCGGGCAAGCAAGAGCTATTACAAAGTGCGGACCATGTGATGCTGGTCGTGCCCTATAGCGCCGCTTCGCACCACACCATTGGCGCAGCGGAGTTGGCGTCTATGAAGCCTACGGCCATCTTGATCAACCTGGCGCGCGGCGGCATCGTCGATGACGCCGCTTTGGCGCAGGCTTTGCGCAATCGCACGATCGCCGCCGCCGGTCTGGATGTGTATGAAGGCGAGCCCAAGGTCCACCCGGATTTGCTTACCGTGCCCAATGTCGTGCTGACGCCGCATATCGCCAGCGCTACACCCGGTACCCGCCAGGCCATGGCCGATTTGGCGGTGGACAATTTAATCGGCTACCTGACGCAGGGCAAAGCGGTGACGCCTTTGAATCCTGAAGTTTTGACACCGCGCTAAAACTCCAGACCGTGCGCGCGCCGGTCTGGAGTTGCCCCGAGCTTCATAACAATTCCAGCGCAGTGCGCCTTAGCAAGGCCATCGTCGATTGCTGGGTCAGGGTAGAGGGCCGCAGGGCGCTGCACGCCAGGTTCATACGTATAGCCAGCGCTTGGCCGCCAGCGGCCTCAATGCTGCGGGTGCGAAAGGCTTTCGGGCGGAGCGAGCGCACCACTGCATTGCGCGGCAATATCGCGCTACCGGCTTGGTCCTGCACCAGGTCCAGGATGGCCGAAATTCCATCAATTTCAAGCGCCACCATCGGTTTGCAGCCCAGAAGCGCCATTTCCGATTCCACATGCATACGAATGGCATTGGGGCGGCTGGGAATAACCAGCGGCAATTGCGCTACCTCTTGCAGGCTAATGGCCTCGCGACCTGCCCGCTTCGTCGCGTTCTTGGCAGGGGGCTGGCGTAATTGCACCAGAACTAAGGCCTCATCCAACAGGTGGCTAATTTCCAGGCCTTGCCGGTTGGCGTTTTCATAGAGCACCGCTAAGTCCAGTCGGCCACTGAGCAAACCTTCCTGCATGCTGGCCGAAAGGGCCTCGCTAATCGACAACTGCGCCTGCGGCATTTCTTGGCGGAAGGCGCGCATCAGCGGCACCGTCAGAACGCGGGCCACGCTGGGTGGCAGACCCAGGGCCACGCGTCCGGCCAGGGCACCTCGGGCGCGCGCCATGTCTTCGCGAATGCGCTGGGCCTGGTGCAGCAAGCCCCGGCTGTGGTCCAGTAACAATTTGCCCGCTTCGGTGGGCAGTGCGCCGCGCCCGTTGCGCAGCAACAAAGTTTGCTGTAACTCCAGTTCCAGCAGGCGGATCTGGCGGCTCAAGGCCGGCTGCGCAATGTCCAGCGCCAGGGCGGCGCGGGTAAAGCTGCCTAGCTCGGCTACGCGCACAAAGTAATCCAGTTGCTTAAGGTCCATAGGCTGTTCGATGCTGTTTTATGTTATGGCCCATTAGGGGATATGCTATTTTGCTATATCTGTTAGATGGCCTGCCTACTTATTGCCAAGCGGCGCTGCCCGCACAATCCGTCTTGCACTTACCTGGCCCCAACTCCGCTTTACTTCGCCCCGCATTCCATGCCCGCCCAAACCGCAATACCTTGTATGTTGATGCGTGGCGGCACGTCCAAGGGGCCGTTTTTCAAATCCTCGGACTTGCCAAGCGCCCCTGCGCTGCGCGACCGCGTGTTGCTAGCCGCTATGGGCTCGCCAGATCCGCGGCAGATCGACGGTCTGGGCGGTGCGCACCCGCTAACCAGCAAAGTGGGCATAGTCGCACCGGGTAGCCTGCCCGGCGTGGACCTGGACTTTTTGTTCGCCCAATTGCAACCGGACAAAGAGACGGTGGACACCACCCCCAACTGCGGCAATATGCTGGCCGCCGTGGTGCCGTTTGCGCTGGAGACCGGTATGGCGGCAGTGCAGGGCGAAAGCACGACCTTGCGCGTACTCACCCTCAACACCGGCATGCAATGCGACATCACTGTAGACACACGCGGCGGCGCGGTGCAACACGCGGGCGATGCGCGCATCGATGGTGCGCCGGGCAGCGCCGCGCCGATTACGATTAATTTTTTAGATACCGCTGGCTCGGTATGTTCTGGTCTCTTGCCTACGGGCAAGGTGCGCGACCGTATTTCAGTGGAGCTTGCGGATGGCCAGACATGGCAAGTGGACATCACCTGCATCGACAACGGTATGCCGCTGATTATGTTGAATGCCGCCGATGCGGCTTGTACCGGCTATGAAAGTGTGGAGCAACTTAATGCCGATACTGCGCTCAAAGCGCGCCTAGAAGCGCTGCGCCTCCAAGCCTCGCGGCTGATGGGATTGGGCGATGTCAGTAAAAAAAATTACCCCAAGATGACTTTGATCGCCCCGCCCCGCGAAGGCGGTACGCTGGCTACCCGCAGCTTTATTCCGCATGTGTGCCACGACGCCATCGGCGTGCTGGCGGCAGTGACGGTGGCTACCGCCTGTGTGTTGCGAGGTTCGGTGTGTGAAAGTGTTGCGCATAGGGTGGGCGCAGGCGATAGCTGCCTGGTATCGGTCGAGCACCCCAGCGGTGAGTTCAGTGTGGACCTGGGGCTGGACCCGGATAATCCGCAAAACGTGACCCGCGCCGCTTTGCTGCGCACCGCACGTTTGCTGATGCGTGGTGAGGTGATGGTGCCATCGGCGCTGTGGGCCGGCCACACATGAAACCCAGTTTTGTGGTGATTAAATCTATTTTTTAAAGGAGACAAAATGAAACGACAACTCAAAGCCTGGTTGACCGCATCGCTGTTGACCGCCGCCATGGCCGCCTCGGCGGACACCGTGACCTTGAAAGTGCACCACTTTCTACCTGCGGGCTCCTATGCGCAAACCATGTTTATCAAGCCTTGGTGCGACCGCATCGCCCAGGACTCGGGCGAGCGCCTCAAGTGCCAGATTTACCCCTCCATGCAATTGGGTGGTACGCCGCCGCAATTGTTTGACCAGGTCAAAGACGGCATCGTCGATGTCATCTGGACACTGCCCGGTTACACCGCCGGCCGCTTCCCCTTGGTGGAAGTGTTTGAGCTGCCCTTCATGATGCAAAACCCCGAAAGCACCAGTAAAGCACTGTGGGACTACGTGCAGCAGTTCGACGCGGCGGAATTCAAAGACATTCACCCGCTGGCCTTCCATGTGCATGGCGATGGGGTGTTCCACATGGTTAAAAAGCCGATCAAGGTGATGGCCGACTTGAAAGACCAAAAAGTACGCGCTCCCACCCGCCAGACCAACAAAATGCTGGCTGCACTAGGCGCGACTCCGGTGTCCATGCCCGTGCCTGCAGTGAGCGAGTCGCTGGCCAAGTCAGTGATCGACGGAGCCTTGGTGCCTTATGAAGTGGTGCCTGCGGTGAAGATTCAAGAGCTGGTGAAATTCCACTCCGAAACCGACCCGGCTGAGCCTGCGATTTACACTTCGGTGTTTTTGCTGGCCATGAACAAAGCGCGTTATGAAAGCCTGCCACCTGACCTGAAAAAAGTCATTGACGCCAACAGCGGAAAAGCCTTGTCCGGCATGGCCGGTAAAGCCTTTTTGCAAGCCGACGAAGAGGGTAAAAAGCTGACGACCAAAAACACCACCAATGTGATTCCCAAGTCGGAGCTCGAAAGTTGGAAAAAAGTCGGCCAGACCGTGACCGATGCATGGGTGGCTGAAGTGACAGCCAACGGTGCCAACGGCAAGATGCTGTTGGACAACGCGCGTGCACTGATCGTCAAAAACTCGGGCAAGTAAGCCCGGCGGCACGCATTCCCGCCTTGGACCGCAATGCGTCGGTCCGGCGGGTTTGCTTGTGAGGTACACCTAAAGCCATTAGCAATCATGCAAGATATTCCACTGGATGAGGCAGCCCCCAATCCGGCCTATGCCTTCGGGCCCTTTGGTCGCCTACTGCTTAGTGCTTCCAAAGCGCTAGCCATGGCGGGCGGCTTGGTGTTTGTACTTCTGGTGGCCATGAGCATTGTCAGCATCGTGGGGCGAAAACTGTTTTCGGCGCCGGTGCCCGGCGACATGGAGGTCTTGCAAATGGCGGCGGCGTTTGCATCGGCTTGTTTTTTTGCGCATTGCCATTTGCAGGGTGGTGACGTGAAGGTGGATTTTTTTACTGCCCATGCCAGCCCGGTGACGGTGTGCCGCTTGGACGCCATGGGCTCGCTGCTGGTGGGTATTTTTGGTGCGCTGATCACTTGGCGGGCCTTTGTGGGCGCGGTGTCCAACAAGGCCGCCGGGGAGACCAGCATGATTTTGGGCTGGCCAGTCTGGATCGCCCAAATGCTGATGGTGCCGGGCTTTTTTCTGCTGGCTTTGGCCGGTTTGTACAAGGCTTGGGTTTATTGGCAACATAGCTTGTACGCCCGCGCGGCGCGGAGCCCAGCATGAGTGGTATTGCCCTAGGTTCGCTGGTCTTTGCCGGCTTGATGGTCTTGCTGGTCTTGCGGGTGCCCATCGGTATCGCCATGTTCAGCGCGGGCGCAAGCGCCTATTTTTTCCTCACCGACGCGCAATGGGCGCCGCTGCTAAATTTCCTGAAAAACCTGGCTTATGCGCGCCTGTCCAACTACGACATCGTGGTCATTCCCTTGTTTTTGCTCATGGGCCAGTTCGCCACCCACGGGGGCTTGAGCGCTTCCTTATTCCGATTTGTCGAGGCCTTTATGGGCCACTTCAAGGGCGGCATCGCCATGGCCGCCATTGGCGCCTGCGCCGGCTTCGGTGCGATTTGCGGCTCCTCGCTGGCCACGGCTGCAACCATGGGCCAGGTAGCTTTGCCGCAGTTGCGTCGCTTTGGTTATTCGGGTGCTTTGTCCACCGGCGCGCTGGCCGCAGGAGGCACCCTAGGCATCATGATTCCGCCTTCGGTGCCCTTGGTGATTTATGCCATCTTGACGCAAGAATCAATTGGTAAATTATTTATGGCGGCGGTGCTGCCGGGCCTGATTGCCACGGCGGGCTATATGTTGGTGGTCAAAATCATGGTCACGCTGCGGCCTGAATCCGGCCCTGCCGGGCCCCGTGTTCCATGGCCTGAGCGCTTGCAGGCCTTGGTTCGTGTGCTGCCGGTGCTGCTGGTGTTTTCGGTGGTTATCGTGGGCATTTACGGTGGTTGGGCCAACCCGACTGAGGCGGCGGCTATTGGTGCTGCGGCATGTGGGATTTTGGCGATCGTCAGTGGCGGCATGCGTATGCGAGGCGTGGTAGACAGCCTCTTGGGAACGGCACAAGCCACCGCCATGATTTACCTGGTGCTGCTGGGTGCCGATATGCTCAATACCGCTTTGGCCTTGTCGCAAATGCCGGTGGAGCTGGCGGCCTGGGTGCAGGCCAGCGGCTTTAGCGCCATGAGCGTGATGATCGCGATCTTGCTGATCTACATCTTCCTAGGTTGCGTCATGGACAGCCTGGCCATGATTTTGCTGACTATCCCGATTTTTTACCCCGTGGTCATGGGCCTGGATTTTTATGGCATGAGCAGTACCGACAAAAGTGTCTGGTTCGGCATCTTGGCATTGATGGTGGTGGAGATCGGATTGGTGCATCCCCCCGTGGGCATGAATGTGTTCATCATTAACCGGCTTGCCAAAGACGTTCCGCTGGTGGAAACCTTCAAGGGTGTGGTGCCCTTCCTGATTTCGGACTTCTTGCGTATCGCGCTCTTGCTGGCCTTTCCCGCTATTTCGCTGGTCTTAGTGCACAGCTTTCACAAGTAATGTCTGCTTCGCGCACCATCCGCACCCAAGTCGCTATCGTGGGCGCAGGCCCTGCCGGTTTGCTCTTGGGTCAATTGCTGCACCGCGCGGGCATTGATGCGGTGCTGATCGAGCGCCAAAGCGCAGACTATGTGCTGGGCCGCATCCGCGCCGGGGTGCTGGAGCAGGTCACCATAGATTTGCTGGACGAGGCGGGCGTGGGCCAGCGCATGCACGCCGAGGGCCTGGTGCACAGCGGTTTTGATATGGTGTGCGAGGGCTTGCGCAAGCGAGTCGATTTGTCCCTCCTCACCGGTGGGAAAACCGTGATGGTCTACGGGCAGACGGAAGTAACGCGCGACCTGATGGACGCTCGCCGCAGCGCAGGGCTTGCCACCTACTATGAAGCGCAGTCAGTACAGTTGCAAGGCTTTGATACGCAGCAGCCACGCGTGTGTTTTGAATACGCAGGCCAACGCATTGAGCTAGCCTGCGATTTCATTGCCGGTTGCGATGGCTTTCATGGCGTGAGCCGCGCCAGCGTCCCGCCAGATGCCATACAGACCTTTGAAAAAGTCTATCCCTTTGGCTGGCTAGGCCTGTTATCCGATACCAAGCCTTTGCACCATGAACTGATTTACGCCAGCACCGCGCGCGGCTTCGTGTTGTGTTCGCAGCGCAGCAGCACGCGCAGCCGCTATTACCTCCAAGTGCCCTTGACGGACACGCTAGACCAGTGGAGCGACCAGGCGTTTTGGGATGAGTTGCGCTTGCGCTTAGGGCCGCAGCAGTGCGCGTCCTTGGTGACTGGCCCATCGATCGAGAAAAGCATTGCGCCCTTGCGCAGCTTTGTGGCTGAGCCCATGCGCTTTGGAAGGCTTTTTTTGGCGGGCGACGCCGCGCACATCGTGCCACCCACGGGCGCAAAAGGCTTGAACCTGGCCGCCAGCGACGTGAAATACCTCAGCCAAGCGCTGCGCGATTTTTATCTGGAACGATCAAGCGCTGGTATCGACCACTATTCAGACCGTTGCCTGCGTCGCGTGTGGAGGGCCGAGCGCTTCTCCTGGTGGTTTACCACGCTGATGCACCGCTTTCCCGCAGATTCCGACATTGACAACAAACTCAAACAAGCCGAGCTGGACTACTTGTTGCATTCCGAAGCGGGCTTGCGCGGTTTGGCCGAAAACTATATCGGCCTGCCTTTGAACTTTGCTGAAGGTGCCCCCTGAAGCGCGCTATATTTTTGAAAGCTGCTGCCATGATCATTGACTGCCACGGCCACTACACCACCGCGCCCAAAGCGCTGGAAGATTGGCGCAACCGCCAGATCGCAGGTATCAAAGATGCGGCCAGCATGCCCCATGCGTCCGACTTGAAGATCAGCGACGACGATTTGCGCCACAGCATCGAAACCAATCAGCTGCGTTTGATGCAAGAGCGCGGCAGCGACATCACTTTGTTCTCACCACGCGCGTCTTTCATGGCGCATCACATCGGTGATTTCCAAGTCTCATCCACTTGGGCGGCGATTTGCAATGAACTGTGTTTCCGTGTGTCCACTTTGTTTCCAGACCATTTTGTGCCTGTGGCCATGCTGCCGCAGTCGCCCGGTGTGGACCCGGCCACGTGCATTCCTGAGCTAGAGAAATGCGTCAAAGAATATGGCGCGGTCGGTATCAACCTCAACCCCGACCCGTCCGGCGGCCATTGGACCAGTCCGCCTTTGAGCGACAAACACTGGTACCCGATTTACGAAAAAATGGTGGAGTACGACTTGCCCGCCATGATCCATGTGTCCACCAGTTGCAATGCCTGTTTTCACACCACGGGCGCACACTACTTGAACGCCGACACCACGGCCTTCATGCAGTGCCTGACCAGCGACTTGTTCAAAGACTTTCCCACACTGAAGTTTTTGATTCCGCACGGTGGCGGTGCCGTACCCTACCACTGGGGACGCTTTCGCGGCTTGGCGCAAGAGTTGAAAAAGCCATTGCTCGAAGAGCACTTGCTCAACAATATTTATTTCGATACCTGTGTGTACCACCAACCCGGCATCGATTTGCTCAACACCGTCATACCGGTGAAGAACGTGTTGTTCGCGTCCGAGATGATTGGCGCGGTGCGCGGTATAGACCCGCAAACCGGTCACTATTACGACGACACCAAACGCTACATCGCCAACAGCAAGTTGCTGTCCGATGCGGATAGACATGCCATATTTGAAGCCAATTCACGGCGTGTGTTTTCGCGCCTGGACGCGCGTTTGAAACAGAAAGGTCTGTGACATGCTTTACCCTTTAGGAACAGTGAAACGCAACATTGCTCGCGCGGATAAAGCGGCTGTTGAAATGCTAGGCAAATTCGGCGTGGCCACTGTGCACGAAGCCATGGGCCGACTCGGTCTGATGCACACCATCATGCGCCCAATTTACGCAGGTGCGCGTGTCAGCGGCACAGCGGTCACCGTGTTGCTACACCCGGGGGATAACTGGATGATGCATGTGGTGGCTGAATTGATTCAACCCGGCGACATCGTGGTGGCTGCCATTACCGCGCCTTGTACAGATGGTTATTTCGGCGACTTACTCGCCACCTCGTTCATGGCGCGTGGCGCGCGCGCACTCATCATCGATGCCGGTGTACGCGATATTGCAGAACTCACGCACATGGGGTTTCCGGTGTGGAGCCGCGCTATCAGCGCCAAGGGCACCATCAAGGCCACGGTGGGTTCGGCCAATGTGCCGGTGGTGTGTGCAGGTGCAGCGGTCCATCCGGGCGATGTCATCGTGGCTGATGACGATGGCGTGGTGGTGGTGCCTGCATCTATCGCGCAGCAAGTGGCACAGGCAGCTGTTGCACGCGAAGCCCTCGAAGGCGAGAAGCGCGCCAAGCTGGCTTCGGGTGTGTTGGGCTTGGACATGTACAAGATGCGCGAAGGCTTGGAGAAGGCCGGGTTGAAGTACATAGACTGACAGCTACTTCAATTAACCACAGCATGAAAGCACCTATCCCGCATTCAGTCTTTTTGCATTCAAGGCCGGCATGTGTTTGCTGTGAGGTGAAGGCATGACTTCATCAGCATCGCCATTGCCGCAGACTTGGCGTGTGGGCTTGATTGGCTATGGCGAAGTCGGTCGCATATTGGCAGAAGACTTGCACGCGAAAGGCTTGCAGGTGTGCGCGTATGACAGCAAGCTTCTTGCCCCGGATGTACATGGAGAGCAAACTGCTGTTGCTGAAAATGCAGCGCTTGTTGTTCAAGCCATGCGCGATCATGCGCAGCTTTTTTCTGTGGTTTTGCATGACTCGCATGCCCAAGTGTGTGCGAACAGCGATTGGGTGATTTGCGCGGTCACTGCCAGCCAAACACTGGCAGCGGCTACAGCGTGTGCGCCGCACCTGTTGCCGCAGGCGTTTTTTCTGGATGTGAATTCTGCTTCTCCCGGCACCAAGCAGGCAGCGGCTGCTTTGATTGACGGCGCAGGTGCGCGTTATGTCGAAGCGGCGGTGATGACCAGTCTGCCGCCGCACCGCATGCAAGTGCCTGTGTTGCTGGGTGGTGTGCACGCAGCTGCTTTGTTACCTTTATTGAATCAACTCGGCTTTAAGGCCAAGCTCGCAAGCGTTCAGCTTGGCGTGGCCTCTGCCACCAAAATGTCACGCAGCATCATGGTCAAAGGCATGGAAGCTATGGTGATTGAGAGTCTCAGCACCGCGCGGCATTACGGTGTGGAAGATGCAGTCATTGCATCGCTCTATGAAACTTTCCCCGGCATTGATTGGGAAAAACAGGCTTCGTATTTTTTCCAGCGTGTGATTGAACACGGTCGTCGCCGCAGCGAAGAAATGCGTGAAGTCGCGGTGACTGTGCAAGAGGCGGGCTTGACACCTTGGCTGACATTGGCCGCCGCAGAAAGACAATCGCACATCGCAGACTTGAGCGATACGTGGGTGTTCGGCACGCGCAGTGAAGCGGGTTTTGCACGCAGCGCAGATTGGCGCACAGAAGCCGACCGTTTATTGCACTGGCATTCCAACCACAAAAAGTACACCCCATGAGCAAACCCACATCAGGCGATTTCAGCAAAACCAGCGGGTGGTTGGATTGGTACGACGGCCCTGCCAAACCCCGTTTTGTGTTGCCCGCCGGTGCGGTCGATGCACATTGCCATGTGTTCGGGCCGGGCGATACTTTTCCCTATGCGCCCGAGCGCAAATACACGCCCTGCGATGCATCTGCCGCGCAATTGTTTGCATTGCGTGATCACTTGGGTTTTGACAAAAACGTCATCGTGCAAGCCACCTGCCACGGCGCCGACAACCGTGCGATGGTGGATGCATTGTTGCGCGCTGAAGGCAAAGCACGCGGTGTCGCCACAGTCAAGCGCAGCATCTGCGATGCAGAGATTCAAAGCATGCACGACGCCGGTGTGCGTGGCGTGCGCTTCAATTTCGTCAAACGCTTGGTGGACTTCACTCCCAAAGATGAATTGATGGAGATTGCATCCCGCATCAAATCCTGGGGCTGGCATGTGGTGATTTATTTCGAAGCCGTGGACTTGCCTGAATTGTGGGATTTCTTCACTGCCTTGCCGACCACCGTGGTGGTCGATCACATGGGCAGGCCTGATGTTTCCGAACCCTTGAACGGACCCGAGTTCAGCCTGTTTATGCAGTTCATGCGCGAACACCCGAATGTGTGGAGCAAAGTGTCTTGCCCTGAACGTTTAAGCATCAGCGGCCCCAAAGCCTTGCACGGCGAAGCAGCGCCTTATCAAGACGTGCTGCCGTTTGCGCGTCAGGTGGTTGAGAGTTTTCCTGACAGGGTGCTGTGGGGCACCGACTGGCCGCACCCGAATTTGAAAGACCACATGCCGGACGACGGCTTGCTGGTGGACTTCATTCCACAAATCGCGGTCACGCAGGAATTGCAGCGCAAGTTGCTGGTGGACAACCCGACACGTTTATATTGGCCTGAGCTGAATTGAAAGACACACATGGCACTTGATAAACCTTACCTTGACGTTCCGGGCACCACGGTCTTTGACATGGAGCAATCACGCAAAGGCTACGGGCTCAATCAGTTTTGCATGTCGCTGATGAAGGCCGGCAACCGTGCACGTTTCAAAGCTGATGAGCGGTCTTATCTGGATGAATGGGACATGAGCGAAGAGCAAAAGCAAGCGGTGCTGGCGCGTGATCTGAACCGATGCATCGCAGCCGGTGGCAATATTTATTTTCTGGCCAAGATAGGTGCCACCGACGGCAAGAGCTTTCAGCAAATGGCCAGCAGCATGACCGGCATGAGCGAAGACGAATACAGAAACATGATGATCAGCGGCGGGCGCTCGGTCGAGGGCAACCGCCACATCGGCGAAGACGGTAACGCGCAAGCCCACCGTCAACCCCAAGGCAACGCTGGAAAGGCTTGAAAATGGCACGCATCACTGCATCGGTTTACACCTCGCATGTGCCCGCCATCGGCGCGGCGGTGGACATGGGCAAAACACAAGAACCGTATTGGCAACCCGTGTTCGCCGGTTACGAATACTCCAAAGAATGGATGAAGCAAAACACACCGGACGTAATTTTTCTGGTGTTCAACGACCACGCCACAGCCTTCAGCCTGGACATGATTCCCACATTCGCGATAGGCACGGCGGCGCAATACACGCCTGCTGACGAAGGCTGGGGCCCGCGCCCGGTGCCGGTGGTGCAAGGTCATCCTGAACTCGCCGCGCACATCGCACAGTCGGTGATTCAGCAGGATTTCGATCTGACCATCGTCAACAAAATGGACGTGGACCATGGCCTGACCGTGCCGCTGTCCTTGATGTGCGGGCAACCGCAAGCCTGGCCCTGCCCGGTGATTCCGTTTGCGGTGAACGTGGTGCAATACCCCGTGCCCAGTGGTCAGCGTTGTTTCAACCTCGGCAAAGCGATTGCCAATGCCGTGAAAAGTTTTGATGAAGATTTGAATGTGCAGATCTGGGGCACCGGCGGCATGAGCCACCAACTGCAAGGCCCACGTGCAGGCTTGATCAACAAACAGTTTGACAACGCGTTTTTAGACCGCTTGATTGCCGACCCGGCAGGTCTGGCGCAAATGCCGCATATCGACTATGTGCGCGAGGCTGGAAGTGAGGGGATCGAGCTGGTAATGTGGCTGATTGCCCGCGGCGCCATGAGCGATATCAGTGGTGGTGCCGTGCCGCAGGTAAAGCACCGTTTCTATCATGTGCCGGCGAGCAATACGGCGGTGGGGCATTTGATTTTGCAAAATCAATTGGATTAACTGATTTCAAACATCAGAACAACAAAAGGATTCCCATGACCATCAAAGTAGCCCTGGCCGGTGCCGGCGCATTCGGCATCAAACACTTGGACGGCATCAAGTTGATCGACGGCGTCGAAGTGGTGTCGCTTATCGGGCGCGATCTGGCCAAGACGCAAGAGGTGGCCGACAAATATGGAATCGCCCATGTCACCACCGATTTGAATGACAGCTTGAGGCTGAGAGAAGTGGATGCGGTGATTTTGTGTACGCCCACACAAATGCATGCTTCGCAATCCATCGCCTGTTTAAACGCGGGCAAGCATGTGCAAGTGGAAATTCCGCTGTGCGATGTGTACCGCGACGGCGCGCAAGTCGTGGCGCTGCAAAAAGAAACCGGCTTGGTCGCCATGTGCGGCCACACGCGCCGCTTCAACCCCAGCCACCAGTTTGTGCATCAGCGAATTCAGTCGGGTCAATTCAACATTTACCAAATGGATGTGCAAACTTATTTTTTCCGCCGCACCAATATGAACGCCTTGGGCCAGCCGCGCAGCTGGACCGACCATTTGCTGTGGCACCACGCGGCGCACACGGTAGATTTATTTGCGTACCAGGCGGGCAGCCCGGTGGTTAAGGCCAATGTCATGCAAGGGCCGATACACCCGACGCTGGGCATCGCCATGGACATGAGTATCCAGCTGCAAGCGGCCAATGGCGCGATGTGCACGCTATCGCTCAGCTTTAACAACGACGGGCCGCTGGGTACTTATTTCCGCTACATCGGGGACACGGCCACCTACATCGCCCGCTACGACGATTTGTTCAGCGGCAAGGAAGAAAAGCTGGATGTGTCTCACGTGGCGGTGTCTATGAACGGCATCGAATTACAAGACCGCGAGTTTTTTGCCGCCATCCGCGAAGGCCGCGAGCCCAATGCCAGCGTGGTGCAGGTGCTGCCGTGCTACCAGGTGCTGCACGATTTGGAGCGGCAGTTACTTGTGGCCTAAGCCGCCTGCCTTGGACCGTGGGCCAGTGCAGGCCGGGGGCCGCGCATCATTTCAAGGACAATGGGCTTTTAGAAAGAATGTGCTGTGACTGAAGCATGGATCTGGCTGGCGGCGCTTGTATTAGGCCTGCACACGGTATTGCTGTTGGTGCTGTTGCTGCGCCGCGCGCCGGGTGCGGCGCAAACGGAACAGGCCGCGCAAACTGTATTGGCCGCGCTTCATGCCCAGGCCGAGCGCCTGGACCGCTTGGAGCGCGAACTGCGCCGGGACCTGGCCGAGTCCGCCCGCGACAGCCGCCAGGAAGCCTTTCAGAGCATGGCGACCTTTCAGCAAACCCTCACACAACAAAGCGCCGAAGCCACCCGCACGCAAAACACCCAGATTGACGCGTTTGGCCAGCAACTGGCGGGTTTGCAAAAAAACCTGTCCGATACCTTGAGCACGCAATTGAACGCTTTGAGCGAATCCAATGCGCGGCGCATCGCCGAACTGGGCGAAACCAGCGCCCGCACCCTGGCTGAAGTGCGCACCACGCTGGAAGCGCAGCTCATGCAGTTGCAAACCACCAATGCCGCCAAGTTGGACGAAATGCGCGCCACGGTAGATGAGAAGCTGCAAACCACTTTGCAGGCGCGCTTGGGCGAGAGCTTCAAGCAAGTGGCCGACCGGCTGGAGCAGGTGCACAAAGGGCTGGGCGAAATGCAAACCCTGGCCCAGGGCGTGGGTGATCTGAAGCATTTGCTCAGCAACGTCAAAACGCGTGGCATTTTTGGCGAGGCACAGTTGGCCGCTTTGCTCGAGCAAGTGTTTGTGCCTGACCAGTACGCCACCCAGGTAGCCACCCGGCCAGGTAGTAAGAACGTGGTGGACTTTGCCATCAAGCTGCCCGGTAAGGCCGAGGACGGTACGCCACTGTGGCTGCCGATTGACGCCAAGTTTCCGAACGAGGATTACGAGCGTTTGCTGGACGCGCAAGGCCGGGCGCATTTTGCGGATGCCGAAGCCGCTGCCAAGGCGCTGGAATTGCGCATACGCTTGGAAGCCAAATCCATCGCCGACAAGTACATTGAGCCGCCTTACACCACCGACTTTGCAATTTTGTTTTTGCCCACCGAAGGTTTGTATGCTGAGGTACTGCGCCGACCGGGCTTGATGGAGTCTTTGCAGCGGGACCACCGCATTACGCTGGCCGGGCCGACCACTTTGCTATCCATGCTCAGCTCTTTGCAAATGGGCTTTCGGACGCTGGCCCTGGAAAAGCGCTCTAGCGAAGTCTGGCAAGTGTTGGGCGCTGTCAAAACCGAGTTTGGAAAGTTTGGCGATGTGCTAGCCAAGGTTAAATCGCAAACCGAAACCGTGCTCAAAACCCTGGACACCGCTGAAGTGCGCAGCCGCGCCATGGGCCGAGCGCTGAAAAAAGTGGAGGGCCTGCCCGAGGCCCAGGCTACCGGCCTGATACCGCTGGATAAGGACTTTGACAGCGACGATGGGCAATCGCAGACGTGAGCGAAGCCGCGCCGCACGCTCGCCCTGACACCGCGCATTCCCATGTGGCTGCGCCTGCCACCATGCGCGGCGGCTGGTTACCCCGCCTGATTGCCGGGCATATTTTTCTGCACTCCAGCATGGTGGCTATGCGCATGGCCACGCCTTTGCTGGCGCTGCGTATGGGGCATAGCGCGTGGCATGTGGGTTTGCTGCTCTCGCTGTTTTCCCTCAGCCAGGTGTTTTTGTCCTTGCCCGCGGGGCGCTATGCGGACCGCCATGGTTTGCAGCGGCCCGTGCGGCTGGCGGTGCTGGCGGCCTTGGTGGGCACCGCGCTGTCGCTGTTCTTCCCGGAGTTTGAAGTGATGTGCGCCAGCGCGCTATGCATGGGCGCGGCCAGCGGCATAGCGTCGGTGGCTTTGCAGCGCCATGTGGGCCGCGCTGCGCGCGACAGCGTGGAATTGCGCCGCGTGTTCAGCTGGCTGGCCATCGGCCCGGCAGTGTCGAATTTTTTCGGCGCAGTGGCCGCTGGGGTGCTGATTGATTACGGCGCGCAAGCCATGCCCGAAAGTGTGTCCCATCCGGGCTTTAGGGCCGCATTTTTGTTTGCGCTGTGCATGCCCTTGATCGGCGCCTGGTGCATCCGTGGCGTGCCCGAGCTAGAGCCGGTGACACCCTCCACCGGCCCACAAGCCTCCGCCTGGTATTTGCTCCAATCGCCGCCCATGCGCCGATTGTTGATGGTGAACTGGCTTCTGTCCTCCTGCTGGGACGTGCATACCTTTGTGGTGCCGGTGCTGGGTCACGAACGCGCGCTCAGCGCCTCGGTGATAGGCACGATTTTGGGCGGATTCGCCGTGGCCGCCGTGGGAGTGCGCTTGTTGATTCCCATTGCCGCCGCCCAGGTCAAAGAGTGGCATGCGCTGACCGCGTCAATGCTGCTGACGGCCAGTGTGTTCCTGGTTTATCCCTTTATGCATTCGGCCTTGGGTATGGGCCTGTGCTCGGTGGTGTTGGGCATCGCCTTGGGCGCGGTGCAGCCCATGATCATGAGCACGCTGCACCAGATCACGCCGGATGCCCAGCACGGGCAGGCCATTGGCTTGCGCCTGACGACGATTAATTTTTCCAGCGTGGTCATGCCTTTGCTCTTTGGCAGCGCTGGCGCGGTGGTCGGTGTGAGCGTGGTATTTTGGATGGTTGGCACCATGGTGGCCTTGGGTGCACGCAGCGCCTGGCGCTTGCGGGCGTAAAAAAAGCCCCCGAAGGGGCTTGCATCGTGGTCCGACAACTATGGGGCTTAGACGCGCTTGCGGTATTCGCCGGTGCGGGTGTCGATTTCGACTTTGTCACCCTGGGCCACAAAAATTGGCACGCCGATTTCAAAGCCAGTGGCAATTTTGGCGGGCTTCAATACTTTGCCTGATGTGTCGCCTTTGACGGCGGGCTCGGTCCAGGTGATTTCACGCACCACGCTGGTGGGTAATTCCACCGAAATGGCTTTGCCATCGTAGAACACGACTTCCACTTCCATACCGTCTTCTAAGTAGCTGAGCGAGTCGCCCATGTTTTCGGCTTCGACTTCGTACTGGTTGAAGTCCGCGTCCATGCACACATACATGGGATCTGCAAAGTAGGAGTAAGTGCACTCTTTTTTGTCCAAGATGACCTGGTCCATTTTGTCGTCGGCCTTGAACACGACTTCGGTGCCGAAGTTGGCGATCAGGCTTTTGAGCTTCATGCGCACAGTGGCGGAGTTGCGTCCGCCGCGGCTGTATTCGGTTTTCAGAACGACCATCGGGTCTTTGCCGTGCATGATCACATTACCGGCACGAATTTCCTGGGCAATTTTCATAAACAATCCGTCAGATTGGGGGGCCGCTAGAGGCAGCCTTAGACCGCGAAATGCGGCGGGGCGTGGTGTTGCGCCAAAACGCATAAGGCACCAGCAAAGCCCACTATTTTATCGCGAATCCCTTGCGCAGCCGGTGTGGGCCTCTGCCTCGACCGCGCCACAGGTCACAAAAGGGGCGCAGGTTTCAGGCCTACCCGGTGGGCGGTTTGCTGGCGCGCTGCACGGCCCAATCGATCAATTGGCTGCACAAATCCTTGTTGTGCGCCAGCCGGTTGGCAAGGGCGGCAGCGTTTTGCGGCCAGGTGGAATGGGGCTCCCAGGGCCAAGTCCATTCGGGCCCGGCTTGGGTATCGGCTGCGGTGCCGTTCCAGAAGTTATGCCAGGCGCGCAAGGGCGCGTCAGCGGCTACGGCGTCCAAATAGGCCTGTAGTTTGGGGTCGTGGGCGCCGTCGTCTTGCGGATAAATCTGCCAGACGCAAGGTTTGCCGGCCTGCACGGTCTGTGCCAGCGAGTCCTCGCCGCGCACCAGATTAAGGTCGCAAAGGCCCAGCAATTGGTCGAAAGTGCTTTGCGGCAGAAAGGGCAGAAAGCGTAGGCGCAGCGGGCCCCAGTGGCATTCCTCCAGGCCGGCGGAGGTGGATGTGCTCGATGCCGTGGGAATATCGCCCGCGCCGAAGGTGGTGCTGTTTGCGGAATCATGGCTCGCGGCTTCAGACGCGCCGACCGTGCTGTGCAGTGCAGCCAGCGCAAGTCGCACTGCGTCAGCGCTTTGCCCTGCCGCGACCAGTAATTGCACCGACTGTGCGCTGCAGCGCAGGGCTTCAAGCAAGGCCGCAATGGGCGCGTTGGCATAAGCAAATAGCAGCACGGTGTGTTCCCCGGATGCAGCAGGTGCAAACGCGGCCAGTTCCGGTTCGGACCAGGAGGTCGCCCCGGTTTGTGCAAAGGCGCCGCGCAACAAACCGCCGCTGGCTGGGCTGAAACCGGGATAGAAAAAATACTTGGTCCACCCCACGGCCGGCCCCTGCAATACCGGCGAGGGCAGTCCGTGGCTGCGCAGCGCAAAGGGCTCGGCGCTGAGGTACTCCAGATTGATCCAAGCCGGGCGCCGCGCCAGGGCGTTGGCCGCTTGCACCTGGCTTTGCAGCCAGACCAGTGGAATATCGCAGCCAAAGGCTTCAATCCAAACGTCCGCCAAGGGCAGAGGCAGGTTGGAGGCCAGGGCATCACCCAAAGGCCAGTCATGCACGCTGATGCCCGGCCAATCACTTTGCGCCGCGCCCGGCGCCATCCACTGCAAAGCCCGCTTATCGTCCAGCCATAAACGCACGCGATGCCCGAGCCGCGCCAGATCGGCCGCCAGGCGCCAGCACACGCCGACGTCCCCATAGTTGTCAATGACTTGGCAAAAAATGTCCCAGAGCAAGGGTTCGGCGCTGCCCCGCACTTGCGGCGCAAGCGATGGCACGGCATCGCTTGCGTCGGCAGTGCTTGGGTCCTTGGACGGGTGGTGGATCGTCATAGCGCCATTGTCCCTGTTGCCTTCAGCAGGTAAAAAGGTGGGCTCGCCAGTCGCGGGACGCCGGGGACGCTGAATGCTCTGACAATACGCCCATGAGCACGCCCGACACTCCCATCCACAGCGAAGCGCTGCTGCGCGAGGTTGCGGCTTTGCCCACGCTGCCCGGCGTGTACCGCTACTTTGATGCGCAGGACCAAGTGCTCTACGTGGGCAAAGCCATCAGCCTGAAAAAGCGGGTAGCCAGCTACTTTCAGAAAAACCATGGCGGCACGCGCATCGGGCATATGGTGAGCAAGATTGTGCGCATGGAGACCACCGTGGTGCGCTCCGAAGCCGAGGCGCTGCTGCTGGAAAACAACCTGATAAAGACGCTCAACCCCAAGTACAACATTTTGTTTCGGGACGACAAGAGCTACCCTTATTTGAAAATGACCGCGGCCAAGCCCGAGCCTGCGCTTGACACGGGTGGGCGCAAAAGCGGCAAGCCGGGCACCGACCCGCAGCAGTTTTCCCGCGTAGCCTATTACCGGGGTGGGGTGGAGAAAAAACACCACTACTTTGGCCCTTACCCCAGCGCCTGGGCGGTAAAAGAGGCGATATTGCTGATGCAAAAAGTGTTTCGCCTGCGCACCTGTGAAGACTCGGTGTTCAGCAACCGCACGCGCCCCTGTTTGCTTTACCAAATCAAGCGCTGCTCCGGGCCCTGTGTGGGCCATGTCAGCGCGCAAGACTATGCCCAGGACGTGCGCGACGCCCAGCGCTTTTTGCAAGGCGATGCGCAAGAGGTGCTCAAGTCACTGGAGGCCCGCATGATGGCGCATGCCGAACGCCTGGAGTTTGAGCAGGCCGCAGAATTGCGCAACCAGGTGGCGGCGCTGTCCAACGTGCTGCACCAGCAGTCGGTAGACAACGTGTCCGACCGCGATGTCGATATCCTGGCCGTCAAAGTGCAGGGTGGGAAAGCGTGTGTGAATTTGGCCATGGTGCGCGGCGGGCGGCACCTGGGCGACAGGCCCTTCTTCCCGGTGCATGTGGAAGGGTCGGCCGTGCTGCTGGACGACGAGGGCGCTTCGGACACGCCGCAAAGCGCCGAATCGCAGGTGCTGGAGGCGTTTTTGGCGCAGCATTACCTAGGCGTGCCCATGCCGGCGGTGCTAGTGGTGAGCGAGCCGGTGGGCAAAAGTTTGCTGACGGCCTTGTCGGAGCAGCACGGCTTCAAGGTGAGTGCGGTGCATCAGCCGCGCGAGCAGCGCCGCGCCTGGCTGGACATGGCGCAAACCAATGCCGCCTTGCAATTGGCCCGTCTGCTGGCCGAAGAAGGCTCGCAACAAGCCCGTACCCGCGCCCTGGCTGAGGCGCTGGACCTGGCCATGGAAGACCTGGCGGCGCTGCGCATCGAATGTTTTGATATTTCGCACACCGCAGGCGAGGCCACCCAAGCCTCCTGCGTAGTGTTTCAGCAGCATGCCATGCAAAACGCGCAGTACCGGCGCTACCGCATTGAGGGCATTACCCCTGGCGACGACTATGCGGCGATGCGCCAGGTGTTGACCCGGCGCTACGGCAAAGTGGCCGAGGTGCTGGCGCGGGCCAAACACGACGGGCGACTGCCTACGGCCCAGGAGCGCATGCCCGATCTGGTGCTGGTCGATGGCGGTAAAGGCCAGGTGTCTATGGCGCGCGAGGTTTTTACCGAACTGGGGCTGGACTTGGCGCTCCTCGTCGGCGTAGAAAAAGGGGAGGGGCGCAAAGTGGGTCTGGAAGAACTGGTGTTTGCCGACGGGCGCGACAAGGTCTATTTGGGCGCAGACTCGGCGGCACTGATGCTGGTGGCCCAGATCCGCGATGAGGCGCACCGCTTTGCAATTACCGGCATGCGGGCCCAGCGCGCCCGCGTGCGGGTCGATGGCGGCAAGTTGGAAGAAATCCCCGGCGTCGGCCCCAAGCGCCGGGCCAAGCTTTTGCAACGCTTTGGCGGTGTGCGTGGCGTGGCCCAAGCCAGCGCCAAAGACCTGGCCTCGGTGGACGGCATCTCGCCCGAGTTGGCAGAAGAAATTTACCGCGCCCTGCACTGAGTGGCGCTTCACGTCACATTCCCCGTGCCACAATCGCGCGCATGTTTCTGACCATCCCCACGATACTGACCTGGACACGCATTTTTGCGATCCCGCTCATCGTGGGGGTGTTTTATGCACCCGAGACGTTTGCCACATTGCCGGAGAAGAATCTTATTGCCACGGTGATGTTCGTTGTGTTCGCAATGACCGACTGGCTCGATGGCTATCTGGCGCGCAAACTCAATCAGACCTCTTCCTTTGGCGCTTTTTTAGACCCGGTGGCCGATAAATTTCTGGTCTGCGCCTGCGTGCTGGTGTTGGTGCATTTGCAGCGCGCCGATGTGTTTGTGGCGCTGATCATCATCGGTCGTGAGATTGCGATTTCTGCGTTGCGCGAATGGATGGCACGCATTGGCGCCACCAAAAGCGTGGCGGTCCATGTGATTGGCAAGCTCAAGACAGTGGTGCAAATGGTTGCCATCCCGTTTTTACTGTTTGACGGTATCGCGTTCGGCATGCTCGATACCCATTGGTGCGGCACCTGGCTGATCTGGGTGGCTGCGGTGCTGACCGTCTGGTCTATGGTCTATTACCTGCAAAAAGCACTTCCCGAAATTCGCGCACGTGCCCGCTAGGCTGCTGGGCTGGGTACGGCGCGTTTGCGAATAGAATCACCAGCTTGCCCGCGCGGGCTTGCCGGACGTCCCCACCAAGGCAAGTATTGCCGGGGTGCGGCGATAAAATCGCTGTTCCAGCCATAGGGTTTGGTGCAGCAGTAAAGTGCATAAGCCGTTGGCGTCAGATTGGTAGTTCAGGTGGGGTGATTAGCTCAGTTGGTAGAGCGGCGCCTTTACACGGCGTAGGTCGGCGGTTCGAGCCCGTCATCACCCACCACCCTAACCGGCATAAGGCGAACCGCAGGTTCGCCTTTTTTGTGAGTCCCTGGAGATAGCGCATGTTTGAATTCGTCCGCAAGCACACCAAGATCATGATGTTTGTCATGTTTTTGTTGATCATTCCCGCTTTCGTGCTGGTGGGTGTGGACGGATACCAGCGCAGCAGTGAATCAGGCGCTACGGTGGCCAAAGTTGCCAGCTACACCATCACCCAATCCGAATGGGACGCCGCCCACAAGAACGAGGTCGATCGCCTGCGCGCGTCCCGCCCCGAGCTGGACGCCAAGATGATGGATTCCCCCGAAGCGCGCTATGTCACCCTAGAGCGCTTGGTGCGCGAGCGCGTGATGAACGAAGCAGTGGGCGCGTCCTTGCTGCCTATCAGCGATGCGCGTCTGGCACGCGAGTTGCAACAGATTCCGGCCATTGCCTCCCTCAAAAAACCGGATGGTAGTTTTGACAAAGAGCGTTACGAACAAATCGCCGCCAGCCAGGGCTTGACCACTGCCGGCCTGGAAGCCCGGATCCGCCAGGATTTGTCGTTGCGCCAAGTGGAGTCGGGTTTGAGTGGCACGGCGTTTGCGACCAAGGCCGTGGCGGACATGGCCTTGAACGCGTTTTTTGAGCGCCGCGAGGTACAACTGGTGCAGTTCACCCCGACAGAGTTCGTCGGCAAAGTGCAGAGTACCGATGCCGATGTGCAAGCCTACTACGAGGCGAACAGCAAGCTATTTCAAGCGCCTGAAACGGCTGATGTCCAGTTCTTGGTGTTTGATCTGGAATCGGTCAAAAAATCCATCTCCGTGCCCGAAGCCGATGTGCGTACCTATTACGAACAAAACATCGCCCGCTTGCAATCTAAAGAAGAACGTCGCGCTAGCCACATTCTGATCAGTGCGCCCAAGGATATGCCCGCAGCCGAACGTGAAAAGGCCAAAGCGCAGGCGCTGGATGTGCTGGACAAGGTGAAGGCCAAGCCGGACGGCTTTGCACAGCTGGCGACCAAGTTTTCGCAAGACCCTGGCTCTGCCGCCAAGGGGGGTGATTTGGACTTCTTCTCCCGTGGCGCGATGGTTAAGCCGTTTGAGGACAGCGCGTTTGCGCTGAAAAAAGGTGAGATCAGTAGTTTGGTGGAAAGCGACTTTGGATACCACATCATCCGCGTGACCGACATCAAGACACCAGCGGCTCCCAGCTTCGAGAGCATGCGCGAAAAGCTGGAAGCCGAACTGAAGACCCAGCAAGCGCAGAAGAAATTTGCCGAACAGGCCGAAGCGTTTACCAATGCGGTGTACGAGCAGGCCGATAGCTTGCAGGCCGCCGCTGACCGCCTGAAACTCAGTATCCAAAACGCCAATGGCGTTTTTAAGAAGCCCGTCAAGGGTGCGCCTGGCCCTATGGGAAATGCCAAATTGTTGGCTGCTTTGTTCAGCGCCGATGCGATCGAGAAAAAGCACAACACCGAAGCCATAGAAACCGGTCCGAACCAACTTGTCGCAGCGCGCATCACCAAGCACTATCCAACGCGTACCCGCCCCTTGGACGAAGTGAAGGCCGAAGTTAAACAGCGCCTGCTCCAATCGCGCGCGCAGGAGCTGGCCAAAAAAGAAGGCGAAGCCAAATTGGCCGATTGGAAAAAGCAAGCCGATGAAGGCAAGCTTGGCGCCACTAGCCTGGTTTCGCGGGACCAAGCGGCCAATTTGAACCAGTTATTGCTGGACGCGATTTTGCGCGCAGATACGGTCAGTCTGCCGGCCTGGGTCGGTGTAGATCTCGGCGCACAAGGCTATGCCGTAGCCCGCGTCAACAAGGTCCTGCAGCGCACACCACCACCTCAGGCTACCGCCGATCAGGAGCGCGGCCAGATGAGTCGTTGGATTGCCAGCGCGGAGTGGGACGCCTATTACGAGGTTTTGAAAAACCGCTTTAAGGTACAGATCAAAGTGGCAAAGCCGGTTGCTGGTGACGATGCGGCGCTAGCGGTTGCCGAGTAAACGGCTGGCGCAGCGCTTGTAGTCGGTTGTGCCAGTTTATAATTTCGATCTACGGTGGCTGTAGCTCAGTTGGTAGAGTCCAGGATTGTGATTCCTGTTGTCGTGGGTTCGAGCCCCATCAGCCACCCCATATAAATCATCGACTTAGCCCCGCTCCACAAGAGCGGGGCTTTTTTGTTTAGTGCTCATCATCGGTCCCGATACGGCGACAATGCCAGTTTTACCGACATTCTGCCAAAGCACTTTCCATGCGCCACATGAGCCAAATACCGAGCGGTACTGCGCTTATCGTTGCGCTGTGCACGTTTATGGCGCTCAGCGCATTGGCTGCTGACAAGCCCCGTCCCAATATAGTCATACTTGTCGCAGACGACTGGGGCTTTAGCGATGTGGGTGCGTTTGGGGGCGAAATTTCGACACCGCATCTCGATGCCCTGGCGGCCAGAGGCAGCCGTTTTTCCAACTTTCATGTCGCCGCCACCTGTTCGCCGACCCGCGCGATGCTGCTGACCGGCGTGGACCACCACCGTAACGGCGTGGGCAACATGCCCGAAACCACACCACCGGAGCAAGAGGGCAAGCCGGGCTATGGCGGCGTGCTGGCACCTGATACCGTGACCCTGGCCACCATGCTGCGCGATGTGGGCTACCACACCTACATCGCGGGCAAATGGCATGTCGGCAAGGAGCCTGAAAACCTGCCGGGCCGTCGCGGCTTTGAGCGCTCGTTTATCCAAGCCGACAGCGGCACCGACAACTGGGAAAATCGGCCCTACATGATGCTCTACGACAAAACCTATTGGTTTGAGCAAGACCGCGCAGCGCAATTACCCAAGGACTTTTACTCTTCGCGCTTTTTTGTCGATAAGACCATTGGCTACATCCGCGAGCAGGCCGCTGATGGCAAACCATTTATGGCCTATATTGGTTTTCAGGCCAACCATATTCCCATCCAGGCTCCAGCAGAATTTGTTGCCAAATACCGTGGCCGCTACGACCAGGGATGGACGGCTTTGCGCCAGGCCCGCCGCGACGGCGCAATACGCACAGGCGTGATGCCGCCGGGCATGCCTATGACGACACTAGCCAGCACCTTGGCCTGGGACAGCTTGACGCCCGACAAGCAGCGCCAGCAGGCGCGTCGTATGGAGGTCTATGCGGGTATGGCCGAGGCCATGGATGCAGAAGTTGGCCGCCTAGTGCAGCACCTCAAAGCAAGCGGTCAATACGACAACACGATCTTTGTGTTTTTGTCTGACAACGGTTCTGATCCAGCTGACCCTTTCAATATCCCCAGTGCAAATGCCTGGGTGCGATGGAACTATCAGGTGGATAAGGAACCGATGGGCGCTAAGGGTACGTTTTCCGCCAACGGCCCGAGTTGGGCCAGCGCCACCGTGGGGCCATTGCAAGGCTATAAGTACTTTGCTAGCGAGGGCGGATTACGCGTGCCCCTCATCGTCTCGGGATTGCCCGACGTGGCCTCTGGGGTGGTGGTTTCCGCGCTGACACATGTGAACGACATCGTGCCCACCTTGCTCGACGCTGCCGGTATCGCACCGCACCAGGGGCAATACGCGGGCCGCACGGTGCAGGCATTGAGCGGGCGCAGCCTTTTGCCTTTGCTGCAGGGCAAAGCTGATTACGCTTACCGCCCTGACGAGCCACTGGGCTACGAATTAGCAGGCAGCGCAGCGCTGTTTTTGGGCGACTACAAACTGGTGAAAAACATTGCGCCGCTGGGCGATGGTCAGTGGCGCTTGTTCAACCTGCGCCAGGACCCGGGCGAGACCCGGGATTTGCAGTCCGCCCAACCCGAGATTTATGCTTCCATGCGGGCCGCCTACGACAAGTATGCGCAAGACTTTGGCGTGCTACCGGTGCCAGAAGGTTTTGATTTGCAAAAAGCAGGTTTGCACTATGCGATACACCACTATGTGCTGCCCAAACTGCGCGAGGCTTGGCCTGTGTGGCTGGCACTAGTTGGCGCGATATTTGGCTTTGCCTTTTGGCGCCGGCGCAGAAAGTTTATTTCTTAATCCGCTCGGCCAGTATCTTGTAGCCGTTATCGTTGGGTGTCATCCCATTTCCTTCGGTGCGGCTAATCGGTATGACGATGTCATCGTTTTCATCGGCTATGCGGCGAATGATGTTTTGGGTGCGCGACACGTCAAATTGAAATTTGGCCTCATTACCGGCCGGCAAAATCCAATACACCTTGTCCGCTTCGGTGAGTTTTCGCAGCACGCGCAACTCAGGTTCGGTGAAAACATAAAAGTGGTCGTGCGAGCCCAGGCTGATAATCACTCGCTTGGCCATCAGCGGTGTCTTCTTCAAAAACTCCTTATTCCACTTTTGCGAACTTAGGCCTTCTTTGCTAAAGGTTTTGCATTCGGGGCGCATTTCGGCCAGGGTGGCCGCGATGCCATCTCCAACGATCAAACATTCCAACATGGCTTTTCCTTATATGTGGCCCACATGCGGCCTTCATTGGCGCCGCTCGGACCCTTGTTAGCAACCCTCGTTTTATTCACCAGAAAACGCGTTGCGCCGAACACGCAAGTATGGCCGGAAATGTAACTACCCACGCCCAAAAAAAGCGATTCAGGCCGAAAAACCAGAAAACCAGGAAATGAAACAGCAGTGCGATAAGGCAAAAAACCAAAGCTACCAGGGGGTGCAGCAAGGCCAGCGGCGCCGCACACTCCCAGCCGATAAACGCCCATGCGCCCGCGCGCGCTAACCAAGGCTTGCGCAAAACGCTGTCCATTGGCAGTGGTCCGTAAATAGCGGCATTCAGAAAGATAGTCATCGCCTGGCCGTTGCGCCATTCGGGCTGCATCAGCTTGACCCAGCCTGACATAAAGTAAGAGGTAATCGATTGCAAACAGATGTACCACAGGCCCGCACGCCACGCTAAATGCGGATCACCGCCGAGCTGGACCAGTTGGGCCAATAGCAAGCCACTGATTGCCACCAGCGTCATGAAATCACTGCCGCCATTAAACGCCCCACGCCAGCGGATGAGCATCAGCACATGGCTTGCAAACAAAAAAACTGCCAAGGCCAGATTGCTCCCCTGCCAGGCCAGTAACAGCAAGACCGGCAGGCGTAACAGCAAATGCCAATGCATCGCGCGGTCTCCAAACAGCAGGTCCAGCAAGTTTTGTACAGCGCCTGGCGGAATGTCGGTGCGCTGCACCGGCCACGCCCACAAGCCCTGCACCGTCAGGACCTGGCGTATGCGCAGATATTCCAAGGTTTGCAGGAGCAGGCTCAAGGCCAGCAAGATCTCCAGCGCGCGGGCCGCGCTGCTTACCGGCATGGCAGCACCGGCGAGCGCATCATGGTGTCCTCTTGAAGCAGGCCCGTGGTTCCGTCCAGCACCATGCGCACTTCAAATTGCCCGTACGCGCAGTCCGGTTGCTGGGTTTGCAGGCTTTGGCAGACCAGGCGCGAAACCAATTGATAGCTAACTAAGGCGCGCGCGTCCGCGCCTGCCGCCAAATGGTTCAGATCTGCGGCCAAATGCTCCACCAGGTTTTGCTGTACCAAAGCCAGATTAGTTTGTGCGTTGTGGAAAACATGCAGCAGGTGGCGTGGCCGGCGCGGGAAGATAGGTATCCAGTCAGACCACTGCAAATCGGCCGTCGGCTGGGCCTTTGGCATCGCCCAACGCGCATACAGGTGAGGGACATTGCCAGTGGCGTGAAAAAACTTCCAATTCGGGAAAAAAGCCCGCAGCAAAAACAGCCAAGGACCCGTGACGATGCGGCTTTTAAACACCAATGTCGCCAGCAGCACCAAAAAGTACAGCAGAAAAAGTGCTTCAAGCATGGCACTCCACCTCACCAGGACAAAGGTGTGAAAAGTCTCCCATGGCTGGCGGTTCACTCGGCTCCATGGCACATCGCTCCAACAATCGCAGTGCAAAGATTGTAGTGAGCGCCTGCCTGGCCGCGCCTGGCGGCCTCGAACTGCAAAGGGACACGTTTTTGCGCTGGATCAATGCACCGGTTAATATCCGACCCTTAGCTGAATCATTTTTTTGGAGTTTTGCTCATGAGCCAAATATTGCAATCCCTGCATAAAACGTTGCTAGCCGGTCTGGTCTTACTAATCGCGATCGTTCTGATCGCAGGTGCGGTGTCAGGCAGTTCCATCCAACTGACCCCCGTCTGGTGGAGCTTTTTCTTCCGCTGGCTGCACATTACTTGTGGCGTGATGTGGATTGGCCTCTTGTGGTATTTCAACTTTGTTCAAATTCCCAGCATGCCCAAGATCCCCGATGAGCACAAGCCCGCGATCAGCAAGGTGATTGCACCGACCGCACTGTTTTGGTTCCGTTGGGCGGCCTTGGCCACTGTGGTCACCGGTCTGATCGTAGCCGGCCTGCAAGGCTATTTGCATGCGGCCTTGCGCCTGCAAATTGGCTTTGCTGCCATCGGTATTGGCATGTGGCTGGCCCTGATCATGGCCTTTAACGTCTGGTTCATCATCTGGCCGAACCAGAAGAAAGCCCTGGGCATTGTGCAGGTGGAGCCGGCTGAAAAAGCGGCCGCCGCACGTCTGGCCATGCTGGTGTCACGCACCAATACGATGCTTTCCATCCCCATGCTGTTCATGATGTCGGCCCAATCGCACGGCGGGCTGTAAGTAATTACCCGCAGAGATGATCAGGCCGTGCCCTTGAATTTGAAAGGCAGGGCGTCTTGTAACTGAAATATGAGCTACCCTTCGGGTAGCGAAGCAGTAGAATTTGCGCCGCTGTCCAGCCTTAGGGCCCCAGGCATATTTTTTAATTATTTAATGGAGTTTGACTGTCATGAAACTGAAAACCCTCGCAGCCGCCGTACTGGCACTTTCCACCGGATTAGCCATGGCGCAAAGCGTTGTGACCATCGCCCACGTAGGCCCCACCAGTGGCGCCATTGCCCACTTGGGTAAAGACAATGAAAACGGCGCCATCATGGCCGTTGAAGAACTCAACGCTGCAGGCGTCACCATCGGCGGCAAAAAAGTCACCATTAAATTGATGACAGAAGACGACGGCGCTGATCCAAAGCAAGGTACTGCCGTAGCGCAGAAGCTGGCCGATGCCAAAGTAGTTGGCGTGATTGGTCACCTGAACTCGGGTACTTCCATCCCCGCTTCCAAAATTTACAGCGATGCGGGCATCCCGCAAATCTCTCCTTCCGCAACCAACCCAAAGTACACGCGCCAAGGTTTCAAAACCACCTTCCGCGTGGTGGCTGATGACACCCAATTGGGTGGCACCTTGGGCAAGTACGCTGTCAACACGCTCAAGGGCAAAGCCATTGCCGTGATCGACGATCGTACCGCTTACGGCCAAGGCGTGGCTGACGAGTTCAGCAAAGCCGTCGTGGCAGCGGGCGGCAGCATTGTTGCCAAAGAGTTCACCACCGACAAAGCCACTGACTTCAACGCCATCCTGACCACCATCAAAGGCAAAAAGCCTGATGTGGTGTTCTTCGGCGGTATGGACGCTGTTGCAGGCCCGATGCTGCGCCAGATGAAATCGCTGGGTATCAGTGCCAAGTTCATGGGTGGCGATGGCATCTGCTCGGCAGAGTTGGTCAAGCTTGGCGGCGACGCGATTGCTGACAACCAGGTCTACTGCGC
>Ga0192647_100058_pt1 | contig 64517 bp, 56 predicted proteins | sample LauGreFa1BDMLBSN_2_FD_133046 | JGI IMG/M metagenome (GOLD analysis project Ga0192647, IMG submission 133046) | Freshwater lake microbial communities from Lake Michigan, USA - Fa13.BD.MLB.SN - reassembly | ecosystem: Environmental > Aquatic > Freshwater > Lake | place: Lake Michigan, USA... | reverse complement strand
AAAAAAAGCCCTGATTTAAGGGCTTTTTTTTATGTGGGCGAAGAGGGATTTGAACCCCCGACATCCTGCTTGTAAGGCAGGCGCTCTAGACCAACTGAGCTACTCGCCCATAAATGAGAATACAAATATAATGATTTTATTATTTCAAGCAAATGAATATTTATTGTACTGATTCAACTCTTTTGATTTCTGGAATTCCAGCAAGTATAAAACGCTCAATTCCCCCTCTTAATGTCATTAATTGCATTGGACAAGTCTTGCAGGCTCCTAAAAGACGTATTTCTGCTACTCTTGTATCACTTTCATAATTTACAAATTCTACATCGCCTCCATCTTCTAATAAAAATGGGCGGATTTCTTGTAAAATACTGTTAACTCTTTCAGAAATAGATTGATCTATCATAAATATTATATGGTGATTTGGATGAGTGGCTTTTGTAAAGCACTATAATTTTTGATTCTTAATGCTGAAACAATACTTGAAGTAATAGACCTTAATATATCTCCTTGGATAAAATCTTCAGGGTTTAATACGACAGGGAATCCATCGTCACCACCAGATCTAGTGCCAAGTGTAAGAGGTACTTGTCCTAAAAATGGTACTTCTGATTCTTTGGAGACTTTTTCTCCACCACCTTCACCAAAAATGTGGTATTTTTTTTCAGGCATATCTTCAGGTACAAAATAGCTCATATTCTCAATCACGCCAAGAATATCAACTTGTACTTTTTTAAACATAGATATACTACGTCTTACATCTGCTAAAGAAATTTCTTGAGGAGTGGTAACAATAACTGCTCCACTTAATGGAACTCTTTGTGTTAATGTCAGTTGAATATCCCCAGTACCAGGAGGTAAATCAAAAATTAAAAAATCAAGATCTCCCCACATTATTTGGTCCATTAATGTTGTAAAATATCCAGCTAACATTGGACCTCTCATTATTGCAGCTTGATTCTGCTCCATAATAAAGCCAATTGAAGCAATTTTAACTCCATATTGCTCAACGGGATAGCCTAATAATTTACCGTCTTCTGTTTTTTCAGCTTCCATTTGATGTCCGGTAACGCCAAACATAGTTGGCATACTTGGACCATAAATATCAGCATCAAGAAGTCCAACTGAAGCTCCTCTTTGAGCTAAAGCTGCTGCTAGATTTGCAGCTATTGTCGATTTACCAACTCCACCTTTACCCGAGGAAACAGCTATTAAATGTTTGACAGTTGGTAAAATATGATGGTTTGATATCCGAGGTATCTCTTTGTCTTTTACAAAAATATTAATGTCGATACCAGGAAACATATCAGTAATACTTTGTTTTATTGCTTGTTCAACATCTTTAGCAATCCAATGAATTGGTGGAATAAGTTCTAAATAAATAGTAATTCCCGCATCATTAATCAATACAGAATGGATAGCATTGATATCCTTCAATGATAATTGTAAATCAGGATCTTTAATATGTGATAGTATTGCTAAGATTGAGTCTTGATTAAGTTCTTTCATATATATAAACTTATAATTCTGAAGAATGTTGACAGAATTCCATGAGAACTCCACCTGTTGATTTTGGATGTAAAAAAGCAATCATCATTTCATGCGCACCTTGAATCGGTGTTTTTTGAATTAATTGAATGCCATTTGATTCTGCTTTTTCTAAATCATCTTGAATAGTATTTGAAGTAAAAGCAATATGATGAATTCCTTCACCCTTTTTCTTAATAAACTGGGCAATAGGGGAATCTTCGGATATGGGAGCAGTTAATTCAATTAAAATTCCATTTAAAGAAAATGAAGCAATAGAAACTTTTTGTGATTCTACTATCTCTTCGTGAAAATGGGAAATATTAAAAAGCGATGCATATAAGTTCTTGCTTTTTTCTAAATCAGAAACTGCAATTCCAATATGATTAATGGATGTTAGCATAATAATATTACTCTTGAAGTGTATTATAAGTAGATTGAGCTAACTGTAATTCTTCAAGTGTATTTATTCCTTGAAACTCAATAAATGATCTGCTTGGAATAGCTGCAACATTCTCGCCTTGACCAATTAATATCTTAATAATATCAGTTAAATAATATTCATTTTGAGCATTTGTATTTGAAATCTTATTCAATGCTGAAAATAATTTATCAGACTGAACTAAAAAAATACCTGTATTAATTTCCTCAATCTTCTTCTGATCATCAGTTGCATCTTTCTCTTCTATAATCCCAATAAAATCTCCTTTTTCAGACCGAACAATTCTTCCATATCCAAAAGGATTTGATGTAAAAGAACTTAAAGTAGCTGCTGCTAAATCAACTGGAAAAGTTCTAAAATTGTTTATAAATGTTTGAAGCGTTGATGTCTTAATTAATGGAGTGTCTCCAGTTAAAATTAAAATATAACCTGAAAAGTCATTGAATATGTGTGCTGCTTGATTAACTGCATGACCAGTACCTAATTGCTCCTCTTGGACAATGCATGAAATTGTTGGATTATTATAATGTTCAATAAAAGAGGAAACAATTTCCCTTTGAAAACCGATAATTGGAATAATTGATATTGGTGATAGAGGCAATACTGCTTTGATTACATGTCCAATTAATGGAATCCCAGATATTTCAGCCATAACTTTAGGCTTATCTGTCATACCCATTCTTTTTCCCTTACCCGCAGCTAAAATGATTATTGCTAATGATAAATCTTGCATTATGATAATAAAGTATGTGGTTCAACAGAATGTGATGTACTAATAATATTATTATGTTCATCAACTAAAATAATAGTGGGGGAATATGAATGAGCTTCTTCATCACTCATATTGGCATAACTAATAATGATAATTCTATCACCAATACAACCTTTTCTAGCTGCTGCGCCATTCAAACAAATAACTCGTGAACCTCTTTCACCGGGAATTACATATGTTTCGATACGCTCACCATTATTGATATTTACCACAGAAATCTTTTCATAAGGTAATAAATCAGCTGCATCCATTAAGTCAAGATCTATTGTTAAGCTTCCTTCATAATGCAATTCAGCTTGCGTAATAGAAGCTCTATGTATTTTAGATTTAAACATTATGCGCTCCATAGCGCCCTCTTATATAATTGAAAAATAAACAATGTGAAAGAAGAAATCATTTAGATGATGTATATTCTAAAAATGAACTAAAGCCTGAATTCTATCTTGTAAAATCTTAATAGTTGGAATTACAAGGTCCATTAAACCAAGATTATATGGTATAGGTATATCAGGTGTTGCTACTCTGTCAATTGGTGCATCTAAATATGTAAACGCTTCTTTAGCTAAATATGCAGCAATTTCAGATCCAAATCCAGCTGTTATGCAATCTTCATGGGCAATTAAGCATCTACCGGTTTTCTTTATTGAAGTAAGGACAGTTTCTATGTCCCAAGGTGCAATAGTACGTAAATCAATAATTTCTAAAGAAATATCTGCAAGTGATTGAGATGCTTCTTTCACTCTATGTACCATTTCTCCCCACGTAATTACAGTTGCTTGAGTACCAGTTTGAATAATTGATGCTTTACCAAATTCTACTACATAATTATTTCCTGGATAATTACCTCGGGAAACAGATGTATCTAATATATTTCTATGCTCGAGAAAAACTGTTGGGTCATTACCTCTTATGGCAGATCGTAATAAACCAACTGCATCTGATACATTGCTAGGTATAGCAATTCTCCATCCAAGGGTATGGGCAAATATTGCCTCTCCGGAGACACTATGCCATGGATCGCCTGTTCTTTTACTGTGTCCAATTGGAATTCTTACAATATAAGGAGCGGCAAAAGAATTATTGGTACGCCACCTTATAGTGCCTGTATCATTAAATTGCTCCATTGCAGGATCTAAATATTTCCTGAATTGTATTTCAGGTATAGGAATTAATCCTGCATAAGCCATACCCATAGATCTACCAATAATACCTTCTTCAGATAATGAGGTATCAAATACACGAGAATGTCCATATTTCTTTTGTAAACCTACTGTTGCGCCGTGGACACCGCCTTTTACACCAACATCTTCACCGAATACTAGTACCCTAGGATTGATTGCTAATTCAGATTCCATGGTTGTTCTAACAGCATCGATTAAATTCATCCTTTGTCCTTTTGGACCCTCATCATCATTATGTATAAAAGAATACGATTCAGCATAAGCACCACCAACCGTTTGTATGTCTTTTTTATTAAAGAACATATGTTCCATAATATCTTGTTGATGAGGTTGATCATAGTTTATAGCACGATCTAATGCTTCACGAACATTGATTTCAACATTCTTTTCTAATTCTTCCCACTGTTTTGAAGAAAGAATTTTCTTTTTTCTGCAATATTCTTTCAAACGTGGTAAAGGATCTCTGGATAGTTCATCGGCTTTTTGTTCTGCAGTTTTATATGACTGATTATCTGCGCCAGAATGACCACATAATCTTGGGACAGATAATCTTAATAAAACAGGGGATAAGCGTTTTCTAACATGCTCTACAGCAGCTTGAATGAGTTCAGATGCTTGTTCTGGATCTGCTCCGTCACCTTCAAATATTCTAAGATTTGAAAAAGCAGCTAAATTATGCGCAATATTTCCACCAGGAGTTTGAAAACTTCCATCAACAGAAATACCATAATTATTATCTTCAATAAAGAAAATCATAGGATAATTTTGCGTGGTCGCAATTGTAAGTGCAGACCAAAATCCATTAGTTGCACATGATGCATCACCACCTAATGCAATTGCACATGATTCAGACCATTCTTTTTCAGCTAAAACACTTGATCTATATACTGCTGCTTGGGCCCAACCAACTGCCGGAGTATATTGAGCGCCAACATCTCCACTTGCAGGTAAAACAGTAATTCCTTTTCTAGGTGGAAGATTATGAACAACACCTATATCTCTACCACCATTCAAACTGCCACTATTTGCAAGAGGACCTGCAAATGCTTCTTCGATGGTCATACCGGCAGCTAAAACAAATGGTCTAGATCGATAGTATACTGTTGCTGCATCATGAGGATTATTTAAGAGTTGGGCCATGATAATTTGTGCAAGCTCATGACCACGAGATGAAAATTGATACAGAACTTGTCCTTTTGGGGCTAATTCTTGTTCTTCTATCGTATCTATTAAGCGCGAAGTTAATAGAGTTTCTGCTGTATGTAGCCAATCTTGTTTTGTCATGGTAGCGAGTAATTATCAGAATAATGTAATCTTTAGAAGTACAAAATTACGAAACGTTCACTATGTAGGAATAGAGTTTATTTTTCTATATATATCAATATTCAAAAAACTACTTCATGGAAGCTTGTGTTTTTCATAATTTGGCATAAATATTCTAAAGTACATTTCAGAAAGATTTTTTAAAATTAACGGGATATATATGAAAAAGATTGTTCAATCACTTCTTGTATTAAGCATACTATGCCTTGGAGCTTTTTATTCTCAGGCTCAGTTTGCACAACCATATCTAATGAATGAAGGAATAGCTGCTGCAAAAAAAGTAGCCGCTGATTCAGGCTGGAAATCACCTAAAATGGTATCTATTGTAACTCTTGGTGATACAACTGGTTTAGGTCAAATTGTATCCCTTATTGGTGGTGTTTATGATATTAAAACTGGTAAATCTCCAATTTGGATTTATGTTATTAGTGCTTTAGACAAATCTGATTCTGTTATAACAAAATTAATTGCATTTATAAAGGTACCTATTTTAGGATTCCAACAGTTTCCTATACCAGATGGTGCTGGCCCAGGTGATATTCCTTTTGTACCTCAAGATACAATACCTTCAAATGTTCTTAATTCTGATATCATAGCGACAAAGCTAAAGGCTGATATGGGATTTAAAACATATAATGCAAAGTATCCAACTGCAAAACCACCTTTTATAGTTGTATTTACATCACCATTTGAATTACCTGGGGTAAATTTTCCTGCTGGCACACCTATGTGGCTTTTTAATTTTGCTGATACTAAAACTCAAGAACCTGTATATGATTGCTATGTAAATGCAATTACTGGTGAGGTAATATGTCAAGCCCCATTAAGTATGAATGAAACAGTTATAGCGCAAGAAGAACTGCATGTTTCACCAAATCCTGTAGCTAATGGAAATTCAGCTCAATTAAATATTCCAGCTTCTATGTTTGATCCACATGCTACAATATCTATAGTAAATATATTGGGTGAAACTGTATTTACCTTCAATTCATTATTAAATATTGGAGAAAAATTACAATTGCCGCAGTTTTCTCCAGGATCATATTTTGTCCGATATACCACACAGACAGGTTCTGTTCATACACCATTTGTTCAGTATTAAAAAATAAGTAAAGAGTTTAAAATGTACGATATAATAAAGAAACAAGATCCTGAAGTGTATGCAGCAATTGCAGGAGAATACTCAAGGCAATGTGATAAATTAGAACTTATTGCAAGTGAAAATTTCACATCACAAGCTGTTATGGAAGTTCAAGGTTCAGTTCTTACAAATAAATATGCTGAAGGATATCCAGGCAAACGCTATTATGGTGGCTGTGAATGGGTTGATGTTGCTGAAAATCTTGCAATAGAAAGATTAAAAACTCTTTTTGGAGCAGAATATGTTAATGTTCAGCCTCATAGTGGCTCTGGAGCTAATATGGCTGTATATTTTGTTTATCTAAAACCAGGTGATACTGTCTTAGGTATGGATTTATCTCATGGCGGACACCTTACTCATGGCTCTCCAGTAAATTTTTCTGGAAAGTTCTATAATTTTATTCCCTATGGATTAGATAAAGAAACCGGGCTTATTGATTATAATCGTGTTGCAGAATTAGCAAAAGAACACAAGCCCAAAATGATAACAGTTGGTGCTTCTGCTTATTCAAGAAATATTGACTATAAAGCATTTAGAGATATAGCTAATTCTATTGGTGCATTCTTAATGGCTGATATAGCTCATCCTGCTGGTTTAATAGCAAAAGGACATCTAATGAATCCAGTTCCTTATTGTGATATTGTTACCAGTACTACTCATAAAACCTTAAGAGGTCCAAGAGGTGGTATTATCATGATGGGAAATAATTATGAAAACCCTTTTGGATTAGTGGCACCTAAATCTGGACGCATCAAGCAGATGGGTGAACTTATTGATTCAATGGTTATGCCAGGAATTCAGGGTGGTCCATTGATGCATGTTATTGCAGCCAAAGCAATTGCATTCCAAGAGGCATTAAGCGATTCTTTTCATACTTATACAACTCAAGTAGTTAAAAATGCTTCTACAATGGCACAAGCATTACTTGATAAAGGATATAATGTTGTCAGTGGTGGAACAGATAATCATTTAATGTTAATTGATCTTAGAAATAAAAATTTAACAGGGAAACAGGCTGAATTGGCACTTGATAAGTCTGGAATTACTTGTAATAAAAATGCTGTCCCATACGATACACAACCTCCTTTGATTACTTCTGGAATAAGACTTGGTGCGGCTGCTATGACATCCAGAGGCTTTAAAGAACAAGATATGAAACAAATTGCTGAATTTATTGATACAGTTCTTTCTAATATTAGTCAAGAAGGAATACCTGAAAAAGTGAAGCAAGAAGTTAAGAACTATTGCAAGGATTTTTCGATTTACCCAAGTATATAAATGAAAAGGCCATTATTGGCCTTTTTTTATATTCATTAGTATTTGATAGTTTTTCTTGTTTTTCAAAAGTACATTAGTTAGTTTAGGCAAAAATCATACCATGATATATTGCAGCATATATCAGGCGTCCACAATTCTTAGACTACGCCATGATTCTTATAGAAGACATATTAATTGACGAGCAAATTGTATCTACTCCTTTTTCATGTGATTTAGGGGCTTGTAAAGGTGCATGCTGTACAATTAAAGGTGGTGAAGGAGCTCCATTAGATATTTCTGAAGTTGAATTATTGCAACAAGCTTTTTCTCATTCAATTCCATATTTATCTCAGAATTCTATAGACTATATTGAAAAGCATGGATTTATATCTGGTTCTGATAATGATCTATCTGTAACCTGTATCGATAATAAAGATTGTGTTTTTGTGTTTTATGATGAGCAACATATAGCAAAATGTGCTTTAGAAAAGTCATACTTTGATGGTAAATCTTCTTTTCGAAAGCCAATATCGTGTCACTTATTTCCTATACGAGTAAGAAATTTCGGTGGTGATTATTTAAGTTTTTCTCCATTTGAAGAATGCAAGCCAGCATATAATCATGGCATATCTACACATACAAAAAGTTATGAATCTGTTAAAGAAGCTTTAATTAGGGCATATGGCGAAGATTGGTACAAAGAGCTTCGGAATTATGTGAACGATACACAAGGAGGGACGCCATGAAAGTAACTATGTCTTTACAGACATCACTATTACAGACATTAACACCGCAACAAATACAATATTTAAAGCTACTTCAATTACCAATATTGCAGTTAGAGCAGCATGTACGTCAGGAAATCGAGCAAAATCCGATGCTTGATGAAACCTCTGATGACATTGTAGTTATAGATGAAGACAGTGATTTTGTGCCTAATGAAACAATGGTTCATACAATTCCTCAAGACGCATTTGATGGTGAAAAGGACCATGACGCACAGTATGAAGAAAAAGAGCCTTATCAAGAAGAACATCATGATCCATTCGATTTTTATGAATCAGCATGGAATGAGGGAAATAATGTAGATAAAACAAAAGATCAATACGATGATGATGATGATACGGGTGGATTTCAGATAAAAGATACAGTTACATTTACTGATGATTTGATATCTCAAGTAAATATGTTGAATCTATCAGATGAAATGCGCTTACTTTGTTATACTATTATTGGCAATCTTGAAGATGATGGCTATTTAAGAAGATCTTTAGAAGAAATAGTCGATGATATTAATACCAAAATAGCTGAAGAAAATCATAGACTTCATAGAGATTATTTACGTAGGCAAAGGGAATTTTTAGAAAGAAGTTTAAGACCCAAAATTCCTACTCATTCTTATTTTGATAATTTAGATGAAGATGATGAAGAATTAGCTGAACTATTATCAGAGCCAATAGTACCAGTACCAATCGAATATGTAAACGTAGAATCAGCAGAAAAGGCTTTGCATTATGTCCAATCACAAGAACCATCTGGTATAGCAGCCAGAAATCTTCGTGAATGTTTATTGCTTCAGTTAAAAGCAAAAAATAACTGTTCTGCTGCAGAAGAATTAGCGAAGAATATTATTGACAAAAGCTATGATGTTTTTGTTATGAAGCATTATCCTGTATTATGTAGACAACATAATATCAGTGAAGATGATTTAAAAAAAGCAATTGATGCAATTAGAAGATTAAATCCTAAACCAGGTGGAATGGGGATTTCTCATGCAACATCTACTGTAATCCCTGATTTTATGATCATAGCTGATGATGAATCTGATGATCTAATCATTACAGTTAATGACAATAGAATTCCTCAATTGCGATTAAATAAAATGTATGAAGACTTAAAAAAAGAAGCCAGATATCGAAAATATAATAAAGAAACTAGGGAATGGCTCAGAAAAAAATATGATGATGCTAAATTTCTATTGCAAGCAATAAGACAAAGAAAAAAAACTATGTTAAAGGTTATGACTGGCATAGCAGGTGCGCAGAAAGATTTCTTTAGATATGGTGAAAGTGCTCTAAAACCTTTGATATATAAAGATGTAGCTGATGTTACTGGAATGGATGTTTCAACTATATGTCGTATAGTTAATGGGAAATATGTGCAAACAAGTTTTGGAACTTTTGAATTAAGATATTTTTTCAGTGAGTCATTACCTTCGGATGATGGCGAAGAGATATCTACAAGAGTTATCAAACAGAAAATTAAAGAGTTGATAGATAAAGAGCCAAATTTAAAGCCACATAGTGATGATAAGTTAACAAAAGAGTTAAAAAAACAAGGTCTAAACGTTGCAAGGCGCACAGTTGCAAAGTATAGAGAGCAGCTAAGAATACCAGTGGCTAGACTAAGGAAAGAATTATAAATCTATGAGTTTACCTAATATACTAGCAAGATTAGATAGGAACATAAGGCCACTCCTCACAATTTTACCATCTCATTTGTTTGCTTCTTTATATTCATCTACAAGTAGATGGTATGCAGATTTAGCGTCTAAAGATACTAATTTACAACCTATTGAAGTTCCACCTGAATTATCTAGAACTATAGCAGGATTAGCATTTAGATCGCCACTATGTAATGCTGCTGGCATGTATAAATATGCAGAAGGCTATCATAAATCTTTTCTTTTAGGGGCAGGTGCATTTATTGCAGGGACTACAACTTCTTCTGTTCGAATTGGAAATACAAAAAAAGGAATTTCATTACCATTTGCTCCGTATCCACATTCTCACTCAGCATCAAATTGGTTAGGACTTCCAAATGCTGGACATGCAGCGATTGCAAAAAAAATTCAAACATTTCCTCGATATAAGAAATTTCCTATCGGAGCTAGTGTATCGGCTGATCCTGGTATGAAGCAAGAATTAGCTTTACCTTTATTGATTGAAGGAATCACTTTTTATATTAAAGCCTCTGTTGATTTTATCGAAATTAATGAAAGCTGTCCAAATGTAGAAGGGCATCATCAAACAGATTTATCTAGGTTAGATCAAGATTTACTCATACGTTTAGAAATTATCTCAAAGCAGATAATTCAGAAATATAATCATATACCTGTTTTTGTAAAATTTTCGAATGATACTAATATTAATCAAATACCCGAATTGTTGCAAGTATTGATAGATTTGGGATTTAGTGGCATTAATGTGGGAAATACTTCTACGAAATATGCTTATTATAGAGATAAGATTGATAAAAGGGATTTAGAAATATACGATTACTTTACAAATACCTTTGGTGGAGGGCTTAGTGGTAGAATATTAAGGGAAGATTCTTTATCATTATGCAAAAGTGCACATCAATATATTCAATCAAAGCAATTACAGAAAGAATTTGCTATTATATCTACTGGTGGGATTCACAATGGTACAGACATAAATAATGCAATAATGTCAGGTGCTTCCTTAACGCAATGGTATACAGGTTACTATGAGCAATATGGAAATCATACTTATGATATTTATAAAAAAATATATGAAGATATCGATATAAAGAAACTCTGATTATCGAAGTGCTTCCCTTACTCTTGCCGAAATGTAGTCCATAACCCACACTACTAATGCAATCATTAATATAATTAGTCCAACTTCATGCCATTGGGCAAGTCCTTGATATTGCATAAGCATTGTGCCAATTCCACCGCCGCCTACTAATCCTATGATAGTAGCCATTCTGACATTTATATCCCAACGATAGATAGTAAAGCTTAAAAAAGGTAATACGATTTGAGGGATAATAGCATAATATATCACTTGTAAAGGATGTGCTCCTGTTGCTTCGATAGCTTCAATTGGGCCATTGTCAATATCTTCTATCTGTTCTGAATATTGCTTTGTTAAAGATGCAATCGTATGAACCATTAATGCTAACATACCTGCAAATGGACCGATACCAACCCACACTGAAAAAATAATTGCCCAAATAAGCGGCTCTATTGATCTACTAAAATTAGCAGTAATTCTCACTATATTATAAATAATACTACTTGTTACATTATTATTCATTAATGTTCTGGCACTTAAAAAACCTAGAATAAAAGAGAAGGGAAGAGCAATGACAGTAGCAATTAAAGCTATGTAAATTGTCTCGACTAATGCTTTAAGAGCTATGTCAATAATTGATAATTCAGGTGTAATAAGTGCATAAAAAATATTTCCTGCTCCTTGAAGACCTTGTTGAGAAAAAAAGTCAATAGGAGAAACTTTAGTAATTATCCACCCAGAAACAATTGATAGTGAAAATACAATCCAGGAAAGATGTTGAGATATCTTTTTTTGGAGATGAGTTTGCTCTGTTCCTAGTGTAAGTCTTCCAATAGAACATTTTGAAAAAAAAAGTAGAATGCTTAATGAAATGGCACCTAAAATATAGGTTAATTGAATAGAAAAAGTAGAAGAAACTTGATAACTGAATAAAGTTGATCCAACAATTCTATGTGACGTAATTAAAATGTACCATATTAAAATAATATCTATGATGAAACTTTGAATATTCAAGGAAACAGAATTTTTAGAATATTCTGAAGAAGAGTTAATATTTGAGGACATACACAGTTCCAAAATTAAGAATATGCAAAAATAAAGAACCCTCAGCTTTATAAAAAGTGAGGGTTCAATTACTTTTATGAAAGTAAGGCTACAACAGAGAAGCTAAGCATCTATGATATATGTTGTAATCAATTATTCATAACGATTAGAGCGACGATCACCGCCACCACCGCGGAAATCACGACGTGGGCCGCGAGGTTGCTCGTCACGTGGGCGAGCTTCGTTAACAACTAATGTGCGTCCACTGAACAGTGCACCATTTGTTGATTCAATACCAGTGCGTGCTTCGTTTTCGTCATCCATTTCAACAAAACCAAATCCTCTAGATCTGCCTGTTGCTTTGTCTGAAATAACAAATGCACCGGTAACTGTACCGTAGTTTTCGAACAAGGTGCGTAAATCTTCTGCACCAACGCTGTATGGCAAATTGCCTACATAGATATTCATACTCATTCCTTCCATTGATGTGTCAATCCTTTTGCTGTAATCATCATACACTCAACTAAAAAAGGAGATTCAGCGTATTGGTCCACATCCAAACCAAAAAAAGGTTATGCAACTTACTATAATAAAATTCAATTACAAACTATTTATAAAAATATATGTCAACATTACTAAATGTTTATATGTAATATTAATAGTTATTATGGGAATATACCCATTTGGAAATATGACACAGCAATCTTATCAATAGCAGATATAAAAGCTGCAGTTCGCATATCTTTTACATTTGGACGAGATCTCCAAATATTCATTATTTCATGATATGCTGTAATCATAGAGTCTTCTAAACCAGAATTCACTAAATCTTCTTCTTCGGGTCCGCGTGTAAGGAGATTCTTTTCTGTTTCACTTAAAGACTTGCCTGTTAGTCGTTCTACTGTTGCTACTAATCCCTGATTTCCTCTTTCTTCGAATCGTTTATCCATACGACCAAAACGGACATGAGAAATATTCTTAAGCCATTCAAAATAAGAAACTACTACACCACCTGCATTTAAATACATGTCTGGAATAATAAGAATATTTTTTGCTAATAAGGTTGGCTCTGCAGAAGCTGCAATAGGGCCATTTGCACCTTCAGCTATAATTTTAGCTTGGATACGATCTGCATTATAATCAGTTATTTGTGATTCTAATGCAGCAGGTACAAGAATATCGCATGGATATTCTAATAGAGTATTACCTTCTGCTATGGTTTGTGCACCAGCAAAATGTGTGATAGAGCCAGTTGCTTTATGGTGTTTGGATAAATCATCGATATTTATACCATTTGCATTGTAAATTGCTCCATCCCATTCAATAATCCCTGTAATCGTAGCACCAGCTTCAGCTAAAAACTTAGCTGCGTGATATCCTACATTTCCAAATCCTTGAACAATTACAGTTTTATCATGAAAACCAGTTTTTAAACCTAGACTATTCATAAGTTCTGTATCGTTTACTGCCTCTCTGACACCAAAATATAAACCTCGGCCAGTTGCCTCTGTTCTTCCACGCACACCACCTTGAGGTATAGGTTTTCCAGTTACGCAACCCATTGCGTCAATCTCGCCACCTTTAAATGATTGATATGTATCTGCTATCCAGGCCATTTCTCTAGGGCCTGTTCCATAATCAGGAGCAGGTACATCAACAGAAGGACCAATAAAATTTTTATGAATAAGCTCAACTGTATATCTTCTAGTAATTCTTTCTAATTCTTCTTCAGTGTATTCTTTTGGATTAATTTTTATACCACCTTTGCCACCACCAAATGGTACATTAACTACTGCACATTTATATGTCATTAATGCAGAAAGCGCTATCACTTCATCTTGATTGACGTTTTCACTATAACGAATACCACCTTTACAAGGTAATTTATGATGGCTATGTTCGGCTCTCCAAGCAGATATTACATGTATTTCACCTTTAACTCTGACAGGGAATTGCATATGATAAACAGAATTACATGCTCTGATTTGTTCTAAAAGACCTTTTGGATGGTCTAATAAAGATGCTGCTTTGTCAAAATATGTATTAACTGATTGAAAAAATGGTATCTCATGATACTTTGGCGGTTGAGATGTAGAAGACATAATACTTCCTAATAATAACAAGTAGAATTATCAAAAAATGAAAAAATTATAGATTTCCTCTTAATGCTTGCTCGCGTTCTATGGATTCAAACAATGCGCGAAAATTTCCTTTACCAAATGATGTAGCACCTTTTCTTTGTATAATTTCAAAGAAAAGAGTTGGACGATCTTCAACTGGTTTTGTGAAAATCTGCAATAAATAACCTTCATCGTCACGGTCAACTAAAATTCCTAACTCTTTTAGTGGTTCAATAGATTCATCTATCGTACCAACTCTATCGAGTAAATCATCATAATACGTATTAGGAACTTTTAAAAATTGTACGCCGCGTTTCTGCAATTCTGAAACAGTATGTACAATATCATGTGTTGCTACGGCAATATGTTGAACTCCAGGTCCATTGTAAAATTCAAGATATTCATCTATTTGAGATTTAGCTTTTTTTCCAATCGCAGGTTCATTTATTGGAAATTTAATATAGCCATTGCCATTAGAAACAACTTTACTCATTAATGCACTATATTCAGTTGAAATATCATTATCGTCAAACGTTAACAATAATTTGAATCCCATTACATTTTCATAGAATGAAACCCATTCATTCATCTTACCTAATTCTACATTTCCAACACAATGATCTACATAGAGAAGTCCTATGGATTCTGTAGTATATTCATCATTAACTGCTGAATAACCTGGGAGAAAGGTACCATGATAATTTTTTCTTTCTATAAAAGTATGAATTGTATCGCCATAGGTATGAATTGAAGCTTTTTTTACTGTTCCAAATTCATCAGATAATTCTTCTGGCTCGCTATAGCTTTTTGCTCCTCGTGAGGTAGTTTCTTTCCAGGATTTTTCAGCATCATCTACCCATAAAGCCAATACTTTAACACCATCTCCATGTTTTTCTATATGCTTGCTGATTTCATTATCTGGATGCATGGGGGTAGTTAACACTAATCGGATTTTTCCCTGTTGTAAAACATAGCTTGCTCTGTCTCTAATGCCTGTTTCAGGGCCAGCATAAGCTATTAATGAAAATCCAAAAGCAGTTCTGTAAAAATATGATGCCTGTTTTGCATTACCTACATAAAATTCAATAAAATCGGTACCATTTATTGGTAAGAAATCCTCTGTTTTAGAAGATAAAGCAGAATTAATATGTAGTGCTTCCATTGTAGTGATGATGAATGTTGATGAATGTAATTGCACACAAATTATGCAAAAGTTTTAACTGAATAACTCTCTTATCTTTTGTGTAGAAGAAAGCAAAGCTATATTCTGTTCTGTTGTTCCTGTACTAATACGAATACAAGAGGGTAGTCCGAAACCAGTTAAAGGCCTTGTAATAAAGCCATTCTTTAACAGTTCCATATAGAAAACATCAGCTTTTTCTGAAGTTCCACAGTCAATCATAGAAAAATTAGCAATAGAAGGGGAAATAGTCCATTGTTGTTCTTTCAATGTTTGCTGAAACAACTGTAATGAGTGTTTATTTAAATCAACTGTCTTTTTAACGAAGTCTATATCTTGTAAAGCTGCAATTGCTGCCAATTGAGAAACAGTACCTGGATCAAATGGCAATTTGGCTTTCATCATAATAGAAATTACATCTTCCGGAGCAATTGCATAACCAACTCGTAATGAAGCTAGCCCATATGCTTTTGAAAATGTTCTTAATGTTATGATATTAGGAGCAAACAATTCAATACTATTTGGATAATCATCTACGATTGCAGAGCTATATTCAAAGTATGCTTCATCCATAATAATGAGTATATTCTGGGGAATATTCTCTACTAGAAAATTCAATTCTTGAGCATTTATATATGTACCAGTAGGATTATTCGCATTAGCTATATAGACTATTTTTGTTTTAGGTGTAATTGCTTTAGTAATAGCTTGTACATCATAACGATAATCATTGGTCAATGGAATTTCTATTCTATTAAGATTTGCTGTTTTAGAAGCTACATAATAACCTACAAAGGTACCAGAAGAAGATACAATACTATCACCAGGTTCTGTAAAACATTTCATAATTAGATGAAGTAATGCATCAGAACCATTATAGGTTAAAATATTAGTATGAGATACATTAAGATGACGAGAAAGTTCCATCCGTAAAGCATATCCACCATCGGGATATAAAGATAAGTCATCATCTGTAATTGATTTTATTCTTTGTAAAGCTAAAGGGGATGCACCAAGTGGATTTTCATTCGATGCAAGCTTGATTACTTTATCAATGCCATATAAACGTTTAATATCGGCTGGTGATTGGCCAGGTTTATAAGGCTGTAAATCTAAAATGTAAGAAGGTATTGAAATCATTAAAAAAATGACATAAAAGTATCAAAATCCATGCTGCTTTTGGATATGCAAAACTACAAAAACACTATGAAACTAGAAACGAAATAATCTAAAATATTGATAAGTATCACGATTATTCATTGCATACATATATCCTTAATTCAGTAAATTTGTCAATTAATAGCTTAACTGATTTGATAATACTTGAAAACGTATGAAATTAACTATTTGTGCGCCTAAGCATTCATATTTGCTGCCCATAATTGCAAATGCCTCGATATATTGTGCTGAACATGGCCATAATTTTATTGAAATGTCAGAGAAGCAATGCATTGATGCTTTGTATACAGGAAAAGCAGATATAGCATTAATTAACCCTTTGGATTATGCTTTATCCAAATCTCAAATGCTTATTATACCAACATTTGCTGTTTTTGCTGAATCATATACAGGTATTTCCTCAATTCATTTTTCTAACACATCATCATCAATAGATACAATTGGATTAGAATCCGATGATTTTCTTATGAATATTGGTCTTATAGGTTTAATAGAAAAATATGATTTACTTATGCAAAAGAATATAATTCAGTCAAATATCGAAAAACCTAGCATCTTGGAACATTATGATTCTGCTATTTTATGGAATTCTCATTCAACAATTTCTGGTGCTTTAGATATAACTGAAGAATGGACTGATTACAATGATTTTCCTTTGCCAATTGCCTTCTGGGCATGTAAAGATGAAGATTTTACAGTAGATCTAAAGGAAATTACCAAACAACTTGCAGCTGATGATCTTCCGGAAATTGAAACGATCACAGATTCAGCAGAATATGAGGATGAGATTGGACGTATTGGTTCATTATTATATCATTGGAAAGATGATTTTAAAGCACATATTATGTCTATTCAACATATTTTATATTATCATCAGATGATTCCAGAAATCAGAGATGTACACATTTTAGGTTAATTATGCTTACTAAATATGGCTACGATAATGCAATTCCAATGTTATTGATTGGATTCTCAATTATTTTTCTTGCAGCTCTTTTTCTTAAAGGTTATGGCAGTGTCATAACCATTAGTATTGGAGCAATTATTGTGTTTTTTACTTTATGGTTTTTTAGAGATCCAGAAAGAGTAATTCCTCAACAAGCATTACAAGATCCTTCTGTTCTTATAGCTCCAGCAGATGGAAAAGTTGTAGAAATTAAAGAGACAGAAGAATCAGAATTTATAAAAGGTAAGGCAATTCAGATAAGCATCTTTCTATCACCTTTAGATGTGCATGTAAATAGGAGTCCTGTAAGTGGGACAGTAGATTTTTATCGATATATGCAAGGTGAATACTTAGTTGCATGGCATCCTAAATCCTCTGAATTAAACGAGCAAAGTAGGATTGGGATTACGAATCAATATGGAAAAGTATTCTTTAAACAAATTACTGGTGTATTAGCCAGAAGAATCGTATGTACTGTCCAAAAAGGACAAGTCTTATCGGCTGGTGAAAAAATCGGAATGATGAAATTTGGTTCTAGAATGGATATTCTTGTTCCAGTTCATACTGATATTAAAGTTGCAATTGGACAAACAGTACGGGGTGCAGAATCTATTCTGGCAATTTTACCTAAATAATTGATATGAAATTCTTTTCATTTTTATATGCTCATCTTAATCCGCAATCTTATGCTCATGCATTAATTCTAATGCTGATTAGTGGTTATTTACTTGGCATATCTTTTCCTCCTAATCACTTAGGATTTATAGCCTTTATTGGTTTTATTCCTTTGCTTTTTTCTATCGATTTTCTTCAGAATCTTAGTAAAAAGAAGCAAATACTTAGTCTATACCTCTGCTTTTTTGTATATCATGGCATTACAAATTGGTGGGTTGGAAGTTGGCAAGCCCAATCAGATCCTTTTTTGATTATTGCTGGTATTGCTTTGTGGCTTGGACATCCTTTCTTTTTAATGATTCCTTTTCTTGCTTTTATATATATCAAGAAAAGAATTCCTTCAATTTATGCATCTGTTTCTTTGCCTTTTCTTGTCATTGCTTATGAATGGCTCCACTCTTTAACTGATTTATCTTATCCTTGGCTTTCTTATGGATATACACAAATATATCATTCATATATAGTTCAAATCGCAGACATTGCTGGTGTATGGATTTTAAGCGCATTTGTAATAATTATTAATTTATTATTATTTAATCTTCTGAATTTCCCTACTAAAACAATAAAATGGACAATTTCCTTAAGCATTATTGTACTATTTCTTATTGTTTTTGGATATTCATATAATGTTAAGCGAGTACTTCAAGAAAAGTCAATTTCTGCTCCTGTAGTTACAATATCTTTAGTTCAACCTAATATTAATCCTTGGCAAAAATGGTCAGGTGGAGTTTTTTCTCAAGTTGAAAAACATTTCCAATTGATGGAAATGGATTCACAAAATAAACCTGATGTATATCTATGGAGTGAGACAGCAATACCATTTTTAGATGTGGAAACTAATGCACATCATAATTTTTCTTATTTCATGAATAGAAATAAGAATATTCCAATTTTATCTGGTTTTGCCGAATTTGTTTTGATTCCTGATTATCAGAAAGAGTCACTTGCAAAGCCATATCCATTGATGCCAGGTTATAAGTACTATGCTCATAATGCAGCTGCTTTAATTCAACCACATAATTCAGTGCCTATTCATCGCAAAATGAAATTAACACCATTTGGTGAAGGTTTCCCTTTTTCTCAAGATATAGAACTATTGGCTGGTTTTTTAGAATGGGGAGTTGGAATTTCAGGATGGAAAAAAGGAAAAATACAATCTCCATTAGTATTAAGAAATCCTGAAGGCCGAATCATCTCATATATTGGAACAGTTATTTGTATAGAATCTATCTATCCAGAATTTGTAAGAAAATATGCTAAACAAGGGGCATCGATGTTAGCAGTTATAACAAATGATGCATGGTTTGATAATAGTCCTGGCCCTATGCAGCATTTTGCAATATCACAAATGAGAGCAATAGAATCACATAGATGTATAGCCAGATGTGGAAATACTGGTATTAGCGGGTTTATTCATGCAGATGGTAGTATCCAAGCTATAGCTAAACCACAATCGGAACAAATTCTGAAGGCTGATATTCTGCAAATGTATGACTTAACTATATATTGTCTTTATGGTGATTATTTACCTTATATTTCATCAGTATGTAGTTTGTTCTTTCTATTCTATGCAGGCTATAAAGGAAAAGTGCGGACTGACCAATATACACCACCTTTTAAGGAAACTTCTATATGAATATTGGAATAATGGGTGGAAGTTTTAATCCGATTCATAGTGGCCATATTATTTTTGCTGATGCTTTTAGAAGACAATGCTCTTTAAATTCTTGTTATTTAGTTCCTGCTTCGATATCACCATTTAAATTAACTGAAAAGAATGCAGACGATATTCACAGGGTACATATGCTTTTATTAGCTTGTGAAGAACTTCAAAATACTTATGTCTCTACAATTGAACTAGAAAGAGGCGGAATTTCATATACTTTCGATACTATACGTGAATTCAAGAACATGTTTCCTAATGATAAGCTATTTCTTTTGATTGGCGAAGATCAAGCAATACAGTTTACTAAATGGAAAGATTGGCAAGAAATAGTTGCTAATGTTCAATTATGTATAGTTGCAAGAAATCTTCATGATGTAAATAGAGTTAGTATTGATGATACATTATCTGTAGATAATGCATATACCAAACCTATATGGTTAGATATTCCAGTGATTGACATCTCTTCATCATTGATTCGTTCACATATAGAACATGGAAACGATATACATGGTTTAGTACCTATGCAAGTAGAAATATATATTCATTCATATTCTTTGTATACATAATGAATATTAAAGAAAAAGTTATTGTCTTGATGAGTGGTGGATTAGATTCTACCGTATGTGCTGCTATTGCACATTCGGAACACCATGATATTCATGCTTTACATATAAATTATGGGCAAAAAACAGAATCAAGGGAAGAACAATCCTTTAATGATATTTGTAGCTATTATTCAATTGATAAACGTTTACATGTCGATATAGGTTATTTAAAAGTTATTGGTGGAAGTTCACTTCTTGATAATTCAATAGAGATTAGCAAAGCAGATTTATTCTCTACAGACATTCCTAATAGTTATGTGCCATTTAGGAATGCCAATATGCTTTGTATAGCTGTGAGTTGGGCTGAAGTGATTAAAGCCACAAAAATTTATATTGGTGCTGTTCAAGAAGATAGCAGTGGTTACCCTGACTGCAGAAAATCTTTTTTTGATGCCTTCCAGTTAATGATAAAACAAGGTACAAAACCAGATACTCACATTCAAATTGTAACCCCATTATTGAATATGTCTAAAAAAGAAATAATCCAAACAGGTAATTCATTACATGCACCATTGCATCTTACGTGGAGTTGTTATGGTTCTCAAGACAAAGCTTGTGGATTATGTGATTCATGTGCATTAAGACTTAGAGGATTTTCTCAAGCAGGATATAAGGACCCAATAGAGTATACAATTGTCCCAGAGTATATTTAAAAAATATCATATAAAAAAAACCGTTATATAGCTATTTTAAGTTATATAACGGTTTATTTTATAAGAGAACATTAGACTAATGTTGTATAATCATAGGCAATGATATTACAGACAAACCAGTTCTTAATATAACTGAATAATGTCCTGAAGACAAATTCTGAGAAATCGTATTAATTGTTTGATATTGAGGTCCAGCAGATAAAAATCCCAAATTAACTTTACTTACTTGATTACCTAATGCATCAATAATGGAATATTCTACTTCTGTAGACTTTTCTAGAATAAAGCTTAGAGTTCCAATTCCAATTAGTGGATTTGGTGCAATAATCGGATTTGTAAAGATATGCTCTTGTACTGAACTAGCTGGTGAAACAGTTATTGCAATAGGAGACATAAAATTCCATTGATCTCCACTCTCACCTCCATTCCCATCAACAGCATTTCCGCATGCGAGTAAATAATAAGTACCTTCTACAGTTGGAGCTGTCCATGTAAATGTAAATGATGTCTTGCCTGAAGACATGTTTTTTCTAGCAGAATGAACTAATTCATTTTGAGATTTTTTTAAACCTTGACCAGTAACAACATTTAGAACGCCTTGATTTGTAGCTGATGTAGTAGATGACTTAACGCCAATATTTATTCCAGCACCCGCCTTTGAAGCGTGCGCAACTATGGCGGTTAGTTCTAAGGTTCCACCAGGGTTAGTGGTAAAAGAACCACTTTTACTAGAAATAGAAACAGAAGTTGCTTGACTTGCACTAGCGCCATGGCAATCGCCGCATCCACCTGAACTAGAGAGTACTCGGCCAGATTTGCCATTTGGGTCTGCATTAGCTATTGTAATATTAGCAATAATGCATAATGAAAATAAAAGTAAAAAGTGCTTCATAATACGTTTCTTAATTTGTAAAAATTATTTAGTTGAACCGAATAAATTTGCTGTTATATCAATATTTTCACCTACTTTACTACCAATTATTCCTTGTTTACCAGCAATATTGAAGTCTTTTAAAGGAACTTTAAAAGTAGCCTTAATCATAACAAAATCTCCAGCAGCTTTTTTTCTAGTTGCATCTGATTCATTTACATATTTGATATAAATAGAGGCTTTCATGGATTTAGAAATACCATGCATTGTAAAATTACCATCGGCAATTGCAGTAAACTCGGCCATTCCATTTTCTGATTTAGATATTTTAATATCAGCTAATTTTTTTAGATCGAAACTAATAGTAGGATAAGTTGCTGCATCGAGCCAATCTTTAGCATACATATGCTCATCCCTTTTAGTTAATCCTGTTTTCATTGAAAGTACTTGTAAAGAAATATTCCCTGATGAATTTTCTAAATTATCTCCATCAAGTATAAATTTACCTTGAATTTCTTTTGAATTTCCTTCAATATTCTCGACAGGTGCAGTACTTAAAAACTTAATAAAATTATCACCTACAGCATCATTAAGTTTTACTGATTTCTTTCCAGAAATAACTGAAATAGTTGTACCTGCATATATTGGAAAAGTTATGAATGTAAGTATACAGAATAATAACAAGGATTTCATAGTAAAACCTAAAAATTGATTATGATTGTTTTTTAAGACGATATACACTAATCAAAGCACAAGCTGTTAATAAAGTAACCGGGAATAAGAGTGATCTATAAATACCTGTAGGATGGGGATCATCTGGAAGAATGCCAAGGCTAAACTTATCTATCCATTCTCTTTTTTCTACTTCCTCCCCAAAGATTTCATCTTTTACCTTGGTAATAATTTCAATTTTATCTTTAGTATAAAATTGATAGCCATCTTTTGCCCACCAAGCAGCAAAAAATATAATGCCTGTGATAGAGAATACCAGTAATACTTTCCAGATATTCATTGAATCCTCATATAATATAATGTGCGATAACACAAAAATAAGATAATAGTTACAATGAATAATGAGATGCATCTTAAATATTAGGACATTATGTCTTTTTTGTGTAAATAATACACGCTTAAAGCGAACAATAATATAGAATGCATACAAAGAACTATGGCAGATTGTAATATTCTTGAGTTATCGATAGTTTGTTCAAATAAGTATCGCCACCCAATAAGATGATTAGTAAATAAAAATGGTTTGATAGCCTTAATAAAACCTGCATCTAATGAAGATATGATAGTAAATACTATGATAATTGCCATAGTAGAGACAATCGGACCAATTGAATTTTCAACTAAACCAGAAAAGAAAAAGGCTACAGATGCTACTGTACTCATACTAAGGAAACCATATAAATATGCAAGTAAAAATCTCCACAAAATATCATCTTGAGGTAAAATAGTTATGGTGCTTGCTACTATAAAAAGTTCCCCTTTTCCAAAGAACAATACACTTAACCCCATAGATAAAATGCTCATCCAAAGAATAAGCAATAATGTATATATCTGAGCAGCAATAAATTTTGCAGAAATTACTTGAAATCTTGATACTGGTCGGATTAATAATATTCGAAAAGTACCTGCGATTGCCTCTCCAGCAAGCATATCTCCAGCAATTAAAGAAACTAAAAGGGGAATGTGTACAAATAAACTTTGCAATACTATAAATGCAATAAGGTACCCATTCAATAAATTCCCTGAAAAATCAAATTGTTGTTGTAATGTTTGAGTAAACATGTTAAAGTAATCGTTACCTTCACTATACATTGCAATTTGAATGATAGGAACAAGTATACCTATGGCTATAAATCCAATAAAAGATCTACCTTTTTTGAATATTTTTTCTAATTCAATTTTTAATAAAATAAAAAACATAATTATGGCTTGGTGATAGATAAGAAATATTCTTCTAATGATCGAGTTGATTGAATTCCTTCAACTTTGATATCATTAGCAACTAATAAAGAATTTATATCGGAAATAAAGGATTGTTCTGTTTCTATGGTTATTGAATTTTCTGTTAGAACAATGGTGGATGTATGAAAACGAGAAGTATTCAAGCAATCTAATGCTTGTTTGGGATTGTCTACAGTAAAATTAACTTTGAGAAGACCCTCATTTAATAATTCCTGCACATTTCCTTCAACGACCGTACAACCTTTATTAATGATTACCATTCTTGTTGCTATAAGTTCTACTTCAGGCAGTATATGTGAGGATAAAAAAATTGTTTTGTTGTGTTCTTTACTTAATGAAAGGATCAACTCTCTGATTTCTTTTACACCAACTGGGTCTAATCCATTTGTAGGTTCATCAAGGACAATTAAATCTGGATTATGTAAAAGTGCTTGTGCAATTCCTAATCTTTGTTTCATTCCATAAGAAAATGTTTTTACTTTGCTAGATGCTCTGTCTAATAATCCAACAGTATCTAAAATAGCATCAATTGATTTTTTTGAAACATCTGCTCCAGAAAGTTTTCCTAACATTTCTAAGTTTTTTGCTGCAGTTAAATATAGATAAAAATCCGGTTTTTCAACAATTGCTCCAATTCTTCTGGCAATTGAAATTCTGTTTTGAGATAATGGCATTCCAAATATATTGATATAGCCAGAGCTTGGTTTTATCAAAGACATCATCATACGTATTGTTGTACTTTTTCCTGCTCCATTTGGTCCAAGAAAGCCATAAATATCTCCTTGATTAACCGTTAAAGATAAATTGTCTACTGCCTTAAAAGATCCAAATGATTTGGATAAATCTTTGATTTCAATGATTGGGATTTGAAGCATACTGTATTTGATAGGAATGGATTTATGGTCAATACATTAAATTTGTTGTGAAATATGACATTTGAAAAAGATATAAAGTTCCTTACTGTATCTGAGATCTTGTAAGTAATTCAAAATTGTAATAATGTAATCTAATTTTATACTAATCTTTCAAAATTTTCATTTTAAATAGTAATTAATCAATCAATCAATCAATCAATCAATATGTGAGTAATGAAGTGAATACTATTATTGTTCCAAAACCAGATTCAACAAAAAAGGCCAGCAAATTTTCTAAATCTATGATGATTTTTGGGATCATCTTAGGTCTGTTTATTCTTGCTGGAATTGGATTATCTTTTTTATTCTCAGGAGATGATTCAGTTGAGGTAAAGATGAATTCAATACTAGTTGTTTCTTTTTCTGAAACGCTAAATGAATATACATTGGATGCAGGTCCATTTTCTGAAAGTTCTTCAGCTAGCTTTTTAGACGTATTACAAGCATTAAAAAATGCAAAAAACGATCCTTTGATTTCTGGCATATATATCAAAGCAGCAGGTACACCGTTAGGATTTGCAAAACTAGAAGAAATAATTGAAGCCATTAAAGATTTTAAAAAGTCTAAGAAATTTATCTATGCATTTGTAGAAACTGGTTCAAAATCAGATTATCTCTTAGCTAGTTATGCAGACTCTATCTTTATGCCTAAAGAAGGATTGGCAGAAATTCAAGCTCCAGGTGCTTCTGTAATGTTTTATAAGGGTATTTTAGATAAAATGGGGATTTCTGTTCATGTAGAACAATTTGAAGAATATAAATCTGCAGGTGAAACATTTAGTAAAGACAAATTTTCTCAACCTGCTAAAGAAGAAATTGCTGTTATTCTTCAAGCTAGGTCACAAAGAATGTATCAATTAATTTCTACAGGTAGGAATATTCCAATAAGAACTGTTCAAGAAGCATTTGATAGGGGAGTTTACGCATCAGATTCTTTACTTAGTCTTCATTTCATAGATGGAATAGCTCAAGAAACAGAAGTGAAAGAAAAAATTAAGCGTAAAATAGAATCAATAAATCTGAAAAAATCTGGTAGCTCTGATAAAATTAAAAACTTATCTATGATTTCGTTATCAGAATATTCTGAAGCTAAAAATGCATATAAAAATCCTTCCAAAGCTCCAGAAAATCAGCAAATAGCAATTGTAAACGGTGTAGGAGCAATTAGATCAGGAAAATCAGGAGGCTCTAATCCATTTGATCAAGGGACAATGGAAATAGCATCTAGTTCTATGGCTTCTGATATCAGAAAAGCAAAAGAAGACAATAATATCAAAGCAATCATTTTAAGAATCGATAGTCCTGGTGGATCCGTTATTGCATCTGATGAATTATGGAATGAGATTAAATCTGCAAAAAAAGTAAAGCCTGTCTATGCCTCAATGAGTGATGTTGCTGCTTCGGGTGGTTATTATATTCCGATGGCTTGCGATACAATTATAGCTCATCCACAAACTATAACTGGGTCAATTGGTGTGATTGCTATGATTCCATATCTTTCAGGTACTCTAAATAAACTGGGTATTACAATCGACACATTATCTACAGGCGCTTCTTCACAAGATATGAATGTAATGATGCCAATGACAGAAAGATCACAGATGAAGTTAAAATCACAAATGTATCCCATATATCAAAGATTTGTCCAAAAAGTTGCAGATTCAAGAAAAATGACTTTTGATCAAGCTCGTTCCTTGGCAAAGGGTAGAGTATGGCTTGGAAACGATGCAAAGAATAATAAATTGGTTGATACTTTAGGAGGTTTAAGTCTTGCTATTTCTATGGCAAAAAAGAGGATTGGCATACCAGATTCAACTGATATTATTATAAAATCATATCCTGAGAAAAAAGATTTTATTGAAGAGTTACTTTCAACACTTACTAAAACAAAAAACAATGATGAAGTACATATATTATCAAATAAATCTGCATTTATGTCTTTTGTTTCTGAAGTAATTACATCTAAAATGCTACCACATCCTATACATCAGCAATTAGCGCTATTCTGGGATATTGTGAATGTTTCTTCAAAGGAAAAAGTACTATTAACAATGCCATATATACCAATGTTTTAAAAATTAAAGTATGGATGATTAATATTTATATATATAGCAATATGCTTTTATGCATAAATATTCATGTAGTTCATTCTAATTTATGATGTTTAATTAATAACACTTTTGTATCTTTGTTGCTGTCACTATCATATTTTGTTCATTAATGTTGTTGTGTGTACAATGACTAAAGCAGACATCGTCGAGCAGATCGCCGCACAAACCGGCCTCACCAAAGTTGAAACTAAAGCAGTTGTAGAAGGTGTATTTTCTTCAGTTATGGATATTTTAGCCAATGGTGGCCGTATAGAATTACGTGGATTTGGCGTATTTTCTGTAAAAAGCCGTAAATCTAGAATGGCTAGAAATCCAAGAACAGGTGTTCCAGTTGCACTAGACAAGAGATATGTACCTGTATTTAAAGCATCTCCAGATTTTCAATCAAAGGTTGATATATTATTGAAATCCAATGATAAATCAACAGCTGTTAAAAAAACAGCAACAAAAGCTAAAAAGTAATATTCACAATATAGATTGATATCATATACGTTAAGGTTATATATAGTGTTATCTAAAGTATCATTAATGATCATTTCTGGAATTACGATACTTTCTATATCTGGTTTATCTTATGGAATTTCTAGATATAATATTGAGCAAGCAAAACCTGATAAAGAAAGAACTCTAACATTAGCTAATGAGGCTTATGATAGGAATGATTATAGAACAGCTAGTTCTCTTTATAAACGTTATATAGACATATTTGACAAAACTAATGTAAGTGTGATGATTGACTATGGTTATTCATTACATAATATAGGAAGGTCAGATGAAGGTGTAGAAATATTAAAGTCTGTTATTAGTAAAGATAAGAATAATGCATTTGCTCTTTTTAATATAGCTGTGATATATTATCAAAGAAAAGATATTACGAATGCTAAAATTTGGTTATCGAAATGTTCAGAGACAACAAGTTCTCCAGAAATTTCACAGAGAGCTATTTCTATTTTGAATGAATTGCAATCAATAAAACAATAATTTTATCACTTTTATTTAGCGGAGTAAACTATGCCTTGCGGAAAAAAACGTAAACGCCATAAAATGGCTACGCACAAGCGCAAAAAGCGTCTGCGTAAAAATCGTCACAAGAAAAAGAATCGGTAGTATAATGGCGTATCTAATAAATACGCCATTTTTTTATTTATCTTAAGCGCGTTTTTTTCTGTTCAATTGATAACAAATGTCCCACATCTGCTAATATTTGCAGTTTTCCCCCATAGGTTTGTTGCAAATTTTGTTCTGTTAACACTTCTTTAACACTCCCCATTGCAGTTTTTCTTAAATTTATTAACAGTGCATTATCAAAATGTTCAGCTACTGCTTGAACATCATGATGTACAACAATGATGGTTTTACCATTGTCCCTCATTTGTTTAAGTACTTCTAGTAAAGTAATTTCTGTTGCAGCATCAACACCAGAAAAAGGTTCATCCATTAAGTAAAAATCTGTGTCTTGTGCAATTGCTCTAGCCATAAATACTCTTTGTTGTTGTCCCCCAGATAAACGTGATATCTGTCTATCAGCGAATGTTTCCATTTCAACTTTTCTTAAGCATTCTTGAACTATAAGATGGTCAGCTTCTCTTGGTTTTTTGAATAGACCTAATTTTGAATATCTTCCCATCATAACTACTTCTTTTACAGAAATCGGAAAATCCCAATCAACAGATTCTCTTTGTGGCATATAGCTAATGTGTTTGCGCATTGAATCTATTGTTTTACCATTAAACTGTACAAATCCAGAAGCAATTGGGATTAAACCCATCATAGCCTTAAGAAGAGTAGATTTACCAGCACCATTTGGTCCTATTAAAGCAGTTAATTGTTGTAGTGGAATAATACAGTCAATACCCCATAACACTGGCTTATTTTGATAACTTACTGTTAAATCGTGTATTTCAATTGATGTAGTTAGCATATCATCCTAAAAATTTGTTTCTTTCTTTTCTAATTTCGCTTGCTAGAACATAAAGATATTCATTATTAGATGCATCTGCTAAAGGTAAATATAAGTCGGTAGTTTTATTAACATAAGTAAGTGGATTCTTTTTAAGATTGAAGTCTAAACATCGAAAATTATCAAGTCTGGCAGCTAATTTTATGATTAAACAATCGGTAGTTGATTGTTTTAATAAGTTAATATGTTCTTTTTCTACTGAATCAGGATCTATCTTTTGTTTTTGTAAGTCTTTAGTTAATACCTGAACTATATAAGCAGCATAAGCTCCAAAATTATACACTAAAACCTCATGAGATAAATCTTTAGAATCTTCTAAAATATCATGAGTTAATGCTGCTACTAACAAGTCTGGATCATAAATAGATAATTCTTTTACTAGAATTTTACATACCCTTGCACAATGATAAAAATAGGGAGAATTATCATTTCTAATTTGAAAACGATGTACATGTTCTGCCATTTCATAAGCACTAAGAACTTTGTTTACTTCTAATGGCTTGATATAAGAAGTAATATCTAATTCTAATTCACTTGAACTATATGTAGATTGATTATACATAGGATGTACTTCATTGTAGTTTTTTTGCTTGAATTAATTCCAAAGCATGTTCATATGAAGAAGCTGTAATATTGTTTCCACTAATTAAGGAAGCAATATGCTCAACTTTTTCTGTATTTGTTAATATTGTAGTGGTAACAAATGCTCTATCATCTATTACGTTCTTTTGAACAAGAATATGATTATCGGCTAGGGCAGCTATTTGAGGAGAATGGCTTATTGCAATTACTTGACGTTTTGAACCAATATCTTGAATAAGATATCCAACTTTTTGAGCAATTCTTCCGCTAATCCCTGTGTCAATTTCATCTAAAACAATCACAGGAATTTTATCAATATGTGCCATCATTGCTTTAATTGCTAACATTATTCTTGATATTTCACCACCAGATGCCGCTTTGGATAATGGTTTTGGTGTTTCTCCAGGATTTGTACTTATTAAGAATTCAACAATATCTATACCAGTGCTTTTTACTTTTACAGTTTCATTCTGTATTGAAATAGACATTGCATCAATTTCATCATGTGCTGATTGTAACTGTTGAATGGATACAGAAAATACCGGATATTCAATTCCTATTGATCGTAATGTATGTTCTATCGATTCTTTTATCGTGTCTGCAGCTGCAATTCTTTTTTTCGATAACTCAAGTGCCAGCACTGAAAGTTCTTTTTTTATTCTAACAATATCCTCTTTCTTTAATTTTACTTCATCATCAAAATGTGATGCTATTCGTATATCTTCTTTTAATTGATTCCATATCGTAAAAATAGAATCATAAGAACCATATTTCTTCTTTAATCTATACAATAATGATAATCTTTCTTGAATAGAATTAATAGTATTTTCTTCAAAATCTAAAGATGAGCTATATGAGGAAGCAAATGTAGAAATCTCTGAAATACTTGCTATGGCTTGTGTACATTCATCAAGATATTGCTGAAATGATTGATCTATTGTTGATAATTGTTGTAAAAGTACTTGTGATGTAATCAATGAATCTCTAACTGAATGCTCAGAACAATATAAAAGTGAATATAGTTTATTAGAAGCTTCATAAAGTTGAGCAGAGTGCTGTATAACTGATAATTTATGCTCTAAATCTGCTAATTCTGCAGGTTCAGGTGAAATCTCTTCAATTTCTTTTAACTGAAATAATGAATATTCCTTCTTTTCTATTAATTGTAATTCTTGTTTGATTAATTCTTGATAAGATAATATTGCTTGCTGAAGTTGATTCCATAAAAGAGTATACGAATCAATATATGTTTCTAGATGGGCAATAGCATCTAAAACAGCAAGGTGGTTTTCATGATGTAATAATAATTGGTTTTCATGTTGACCATGAAAGTCAGCTAATGAAGATGCGATAGCTTTCACAAAAGTTTGAGTAGCTGGAGAATCATTGATGAAACATCTGCTAGTACCTTTATGAGTAAATTCTCTTCTGATAATTAATAAAGGATTTACTTCATAGTTATTTTCTTGAAGGATTGTTTTGATATGTGGTAAAGTTTCTATTGAAAAAACAGATTCTACAAAACCTTTATCTGTATGTTTTCTTATAATATCGGTTGATATGCGCTCACCCAAACAATACAATAAAGCATCTATAAGTATAGATTTACCAGAACCAGTTTCTCCTGTGATTATGGTAAATCCATTATTGAAGTTTATTTCTACCTTGTCAATAAGGATAAAATTATGTATTGTTAAAGAAAGTAGCATGAACAGGCAGTTGTAATTAAAATGATATACATATTATTAATAAAAATACTTGTATGCAAAATACAAATTTGATGAACAGTCCAATTCTTTTGTATCATGTAATATCAAGACATAAATTAGATTATTTTTGTACATCTTATACATAGTAATCTATTCTATTTAGGCCATCATTTGTTAAGTTCTATGATTATTTTTAGACGGCTACTTTTTGTGGATATGGATGGCACTTTAATCCACTCTGACACATTATGGGAACAAATTATTAAGGTATTCAGAAATCCCTTTCTTTTGCCTGGTCTCATATTTTCTGTCTTTAAAGGTAAATTAGCATTCAAACAATATTGTCTTACACATGCTGGTTCGCTAGATCCTTCTTTATTTCCGTATAATCAAGAAGTCCTTGAATCAATAAAACAAGCTAAAGCTCATGGTTCTACAATTATTTTATGTACTGCTGCTTTATCCGATGTAGCCCATAATGTATCTGCCTATTTGAATTGTTTTGATGATGTGTTAAGCTCATCCGATACTTTAAATCTTTCTTCTTTTGTAAAAAGAGATGCAATACTTAAGTATGCTGATTCTGAGCAATTCGATTATATAGGCAATTCACATAAAGATATTCCAGTATGGAACTCATCAGGAAGAGCCCTTATAGCTAAACCAGAACTAGGTCTTTTAAGCAAAGTTGAAAAATCAGGTGTTACAGTTCATATTTTATCAAAAAATGCTTCTTTTTCTAACAACATATCTATAATTACTAAACAAATTAGAGTATATCAATGGATTAAAAATGCACTCATATTTATCCCTTTTTTACTAGCTCATATTATAAATTATGATGTCATTTTTCAATCACTATGTGCATTTATATGCTTTAGCTTATCAGCATCAGCTGTGTATCTCTTCAATGATTTAATGGATTTGGATTCAGATAGAAAACATCATAGAAAAAAGAATAGGCCATTAGCCTCGGGTACATTTTCTATTCCACATACATTGATATGTATTCCTATATTTATTCTATTAGCCTACATAATAAGTTTGACATCTTTAACCATAGAGTTCACTTTACTATTAACTGGTTATTTGCTTTTAACCACATTCTATTCAATCAGTTTTAAAAAGATAGCAATAGTAGATGTGATTCTTCTAGCTGCATTATATACTTTAAGACTAATTGCAGGTGGAATAGCGAATAATGTTGTGTTGAGCCCATGGTTATTAGGATTTGGAATGTTTGTGTTTCTAAGTTTAGCATTTGTAAAACGTTATACAGAAGTATTAATTCATGCTGATGAGCATAATAAACTAATTGCCGGTAGAGGATATACTTCATCTGATGGATCTATTTTATTAAGTGCTGGTATTTCTTCGGCGATGATATCTATTCTTGTTCTAGCATTATATATGAATAGTGCTGAAGTATCAATATTATATCATAATCCCTTAATACTATGGATATTATGTCCAATTTTTATGATATGGTTATTAAGAGTGTGGCTTATTGCTCATAGAGGAAATATGCATGATGATCCTATTATATTTATGGCAAAAGACTCTTTTAGTTATATCATGTTTTCAGTGATACTTGCTGTTGTTTTATTAGCCGCTTTGTAATAAAAAATGAACTATTCATCATTCGGATTATTTCCAAAATCTACGCCAAGTGGAATACTGTATCCACATTGGCATGATGAAGTATTGCTGTCATTTAAAAAGTTGAATCCTGATGATACATTGTTACCATATGGAATGGGAAGAAGTTATGGTGATAGCTGTTTGAATAATGATCATTCATTATTGCTTACAAAATCCCTAAACAATATCATTTATTTTGATGAGGTAAATGGGAGTATTGAGTGTGAATCAGGATGTACATTTGATGAAATTCTCCGGATCATAGTTCCTAAAGGATGGTTCCTACCTGTAACACCAGGTACAAGATTTATTACTGTTGGCGGCGCCATTGCCAATGATATACATGGCAAAAATCATAGTACTGCAGGAAGCTTTGGAAATCATGTACTATGGTTTTATCTATTAAGAAGTGATAATGAACAAGAACTCTATTGTTCACAAGATAGTAATCAAGAATATTTTACGTCAACAATTGGAGGTTTAGGCTTAACAGGTATCATTACAAAGGCATGTTTTACATTAAAAAAAATTGATAATCCATATATCAATGTTGATAGTATAAAGTTTAAGGGAATAGATGAATTTCTTGAATTATCAGACACATTGGGAATACAGAAAGAGTACTCTGTGTCATGGTTTGATTGTTATTCAGGTTCTGCCTCTAATATAAAAGGATTATTTACTGCAGGAACATGTGCAGATCCCTCATATTCAGAAAATAATATAAAAGCACCCAAAAGTATTACTTTTCCATTCGATGCTCCAGGGATTTTGCTTAATACTTTGACAATTAAAGCATTTAATGCATTGTATTATCATAAACAATTGAGTAAAAAGACATCAACTATTCAACATTATGAGCCTTTTTTCTATCCACTAGATGCTATTAATAAGTGGAATAGAATGTATGGAAAAAGAGGATTTGTTCAATATCAAAATATAATACCGTTTGAATCTGGCACAGAACCAATAAATGATATATTATCATTAATGAAAAAAACAGGCGAGGGATCATTTTTAGTAGTATTAAAAACGTTTGGAAGCATTGAATCAAGGGGTATGATGTCTTTCCCAAAACCTGGAATTACCTTAGCAATGGATTTCCCTTGGCGTGGAAATAAAACAGCAGCATTATTGGATGCATTTGATGAGATAACTGCTGAAGCAAATGGAAGAGTTTATCCTGCTAAAGATGCCAGAATGAGTGGTAAACACTTTAGACAATATTATCCTCTTTGGGAAACATTTATGCAATACAAAGATCCATGTATTAGTTCTTCCTTTATCAGAAGAGTATTAGACTAAGACTTTTTGGTAGGCTTTTTTGCTGTACTTCTTTTTGAAACTACTTTTTTTCCTTTAGTAATGACTGCTTTATTTGGTTTTTCTTGCTCAGAACCCCATTGTAAAGCTTGCTCAATAGAAATAGATAAAGGATCTGTTCCTTTTGGAATTTTCACATTTTGTTTGCCAATAGTTATATAAGGTCCAAAGCGACCATTTACCACTTTAATATCAGGATGGCTTGGAAATTCTTTCAGTAATCTAGAAGCAATATCTTGTCTTTTATTTTGAATTAATTCAATGGCACGATCTAATTCAATTGTATAAGGATCATCATCTGGTTTAATAGATGTAAATACTTTGTTATGAACAAGATATGGACCAAATTTACCAATACCAACCTTAATTTCCATCTCTTCAAAAAGTCCCAGTGATCTTGGTAATTTAAATAATGCAAGTGCTTCTTCTAAAGTAATTGTACTCATTGATTGATTAGCTTTTAAACTTGCAAATTTGGGAGGGATATCTCCTCCAGATTCACCAATTTGCGCAGCAGATCCAAATCGAGTGATAGTAGCAAATACTGGTAAATCAGAAATAGGATCTATGCCCAATAATCTGGATGTATTTGCTCTTTTTGAAGTTCCTGACAATGCTTTTTCAACTTCTGAATGAAATGGCTTATAAAAACCTTCCAACATTGAAGTCCATTCACATTCGCCTCTAGCGATTTCATCAAATTGTTCTTCAACACTTGCAGTAAAATTGAAATCTACAATATTCCCAAAATGCTCAACTAGAAAGTCATTTACAACCATGCCGATATCAGTAGGGAATAGTTTTGATTTTTCAGCACCATAGTTTTCTGATTTTACTTCAGAAGAAAGAATATCTTCTTTTAATATCAATGTAGTAAAATCTCTTTTTTTACCATCTCGATTTTCTTTTACAACATAATCTCTTTTTTGGATGGTAGAAATTGTAGGGGCATAGGTACTAGGACGACCAATTCCAAGTTCTTCTAATTTTTTTACAAGGCTGGCTTCAGTATATCTAGGTGCAGGCTTTTGAAATCGTTGAATGGCTTGTAAATAGTCATTTGTAAGAATATCACCTTTATTCATTGCAGGTAATCTTTTTGAATCTTCTTGTTCTTGATCATCATCTTGAGATTCTGTATATACTTTTAAGAAGCCCTCAAAACGAATGACTTCACCGGTTGCTATAAGAAATTCATTGTTCGTAGAAATAAGAATAGATGCTGTAGTTTTTTCCAATTGAGCATCCGACATTTGAGAAGCTATTGCTCTTTTCCAAATAAGTTCATAGAGTCTTTGCTCATCTCTTCCAGAATCAATTACATGTTTATGAAAATCAGTAGGCCGTATAGCTTCGTGAGCTTCTTGGGCATTACTAGATTTATTTGTGTAATGTCTAGCCTGAGCATAAGAATTACCATATTCATTAGATATTTCATTCATTGCTAAGCTAATTGCAGACTCAGATAAATTAACAGAATCTGTTCTCATATATGTAATATGTCCAGCTTCATATAATTGCTGTGCAATTCTCATAGTTCTGTCTATTGAAAGACCTAATTTTCTGCTTGCTTCTTGTTGAAGAGTAGAGGTAGTAAAAGGTGGTGCTGGAGATTTTTTACCAGGTTTTGTTTCAATTGAATGAACAGTATAGTGAGCATGTTTACAAGAAACTAAAAATGATTCAGCTTGTTGCTGAGTTTCTAGTTTCTTGGGTAATTCTGCAACAAATGATTTTGTGTTATCTTGATCAGAGAGAAAAAAGCCAGAAATTTTAAAAGAAGACGATGAAGAAAAATCTAAGATTTCTCTTTCTCGTTCAACTATAAGCCTAACAGCAACAGATTGCACCCTACCAGCAGATAGAGATGGTTTTACTTTTCTCCAAAGTACAGGAGACAATTCAAAGCCAACTAATCTATCTAAAATTCGTCTAGCTTGTTGTGCATTAACTAAATTATTATCAATTTCTCTCGGTTTTTCAATAGCTTTAAGAATAGCATTTTTAGTAACTTCATGATAAACAAAACGTTTAGTAACTTTTTTTGATAAATTTAATTCTTCGTATAGATGCCACGCAATAGCCTCGCCTTCTCGGTCTTCATCCGTTGCAAGCCAAATGATATCAGATTGTTTTACAAGTTTTTTTAGATCTTGAACAACTTGTTCTTTTCCTTCAGACACAATATAATGTGGTAGAAAATTATTGTTAACATCGATTGCATCATTCCCTTTGGCTAAATCTCGAATATGCCCCATGGAAGCTTTTACTGTAAAATCTTTACCTAAATAACCTTCTATAGTTTTAGCCTTAGCAGGAGATTCTACAATTACTAAATTTTTTGCCATTCTCTATATGCCTATTCTTAAAAACGGATAATCTATTTATTAAATTCACAAGTATTGATGTCTTTACAAACACCAAATATTTGCATTGAGTACTTCATCGGAGTAAAATCGAATCTATTACACACATTCTTTCCAATATTATCAAGCTGTTCTTCATTAAACTCAATGATATGTCCACATTCTACACAAATCAAATGATCATGATTAGGTTTCCTCGATGATAATTCAAAGTGAGCACTTTCACCTTGAAATCTATGCTTTGTAAGGATATTACATTTAGTTAATAAATCTAATGTAGAATAAATAGTAGCTCTAGAAATCTTTAATCCAGACGAATTAATAATAATATATAGTTCGTCAGCACTAAAATGTCTGTCTAGTTCAGCTAATTTTTCTAAAACCAAAAAACGTTCTTGCGTATTTCGGTACATCTTTTTTTTCAGAAAATCCGCGAATTGAATTTTAAGTAATTCTATGGAAGAATTAGTGGATATTTGTGCAGACATGAATCAGAAATATGGTGTTTTTAGAAAATAAATAAGATAAAAATGGAGAGTTTCCACAATATCAATTGATTAATATACACTTTTTTTTTTCAGAGAGCATGTTTTGCATGTCTATTAATTATAGTAAAAGCAAGGCTAATATTAGTAAAACCTCTGTATTTTTGTGCTTGGATTTATCTTACTTGTTAAGAGAATTACACCATAATAGATGAATATTATCATCTCAACTTTATCATAACTATATACTCGGAGATAATGCCATGAGAAAATGGCGTGTAGAAGATGCAATTGAGCTATACAATATAAATGGTTGGGGTATTCAATATTTTGGAATTAATGCCAAAGGAAATATTACAGTTAGTCCTAGAAGAGACAATGGACCTGCGATAGATTTAAAAGATTTAGTTGAAGAACTTATTCTTAAAGATGTTGCATTACCATTTTTATTACGATTTCCCGATATTCTTGATGATAGAATAGAAATGATATCTTCATGTTTTAAGCATGCAGCTAAAGAATATGGGTATAAAGGTAGATATTATAGTGTATATCCCATTAAGGTTAATCAACAAAGGCCTGTTGTAGAAGAACTAGTAAGGCAGGGCAAGCGATTTTCTATTGGATTAGAAGCTGGATCAAAACCCGAATTACATGCAGTTCTTGCAATTATGGATAATCCTGAGGCATTAATAATATGTAATGGCTATAAAGATGAAGATTTTATTGAATTAGCTTTATTAGCTCAAAAAATGGGAAAAAAGATTTTTATTGTTGTTGAAAAGCTAAATGAATTAAAACTGATCAAGACTGTTTCTGAGCGCTTAAATGTAAGACCAAATATTGGTATACGGATTAAGTTATCAGCATCTGGTAGCGGTAAATGGGAAGAATCAGGAGGAGATGGAAGCAAATTTGGATTAAATGCCAGTGAATTACTAGATGCAATTAATTATGCAAAGTCAGAACATATACTTGATTGTGTTAAACTTATACATTTCCATTTAGGAAGTCAGATAACAAATATCAGAAAGATTAAAGCTGGTTTACGAGAAGTAGCTCAGTTTTATGTTCAATTACAAAAAATTGGCTGTGATATAGAATATGTAGATATCGGTGGTGGTTTAGGAGTAGACTATGATGGTTCTAGATCTTCTGCAGCAAATAGTATCAATTATTCAATTCAAGAATATGCTAATGATGCTTTATACACGCTAAAAGATGCCGCCGACAAGAATGGATTAGTTCATCCAAATATAGTGACTGAATCTGGAAGAGCTCTAACAGCTCATCATTCAGTTCTTGTATTTAATGTGTTAGAAACCACAACTATACCACAATTACCATCTGAAGAGCGTGTAATTGATGAATCTGATCATGAAATTGTGTGTGAGTTAAAAACAATTTTAAAAAGATTATCAAGCAGAACAATGATCGAGTCTTGGCATGATGCCCAGCAGAATAGGGAAGAAGCCTTAGATCTTTTTAATTTGGGTATGTTAGATTTACATACAAGAGCTCAAACAGAGCAATTATTTTGGACTATTGCTCTAGAAGTTCAAACCTTAGCTAATCAAATGAAACATCCTCCAGAAGAGATGAAAAATTTGGGAAAACTACTTTCAGATAAATATTTCTGTAATTTTTCATTGTTTCAATCTCTACCAGATATGTGGGCAATAGATCAACTGTTTCCGATTATGCCTATACACAGATTAGATGAAAGGCCTATGCGAGAAGCAACGCTGCAAGATATTACCTGTGATTCGGATGGAAAAATAGATAAGTTTATTGGTGCAAAAGATTTTACGTCAAATCTGCCATTACATGATTTTAAAGAAAATCAACCATATTATTTAGCTGTTTTTATGGTGGGTGCTTATCAAGAAATATTGGGGGATCTCCATAATTTATTTGGAGATACGAATGCAGTTCATGTTACAGTTGACGGTGATGGGTATAGCATAGATCAAATTATTGATGGTGAATCTGTTGCAGATGTATTGGATTATGTCCAATTTTCAGCAAAAAAATTAGTAAGAACCATGGAAACATGGGTAAGTAATTCTGTTAAAGAAGGTAGAATTAGTATTGCAGAAGGTAAGGAGTTCTTAACTATTTATCGTTCTGGATTATACGGTTATACATATTTGGAACAATAATCGTGTTAAGCGTACATAAGTGTATATCTAGTTTTCTTTTTATCCTATTTGCTTTGTGCTTATTTCTCATGAAGCAATCTGTACATGCTCAATTAGTTCAAGAAACGGTTCAATTAGGTATCGATAATCTGATTGACATGAATTTTGAACCATTAAAAGGAAAAAAGGTATCAATACTTACCAATACATCAGGAAGATCTTCTCAATTAATACCAACAGCCCAATTAATAGCAGAATCTGATCAATGTACTCTCGTATCTATTTTGTCTCCTGAACACGGTTACTATGCTACAATTCCTGCTGGACAAGATGTATATAATGATTCTTTATGGAATGTTCCTGTATATTCCTTATATGGAAAATATCGACGTCCATCAAAACAGATGCTTTCTGATGCAGATATTATTGTAGTAGATATTCAAGATATTGGTATACGATCTTATACATTTATAAGTTCATTATACAATGTAATGGATGCCTGTGCAGAATATGGTAAAGAAGTGCTGATATTAGATCGTCCAAATCCAATTGGTGGCTTAATAGTAGATGGCTCCATAGCAGATAGTACTCTTCTTTCTTTTGTTTGTATTGCCCCCATACCTTATATACATGGCCTAACAATTGGAGAATTTGCTTTATTGATTAATAAAGAGCAATTGCTTCCTAAAGATAAAAATGGCAAAGCCCGTATTTGCGAATTATCAGTGTTAAAAATGAAATATTGGACAAGGTCCATGACTTGGTATGACACTGGATTGCATTTTTGTCCAACATCACCCAATATTCCAAATCCTCAATCAATTTTTGGAGCAGCGATAACTGGTCCGATTGGAGAAATTGGGTCTGCAGGTATAGGCGTTGGTACCACATTGCCTTTTCAATATATAGCTGCTCCATTTATTAATTCACAACAATTATTACAAGAAATTACTGATAATATATCTCCATTAGGAGTTCAAGCAGGCATCGCACGGTATAGAATAGCAACAGGTAAATATCCGAATCAGGATTGCAATGGCATTATTGTTCATACTTTATGTAAACCTGATGCAAGGCCATTCTCTGCTGGAATTGAAATCTTACTCGGATTAAGAAGGATGTTTCCTGAACATTTTACTGCTGAATATGTTAAAGATGAACCTAAATCAATGTTTAGAAAAATAATTAGTAATCAGACACTTGTTGATTTACTCTTGCAAGGTGGAAGTGATGATATGATTAGGGCTCAATTAATGAAGGGAGTTGATGAATTTATACAAATGAGAAAAAAGTACTTACTTTATTCAGAGTATTAGATTAAGAATAATGCTTATGTAATTCCGTAAGAATAATATTTCTGCATGCCTCACTTAACGTTTCAGCTTTATCAAATGACTCTGGATATAAGGGAGGGAACATAGTTACATGAACAGTACCTTCATGAATAAAAATTGAATCTTTAGGTATAATATGTTCTGTACCAACTATAATCATTGGGATGATTGGAATATTCTCATTTTTAGATAAAGTGAATGCCCCTAACTTAAAAGGTAATAAATCACCTGGTTTTTCAGACCAAGTGCCTTCTGGAAATAGCATGATTGAATCGCCATTTTGAATAGCATTACGTGCCTCTACAATACTCAAAGCTGCTTTTCTTACACTTTTACGATGTACTGAAATATATGGCGATCTTCTTAATACAATACCAATTCCAGGAGCATTGTCAAGCTCACTTTTATACATGATTCTTGTGTTTTCTGGTAGAATATTAATCATAATAGGAGTATCTGCTAGGCTAACATGATTAGCAATGTAGATTGCTTGTTGTGGAATATCATTAGTCCTAACAAACGATAATTTAACTTTGCAAATTGATAAAATACATTGAGCCCACCACTTTGCAGCAGGATAAAAGGTATCTAATTTCCCTTGACTTAATATTCTTAGAACACCATAAGTATAGCCAGAGATAATAATAAATATCCCAGCAATAATTGATCGTAGAAAGGTATTTAATGTCATGAGTTAATAAATAAATGTTCTTGGAATTGTTTCTCCATGAGGATCTAGTGGAGGTTTATTGAGAATAGTCTCTAAAGCTAATTCCAACTCTGGAGTTAAAATATGTTCAATACTATCTGCATCTTCATGAACATGATCTATATCAAATTGTAATTGGTGTAAAAGATAAGCTTCCCATAATCTATGTAATCGGGTTATTCTTTGTCCACGGGCTATACCTTCCTTTGTAATATACCAAGTATTAGATATTGGCGCATAAGACAGAAAGCCTTGTTTTATCAAACTTTTGCTATGTTTTTTCCATTGAGAAATACCTTCTTTATTCATAATAAATGCAAAATCATGAATTTCTGAATGCTGAATAAGTGATAATTGAATGCTATTATTATGTTCTATACTATGAAAGCATAATTTGAGAATATTCTCTTGCTGAGTTTTATTTTTATGATGGAATTGCTTGTATAGTCTAGCAATGATACCTTTATGTGGTGCAAAAAAAGCTGATATAATAAATACACTTGTTAGTGCTAATACAATCGTTGCTCCGGTAGGAGCATTTGCTATGTAAAAAGAAAAACTAACACCAACCAAAGCTGAAATAATACCAATAATTATAGAAATTGAATAAACTTTCTGGATTGAATCGCTCCAAAATCTTGCTGCTGATACTGGCGTAATAATTAATGCAGCCATTAAAACAACGCCTACAGTTTGTATCCCACTTACAACATTTATGATTAATAGAAGCAATAAACAAAAACGTATAAATCTAAATGGAATACCAGAAGATTGAGCAAAATTACTATCAAAGATATATGTTATAATTTCTTTCTTAAAAATTGCTAAAACAAGTAAAATGATACTGCATGTGAAAAGTAAAAGAAAGATATCTTGAGGTAATATTCCAGCAGCTTTTCCTAGAATATATTTATCTAAGCCAGATTGATTTCCATTTCCAGATTGTTGAATAGATGTTAGTAATAAAATCCCAATACCAAAAAATACAGAAAGAATAATCCCTGTTGATGCATCAGTTTTAATTGTTGTAGTCTGAGAGATATATTGAATAATCTGTAATGCAAACCAGCCAGCAATAGAAGCAGATACTAAAAGTAACAGTCCATCCTTTTCTCCTGTTAGTAAAAAAGCAATACAAATACCTGGCAGAACTGCATGTGCTACAGCATCACCAGCTAAAGATTGTTTATTCAGGACAGTAAAACATCCAATTGCTGCAGATTGAATACTTAACAGTATACAGCCTAATAGAACCCAAAATAAAGTAGGAGAGAATATAAAATCAATCATAAATATGTATATCAAAAAAATAAGTGAAGATAATTGTTCACTGAATAAAATGTACTTTCAGATTATGCGTCATAGCAACACATTCTTTCCTTGGCACACCTGATTATGTATGAATAATTATTCCAAGTGGATGTAATTTAATAATTGATTGCATTAAAAATACCCTAGAGATATACAATGGCTGAAAATGAAGATTTAATTGCTTCTATTACCTCTGAATCCCAAGATCAGAATAATTATACAATTCCTAAAAAACTGACAATTTTACCTTTAAGAGATGTTCTTATTTTTCCTCATATGATTTTTCCTGTTTTGATTGGCAGGGCATCTTCATTAAAATCGGTTGCAGAAGCATTAGAAAGAGAAAAATTTATTTTTGTTTCTACTCAGGTTCAGGGTGACATCGAAGAGCCATCTATTAATGATATTTACTCTTATGGAACTGTTGCTAAAATTTTACAAGTAATAAAACTTCCAAATAATCTTTTAAAAGTTCTTGTTGAAGGTATATTCCAAGCCAAAATTACAACACCTGTCAAAGATAAAGAGTATTTAGAAGCTTCCGTTAAGATCATCAAAAATGAATATGATCCTCAAGATCCAGAATTACAAGCATATGTTCGAAAAGTAAGCGAGATATTTTCACTGTATGTAAAGTCCAATAAACAATTACCACCTGAAGTAAAAGGTGCTTTTGATAATATTGAAGATCCATCAAGAAAACTCTATTATGCTGCTGCAAATATTAATAAGAATGTTCATGCAAAGCAAACAATTCTAGAGCAAATTTCACTTAAAGCTCAATACAAGAGTTTATTAGCATTATTAACGAGTGAAATTGAAGTATTAAAAATTGAAGAAGAATTAGAATCAAAAGTTTCAGATTCTATTCATAAAACACAAAGAAAATATTATATACAAGAACAGATTAGAGCTCTACAAAAAGAACTTGATGATGATGAAGAATTATCTGCAGATCATATTCAAATGCGATCTTTGATTGAAGCAGCAAAGATGCCTGAATACACATATAAAAAGGTAATGGAAGAATTCGAAAAGTATAAGAAGTCAAATTCAATGTCACCAGAATATGGTGTTCTTAGAACGTATTTAGAGACCGTTACTTCTTTACCATGGAATGAACAAACTCAAGATATATTGGATTTAGAATTAGTACAATCAGTATTAGATGAAGATCATTATGATTTAGCTAAACCAAAAGAAAGAATATTAGAATATATTTCTGTTTTAAAATTATCTGGTTCTGCTAGTGGACAAATATTATGTTTATCTGGTCCTCCAGGTGTAGGTAAAACATCTTTGGGTAAGTCTATAGCCAGAGCTTTAGGAAGAAAATTTGTTAGAATTTCTTTAGGAGGAGTTCGAGATGAAGCAGAAATTAGAGGCCATAGAAGAACATATATTGGTGCTTTACCTGGAAAAATCATAGCTGCAATGAAAAAAGCAGGAACAATCAATCCTGTCATTTTATTAGATGAAATAGATAAGATGTCAATGGATTTCAGAGGTGATCCAAGTGCTGCTTTATTGGAAGTATTAGACCCAGAACAAAACAATACATTTAGCGATCACTATTTAGAGTTAGAATACGATTTATCTAAAGTACTCTTTATAACAACTGCAAATGTTAAATATGATATTCCTAGTCCATTATTAGATAGAATGGAAATAATAGATATTCCAAGCTATTTAGATTTTGATAAATTACAAATCGCTCAAAAACACATAGTTCCTAAACTTCTTTCTGAGTTTGGTCTTCAGTCATATAATGTGTCTATAGATGATCATGCAATGATGAAGATTATTACAGAATATACCCGAGAAGCTGGAGTAAGAAATTTAGAACGTGAAATAGCATCTCTTTTTAGAAAAATTGCCAGAAATGTTGTTAGTAGATCTCAAAATAATACGGTAAAAAAGTCTAAAAAGAAATTAGTAGTTGCTGTTAAAGATATAGAAACATATTTAAAAGTTCCTAGATATAAAAGGAAAGCAGATTCTTTAAAAGACAAAATAGGAATAGCTACAGGGCTTGCTTGGACTAGTGTTGGAGGCGATACCTTGCCTGTTGAGGTTAGCATTATGCCTGGATCAGAAAAATTAACATTAACTGGAAAATTAGGAGATGTTATGAAAGAATCTGCGATGGCATCTTTAACATATGTACGTTCTCATTGGTCTAGCTTAGGAGTTCCTGAAGAATTTTCTAAGAATAAAGAAATCCATATCCATGTACCTGAAGGTGCTATTCCTAAAGATGGTCCATCTGCTGGAATTACTATGACATTAGCTTTGATATCTGCTTCTAGTGGTTTGCCATTAAGAGGGGATATAGCTATGACAGGAGAAATAACATTAAGGGGCTCAATTTTACCTATTGGTGGATTGAATGAAAAATTGCTTGCTGCAAAAAGAATGGGAATTATGACTGTATTGATTCCTAAAGGAAATGAGAAAGATATTGCAGAGGTTAATCCTGTTATCCTAGAAAATATGACAATCGTACCAGTAGATCATATTCAACAAGCATTGCCAATTGCTTTCAGAGATTGGAAGCAAGTACATAAGAAATCTTTACATAAAGAAATTAATGTTGCCAATGAAACTTCAATAAAAAAGGGGATCATTACTCCTCATTAATATTATCGTATTTTTTCTAAAGCCCATGTAAAAACATCTAAGTATTCTTTTGCAGAGTATATGGCTGAAAGATCTTTTTTCATAGCATTATATCTAATTTGATCCCAGTGCCATTCTGTTTTATATAGTGCCAAAGCTTTTCTTAAAGCAGTTGAAAATTCCTGTACCCTAAATCCATTAAATGTAAATCCATCTCCAGTTCTTGTAGATGGATTATATTCTTGAACTGTGTCTGCTAATCCACCAGTTAGTCTTACTATCGGAATTGTACCATATTTCATTGCATAGATTTGAGTTAATCCACAAGGTTCGAATCGGGATGGAATCAATAAATAATCACATCCTGCCATAATTCTATGAGATAGTGTATTGTTATATCCAATCGTTACAAAAACTCTTGTGGGATACTTACTGGCTAAATAATGAAAGAATTGCTCATACCTTTTTTCTCCTGAACCAAGTATAGCAAGCCTTATTGCACCATACTTTATAAAGTCTTCAATTGTTTGTTCTAGTAATTCAATTCCTTTTTGATCTGTTAATCTGCTAACCATACCAACTAAAGGAATATCTCTCTCTAAGTCATATGCTGGAACTTGAAAATCTCTTAGTAGAAAATCTTTATTAGATTGTTTTGATTCAAGATTTTTTGAGGAATAAGGTATCACAATATGTGTATCTTTTTCTGGACTCCATTCTTCATAATCAGCACCATTAAGAACTCCAATTAAATCAGCACTTCTTTGATGTAAATATTCTTGTAATCCTTCGCCATATTCTGTCCATCGAATTTCATTAGCATAAGTAGGACTCACAGTCGTTATTTTATCTGCAAACATAATCCCGGTTTTCATTGCATTGAATTGCCCCTTCATTTCAAAAAAACTACCGGGATAAAATTCTTGCCAAGGCCAACCACTCAATTCAAAAATCTTTTTGGGGTTAAACCATCCTTGATAAGCTAAATTATGCAGAGTTAAAACTCCAGCAGTTGTATAGAAAAAAGGATCATTCCTATATTGCATTTTAAGAAAAGGCATAACCATTGCGGTATGATAATCATGTGCATGCATTATATCAGGTTTGAACCCAATAGCTTTACATACTTCAAAACTTGCCCTGCTTAAAAATAAAAACCTTCTATCATTATCTTCAAATCCATCTGGATTACCATAAATACCATGTCTAGCAAAATAATCCTGATTATCTATAAAATAGACCGAAACATCCTCTCGACCAGGTAATGTAGTTTTCCAAAGACTGGCATATTCTGTCCAATACCCAATAGGGACACTGATTGTTATTTCTAATGGTTCTAATCTAAAATAATCTGTATCTATATCTCCATATTTGGGGAGAATAATGATTGCATTATGTCCTAAACTTTGCCAAGCCTTCGGTAATGCAGAAGCAATATCTGATAATCCACCTTCTTTTGCGAAGGGAGATACTTCGGCACTGATAAGTGCAATATTCATAGTAAAAATGTGAAGATAAATGAAAAGTTCTAAATTATGTAAATGGTGCTACAATGCATTTTTTTGTTGGAAAAGTAGACATTGCATTGTGTGCAGCAGATATATCTAAAAATAGACCAAACATAGTAGATCCGCTACCACTCATGCCAGCAAAAAAAGCACCTTGTTTATACAGTTGTGATTTTATTTCTGCTAATTCAGGAAATTGTGTAAAAATACTGTATTCAAAATCATTAAAGAATACATCTTTCATTTTTGAACAATCATCCTTTGATCGTTGCAAAGCATCAATAAAATTCACTTCGATTTTGGGGAAATTGCTTGTATCTAAACCAGCATAAGCAAGAGAGGTATTAGAATATATTGCAGGAAATACAATGAGTATTGTCCAATCACAAGAAAACAAAAAAGGATGAACTATTTCTCCTCTCCCTTGAATAAGTGCTGGATGATCTTGTAAAAAGAAAGGGACATCACTTCCTAATTCAGAGGCTAATTCAGATAGTTCATTAGTTGAAATATCAATATTCCATAATAATTGTAGCCCTTTTAATATTGAAGCAGCATCTGAACTTCCACCACCTAATCCTGCTCCATGAGGAATATTTTTTTGTAGTGATATCTTAGCTCCCATGTCTATATTGTATCTTTGCTTTAATAAATGTGCTGCTTTCCAGACTATATTGTTTTCATTAGGAATATCTAATTCTTGACTACAGATTAGAGAAATAGATTCAGCTAATTCTATTGTTAAAGTATCTGCAATACTTTTGATTGGGAAAAAAAGAGAGTGAATATTATGATAACCATCATTCCTTTTTCCAATTATTTGGAGTCCAAGGTTTATTTTTGCAGGTGCAAATAATTGCAACACGATCTTGTCCTTTACACTTAATTTTATGTACAAAAATGACAAATAATCAGCAAATCACCTATACTAATGAATTACAGCGAAAGGGAATTCATATAACTTCGATGCTGATTCCAATTATCTATTATTTTATAGATAGGCCAACTGCCTTGTCTATACTTTTTCCTTTAACATGCATTACATTAATTATAGATCTATTTATTCATTATAATCCTGCTTTTCGATCATTTTCACATGGTATTATTGGACACTTGATGCGCCCACATGAGCTCAATCGAACATCTTTAGTACTGAATGGAGCATCTTGGGTAATGATAGCTGCTGTATTAACAGTATTTCTATTCCCAAAAACGATTGCAATTATTGCTTTTTCGATTGTTATTCTATGTGATATGTTTGCCGCATTAATTGGCAGGAAAATCGGTAAAACAAAGTTTATAGATAAATCATTAGAGGGAAGCATAACCTTTTTTATTGTTGGAATTATTGTTTGTTATACCTGGACGCAGATTTTCAATTTAGACTTTCTTTTTTTTATTGCGGTCAGCACTGGTGCTTTTTTTGCTGCTATTGCGGAAGCTGCTGCATATAGATTAAAAGTAGATGATAATATCGTAATTCCATTAGTAGCCGGTGGGATCTCTTGGCTTATTTTATATTATTGTAATGGAACCTATTAAGAATGAATATACGTATTGGGATGACTATTCCGGAATTTAGTCTGCAAAATCAATCTGGTGAGTGGGTACATAGTTCTTCTTTTTATGGCAAAAAGACTGTATTATTTTTTTATCCTAAAGATGACACATATTTATGTACTAAAGAAGCTTGCTCTTTTAGGGATCATTATCAAGAGTTTACCAAGCATAATATTCACGTGATAGGTATAAGCTCAGATTCTATAGATTCTCATCAATCATTTATTAAGAAAAATTCTTTACCTTATCCTTTGTTAAGTGATGAATCCAATAAAGTAAGAGAAATCATGGGTGTTCCACATAGTTTATTTGGATTACTACCAGGCAGGGTTACTTTTTGTATTGATGAAAAGGGTATTATCAAGTATATATTTAACTCTTCATTTTCTGCTGATAACCATGTACATGAAGCATTAAGGGTGTTTGATATTATATAATTTTCCAACGCTTAGCAGTTAACCATCTTCTCCATTGTTCATTTAGGCTACGCTTATATTTGGGTGTTGTATCAGATGAAAAATCAGGATTATTTTCTAAAACAAACATCCAGCCACTCACTATTTGTCTTGGCATCGAATCTGAAATTGATGCATTCCATTCAAGCACTGATTCCGATCTAAATAATTGATTAAATCCTAAACCTCCAAACATTGATCTTGGTTTATACATTTTTTCAATTAAACCACTTTCTGCAAACACTTTTTTTAATTTTCGATAGCTAAAGAAATTAACATGCGGGCTTATTGCTAATGTATCATGTTGCTTCTCTTGTAAGTCGTTGTTTGTATATGAATTCCCAACTTTCAATGAAGATAAAAAAGGTAGTGTACTTAGCACTTTCATTATTCCTGATAAGTCTAGAATTGTTTCAAAAAATGTAGTGAATTCGAAACAACCATAACCATTAGGAGTTGTTATAATAATATGACCATGCTCAGAGAGATGAGTTTTTATCCATAGTAAAAACTGATGTGGTTCTTCTACATGTTCTATAACTTCAGAGGCTATTATTATATCATATTTGTTATGACTTAAAAATTCATCATTTGTATAGTATGCTAAATTTTTTAACTGATTATGTTTTTTTGCTAATGCTATAGTAGGTTCATCTGAATCAATACCACAAAAAGTAATGTTCTCGAATTGTTCTGCTAAAGGTATTGTTAAAAAAACACCATTACCACATCCAATATCTAATACAGAGACAGGATTAAATTTGCGCAAGCATTCAGATATGAATTTGATTCTTTTTTTGTTTCCGTGTATTGTTTCTTTCATAAATCTTACTTTATAATGCTAAATGGATGTGAATTAAGTATCATGCCATTATGTGAAATTACAAGATAGTATACTCCATGAGACAATTGATCTGTAGAGACATTAATACCTGTAGATTGAATATTACTATAAGAAAGCCACTCTTTTCCTAATATATCATAACATACTATAGAGCTAAGTAATGGTAGATTAACTACTTGAATGCTGTTATTAGTTTGTAAAATCTGAATAGAGGATATATCATCATTATGAAAATTAATATTCGTTGGTTTATCACCGTATAAAACAATATCAGAAACTACTGTTCCGGAACATCCATCTTCGGCACCATATCTGTCAAAGAGATGTCTTCCAGAATAACCACCATTTACATTGACACTAGTATTGTTTGGCATTGTTTGTGAGGTAAATCCAATAAATCCACCACCTCCACCTCCACCAGGACCATCAAAATGTATATTCGTGTTTCCTCCATTACCACCTATGGTTTCTAAGAAGAGAGGAGATTGTATATCTTTGCAATCTAAGATTATAGAACCTGCTGCACCACCTCCACCGGAACCATCATAATCGGCATCCTTTGCATGTAATCCATTAGCTGAAATAGTCTGATTATTACCTTGAATAGTTTTGGCTTGTATGATAATAATACCGCCACCATTGGCTCCATTACTTCCATTTAGATCATTTGTATGACCTGCACCGCCCCCACCACCCATAAAAACAACTCGCTCATTATTGATCATAGCTTTAGAGAAAGGCCATCCACCTATTCCTCCAGAAAGTTTATTATCATTAATTGTTATCGAATTCCAACCCCAACCTCCATTACCACCACACCCTACATTAGAACCACCACCACCACCACCATTATGATTGGTTCCACCACCACCACCGTTTATAATAGCACCTTTTCCTGCATAAAACATATCACTTTCAATATCCCATCCACTATTGCTAATACCTTCTCCTTTTTGAGCAAATTTGGAAGAATCTTTGCTTCCATAAAGATCAACAAGATGAGAATCCAGACAGATTGGACTTTTGACCCCTAGTCCTCCTCTAAAACCTTTTCCATTCATATTGATAGGTGCATTAAGAGTTAAAGTATTGTTAACACTTAATGCCAAAACTCCTCCATTACCATTATTTCCTGTCCATGGATTTCCTGTTAATGGTTGATTAAGTGTAAGATTTTCATATTCGGGTACATTGATTACAAATGATGAAACAGTAATTCCAAATCTACTTATATAATTTCTATAGTTTCTTACTATTGGTTTTTCTAAGATGATAGTATTACCTTCTACAGCTTTTACTCTCGCGAACTCAAAATTACCAGCAGAACCTCTGGAAGCAAGCTGTCCAAACTGTCTACCTGTTCCACTTGTAAACCAAGCATCACTAGAATTTAATTGCATTATGAGAATCTTATTTCCCATACAGATTTGATAAGGGGATTGTAAGGTTATTCTATTATTATCTTGGTGAATTGAATCAATGATATAAAAATGATTTGGTAAAGTAGGGGAGTATTCTGATACTGAATTGAGAGATTCATCAAATAGGCTTGCATCTGACTTTATAGTTCCTTTATTTCCATCTTGCGCTCCAAATGAATCAGCAAAATTAGGACAAAGTCCCTTTTTGCCACCATTTACTTGTGCAATAATAGATTGCGCATTACTTGATTTATTTGTTATTATGATACCACCACCACCTCCTCCACCCGGTGCAAATTGTCGTAAGTCTTTAGATGATCTATTGTCACCACCATTACCACCTTGAACAGAACATTGAATATTTCCGATGATAGTATCTGCTTGAATATGGATATAGCCACCACCACCTCCACCAGAGGCTCCTCCTTTATTAGAAGGAAATCCTGCATTTCCATTCGCTTCAATCATCACATTCTGATTTTTTACAATAATTGTTTTAGCTTTTACAAATATTATACCTCCACCAACACCGCTGGTGGGTTGTCCAGATGCAGTATTAATAGGAGAAAAACCAGAACCACCACCACCGCCAAGAAAAGCCCTTTGTCCAAAAGATTGTGAATAAAATGGTACTATATTATTTTGTGATATATAACCATTAATTCCTCCTAATCCTGCACTAAATTCATTAATATTATCTGAAGAATAGATTGTATCTTTCCATCCATAGCCTCCATTACCACCATTACCATATTGTGCCCCTCCGCCTCCGCCGGCATTGAGGGCATTTCCGCCTCCACCTGCAGTAGCAAGATTCATTCTACCTTTTGTATAATCACCAATAAAGGAATCTGCTATCATTGATTCTCCTTTTCTAGAACCATATTGTGATAATGAAGTGATAAAAGAGTCATTAGAATAATCAGAAATAGAAGTTGAATTATTATAAGGAGGGCTTCTAAAACCTACGCCATTAGCAGATATATTTGAGTATATGGTGAGAGTATCATGAACATAAATAGAGATTATTCCTCCTTTTTCTCCATCATACACTGCGCAATTAACAGATTGATTTAATGTATACTTATCTTTTTCGAATACTTTTACTAATTGAACAGAACGTTGTTTCCAAGATAATGTGTCATTCCATGATTGTTGTAATCTTTGTTGAAGATATATAGTATTACCATTTACAGAACTAACTCTAGCATATTCAAATAGTCCTGCAGCACGAAGTTGATGCGGATAACCATCTTTTTTTTGTGGGTATAAAGAATCAATTTCAGCACCTTTCATCTGAATAAGCAGAACTAAATCTCCCTTTATAAAAGGCCCAGATTCTTTAACTACTATGTGTGAATTGCATGTATTCGACACAATATCTAATACTGCAGAACTCGAATTAACGATAAGAGTCTTTTTGCTTTTAATCTCAAGTAATTGATATAATGTATCATATCCACATGGTCCACTTAGATATACTTTTACATAATAAGAGCCTGCTTTATTGAATGCATGCTTTGGCTGATCCTGGCTAGAAACATTTTGTGAACCAGAGGAAGGATCTCCAAAATCCCAATAATAATTTGTTGCATTTGGATATTGAATTGAGAACTGAATACTGTCAAAGATATTGTCAGAAGAATATCTTATAGAATTTGAAATAATTGATGAATTTGATTGAATAAAAGTTGGTAAGCCTAATGTAGAAGAGCCAGGAGACAATATCAATCCACTTATCAAAAATCCACAACTTGGCCCAGCACCAGAAGGATTTGTTATTGTACCTAAGGATTCAGAGGATTGTTTTGCTAAATAAATTTTACAATCATTACCTAATTGTAATTGTCCAAACCATTCAGTGGGGGAATTATAAATTTCTGTTTTATCAAATGTGCTAGATCCTAAATCTACTTGATATAAAATGCCTTTCTTACTTGATAATCCGCAGCTTATATATAAATATTTATTATCTCTAGAAAATTCTGCTCCATAGGTTAGCATTGGAAAAGGAATTAAAACAGGATTACTTACTTTACCATTACTAATATTAAAATCTGTTAATTCTACAAAACTTGTATCTGATTCTCCTCTAATACATGTTGCAAGTTTTTTACTATTATGAGAACATTTCATTACTCCGCTTGCATTCCACTTACTTGTTTTAAAGTTATAACTTCCTGCAGATATAATAGGACTTTTAGATATTCCTGTATTTGTGAGCTGAAACGCCAAATAATTATTATCAGCAAAACCATGGGTAAAAATCCAATAACCATTCCCTACATTATTTTCTATGACAGCTAACTTTTCAGTTATATTTTCATATATAAGTGTAGGTGGTATAATTTGAAGGGCTTTATTTGTTGTAAGTGAATCATACACCGTATACCATAAACTCATCGGCGGATTTTCTGCTGAACCTTTAATAAATACAAATACATATTGAGATGATTTGCCTGGAAAAGGTATGATTTGAATATTTTGAGCACTAGAAGGATTTCCTCCAAGGAAGCTTGAGCCATTTATAACTACATGATTTGAATTCCATATAGAATTGCCATCAGAATAGCATAATAATTTACCATTGCTATCATTAAGTGTTGCGCAACCTTCGATTGCTACCATTGCTGAGTTATTTAATACTTTTGGATTTACATTAGAAAAATTTACTGCAGCTCTATTTCCAAAAAACCAATTATCCCTAATATTCTGAGCATTGATGCTAGATATACATGCATAAACACATATGAACAGTATGATGCATTTGTTATAAAGATCTTTTCTACATGTATACATTTATTTTCCAGAAATATTTATTAGGCTTTTACAGGTTTACTATTTAAAAACAGAATATAATCCAAGCACAAAAGTACAGAAGCAAGTAATAGATGAATTGGTTGAATAAATGCAGGCATATCCATATAGTTTAATATGATTCCTGCACTAATTTCTAAAAAGAGAGTACATGCAATCATATATACTATTGTCTTAATTGAAGATGCATATGTTTTACTTTTTAACATTGCATAGATTATATAAGCATGTATCAGAAGTATCACATGTGCAAAGGATCTATGTATTGAGAATATTGAAGACAAATTGCTAATCCAAATATCTCTTTGGGTAAAATTGAGTGCCTTTGCTAATTGATCGATTTCTTGTCTTACTTGTGTACCAAGCAAAATCTGAATAATCACAGCTATGATACTAAGTCCAATGATATATGATATTTTCTTATTTGAAACAATATTAAATGTAATATTTGGCTTCCAGGCGATATGGGTACCTAATAATAATAAGGCCATTGCCATGAGCATATGAATAGTAATTTTTAACGGAGCTAAATTAGAAGCAACTACTAATGCACCAAGCCATCCCTGAAAACCTGTACATACAAAAATAGCAAGACTTAATAGTGTTATAGATTTATCTTGTTTCCAATGATATACAGAAGATAATAACTGTAAAAAAACAGTAATACCAAGAATTGCACCTAATAATCGATTTATGTATTCGATCCACGTTTTCACCGCATCAAAATCTTCAGCTGGAATACCTTGATGAGCATATAGCTGTTTATAATTTAGTGGTAATTGATCAATATGCGTTGGAGGAATAAATAATCCATAACATTTGGGCCAATCAGGACATCCCATACCAGATTGGGAAGATCTAACTACACTACCAGCAAGTATTACCAATAGTATAAGTACTACATTTATCTTAGCTATTGCAGATAGATACTGTTTCATTTAGATAAGTAGAATACGGTGAAAAACTTATTTAGATTCCATAAATCAATTTTTGAACTGATTTCAAATGGAGAATGCATAGAAAGCAGGGGGATACCAATATCGATAACATCCATATCATCTTTGCTCATTTGTCCACCAATAGTACCGCCACCACCAGTTTCAACTTTATAGGAAACCGTTTGCCATGGTATTGAATTCATATCAAGTAAATTTCTAATTTTTGCTGTAAATTCAGAATTAGCATCAAAAGAACGACCATATCGTTTAATACAAATACCATTACCTAGTTTTGCAGCATTAGATTTTTCTGATAATCCTGGGAATAAAGGGCTAATGCCATCATTTGCGTCTGCAGAAATAACTAAAGCATTATGTAGTGCTTGATTTGTAATATTTGTATTAAACTGCTGTTTTGTGCCAGCTTCAGATATAATGCTATACACTGAATTTAAAAAGATTGAAGAAGCACCTGTATTGTTAACATTTCCAGTTTCTTCATTGTCTACAATATAAGCTAGGGAGGTAAACTCTGGGATATCACTCATTGAAAATAAAGCATGCATAGCAGCAAAACTGCAAGACCTATCATCCTGTCCATAACTTCCTATCAATCCTCTGTCAAACCCTATATCTCTTGGTGGCGACGCTGGAGTAATATGTAATTCAGCGCTCACAAAGTCTTCTTCTTGAAAACCAAATTGTTGATGTAATAAAGACATTACAGCATTAAACACAGAATTTTTATCATCTGGAATACTTCCAATAACTGGGTCTAATTCTTCGCCTTCTAGAACTCCTGTATATGTTCTATTTCTTAAAGGTGAATCTACATGGGGTGCAGCATCTGGAATAACAAAAACTGGATCTTCAGGGTTCTTGCCAATATCAATCCATGTTGTTTTACCATCTTTGGTATCAATTCTACCTGATATCATTAATGGTAAATTTGCCCATTGATACTTTTTAATGCCACCATAATATATAGTCTGAAACATTGCAAAACCCTCTTGTTCATATAATGGCCTTGCTTTAATATCTATTCTGGGGCTATCATGATGAGCCGCAATTAATCTACTACCTTTAGTAAATGGTTGCTTGCCAATGATACATGCGATTAATGCTCGGTCTCTATTTATAAATAGTAATTTTGCTCCAGGCTTTATATCAGAGAGCTTTGAATAGATACTAAAGCCATTCTTTTTGGAAGCTTCGATAAACTCTTTTGTAGATGTAAGCTCGGTTCTTGCATTGTATAGATAACTAGTATATTTTTTACTAAAATCCTCTATTGAAGCTTTATCAGAAGAAGATATTCCAATCCATGATGATTTTTTTGAAGACCATATAGATTGTGCTTGCATACAAAAGGTAGACAAAACAAAAAATGCTGAAATAGAAGACAATATGATTGTAGAATAAGAAATCAAGATGCTATCTCCATAGTAGTATTAACTAAAATATCTGGATGTATACTTTGCATCACAGGACATGATGTTGCAGCAAGAATTAAAATATCACGTTCTTTTACAGAATATTCTTGTTGTGGTAACACGATAGAAACAGATAATGATCCAACTCTTCTTACAGGTTGATTAATCATGTGCTTTTCAACTGTTAATGTTGTCCCTTTTATATTAATATTATGAGTATTAGCAGCAATACCCATAATTGTTAACATACATGTACCTAATGCTGTAGCTAATAAATCGGTAGGTGAAAAACTTTCTCCTTTGCCATTATTATCAACAGGTGCATCTGTTGATAACTCAGCATGTGAAGGACCATGTATTGCTTGGCAATGTAAATTACCTTGATATTGAATTGAGATCGAAACCATAATTAAACTTAGAAAGTAATATAAATTATACAAAGCCAAAATAGTGAATTTGTAATCAAGCCAATGAATTGAAAAAGCTAAATCAATGATATAGGTAAAGTATTTACGTGCAATCAATAAATGTATTCAAACTTCATTATCCACATAGGCAAATTCATTGTTGGAAATTAGCATAAACAGAGGTAATTTTGCACTTCTAAAATTGTAAAGAATTCTCATATTCTTTATATAAGATGAACTTCAATTATTAAGCATAGGAGCAAGGTAAAATGGGTGTAATCTCACGTATGCGAGATATTTCGCCCTATCTGTTGGTGCTATTTGTTATTTCTTTTATCGCATTTATGGTGATATCTGATTCCAATTTAAGCACAGTATTCAACAGTGGGACTACAGCAGCGAATGCTGTTGTTGGCGTAATAAATGGTGAAAATATTCCATATCAAGAATTCGAACTTCGTGTAAAAGAACAAGCTGAATTACAAACACAGCAGAATCCTCAAGCAGAAGTAGATGAGAATCAGATACGTCAATCCGTTTGGGATCAATATGTAGAAGAGATTCTTATTAAACAAGCTGCAAATAAAGCAGGAATCAAAGTAACACAGGATGAAGTACTTGATTTAATGTTAGACAGCCCACCAGATTATCTTACAAAGAACTTTACTGATTCAACTGGTAAATTTAATCGTCAAGCATATCTTGAAGTTATGACTAACCCAGATATCATTGCTCAAAATATCAATGAAGGTAAAAAAAGGGGAATGATTCCTCAAACAGTTGATCCAGCTGAAGAAGTTGGAAAATTCAAGAAAAGTTTGATTAAAATCGAAGATTTTCTCTATAAGTCCAGATTAGCTGACCACTTCCGCAGAGCTGTTGGTGCTGCATCATCTATTGTATCTCCTACTTTTCTTGAGCAGAAATTCAAAAATGAAAATACTAATATGTCTTTCGATTATATCTTATTAGACATTCTAAAAGTTTCTGATAAAGAGGTTGGTGGTAAGCCTTCAGACCAAGAGTTAAAAGCTGAATATGAAAAGATAAAAGAGTTTACCAAGCAAAAAGATGCAAGAAAAATTAAGTATGTATCGTTTCCTTTAGAGCCTTCAAAAGCTGATACCTTAGTTGCTCAGAAAAAAATTGCACGTATTCAGCAATCTATCAATGAAGCTGTTACACCAGAGATTCGCGAAGCTGTTTATCAACAATATTTAGCTGAATATAGTGGTAAACAGAATGAATACGTGATGATTAAAACCATGGCACCTGATGTTAAAAGTTTGCTAGAAACTTCTAAGCCAGGTGATATTGTAGGTCCAGTACAAGTAATGTCTGGAACATATATTTACCATGTTGATAGTATAAGAACTGGCCAAAATGAGGTTGTAAAAGCTAGCCATATCCTCATTAATTTTGGAACAAATAAAGATAGTTCTAAAGCATTGGCACAACAAATATTAGGAAGAGCTAAAAAAGGTGAAGATTTTGCTTTATTAGCTAAGACATATTCACAAGATCAAGGTTCTAAAGATCGCGGTGGTGAATATGATTTCTTTCCAAAAGGAAGAATGGTAAAACCTTTCGAAGATGCTTGTTTTAATAATGCACCTGGCTCGATTGTTGGGCCAGTAGAAACTGATTTTGGTTATCATATTATCAAAGTTCAAGATAAGGCATCTGAAGAAATCAAATACAGTGAAATTCTTATTAATGTCTCTATGTCTCAAAACACAAAGAAGCAATTAAAAAGAGATGCACTTTCTTTCAAACAACAAGTTGAAAATGGAACAGATATTGATCAATTAGGTAAATCATTAAAGAAAAACATCGTAGAAACAATGTTTTTTGATAAAGATATGCCAATATTAGGATCTCGTTTCCTAACCAATTTTGCATTCTCGGAAAAAGTAGGAACAGTTTCTGATCCATTAGAATTGAAATATTATGGATTTGTAGTTGCTTTAGTAACCGGCGAAAGACAAAATGGTTTAAAACAATTTGAAGACATGAAGGATGAATTGACTGAAAAAGTAATGCGTTCAAAAAAGCTAGCATTTGTTAAATCTAAAGCACAAAATATTGTAAAGCAATTACAACAAAGAAATGCAGATAGATTATTCAAGGTTGCTGAATTTGATCCTTCAATTGAAGTTAAGTCTGTTACCGATGTCAAAAATACTGCATCAGTTCCGGGTCTTGGTTTAGAACCTGTATTAACTCAATCTGTTATGAATGCTCCTGTTAATAAAATCAATGCACCAATTGCAGGTGAAAAAGGTTGGTTTATTACACAAGTTTTACAAAAAACAGATGCTGATATGAAAGCATTTAAGACACAAAGTGTCGAAATGAAAAAATCAATGTCTGCTTCATCAAAAAATTCAGCATATCCTCAATGGTTTCAAGCGTTAAAAGATAATGCAGAAATTGAAGACAACCGTGGTAAATTGTTTCGTGATTAATTTCTAACATCTATGTTTAGAAACCCGTATGAATTTCATGCGGGTTTTTTTTTACTCTATGCAAAAAATACATCATTGGTTTAGCCTCCAAGAATTGATTGAACTTATAGAATATAATTCGCCAGCATTTAAGGTGAATTCTATAGAAGAATCATATCTTTTTTGTTTGAATATCACAAAGATGCATTATGAAAATTTTCCTGTAGCATCAATATGTATCCCAAAACACATCAGAAAGTTTACAGCAGCAATTTATTCATATAGTAGAATAGCAGATGATATAGCAGATGAAGGAAGTCTAGAAATTACTGTAGAACAACAATTATATTATCTTCAGATGATGGAGAATCACATTAGAATATGTTATTCTCAAGAATATACAGGTGACAATCCATTGTGGATAGCTATGCAAGATATGTTTAATCAAACAAAGATTACACTTAATCCATTTTTGCAATTACTAGTAGCATTTAGACAAGACTGTGTTTTTATACAGCCAGAAACGATGAAAGAAATTGAAGAATACTGTTCATATTCTGCAAATCCAGTTGGAGACATAGTATTACAATTACATGGTAATAAAAATGAAACTACTATAGAATTATCAAATTGTATATGTACAGGATTACAATTGGCAAACTTCTTGCAAGACATATATATTGATAAGAAGAATGGAAGAACATATATTCCGAAAGAGTTTTTACATGGTGTATCTTTGCACAATGATGCTATAATATCAGAAGATGATTTTAATAAAGCTTTTGATATAATGTATACCTATACGAAAGAACTATTTGAAAAAGGTTCTCAGTTAGTATCTCATTTACATACTTTTCGATTAAGATGTGAAATAGCACTTATAATTGAAGGAGGAAATGCTATTTTAGAGACAACTAAAGCACATAGAAAAGAATTATTATCAAAAAAAGTATCATTGTCTTTGTCGCGAATCATTATAACAGCAAGTAAAGCATTAATTAGAGTATTAACATCATATTCCTGAATAACTATGAAAGAAACTGAACACATAGAATCTGATCTTATGATTGCTCCTCATCAATCTAAAACAAGTTTTTATTATTCGTTTACTTTCTTACCTAAAGATGAAAGAAAAGCAATAAATACTGTCTATGCATTTTGTCGAGAAATAGATGATATAGTTGATGAGTATCCTTCTAAGAATATAGACATTATAAATAAGAAGAAGGGAATTTTATCTAAATGGCGAAATGAAATAGAAAAGATTTATGCAAATAAGAATTTACTACCATATTTCTACCCATTAAGTAAAGTTATAAAGCGTTTTGATATTCCCAAACAGTATTTCCTAACATTAATTGATGGATGCGAAAGGGATTTATATCAATATCGATATACTACTTTTTCCGAATTGAAAGAATATTGTTATGGCGTAGCAGGTGTTGTTGGATTAATGTGTATTGAGATTTTTGGTTATAAATATGAAGAAACAAAGCAATATGCTGTCAACTTAGGTTATGCATTACAGTTAACTAATATATTGAGAGATCTTAAAGCTGATAAAGATAAAGGATATATCTACCTACCAAAAGATGATATGGATAGATTCAAATATTCAGAAAAAGACTTAATGAATGAAGTATATAATGAAAACTTTATAGCTTTAATGCAATATCAAACCCAAAGGGCAAGAGAGTATTATCATAAAGCTAGGACAGCTCTCCGACCAGATGAGAGAAATACAATGCTAGCAGCAGAAATTATGGATGCAATCTATTATCGATTATTAGAAAAAATAGAATTGAACGATTATAATGTTTTTAGCATGAAGAAAATTACTGTCTCTACTGCACACAAAATAATGATAGCATTAAAGCATTGGTTATCTACAAGACTTTTTGTAGGGCGTTTCTCTTAGTACTTTATGGGACTTTTACTACCATTACTGGGCAAGAAGATTTTCTAATTAATCTTTCTGTAGTACTGCCAAGTAATAAATGCTCAACTCCACCCCTTCCATGAGTTGCCATACAAATCATAGATATAGAATGTTGCATGCAGTAATTATTTATTTCTTCTGAAGCCCTTCCACCATGAATAATTGCGGGAATTATAGAAATACCTTCTTCTCTTAATGATTCAACTTTTTGTATAAGTTGTTGATGAGCTGCATCTTCATATTGTTTCTCAACTGAAGATAAATCAATAGGAGAATAGCCCCAATCCATTGGGAAAACAACTGGTTCGATAATATGAACTAAATGTATAGTAGCCGAAAATTGTAAAGCCCACTCTTTAGCATATGCTATAGCAATATCAGATTGATCAGAAAAATCGGTAGGGACTACAATTGAAGTAAGTGGTAACATTATAAAAAGCCTTAAGAGTGATTGTATGATACTAAACTAGACAATTCTATTAAAGGTAATAATGATATTAATCATTATGTACGATTAATATATTTTCTCTTTTTTGTTCTTAATCTAGTCTTTCTCCACAAAATAATAGACTTTTTAATTTTTCGATATAAAATCAATAGTAATTTAGCTAATGGAATTCTAGCTGCAGATTGCATCCCAGTTTTAAGTAGTCTAGATAATTGAATATGATCATTATCTGATAAGTCTAGATTAGTAGTCTGTGAAGATTGAGATTGTTGCTGTTGTAAGAATGAACTCAAAATATGTTTTAATTCATCCGTATTTTGTGACAATTGTTGGATTTCTATATTGTTATACTTTAGTAATAAATACAAATGATCATATAACACTGCAGCTTTTTTAGCGTCTTCTACTGAAGGATCTTCTTTCAATATTGTTAAGAGTTCAGAAGACAATTGAACAAATTCATCAATTCTGTCTTTAGATAATGCAAATAACTTATCTGGTTTGATATCGTCAACATTGATAAAAATATCAGACAATTCAGAAATTTCATTTCCATAATTAGCCATTGTTCTATGCGAATATCTATCTATTTGGGCTTGTATCTGTTTATTAAGATGTTGAATTTCACCAAGTATGAATGACTTTCTAGAATCAGCTTGAGTAGCTTTATATGAATATTCCAAATCCTTTAGTTTATGCTGAAGTTCTCTTATCAGTTTTGCATCATCAGATTCTGCGGAATGAATAAGATTCAATATTGTTTTTGTATCTGGTTTTAAGCTAGCGGAACCTATTTTGATACAATGTATATGAATAGCATCACCAAGTGAATGTTTAACCTTATCTATATCAATATGTGCAGCGCCATCTGTAATAACAAGTATTTCAGCTTCAGCCATAAAACTATCAACGCGAATATCTTGAATAGCTGTCATTAAAGCTTTTTCCATAGCAGTGCCGCGTCCTTCTGCCTTTAAACCCATTATATGAGCAATCAAATTATCAAAGGAGATTTTATCTTTTACTAATTGTAAAGGACCAATTTCTGCATCAAACGTTCTAAAGAAGATTGTCCCCATTTCTTTTTGATTTTGTTTCAGGAAAAAATATGCAATGGCTTTAGATAAGTGAATTCTAAACATCTCTTGCATTGATTTCGAAGTATCAAATAAAATATATACTTTTTGTTTTCTAGAATCTGGTGCAAACTGATCTGATTCTGCTTGATATCGATAATTCCTTGGTGCTTTTGGTGCTGGCATCCATAATGATCTTTCGACCAATTTCTGCATGAATACTTCATCAGGAAGTAAAAATTGATGGGGATAAATTTTAGCGATATCTCGAAAACTAGAAATCAAATTAGCTTCATAATCATCGCCTGAAGGTAAATGTGGTATAATTTCTCTTTCATGTGAAGTGTTATCTTCTTGAGTTTCAGTTAACCACAAAATAGGAGCTAATTGTTTGGTTAGGGGATTAAGCTCATTTTCTAGGATACGTGCAATCTCATAAATGAGCGTAAAATCCTCTGGTAATTCATTTTCAACTGTATCTAAAAATCCTAATTCAATCATTTTTCCAAAAAAATCCACATTCTCTATTTCATTACGTTTGGATATCATGACTATAAGATATGTTGATACAAAAAAAGGAGGGATTAATTATCGATATGTTGAAATATTTTTGTTGTTTCTTTTTCTAATGAATGTTTTAATTCACGTACTTCATCGCATACAGGTATTAAATTTTTGAGAAAAGATTCCAGGACTTTTTTATTGTGTTGTACTGTATGATCAATTTGTAAAGCATCTTTTATCCAATCTAATAATGATCTTCTAAGTTGTGAATTAGACAGCGTTTTATCTAAAGGTTGCTGAAGGATATGGGGATCTTTTTCAATTTGTTCAAGCAATGATTCATATGCTATAAGTGTTCTGATTTGTTCAAAACCATTTCCTGCATTTAGTGAGTTATAAACAGCCGTAAATGATTTGTCAAATAACTGTGTTTCTTCTGGTAATCCTGCAGTTGCAAAAATCAATGATAATTTTCGGACATCTTGAGAATCAGCTAATGTTCTTCCATCTAAAAATGCTAATGCTCTTAATAAATCTAATGCTTTTGCTTGGGTTCTTGGAGAAATATAAAAGTCTGAATATTCATTACTTTGTTGTCCCTTATATTTCTCTCTTAGGCCTCTATTTCTTGCAAATTCATAATGTCTGATAACCAAATTAGTAAAGTAAAGCATTTCTGCAGAGATTCTGAATTCATAAGTAGAATCCTGACCATTTATCATTTTTTTTAATCGATATAAATGATTGTATTGTATTTTTTTTGTTGGTGCAATAATTCGATTAGAATGTTGAGAATATTGCACTCCAATTTTAAATTGAATCAAGGGATCTTTATCAGGTAAAACAATTGCTTTAAAAAGGAATCTATCCAGAATTGCCTCGGTAACTTCGCTAATTCTTAGATAATTAGTTGCAGCTATTACTGTATGAATATGTGCTTCTACATTTTGAACACCTCTTATTAATCTGCGTTCATTTAATAAGGAAAGTAAGGCTCTTAAAGTAAAATCATTAGCATCAAAAATTTCATCTATAAAACCAAATTCTGATTCTACTAATGAACCTTCGGTATTATGTAAAATTTTGCCAGTTTTTAACTTTTCAATATCTAAACCACCAAAATAGGTATCAGGTTGTTGTTCTTTACTAGCCTGCACTCTAAATGTTCTAGCACCTTCTATGCATGCAAATAACTGCTCGGCTAACAATGACTTTCCAGCACCCGTTCTACTTTGAAGAAGTAAGTGCTCGCCAGTAAGAAATGCGCAAAATGCTTGCTCGATAACATCTTCTCTATTTATTACTCTACGAGCAACAAATTCTTGAGCTTGTTTAATAGTTAAGGCAATTTCTTCTAATGAGAATTGAGAGTCCATGGAACTGTTCTCTGTAGTAAATATAACTTATGAAACCGTTAAGA
>Ga0192647_100057_pt1 | contig 65720 bp, 78 predicted proteins | sample LauGreFa1BDMLBSN_2_FD_133046 | JGI IMG/M metagenome (GOLD analysis project Ga0192647, IMG submission 133046) | Freshwater lake microbial communities from Lake Michigan, USA - Fa13.BD.MLB.SN - reassembly | ecosystem: Environmental > Aquatic > Freshwater > Lake | place: Lake Michigan, USA... | reverse complement strand
AAAACAAAGTCCACAACTTCACAATCCCAACCTTCTTGGCGTAGCACGTGAGCTATACGATGTGCGCCCGTTCCCCTAAAGTTATTAGAGTCGTTTATAGAGAACAGTAAGCTATGAAATTTTTTGGACATACAGTAATTATGTAAATATCCTATTGCTGAGACACTTTATGAAATGCGTAATAACTGGTCATACAACAGGATTAGGTAAAGCCCTATACAATTATTTCCAAACATCAGGTTGGGAAGTTGTTGGAATAAGCCGACAAACTGGTTACGACTTACGTGCCGATTTAACACCAATTGTAGATATTATCAACAATGCAGATTTATTTATTAACAACGCAAATGTTGATAGAGCACAGCTAGAACTCTTGAATTCAGTAAATCATAATATTAAACAAATTGTACTTGGCAGTGTGGCAGGAGAGTTCCATAATCAACTATTATCGGACTATAGTAAACACAAGTTTGATCTTGCTAATCGTTGTAAAGAACTTAGCTTATTGCCAAGTACAAAAATTTTACACATACAAGTTTCGATGCTAGAAGATGCTGTGAACAGCGATGTTTTAATTTCTTACAATGAAGTAATCGATGTTATAGAGTTTTGGTTAAGAAACCCAAGATTTACAAATATTTCTTTTGAGTTTAAACTAACAGATTTTACACTTGAAAGAGCAAAAACAGCATTTAACATATCAAAAGAAAATTTGGATATAATTACAGGAAAAATCAAGTAATGGATAGGTACGATTTATCAAACACACACATTAAAATTTACTATGAGTCTTGTTCAGAGTTTGAAGATGTGCGTGACATTGTACTTGCTGAAGGAAATTGGTTAGGTGCAAACTATACTAAAGACAAACTTGTTGTTGAAAAGCACAAAGGCTTTGGTGTTGTATACCAAACAAGTACAGGTAAACCTATGGTAATGGGGGGTGTATATCACGACGAACGATATCCACATAATGTTGCAAACATCGTTCACAGGGGGTTTACATTTCCAGAATTTAGAATGACGCCGAGAGACATGACTGACGGGTTTAGAGTCACTTACAGTTTAATGAAAGCATTAGAAGCAGTAAATAACTTTGACGGTTATATTCTTACAATGCAAAACAGAGATAAAAAAGAAAGTAAAGGATGGTGGGATAGAGTATTTGTTAAGCACATGTTGATTGCTAGCGAAGGAACGTATACTAACGGAGGTGGCTATATACAAACTGCTCCTTGGAATGTACAAAAGTGCTGGCAAAATTTTGTTTATCATGAAAAAGTTTCAGGTGTTATTACTGAACAATGGAAACCTAAATTAATTACACACAAGGAGTGGTTGCAGTTGGAGCCCGGACTATGAATCTAAATTTAAAAATTAGAGTGTTTCAGACTATAGGTCATTTGTTAAGTTTATGTGGAGTTGCATACATTATGCAAACTGGCCAATACTATCTACTATTAATTTCGTCAGTAGTGTGGTTTTTTGTTGGACCAATTAGTCAAGTACTCACCCTACATAGACTGCTAACACATAGAAGTTTTAAAGTTAACAAAACAACAGAAACACTACTATCGTTAATAAGTGTTATATCAACAGTTGGGCCTACTATGTCCTGGGTAAGTACACACAGAATACATCATGCCAAGACAGATACAGATGATGATCCACATAGTCCAAACATTAACAGAAAGTTTTCTATCTTACGAGGACTACAAGTTTGGATAGGCTACGGTTGGAAGATGCATAAACTAACACCATTTCTTGTAAAAGATTTATTACGAAACCCTGTACATAAATTTATCTTTGACAATTACTTTAAACTTTTAATAGCTTACATATTCTTGTTATTTCTAATCAACCCTATATTAGTGTTATTTGCCTATGCTATACCTATGAGTGCAACTATCTTACTTGTGGGCATTGTTAACGTTCTTGGGCATGTACACGGTTATAGAAGTTACGAAACTAGAGACCTGAGTACTAACAGTTGGATAGCAAATATTTTTAGTATGGGCGACGGTTGGCATAACAATCACCATGCTAACCCACAGAACTATAGAGCTGGAGAGCAATGGTGGGAATGGGATTTAATTGGACGAATCATTGATGTTATCAGAACCGATAAAACTAGTAAGCAATTATAGAGATATACTTAATATTGCATACATGGTTTCAAATGTATGCAATTATAAATGTAACTATTGTTTTGATGGTTGCAATGACGGCACAAAACGATTCAAAGAAGATTGGATCAAAGTATCCGATAATCTTATACACTTGTTAGATTATTATAAAGAACATTCAAGAAAGAAGAAGTTTGAAATTAGCTTATTAGGCGGAGAACCTACGCTGTGGAAGCACCTTCCAGAGTTTTGTTCAAAACTAAAATTACATCACAATGTTTCAATAATGATTGTATCCAACGGATCAAGAACATTAGATTGGTGGAAGGAAAATTCAAAATACTTTGATCAAGTTGTTCTGAGTTTTCACATACAAGAAACAAACATAGATCACTTCATATCTGTTGCGGATGCGCTGTATGAAAACAACATAGTAGTTACAGGACTAGTTATGATGGATCCTGATTACTGGATTCAGTGCACCGAGGCCATCGAACAATTAAAAACTAGCAAACATACGTGGGCAATCAATTTACAAAGTTTAGAAGATAACAGTAAAAGAAAAATTACTTATACAGACGAACAAGCAGAATTTATCAAAACAAATTCTCTAGTTAGAAAAGGAAACTGGTTGTATTTGTTAAAAAATATATTTAAATCATACTACTATCAAAAAGAACCAACTGCAACATTCGTTGACGGAAATAAACGAAAACTTCAGTCCAACGAAGCAATGCTAAATGACTGGAATCATTTTAAAGGTTGGTCATGCAACATTGGAGTGGATAGGTTGTTTATTAATGTTGACGGAACAGTATCTGGTACTTGCGGACAACTGCTGTATGGCGAAAAGTACCACTACAATTTATACGATATTAATTTTAAAGAAAACTTTTGTCCAGAGATTAAGTCGGTAATCTGTAATCAAGCTAATTGCCTCTGCGTTACCGAAGTAAATTTAACTAAGGAGAAAGTTTAGTAATAGGAATATCCGAAGAACATGTACAGAAGTTTCTTGTGCATATAATAGGATCTTCTGTTGGTGTAAAAGTTCCTTGGTATATATTTCCTAGACTACCACCAACTCTACAAGTTGCACGATGTACCTCACCATCCCAGTTAATCATTAAACTTTCAATGCCAGCATTACAACTCCAATCTTTAAATTTATTCAAATGAAGTTTAATAACATCGTTGGCATGAATAATTTCCTTATCGTCAATTACGCAGTTTCCTGAAATAGTAGCATCTTGTTCTTTTATCCATGCAAGGTCGTCTGGATGATAACGCATATCATCAAATAAATCGTGATCACCTTCAGTCCATCGTATGCGCCTAACAGTGTTTGGAATTTGTGCTTGAAGGCATCGAGCACGTAACTGCATCACAGCATCCATATAATCATGATGGGCCATTATTTGTGCTAATACTTTTATTTTTGTCAAATCAACAAGACTTTCTATAGTATTGAACACACGGCGCCAGTCGTATTCTAAATGTATACTAACAACACATTGGTCAATTGGTAAACTGGCATAAAACTCATAAGGTCTAGTTCCGTTAGTTGTTACACTAATCCATGCAACTCCTTTGTACTTTGCGTATTTTATAAGCTCGTCGAACTTAGGATGCACACAAGGTTCCCCACCTGTAAAACTTAAACGTATTGGCTTGCCTAAAGTTTGTAATTTGTCTATGGTCTTTTTTAAGACTTCAATATCTGTGTGAGGGCTAGAATTGTCATGTATAACTGAAGGGCAATAGCTACAATCGTAATTACATCTCTTGCCAAGATTCCATTCAACCTTGATACTATCTTGGTGAGGCCAACGACTTGTTACTTTAAACATACGATTTAAACTCCGGAGTTACATTGGTAAAACTTTGATTTCGAGTTTGATCTAGCCTACGATTAAATTCTACACAATCGCTCCATCTATGACTTTGATCCCTTGCTTGTAGATAGTTAATGTTGTCTTGTATCTGATCCAAGGTGTATTTTAAAAGTTGAGGATGTTGTTTGACCATTTTAAAATCTTTAACATGGTAACTGACTTCCTGCAATCGCTGTATGGCCAACGCTGTTAATTTTGGTGGCAACACTTGAGCAGATAATTCTCTTGGAAACTCTACCCTATGCGAATGAAAAACAATGCCAATATCATCTAAGAAATATTTGATAATTTTATCTAGCACAAGAACATTACTAACTTGTACAGTAACCGCACCAACAATTCTGCTTATGTTAGGAATAGTTTGTATCTTTTTAATATTATCAATCAACTCTGTCCAACTGGCGTTGCCTCGAATATATTCGTAGCTTTCATCAATTCCATCAATACTTATGTTAACTGCAACAGATTTAAATTTAGGCCAGTACTCCCAAATTGTTCTATTGCTCTTTCCTAACATACTTAGGTTAGTAGCATACTTGATTTCAATCTGATTGCCGTAAGGACTTAGCATATCTAAAATACGATAGTGTTGGGGATCCATCAGAGGTTCTCCTCCGGCAAATTCTACACGACGAAAATATGGTAACAGTTTTTCTAAACTTGTCCACCATGCTGGGTTATCTTGAAACTTATCAAGGAACGGTTTGTTTTTTAAATTATTATCTTCAACTAAATGAAATATAATGTTGTTATCTTTTTTATAGAAATCTTCTACTTGATCCCAATCATTCCAGCTAGTGCTGTCTCCGGGGTGGCACATACGACATTTCAAATTACACAAGTTGTTTAACTTTAACTCCATTGTTGGAATTTCAAAAGGCATTGAATAATCACTGTTAAGGTTGTTCAACGCAGTTGGGTATAGATTAATACGTGCCTCTGGTATACGTGCCTCTACGTGACGTTGTCGTAAACTCACTACTCCTTGATCTTCTAAATTAAAACAAGGTTCACACTCCGGAGGTCTTTCATTGTTCAACACTTGTTGACGAATACGCTTCATAGTGTCGTTGTTCCAAATTTCTTCCAAACTTTCTTTATCAATAAACCCAACAGGATGGCTACGACAGCAGGCTTTGATAGCCCCATCTTCTCTAGTTGCTAGTCCTGTAAAAGGATGCATACAAAATGTTTTACTTTGATTGTTCAATTGCCCACTCTCGTTCCTTGCACCAGAAGCATTCACCGCATATGGGAACAACCTGTCCTGGCTTATACGTTGTATAATCAATACCATCGAACTCGCCCTCACAACTGCGAGTTATTTCAAATAAATCCATTAAGTTTAATTCTTTATATTTTTTAACAATTTCAGATTTGTCAATAAATCTAAAAGGATGTAAAACTTCTACACCCATGTGTGTCATTCTTTCTAAGTGTTTGTTATCTTCATTCGGATCAATATCGCGCTCGCGCATACCATTGAAAGATGCCAGTCTTGGATTTCGAGTAACAGCATTGTAGTAAGCATCTATATTATACTTGTTACAAATAAACTCTCCATATGCTCGTTGTTGTATATTATCACCACTGACCTTCTTACCGTACTCGTCGGTTAAATTAGGGCCAATATTACCGTACTCGATATCCGGTGCAATAAAGTTAGTATGGCGTTTAAAATTTGTATGATAGAATCTTTGGAACAACCATTTATATACACGGTCGGCATCATATTGTTGCCACGGGCGTGTCTTCCACATACGCACATGGTTAATAATATGAATTGTAGTGTCATGCTCGTAGGCTTGTTCGCAAACTAGATATGCCAATAATGCGGAGTCCGCACCGCCACTTACACTGATAGCTACATTTTTCCAATTAGACTCGAATGGGATAATCATGATATATTTACTACATAATAGTAGCATATAAATATTTCATGGACAATACTCAAACAGTATTTTGGATGCAACCTGAATCCACACAGATAGGAACTTGGCAGAAACAAATCAAAGATGTGTCTGGTAGTGCCAGTTTTTGTGTATTACCGTGGATACATTTAGCAACACGCCCAAACGGTGATATGCGTATCTGTTGTGTAGCCAATGCTAGTGGTGCAGAAGACGGAAACTATACTGTAGGACTCGTTAAAAAAGAAAACGGTGATCCGGCTAACTTTGGAAAAGATTTACCTAGCGAAGCTTTCAACAACGAGTATATGCGTAGTGTTCGAACTACCATGCTCGATGGGAATGTTCCCGCAAGTTGTAAAAAGTGTTTTGAAGAAGAAAGCAACGGTGTTGTCAGTAAAAGAATATGGGAAACTGGCACATGGCACAAGCATGGAATAGACATTCCTGCGTTAATATCACAAACACAAGAAGATGGCTATGTTCCTTATAAGTTACAGTATATTGATTTACGACTAGGCAATACCTGCAATTTAAAGTGTGTAATGTGTAGCCCACACGATAGTAGTAAGTGGGTTGAAGACCACAAAAAGATTTATCCGCTTTTTCAAAGCCCGTTGATTAAAAAGCAACTTAGTTGGCAACGTACAGGATTTGATAATCGCTGGCACGAGAACCCGGCATTCTGGGAAGAGATATACGAACAGATTCCTAACATTAAACAAATATACTTTGCCGGTGGCGAACCTTTAATGATTAAGGAACACAAAACATTCCTACAAGAAATTATAAAACAAGGGTATGCCGCTAAAATAGAACTACGATATAATAGCAACGGAATATTAATTGATCCTTCTATCATTGAGACATGGAAACACTTTAGAAAAGTTAAGTATGGGTTTAGCATTGATGGTATAGGTGAACGATTACACTATATCCGATATCCAGCAGACTGGGATACTATTGTAAAAAATCTAACAATACTTGACAACGCACCATCAAATATAGAAACTACCATTGCCTGCGCTGTGCAAATATTAAATATTAAACATATTCCAGAATTTATAAAGTGGAAAGTTACTAGTGGGTTTAAAAGAATTAATTTAGACGATAACATTCTAGGCGAAACACATAGCGGAGGAATCTTTAGTGCTCACTTAGTATGGATACCTACTTGGTTAAGTTTAAGAGTACTACCTAAAAAAGATAAAGAAGAAGTTCGCCGGTTATTTGTCGAACTTAAATCTTGGCTAAAAGAAAACTATAGAACTGATGAACATTTTTGGAATACTGACCCTTACGGATGGAAACGATGGGAAGGGATTTTAGATTGGATGGACTCAGAGGATCACACAAACTTGCTTCCCGATTTCCAAGAGTACATTACAGCTTTAGACCAGCAACGTAATACAGATTTTAAAAAAGTGTTTCCTGAACTGGCGCATTTATTATGCTAACACTATTAGATAAAAAATTTAATATCGATCCTATTGTTGAACAAGTTAAATCTCTTGGCGTATTTAAGAGACTTGAACTTAATACTTGCACTGGGCAATTCTTTAACGACCCATGGTTAACTAAAGCTGAATTTAAAAATACTCCTTTGGGCGATGTACTGGATTCTTTAGAAAATATTGGACAAGCACGATTGCTATCATTAGACTCTGGGGAAAGTTATACAGCACATTGCGACCCCGATGACAGAATACACTTGCCTATTATCACTAATCCATATGCATACCTAGTCAGTATCACAGATAATCATCTTCATCATATACCAGCAACAGGAGAAATATGGCACATGGACACTGGCAAAATTCATGTGGCGGCAAATTGGGGTGCAAGCACACGAGTACACTTAAATATTAGAGTGTTGCTTCCTAAGTACAATCCATTAAACGCTGGACTAAGGATCAAAGTGCTTGACGGAGATTACAACTGGAAACAATTAGCTTATACACCAATAATGCGTATTATTAATCCTGCTGTAAAAAATAAAGAAATTACAGGTTTTAAAGGACTAAGCGAAAAGGAAATATTAGTGAACACAAACATTTTTAGTATCTTTGATGAAGCAGTTGAGTCTATAAAGCAATGCGGCATTAATTTAGAAGTTGAAAAACTATAATGGAATTATTCTTTTTTTATTTGTTAAATTTTCACATCATAGTTCTCACTATGGATATGTTAGTACATAGAGGCTATTCTCACGGATATCTTAAAGTGTCACCTGGCTTTGAACATGTTTGTAGATTTATACTTTGGACTATCCGGTGGGGTACTTGGCCGCAATGGTTAAGGATGTCTGCTGGTACACACAGACTACATCATAAAAACAGCGATTCGGAAAATGATAGTCATTCTCCTTATCATATTTCATTAAAGGGCCTATTCAACGCTAATCACAATCCGTATTTTAAAAGGGTTGATCCAAATACACATCTAGACCATGCACCAGATGTTCCTATATACGATGACTGGATGCAACGCAATGTCTATTCAAAATATCCGTATGGCGGAATAGTTTTGATTTCGTTAATATATGGCATGTTGTTTGGGTGGATAGGCTTAGTAGTTGCGCCAATGCTTATGTGGTTTTCCGACAAAGTAGGCCTTGTATTACTAAGTGCATGGCTACCACATAAAGTTGGCCTGTATCGACACGAAGGAAACAAATATCCTGATAGATCATTTAATATGTTTCCGTTAGGAATTTATTTTGGAGGTATGGCTGAACTGCACAGCAACCACCATGTATATCCTAATAGAGCAAATGTTGGAATTAAATGGTTTGAGTTTGATTTGTTTTATTGGTATGCAAGACTGTTTGAAAAATTTGGATGGCTGAAATTTATAGATCGTAAAGCTGACTAGAACAAGTTTTAACACAGGTCATACATTTGTCTTTTCCAGTCCAATAATTTTCTAAATCTTCCCATAGTCCTGGTTGACTTAGTAGTTCTTCTATATTTGCATTATGTAGATTAGGGACACCGATGGCGTTCATCATTTGTTTAGAATTGTTAACTGTTATATTTCTAAGTGTCTGTATAACCATTTTTTCTTCTAACGGCTGTTCTAGATAATCACTTCCAATATAACAACACGGTAATATGTTACCATGCGGGTCAACATAAATTTCTTGTTTATTAACACATTGTGGATTAATTAACGATTCCTCCATAACTTTTTTTGTAAAAGATTTGTCTAAAAAGTTTTCTAAAGGAATCTTTACTTCTTGTTTAAAATTAGGTGTTTCTGCAGGATAGATATTATATGCAAACGTATTGTCTCGATTGTACACAGGAAAAGAATCCATGTTGTAGAATCTTTTTGTGCTTTTAAAGTTAACAGACTTTACACCCAGTTCTAATAAAAAATTTTCTAACTGTTCAACATCTGATTCATTGTGTTTAAAAATTAAACTATCAACTCTAGCAATTCCGCCAGCACCGACATACGCTTTTATATTTTCAATTATTTTGTCAAAGTCCGTGTGGCGCCTGTATAATTCGTGCTTTCCTTTAAATCCGTCAACAGCAAAGATAACTTCTCCATTTTGTCCCATTACTTTTGCCAAGTCTGCCCACCACTGTGACTTTCTTAAACTACCGTTAGTATGCATGGCTAACCTAGCAGTAGGACTTGCATTTCTAACATAGTCATATATTTCAAAACAGTCTGTAGCAAATGCAGGATCACCGTAGTTTCCGCAACTATAAAAATTGTTTAATTTAGAAAGGAACGAAGTTGGGAACCATTGTTTAAAATTATCAAATGTAATTTCTGTATTCTTAATAAAAGGTCGTTCACTGCCGCCGTTGTGATTCCTAGCACACATTGGACATGCGGCCTGGCACTTGTCAGTTAATTCAATATGTACGGCAGTTACTTGATACATTATTTTTTACCAATTACCATAAAGCGTGTATAAGAAGGCAATTCTAATTTGCCTGCATACCAAACATTATCTAAATTGCACTGAGTTTTAAAATCATCTAATGAACTGGAAATTCTTTTATGTTCTGGTATACTATAATTGTTACCCTGTAAAATTAAAAGACTGTTTTGTGGCAAACCGCTCTTCCATAGGTCAAACTCATCTTGTGTAATATGTTCGCAACTAGTATTAATTACAATATCTGCATCGCTTCGGATAGAACACATGTCAGCTGTCACTGCTCTGAACTTACCTGTTTCTAGTTCAAGTTGATTCATACGGTTAGCGACAGGTTCGCACGTAGGATCAATATCAATGCTTCTTATATTTTTAATGTAAAGGTTGCTTTGAAATAACATACTGGCAAGTACACCAACCCATCCTCCATGAATATCTACAGAAGGCCAGTCGTCAACGTGGCATCTAAGCCGTTGTAGTTCCGAAATCAGCCATTCTTTACTGCGTATCTGGCCGCTCCAGAACGCATCTAATGTTCTCATAGGATCTTTGCTTTCTCTAATAGCACACATCCAATGATGTAAATGATCTAGGTCAATGTTCATACGTCACCAAATGAATAACTTCCATAACGGAAGTTTTATTTTGTTTATAAATCTAGGAGGGGATACTTTAGGTAAAGTATTTTTATAACCAAGCATATCTAACAAATCTTTAGAAAATGCTTTGTGCCCTTCTATTCCTGCATGACTGTTGTCTAGTGCTCTTGGGTATAATGTTTCATACGCATCCATTGTTATTTTTAGATAGCGGTGATCTTTAAACATTTTCCAATATCGCTTTTTAACTGCCATTTGATAAAAATTTACTTTCTTCGAATTCAAAATATAATTTGCATGGTCAACAAATAACTCTGACATCACTTGGGAATCATACTCGTCGTATAAGTTATTATAATATGCAACTGATAACTCATCGTAATTATTATGATGCAAATGTTTTATGTTGTTAGGTCCTTCTATTAGTGTATACCTGTTAGGAAAAGACCACAAAATCAAAACAAGGTCGTCTTCCTCAAATTTAAAATTCTTAATCTTATACCAAATTGCTTTGTTACCAGATCCAGATGCTGACATGTTTACACACTGATATCCCAATGCTTTGGCAACTATTTCTGGCCAACATAACTTACTAGGTGTAGACGTTGGTGGCCAGCAATCAGGTAACCCAACTCCGTAACACATAGAGCATCCAAATACAATTAATCTCGACATTTTGGTATCTTACTATCTGCCGAGCTGACACAACTGGGTGTAATACATTTAACTGGTTCCTTAAACAAGGTAAAGTCTTTTAGAGTTCCTAACGGTACATCGTGGCAACTGTAACTACGTTTAACTTCATTACCTCTAATTATAACACTTTGATAGCCGCTATTGCAAGTCCAACCTTTAAACTTATTAAATCCAAAAGCATTGAATCTTTCGGCTTGGTCAAAATAATAATCTTTAAATCCGTCGTTAAGTCTTATTTGGTACACTTCTTCATTATGTGCTGTTTGCGGAAAACCAGTTTGCATTTTGTGTATCATGTCTTCTGTATAACCGTCTACAATAGCACTAGCGGTTTCGTTGCTTTGCGGCTTCAAGGTAACATTAATGCCTCGTTGATGTAACCTAGACATACGATCATATAGCTCATAAAACTTTTCCGGAACCATTACTTGATTAACAGTAACAAAAACATTTTCATACATTAACTGTAAGCACTTATCTCCAAACTCTTGTTCTTTAGCAAACTCTGCGTGATAGCTGGCAGTAATGCTTCGGCGCTGTAGAGTTGATGTGATATCGCACCAAGTTTTCCACCATTTAGATCCTGGACTTAAATTTGTAGTCATGTGGATACTTTGGTATGTACTTCGTTTGTCTGTTTCAAGGTATCTAACCAAATCTAATAGTTCTTTATATGCTGTAGGTTCGCCACCGCTAAAGCTCCAATGGAACTCTGTAAACCCGTTATTTTGGGCTTGACGTTTTATCTCATCGACTGTATACTTGTAAACATCTAGAGATTGATAATCTAATTGATCACTTCTAGCATAGGGCCAGCAGTAGGAACATTTATAATTGCAAAACCGACCTAGTATCCAACTAACTGAAAACAAGGGTCTGTCCAGCATAGTCTGCTGTCCAAAACGGACTATGTGTTCGAATGGTATTTGGTTAAAGCTCATCAGGTGTATTTAACAGTAGTTTATACAGGTACCAAAATAAGTTGACTTTTACCAAAATTGAATATATACTAACAATGTAGACGTGAGTGGAATTGGTAGACCTCCCCTGTGGTGTAACGAACGGCCACAGGGGGAACGGGCCTAGTCAATATGGCGGCTTTGTAGGTTCGAATCCTACCGTCTACACCAGATTAACAACACACAGAGGCACACATGAAAAAGGCAATTTTTGGTACTTGTATAGCTTTAATTGCAGTATTCTTTCTTGTTGGACAAGAACGCGACCAAGGTCCGGTTATGACTTTCGTTGGTTGGGAAAATCCTGAGACACGATTTGATGCAACAAAAAACGAAGTCATGGATGTGCGTTTGCGTTGGAAGGTTGTAAAAGATGTTAACAAGGCCTGTAGCGAAGAAAGTGTACGCCGCGGAGGCAAAGTTTTCAACTACAACATACAAGCCTGTTCATTCTGGGAAGGTAAAGAGTGTATTATTGTCACTCCACGTATGGCAACCATTCACAATGTCGGTCATGAAGTTCTTCACTGTTTCCGAGGAGACTTTCATTGAAACCTGTATCTTCTAGTCCCCAGCGTCATACCTTTCAAAAGGAAGCATATCTAGAACGATGTGCTAAAGACGGCAAGGAACCTAGCAAAGCATATCTCGAAATGTGGGAAAACACAGCCAAGCAAGATGCTGAATGGGCTGAGAAAGAACACAAGAACGACATGGAGTATGACCTCCGTACTTGCGAGTGGATGCTAGACAAAGTGCGCCAAAGCGATGCCTACGCCCAAAACCTATATGCTGCCATGTGCAATATGCAATGGCAAAGCCGTGAGTTTTGGCAAGAACTAAAAGGTGAAACTTGGAGTTGCTCTTGGAGATATGCTGGCGGTATAATTGCTGACATGCGTCAAGAAGGTGATTACATTGATTGGTACTGTTCAGGTATGGGTGGACTCAATCAAGAGTACGAAGGTGAAGAAACTAATGAAGAATGGCAAAAGCGCACGGGCTATGTCCCTGAAGGTTGTGTAACTGAAGAAATCGAATTCGACTTGAATAAATTAGGGTGGAGGCCAGTACCTTACTCTGATGACGAATTAACAAAATAAATATACCATGGAACAAGAAAACGAAAAATTCATTTTTACAGCAGAAGACATTTTTCAAGAAATCCCAGGAGATCCTGAAAATGTCATGATGAAGTTTCCAGACGAAGTATTAAAACTTACTGGATGGAAAGAAGGGGACGTTTTGGATATCAAACTAGAGGACGGTAAAATCGTAGTAACTAAGAATGGCTAAAGACGACATTTTAGAACTCACAGGCACAGTTGACGAAGTACTACCGGGTAACATGTTTAGAGTAAAGGTTGATAACATGAATCAAATTATACTCTGTTACATGGGCGGTAAGTTAAAACAGCACAAGATTAGGATCATTCTAGGCGACAAAGTTAAGATAGAAGTCAGCCCATATGACCTTACAAAAGGTAGAGTAACTTATAGGTTATAATATGAACTCAGTAATGGAAACCGTTTGCCTAGTATGTAACAAAGTGCAGGCACATAATTCAAACGGTTCGACCTTTACTGAGGTGCTAAAGTCTCTACGCAAAGAATTTAAAATCCACGACATTGAATTAAAAATACGTAGTCGAAAAGACAAGACGTTAGACTCTGCTGAGTTTTATGTTCACGCATATTATGACGCCTACGATGATCAAAACCTAGATATTCCAATTGAAGTTGTTATTAATAATAATTTCAATAAAGAACAAGTGTGGGACATCAGACAAGTCAAAGACTTTTTAATACAAGTTTACGATGCAGTGGTACACGAAAAAAGACACCAGCGACAAAGTAGAAAACGCAACTATGAACAATATTGGGATCATCATGATGCGGGTTACCACTATAGAGAATACTTACAAGACCCCGACGAGCTTGATGCGTATGCGTTAAGTATTGCTATAGAGCTTTGTCGTACTTTGGGCAAACATCGTGCGCTGAGGTATATGCCCAAATTTACCACGTTGGCTAGAATGAAAATAAACGGCGATTTTGCCAGCCCAAACCTAAATGCGTATGTAAGTCATTTTGAACGTCCAGTTAGTCCAATCTTAAGACGTTTGGCTAAAAAGGTTTATGTACGTTTGAAAAAGATTGACACTGACTACATTTTCCAGTAAAATATAACATATTGTTAATTTGAAAGAGCGAAATGAATCACCCACTCCAAACGGTGTTGGAATTGGCTTGTGCGGCCCAACGCATCAACAAAGACTACATTAAATTTACCGAGCCCGTTTATTCCGATGACAATAAGCTCATGGCTTATAAATGGGATAACAAACTGTTGATGCGTCTGACACTGGACCCGGCCATATTCAAACCAGCAGACGACGGGTTGAAACCTCCTTTACTATGTACCAATAAAGAAGACACAGACTTGGCGGACGAAATCCAAAAGTTTTATCGTAGGTTGTTGTTTGCGGCTGTTGAAGGCGAGAACGAGTTTCTAACTGAAATTAATGCGCTTCTTAATTCTACAGACGTCCCAGAAAATAAATTTGGTTTTATTGCCTGTTTGCCCAGCGTATTCAAACGTGACTATGGTAGATATCAAGTTGAAAAGAAAGTTAAACAAGCCGATGCCGAATATCTAGCAGACATTGGTGAAAGTCTTTTAGACTTGGACTGCGAAGTGTTATCATGTCAACGTTCAAAAAACTTTGATGCTTTTAACATTGATGCTATAATTAATAACAAAATGGTTTCTTGGATGAGCAAATATGAACTCAAACTTGGACCTGCTGTTGTTGTGAAGGCAAAGGTAAAAGATCATAACAAACATTGGAAATTTGAAAATCCTGTGACTAGACTAAACTATGTAAAGGCGGTGCAATGAGCGAAGAACACGAATACGAAGTTTATGCCAAACGAATGGAAAGTCGTTTTCCAAAGATGTATGGTGGAAAGTACGGCGGGTTTGCTATTGGCAAAGGATGGTATCCTCTGATTGAAAAACTTTCAGAAACTATCCAAAATCATATTGACAACAAACACAAACGTGGCGAGGTTTGCCCGCAAGTTATTGTAGAACAAGTTAAAGAAAAATTTGGAACACTTCGCTTCTATTATCAAGGCGGCGATGAATTTATTAGCGGTGCAGTTTGGCTTGCCGAAAGCATGACTGGACACCTTTGTGAAGAGTGTGGCGGGCTCGGCACCACTCGTGGTGGTGGATGGGTACGCACCTTGTGTGATGTACACGAAGCAGAGCGTCAGGCTCGTATTGAAGAACAGGCAAGAAAGGATGGCTTAGAGCTATGACTGATAAAAAAGAATTGAAAATTAATTTTGCACCAGGTTGCTTTGATAACTTTGAAGGCACCCAAGAAGAACTTGATGAGCTCATTGCAGACATTCAAAAAATGTTTGAGGGTAAAACCGCAGAAGAACTAGAAGCAATGAGTCGTCCACTAGACGATGACGACTTTGAAGAACTGCCAGAAGAGGTTGTAGAACAACTTATGAACTCTTTTAATAACAGTGAAAAAAGGAATTTGCAATGATTACACTACAAGAATATCTTGAAGCTATTCAATTTAAAATCACCGAAGGATCCAATTACGGTTGGAACTGCTACGGACCCGATGCCCGTTATCTAGATTCCTACAAAGAAGACCAATATAGTATTAGTGCCCTGTTTGACAGCAAGGATCAATTTGTCTATGCCGTTGAATTGTGGGATTATGTAAACCGTAAAGAATATCGCTGGCAACACCCTGACTATAAAGAAGCGTTTCTTGCAGAAGCATCTGAACGCGAGATCGATCCAACCGAAAGTTTAGACAATAGTAAGTTCATTGACTTAGACGTTCCTGAAGATATTTTAGAAAAAATTTGTGCAGTAGTCCGGGGAGAAGAATACGATGATCGTGTAAAAGTTCCGGTTGACTTTACTGATGAAGAACTGTTAAAATACATGAAACTGGCACATGAACGCGATATAACTTTCAACGAACTCGTTGAAGAAGCGTTGCGTTTTGCCATCGAAGAGCACAAAGCTGGCCGACTTACCAAAGAACATGCACAGCAATTTATAAGAGAACGAAATGAAAATTACCCTAGCGTCTGACCTCCACTTAGAGTTTTCAGACTGCTTCGAACTTAAAAACGAGAACAATGCAGACGTGTTGATCCTTGGCGGTGATGTTATGATTGCCGAGGACCTGCACGACCACCCTCATGTTCCTAGCATCTACGAATACGGTTCATTTGCTGAACTAGGTCGTAAGCAGAAGCGTGTGCAGACATTCCGTGACTTCCTGACTCGTATGAGTAACCTGTTTCCACATGTTGTCTATGTTGCAGGTAATCACGAATTCTATCACGGCAAATGGGTTAAGGGTATTCAGTACCTCAGAGATGAGTGTGCAAAATTCCCCAATGTTCATTTCTTAGAACGCGACTCGGTTAAAATTGATGATGTAACTTTCATCGGTGGTACCTTGTGGACTGATATGAACAAATATGATCCGCTTACACTTCACGCTGTTCGCGACATGATGAACGACTTCCGTATCATTAAAAATGACGAAAAGGGCTACACTAACCTGAAGCCTGCGGATACTGTAGTGCGGCATCGCGAAACGCTGGCATACATCAAAACTGTTATAGCAGAAAAGCACGATGAAAAATTTGTTGTTGTAGGACATCACAGTCCTAGTCACCAAAGTGTTCATCCACAGTATGCACACGAAACACTGATGAACGGTGCTTATCACAGCGACTTGAGTGAGTTTATTTTGGATCATCCACAAATCAAATTGTGGACACATGGACACACTCATCACTGTTTTGATTACATGGTAGGCGAGACCCGTGTTGTATGTAACCCACGCGGTTACCAAAGCGATGGTTACGGCGAGGACACTGGCTGGAACCCTAACATTATTTTGGAGGTTTAAATGGCAGAAGAACAGAAATTGTCTGTTGTTGATATGATCAGACGTACCGGTCATAACACCGCAGAGTTTATGGAAAAGGTAGCGGCTCATATTGAGCAGTTAGAGTATGAAGTCGTTCGACTTAACGAACGAGTCAACCAACTAGAAAGCCAAAATGGAAAAGTTGAATCTAACTGAACAGGAATTGGTACTATTTAAAAAATGGCTAAAAGGCCATTTGGCTTTTGGTCCAGTAACTGTAACCTTTACCAAAAAAGATGGTACCGAACGAGTGATGGAGTGTACAACTGCTCCATCGCTTGTTCCACTTGACTTAACTGAAGAAAAGCATTATACTAACACTGACAGTCCAATAAACTTTCCGGCACCAAAGCGTGAACGCAAGGTAAACGAAGATGTTTGCCCTGTTTACGATTTGGAGTCAAAGCATTGGAAAAGTTTCCGTTGGGATTCAATTAAACAAGTAAGATTGGAAATAAAGTGAAAATTGGTCTTAGTTATAGCCGTTGCGTTCGTGACATTGTAGAAGGCAAAGTCGACATTGACGATGTTCTTGTTATCATTGCTCGTACAGATTTTGACCCTAGAGATGATCTACAATGGCAAAGTATTTGGCAGGGCTACGGTGGTGGCAGTGACGGCAACATGATGCGTGGCTTCTTTGGTGGTAGTCATCCAGAGTGGGCTGGATATACTGATGCAGATGAAGAACAATTCCGTAGTGTTAGTATCGCTCTGGTAGAATCTGGCAAGTTCCACGAGCCTAGGAAGTTTGGTGCTCACCCACGCAGGCTCCCGCATATTTGGTTGGAAACAATTCTACCTAGTGAAGAACTAGATAAAAACCCAGGTGTTAAGGCCGCTTGGCAAAAGTTTCAAATGCTGGCTGGTCTTAGCGATGTTCAACTTGTTGATGACCACAGAGTGTGAAAACATTAATCGTTTTGTTGACAGCGGCACTGGTTGGCTGTAGTGGCCAGCCTTTGCCCACTTACCAACAACTTCAAAACTATCCGCTAGATTGTAAGAAACGTGCTGACCAAATTTGGGATCTCAAGGATATCTTACGTCTAAAATTCATGGATCGTAGTACTGAAAAACTCGAAGGAGAGGACAAGGCATATCATTCTCTCTTGAAAGAACACATTTGGTGGTTTGCTTATAACTGTGAACAATGAAAACTATTCTTATAACTTTACTGTTGATTAGTAATGTTGCTTGGGCAGATTGCACCATGCGGCAAGCCAGCCAATTGACTAAAGATAGGCAAGTTAGCGATATTGAGAATTTGGTGAAAGAAAAGAGTCACCAAAAATGTCGTGTTAAGTTCAGCGTCAAAGTTGACGGCGACACACATAATGTGGATTGGACACACGAAGATTATGGCGATCCAGAAATTAGTTGCCAAAAAGCCATCCAAAACGGAATGAATGAGCTGTACATAAGATTAGGTGGAGACTTTAGGACCGAAGTTCATACTGTTTGTAAAGAAGGCCCAGTACCAACCAAAGTTCGTTGGAAAATTGGTGACACGGCTATGGAAAACGAATTTAGTTTTGATCCCAAAAAACCAAAATACTTTAAACATGATAGTACCAAATGTCGTTTCTTTACCGAACGATTTGAAGGAAAAATGTCCAAAGGTGTAATTTGTAAGAACGATGATGAACTTTGGACTGTTATGGATAAATGGTAGGTTGACATTCGAACACATAGAACATATACTAACACTATCGCAACACACACACAGGAGAAGATTGTGACTAAGTGGATTGTTATTTTGGCAATTGTTATTTTGGCACCTACATTTGTTGTTAATGTTTTTTCAAATGGTGTAAACTTTGTAAGCACCCAAGGTAAAGCATTGGTGTCAGAGATAGCAAAGGAAGCAACTAAAACCGTTCAGGAGTCGTCAAAATGAAAACATTGATTGCTGTTATTTTGGCTGCTACTGTTTCTGCTTGTAGTACATCAGCAGGTTTGGTCAAAGGACTAGGCGAAGATATTAAAGCCGGTACTGACTGGACTGCTTCTAAAATCAAATCCAATTGAGGACTAAAATGAAAAAGACACTATTACTTCTACCCGTTATTGTTGCTCTAACTGCTTGCGGTACTACCGATCCTTATCTAAAACGAGCAGAAGCAGAGCGCGAACGTCAAGCCGACGCACAACAAAAGGTTCTGGACAAGACCCCTGACTGGTATAACAAAGTACCAACTAGCGCCAGTGCTGTTTATGAAAGCGGTTTTGGTAGTTCGTTTAACATGGCAGATGCTGATGCTTACGCCAAGACAGATGCTTACGGCAAACTGTGTATGGCGGCAGGCGGCAAAACTAGTCAACAAACAAAAGTCTACTCAACCGAAGGCGAAAATAGTCGCACTCAAGTAAATGAACGTGCCACTAAGAGCTTTTGCCCAAATGTTGATTTGACTGGTGTTGAGCAAAAAGAAATTAAGCGTATCCAGGCAGGTAATAAGATTCACACCTATGTATTGGTTGTACTGCCTACAGGCGATGCTAACGTCCTACGCAAGGCCAAAGAAGCACACGCAGAACGTGAGCTGGCTTTGAAACGTGCTCCTGAAGCATTTAAAGAATTGGAGCGTAATCAATGATTAGACTTTGGATCGTTTTTATTATCTTTGCCGTCTTGATTCACTTTGGCATTACTGCCTGGAGAAACATGGAAGGTAAGGAAAAATGGACCTTGACGAAGTCCATCACTTACAGTATAATTGTTTCGCTGTTAGCACTAACTGTGATGACTGCAATAGTAATCGTTTTTTAAAGGATTTATATGATTAACGATTTTTGGTTGAGGCCTTTGTATTTTGTACTAGGCTTTGTGGTTTGCTTCTTTCTTATGGTAAAAGGATTTATTTAAAATGAAACGTCTTGTAACTCTTGGTATTCTAGCTGGCGCTGTTTTGATGACTGGCTGTACTCGTATCGAAACCGGTGAAGTTGGTGTTCGTGTTGGCTTTGATAAACAGGTACAGCAAGGTGAATTGCTACCTGGTAGTTTTAATCAAGTTATTATCGGAGATGTTCTTACATTCCCAATCAAAGACGTTAACGTCAAATTGGAGGACATGACTCCTGTTGCTAAAGATAATAGCACAATGAAAGAACTTGATGCTGTAGTTATCTATAACATTAACCAGGCACAGGTTGCTGAACTTTATAGTCAAAAGAGTCAGGCATTCCATGCTCGGAACAACGGTGACATTTATCTGATGTACAACTACATTGTTCAAACTACTCGTAACGCTATCTACAAAGAAGCTCGTAAGTACGAAGCACTGGACATGGCAGACAATCGTCAGGCGATGGAACAAGCAATTAAAGAAACTATTCAAAAGTCATTGGCTGAAGAAAAGCTAGACGGCAGTTTGGTTATTGGTCAGGTCCTTATTCGTAATATTGTGCCGGCCGACTCTGTTGTAGCATCAGCTAACGATTTGGTTAAGGCTAAAAACGAACTCAAGCAAAAGGAAGTCGAAGTTAAGACTGCCGAAGCAGAAGCTCGTCGTATTGCAGCTTTGAATACCAATGCCAGTGCTATTCAATATATGGATGCACAAGCTCGTATGAAACAAGCCGATGCAGCATTGAGAGTGGCAGATGCTATTGCTAGTTTCAAAGGTCAAACTTTGGTAATTGGCGCAGGCGCTAATGTCAATGTAGGCAAGTAATGAAATTGTTCGAAAGAACAGGCGGACACTGGATATTTTATATCAGTGTCGCCTACTTTGTAGTAGGAATGTTCAGCATTTACAACGGTGCAGATCTTACGTGGGCAGGACCGTTGTATATTTTCTTTCTATCAATGCCCTTTTGGTTTCCCCCTTTAGGGCGTTCCATTAACCTAGATGTAACCTGGGATCAAAAGATGTTCAATTTTTTCAGACAAAAGCCTGCTAAAGAATTCGCAGACGAAGCAAGTAATGTCTACAACCTTCCAAAGCCAAAAGCAGTACCTCCTATGCCTGAAGTAACGCCTCCTAAAAAGGAAGATCCTGCTAAGATTTTCTATCGCTTGGGTCTAACCGATAATAACCGAGTTGCGTTTAGTATGGGTTACAGTGAAATACTAATGACACATGCAGGTTGTCAACAAATGATTGACCAACTTACATTCTTCCAAAGTCAGTTATATGACGACGATGGACCCAATGACGATCCAGACGGCGGGTTGCCGTTACCAGAAGAAGTTGAACATAAAAAGGTTGCATGATGAGCGGACGAGGTTTTATAATGCAAGAACCCGACTCAGCTTGTGAGCTGTGCGGTAAAATAGACGAGTGCAGACCATACGGTCCAAACGATGAACAAATATGTTTTGACTGTGCTATGGCTACACCAGAGTCTAAAGCTATTGCTGAAAAGAAGTTAGCAAAGTATATTTTTGGAGAAGAAGAATAATGCCACGTTTGGTACCAACTATTATTGAAAAAGAAGCACAAGGGGAACGAGCATACGACATTTACAGTCGTTTGCTCAAGGATCGTATTGTAATGCTAGACTCGGATGTTGACGAGCATATGGCTAGTCTGATCGTAGCCCAACTACTATTCCTAGAGAGTCAAGGTAATGAAGACATTAATTTCTTCATTAACAGCCCCGGTGGTAGTGTAACTGCTGGACTGGCTATCTATGACACCATGCAGTTTATCAAACCAAAGGTTGCAACCTATGTTATTGGGCAAGCTGCAAGTATGGGCTCGTTCCTGGCACAAGCAGGCGAACCAGGCAAGCGATTTGTCTTGCCTGAAAGCCGCACAATGATTCACCGTGTTAGTTCAGGTACGCCTAGCACACGCGGTAGTATCCACGTACAGGAACTGGAATTTGAAGACGCAAAACGACACTTTGAAGAGTCAAAAAGACTGAACAAGCGTCTTACCGAACTGTATGTCAAGCACAATACCAAAGGCAAAACTTACCAAGAACTGTTTGAAACCATGAAGTTTGATACATTTTTGAGTGCTCAAGAAGCTGTAGAATACGGTTTTGCGGATCAAGTGATTGCCAAGCGGCCTTGAGTTCTTTTGGATTTTCTGTTAAAGTATAAATATACGCAGATAATCCAAAGGGCCCAATCGTGAAACGTCTAGAAGACTTTACCGCGCAAGATCGCATTGACGTAAAATTACTCGAAAATCATACACATTTTTTAGTAGGCGAGATTAGCGAAGATAATGTAAATGAGTGTATTAAGTGGATAACTTACGAAAATCTAGATTCGAAAGATAAAGTCCTGACTCTGTACATCAATTCGACAGGCGGAGACTTGTATCAAGCCTTTGCCCTAATCGATGTCATGAACAGCTCAACCCATTCAATACGGGTAATTGGTATTGGCGCTGTAATGAGCGCAGCGTTCCTTATATTTGCCAGCGGCACCAAAGGTGAACGATTTGCTGCTCAAAATACCAGTTTCATGTGCCATCAATTTTCCGCAGGTGTCGAAGCAAAGTATCACGACATCAAAGCTGAAATGAAAGAAAATGAATCGCTCAACGCTAAAATGGTTCAAATTCTAAAAGATGCTACTGGTCTAATTCCATCAAAAATCAAAACCAAATTATTGCCAGCATCTGATGTCTACTTAACTGCTCAAGAAGTTGTAGAATTTGGTGTTGCTGATTACATACTAGGCGAAGAAGAAGAGTAATATAGGTTGACTTTGTATCTTAACGACTGTATAATACAAGTATTATAGATAATCGTTTGGAGTTAAAATGAGCGACCCGTGCCAGTATGTTATTTCTAGTTTGGAAAATCACCCTAGCCGTTTAAACAAAGAAGCCATTATTTTGGCACAAGCAGAAGCAGGTAATGACGAATTCTTTGAAGGTTGCCAACTCGCATTAGATTCAATGATTACGTTTGGACTTAAACAAATACCGGAGAAGAAAGATGAAGATGGCCCTGGGCTTAGTTGGAATGATTTTATTGTGCTCGTTAGCGGTCTACGTGATCGTCACCTCACCGGCAATGATGCCCGTGATGCCGTCGCTGAGGTAATAAAACAATCTACTAAATCACAATGGAACGGGTGGTATCGTCGCATCCTTATCAAAGATTTGCGTTGCGGTGTCAGCGAAAAAACAATCAATAAAGTGGTGGAGAAAGATTATGCGGACTATATTATTCCTGTGTTTAGTTGCCAACTTGCTCATGACAGCGCAAATCATGAATCCAAAGTTTCAGGTAAAAAATATATTGAAGTCAAACTCGATGGAGTTCGTGTTCTTGCTATTGTGCGTACAAATGGGCATGTTAGTCTTTTTAGCAGGAACGGTAAGTCATTGGATAACTTCCCCCACATAGAAGAACAGATTAGTGCCGTTGTAAAAAAGGATCCTCCTAAATACGACCTTGTGCTAGACGGTGAAGTTATGTCTAGTAGTTTCCAAGACCTTATGAAGCAAGTACATCGTAAAAGCGATGTTGAAGCGCAGGATGCTGTTTTACACTTGTTTGACATGTGTCCGTTGGATAAGTTCCAAGAAGGCAAGTGGGACAAGGATCAAGAAACTCGTAGTCTGTATGTCTATGAGTGGCACAAGAAACACAAGGCAGATTTACCTAACGTTGCAGTTGTTGGTCATGAACTAGTTGACCTCAACACAGACGAAGGCAAGAAACGTTTTAAAGAAATTAATCAATTCGCCATTGACGGCGGATATGAAGGCATTATGATTAAAGATCCTAATGCACCTTACGAATGTAAGCGTACAGCAAGTTGGCTCAAACTCAAGCCGTTTATTGAAGTATCGCTTGGTGTTGTTGCTGTTGAAGAGGGCACAGGCAAGAACGTTGGTAAACTAGGTGCTCTAGTATGCGAAGGTGAAGATGATAATAGATCAATTCGAGTCAACTGCGGTTCTGGGTTTACTGATTCTGACCGCGACACTTTTTGGAATAGTCGTGAAACCCTTATTGGGCAAATTGTGGAAGTCCGTGCTGACGCTATCACGCAAAACCAGGATGGAAGTTTCTCTTTACGCTTTCCGCGCTTCCTACATTTTAGAGGGTTTGACAATGGCGAGAAAATTTGATATACGCCGATCCATGCACAAAGACATGTTGTATGGATCGTTACTTGAACTTAGTCAAAACGCTCGTGTTTGGCACGAAAGCTCTGTAAGTCCAGAATACAGTCACTTGACAGAAGATGGAAAAGCCGCTATTATACATGTTGTTGAAGAACTGTTTAGAGGTCTTCAAACCATTCACAAACAAGAAGTCAACGAAGAAGCTAAACGGCAGACGATGGAAGCACTCAAGTGAAAATAGTCAAGTGGGCATTCATAATATGGTCAATCCTTATGACTATACTTGTCCTGTTGGCTGTTCTTCATCGACCCAAGAGTGCTCGAGTTGAAACAAATTTGTTTTGTGCTTACAACAGAGTTTTTGTAGAATTTGAAGAAAATGGTTCTAAGTGGGGAACTATGATGTTAGACTCTATTGGAAGACCCATTCCGTGTTTTGAACACGACGAAGTAAAAATTGAAAATACAATTTAAGGAAAATTATGACAAATCCGTTTCGAGATCAAGAAAAATTTATGCGGGCCTGTGATCAAACTACAGACACGTTTAATCAGGATCAATTCAAACTATATCTAGAATTGATGAAAGAAGAATGGAAAGAATTGCAGGTTGCTATCGACAATAATGACCAAGTAGAAACACTGGATGCTTTACTGGATTTTATTGTTGTAACAGTGGGCGCAATTCATAGTGCAGGGTTCGATGGCGAAGGCGGTTGGAAGGAAGTCATGCGTACTAACTTTGCCAAAATTGATAGCGAGACGGGTAAAGTACGCAAAAGAGAAGACGGAAAAGTCCTAAAACCTTTGGGTTGGACTCCTCCAGAATTAAATAATTATTTACACAAGGAGTAAAAAATGTTTGGATCTAGTTATACAGGCGGTGCAATTTACCGTTCAGCAAGTGATATCAATAGTGCAATGAGTCGAGTTTACGGACACATGGGTCTTGCCGTTATTACTTCGATGATTGTTAGTTTCTTAGTAGGAACTAATGCTACTATGATGCAATTCTTTTTCACCGGCGCAATGAAGTGGCTTGTAATTTTTGCACCGTTGGTTGCAATTTTAGGTGTCAGTGTTGCTATGGAAAAGATGAGTAAAAGTGCTTTACAAATCTTTTTACACGGATTTGCTGCGCTAATGGGTTTGAGTTTTGCTACAATTTTTGTAGTCTATAACATGGGCAGTATTGTAAGTGCGTTCATGAGTGCCGCAGTTTTGTTTGGCGTTATGAGTGGATACGGATACTTTACCAAAAAGAATCTAGATAGTGTTGGCCAATTTATGTTTATTGGTTTGATTGCTATCATCATTGCCAGTGTTATCAATATCTTTATTGGTAGTACTGTAATGCAAATGGTAATTTCAGCTATTGCTGTTATTATTTTCCTAGGATTGACTGCTTACGACACACAAAAGATTCGTGAAATGGTCAGTTACGACAATGACGGTAAGGCCGAGGTAATGGGTGCATTGACACTATATCTCGATTTCATTAACTTGTTCTTGAGTTTGCTACAACTATTTGGCGGTAAGAAAGACTAAAATGCGTAACCACTACTGGACATGTTCAAAATTTGCCGACTGGCTTCGAGGTACCACCAAAGGTGGTGCTAAGACTAGTGAAGGCTGGGCAGAATGGGAAGAGAGGGCCAAGGCCGCTTATCCCGTTCGGTGGTGGCTTGCTGAAGAAGGTTTAGACATTCTTCAAAATATCGTCTTTTATATTCCAGATAAACTATATGGCCTCAAGTACTATGTTAATAATCGCTGGGTCACTAAAACCCATGCTCTTACGGCTCATGCTCGTGATATACCTCGTGGTGAGTGGCGCGATGTTGGCAATCGCTTTCTCCCATGTCTCTTTAACGAACTAGTCGACTTTGTTGAAGTTGAACTAGCTTGGTGGCACATTGCATGGGCAGATGCAGACGAAAAGAACAAATACAAAGCACCTTGGTATGCTACAGGTTGGTTCCGCTGGAGAACTTGGCGTTGTCCGCAAGCTGGCCTAGATAATCTAGAATGGCAACGTCAACTTCGTTGGAAAGAAGATGAAGTCGGCCCTGATTCAGATAACCTAGGTAAACTCACACCACAAGCAGAGAAGGCACAAGAAATTTTAGACTTGTACAAGTGGTGGACTGAAGTATATCGCAATCGTCCAGACCCACATGATGCAAGTGGATGGAGTGCTTACTGCGAAGCAAGCCGACTAGCCAACGGTGGTCGTCTAAGCTGGGGAGGAGATAAAACTCCTGAACTTAAAAAGATGAGCGACAAAGCACACAAACTACTTCGTAAGATTGAAGCGGCTTATGAAAAAGAAGATGAAGACATGATGATTCGTCTTATCAAAGTCCGACACGGTCTATGGACATAGAAGTCAGGCAAGGAAATCGTAAATGGATAGCAGAGGTTTGGAGCGATGATCAATCCGAACCTCTTGTTGTACAAGGATATAACGAACCTTACCCAGAAGAAACTTACGTAGAAATAAATCAATGGTGCATAGATAACTTAGGTTATCATGCCCGAACTGCATACCACGTGTTTGAATTTAAAAAACGTTCGGACTTAGACTGGTTTATATTACGCTGGAACTAATTACTGTATGAACGATAAAGTTATTTGGCTTAGACAAGCAAAACAAATCTTAGATAGAACCGGCCCAGGCATGTGCCTTGCTAAATGGCTACAGGTCACTCTACATTTACAAAACGGCCACACCCATAGTTGTCACCACCCTAATACACATAAAATTCCTATAGAAGAAATACAGGAAGATCCTAGCGCATTACACAATACCAAGTTCAAAAAAGAACAACGTAAACTTATGATGACAGGATCTCGGCCAGAAGAATGTCATTTTTGCTGGCAAGTTGAAGATAGTGCCCCGCCAGACAGTGATATTTTCAGCGACAGAGTCTACAAAAGTACAGACGACTGGTCGGGGAAAGACCAATACTTTAATGTAATGTATGCTGGATGGGAAAGAAATATCAAGCCTACCTACTTAGAAGTCAGTTTTAGCCATGCTTGTAATTTTAAATGTGCTTATTGCAGCCCGCACATTAGCTCTAAGTGGATGGAAGAAATTGAAAAGTTTGGCGGATACCCAACTGGTTTAGGGTATAACAATCTTGAACATACCAAGTATCAAAACAAAATGCCTATCCCATTAAAGGAACACAACCCTTATGTAGAAGCATTTTGGAAATGGTGGCCTGAAGTTTATGCTACCCTACATACTTTCCGAATTACAGGCGGCGAGCCTTTAATGAGTAAAGACACATTCAAAGTACTCGATTATATTATTGAAAATCCAAATCCAAATCTTGAGTTGGCTATTAATAGTAACTGTGTATTGCCCGATAAACTGTTTGATAAGTTCCTTGAAAAGATTAAAATCATTCAAGAAAACAAAATGGTCAAAAAGTTTACTCTGTTTACCAGTGCCGAGGCATATGGTAAGAAAGCAGAATACATACGCAACGGAATGGTGTACAGTACTTGGCTAGAAAATTGTCACAGATACTTGAACGAAGTGCCGGATGGTAATTTCAGTATCATGTCAACATATAATGCACTTTCAATAACTTCCTATATGGAATTTTTGAAAGACGTGTTGATAATGAAACTTAAATTTTATAAAGAAACTAGGACCATTGGTTTAGATATCCCTTACCTGGATAATCCAAAATGGATGAGTGTTAGAATTCTTCCTGTTGAGTATATTGATATGCTGTTAGAGCAAGTTCAATTTATGAAAATGAACCATTGCGATGGAAAAGGATTTCAAAATTGGGAAATAAACAAGCTCGAACGCATACAATACCTGATCAAAGAGAATAAAGAAGTTGTCCATTTAAAAGATTTTGGTTTATTTTTTGATGAGCATGATCGTAGACGCGGCACCAATTTTTTGGAAACCTTTCCAGAGCTAACCAAATTGTATAATCAGTGTAAAAACATCGATTGACATGCTACATATTTGGTGCTATAATACTTGTATTGTTAATTAATTAGGAGCTCTAAATGGCTAAAGCAGCAACCAAAACTCGTGTAACTAAAAAGCAAGTTATTGCTCACCGTACTCGCGCAGTCAAAGATACTAGCCCAACTTGGGATGGTTGCGAGAACATGAGTGCCGACGAGTTTAACCGCCACTTCCGCCGTTCGATGGACTACTACCGCCTTGAAGCAGATAGCAAACTGTTCAAGCCTGCTGTTATTAAATGGCTCGAAAGCGTCGGCGGTGCTAAAAAAGATATTGCCCTGCTTAAAAAAGCAAAAGACATCCGTTTCAATTCAACAATGGGTGCCATTGCCGCATGTTTGAATCGCGGTATGCCTGCTAAACGTGCTGACTTTAACGAAGGCCGCGATACTGCTGAATGGTTGCGTAACGCTATTGTTAAGGTTATCGAAGAAGCAAAAGACGATATCGATCCAGAAACTGCTAAAGCTCTTGAAGCGGCTAAGCCTGCTGTTTATACTCCTAGCATCCAAGAACGTGTTCGCGATGCGGCTATGAACATGACTGAAGAACTGGAAGATGCGTATCATGCTTTCCAAACTGATCCGGAAAACTTCGATCCTAAAGCATTTAAGATCCTAAGTCTGTTGCGTGGTAAAGGTGTAAAAGCCGCACACGCTCGCATTATTAAAGACTTTTATGCCCGTGACTTGGCAGAACTGTTGGAACTTGCAAGTGGTAAAGCCGACGAACAATTGAAAGAAGGTTACAGTCATCGTAGCCGTAAACAAATTAAAAACTTCATCGTATTCTTGCAAGAAATTGAGAGTGCTTGTAAGATGCTTATGGAAGAAGCAAAGGTTAATAAGAAGCCTCGTGCTAAGAAGGCTGTACCTGCTGAAAAGGTAGTTGCTAAACTCAAGTACAAAAAGACAGACGAGCCACTTAAATTGGTGTCTATTAACCCAACAGACATCTTGGGTTCCAAAGAACTTTGGGTTTACAATACTAAGAGTCGTAAACTTGGCAAGTATGTTGCTAACGAGTACGCAGAACTTGGTGTTAAGGGTACTACAATTACAGGCTTTAACGAAGCGCAGAGTATTTGTAAGACTATTCGTAAACCCGAAGAAAAACTCAAAGAGTTTAAGTCGGCCGGTAAGGTACAGTTGCGTAAATTCTTAGAAGATATCAACGCCACAGACACCAAAATGAATGGTAGGATCAACGAAGAAATAATCCTGCTTAAAGTAGCATAAAATAGGGCCGTTAAGGCCCTATTTTTTTGACTTCAGGTTGCTACATGTTCCAGATAAATACTGGACGAGAGAGCAACTATGAGCCAAATTTTTTCTATTCAAGACGATAAAGTAGTCATTAAAACCCTTGCTGTAGAGCAAATACAAGACGATGTGTCAATTACAGGCACACTAACTGTAAATTCACTAAAAGTTTTAGAAGAAGACTCTAAAACCGCACTCGCACCTGACTTTGGAAACTGGAGTAGTTTAGAAGAAACTGACCTCTACGACAAAGGAATTACTTGGACGTGGGGTGTAGAAAAGGTTACATTAGGATATAGAAGCGGAGCAAGAATGTGGGCTAGTTCAGACTTTGACCTTGCCGCACATAAATCTTTTATGATTGAAGGTGTTCCGGTATTAAGCAAAGATAGCTTAGGCGGAGGAATTACAAAAAGTAATCTAAAAGAAATTGGCTCTTTGAGAAGTTTAACTGTAAATGGTGATGCTACTATTGCCGATTTTGCAGTATTCAACAGTTCTTTTGGAAGACTAGGCCTTAACACAGATAGTCCAAACGGTGTGTTAAGTGTCGTGGACAACAACGTTGAAGTTATAATTACATCTCCAAAAGATAACCTAGCTCAACTTGGAACATATACAAATCACGATTTAGAACTAATAACAGATAATCTACCACGTGTTACACTTAAAAACAACGGGCAAGTTATATTTGGCAACGAACAAACTAAGAATGCAGATGTAAGAATCTACGGAACACTTACTGTTGATACTGTTGTAGCAGACAATAGAATTGATCGTTTTCAGCCTTTAGAATTTAAAACTAGCAAGGACCGAGGCATTTACGGACAAGGATTAGTATGGACTGGTACAGGAGACATGCGCCAGTTCATTATGATGTCCGACCCTGATAGACTTTATAGCAGCGAATCAATTGATTTAGCTGAAAGCAAAAGTTTAATGATTGGTGGGAAATCTGTTATTTCTGCTGTAGGGTTAGGTAATTCAATTACACAATCAAACCTTTCAAGATTAGGAACTCTTGAGGAACTAAACGTAGCTGGCGAAGCAACGTTCTACGAAAGAGTTAACGCAACCAGGTCCGTTATCGATGCTAGAGTAATTAAATTTTCTGATACAACTGAATTTACCATTAGCAAAGGCTTACTAAGCTCTAACGATAAAATTACTTTAGAAATAAACGGAATTGACAAGTTTTATGCTGATGGCAACGAAACTATAATTGGTGATTCTCGAAATACTAGAAACGTCGTTAAAGTTTTTGGTACTATGACTGTTGGCGTAAACAATCCGCCAGAAGACGTCGACTTGGCAGTAAACGGTAATTTACAGTTTGCAAACAAGAAATTCACAACAGGACCAAGTATTCCTGTATCAGGGCAGTTTGCCAAAGGCGATATCTGCTGGAACTCAAATCCAACTCCGGACAATTACGTTGGCTGGATTTGTACAGAAGGTGGTGCTCCTGGTCAATGGTTGCCTTTTGGTATGATTGCTCGCCAATAATATTGACTTCCACATACAATTCTATATAATTACATTATGCGGCCTTAGGCATTCAACCCGCAATATAAATTCTGCATGCCATTGCTAATCTAAGGAGATAACAATGGCAAAATTTTATTCAACAAAAACTTACGGCAACGACAGGGGTCTGTCATGCTGTTTTAGACAATGGCGTGCCACACACAGTCATTGCTCAACACTACATGGATATTCAATTGGTATTAAGTTAGTGTTTGAATGTGATACACTAGACGATAAAAACTGGTGCATGGACTTTGGTGGCCTTAAGACTTTCAAAGAATGGGCAGACTGGATGTTTGATCACACTTTGGTAATTGCCAAAGACGATCCAATGCTAGATCGTTTTAAAGAAATGAGTGGTTGGAGTAGTGATCCAGAACACGATGGTAACCCAGAAAGAGTTCAAGTTGAACCTTACCGTCGCAAAGGTGTCTGCGATTTAAGAATCGTAGATGCAGTAGGATGCGAAATGTTTGCTAAAATGGCTTATGATAAAATGGCTGAACTTTTAGCAGGTGGAGAAAAGGCCACTCGATATCCTATTAACCCAAGTGTTCGTGTTAAGAGTGTAGAAGTTTTCGAACATGGCGCAAACTCCGCAATCTACGAAGGGTAAATTTTGGAGACTCTGGGCCAAGGCGCTTGGAGAAAAAGCAGGTGATTCGGATTCAGAAGCGGACCGAATTGCTTGCATTCGTACGATAATTGTGTTAACATACATTATCACTAACATTTTTATTGTGGCAGGAGTAATCCGCCACTGGTAAGGCACAAATGGGCAAAATAGGCTTCGCATGTAAATGGATTGATCATCCTCACCAAACTGATGGCATTAAGTCCACGGATGATGCTAAACAATACAACACAGGCACAACTACCATAAGTTGGTTAAATAGACAGAGCAAGGACGTTGCAGAACAAAAGCTCTGGGACTTAATGGTCCAAAACTTAACGGCTACTAAAAAACTTGTAGATCGTGTAGGAGAACAAGATGAAGACCTTAGGATGGTTCGCCTTAGTAGCGACATTCTTCCTGCTTATACCGAGCCTAGTTGGAGTTATTTTTGGCGCAAGCCTGATGTTGTTCAGTATCTTGAACGCAATTTTAGCCTTATTGGCAATAGTGCTCGTAAAAGCAATACCCGTCTTTCTATGCATCCTGGCCAGTTTGTTGTTCTTGCTAGTGTTAACGAAGGTATTGTTCAACGATCTATAGAGGAGTTTGAATATCATGCAGATATGGCCCGCTACATGGGTTACGGCAAGTCATTTCAAGACTTTAAAATCAACGTCCACATCTCGGGTAAACAAGGTCCAGCCGGTGTCCGAAGTGCGTACAAACGACTATCGCCAGAAGCAAGAAACTGTATTACCATCGAAAACGAAGAGAACGCCTGGGGCTTAGATGATTGCCTTACTCTTTCTGATATTCTCCCTATTGTTCTTGATATACACCATCATTGGGTCCGAGAAGGAGAGTATATCAATAGTCAAAACCCAAGAGTTAAACAGGTTCAAGCGAGTTGGCGTGGCGTTCGTCCTGCTATGCATTACAGCATATCTCGCGAAGACGTTCTCACCGGACACAGTACAAGTGTTTTGCCAGATTACAAAGCTCTGTTAGAATCTGGATATAAAAAAGCAAAGCTCAGAGCACACTCTGATTTTTATTGGAACAAGGAAGTTAATAATTGGGCAATAAGTTTTCTAGACCAGTTCGACATAATGTGCGAAAGCAAAGGCAAGAACCTCGCCAGTATGGAACTGTACAAACAGTGGAAGGGGATCGAATGATAACAAGAGAAAAACTAATACATCATATCGAAACAATGCGGGAAAGGCACGATGAGCTTGATAAGCAGATTAAAGAACTATATGAGCATCATGCCAATGATTTAAAAGTCGAAGAACTTAAAAAGAAAAAACTCAAACTCAAAGACGAGATTGAGCAAACAAGTTCAAAGTTAAAGAAATTTGATTGATAAAAAAAGGGCCCTAAGGGCCCTTTTATTATGCCTTGGGTTGTTTTGGTGCCCTTGGCTTACGAGGTTTAGCGTTACCTTGTTTCTTAGGTGCAGTGGGCCTTTTGTTCCCGCCTTGCTTTTTTGGAGCAGGGGCCGGATCTGAAGCTACTGTAGTCACCTCCTTTACGGGCTCAGCTGCTGGTGCAGACTCCTGAGCAGGTGCTTCAACCTTGTATGGTGCTTCAACAGTTGGTTCTGTTTTTGCACCAAATAATTTCTTGAAGAAATTGATCATAATAATCTCCTTGTTGATTATTTAGTTTTAAATATGTTACTATATTAAAATATTATGAAAAACACACCAATTATTACAGTTACCTGTTTACGGGATTTGCCGTTACTAGATTTACAGGCACAGTCTATAAACTTATATTTAGACACAAATTGCCCTGTTTATATTATCGTCAACGAAGACGATGCATCTTTATGGTTTAAAGAGTTTGATTCTAAATATAGACATTACTACGATAAGCACAAATTAACAATCTTTACACGACAAGACTTTAACGATAACTGGAAAGATTGGGTGCCTAATCAAAATAACCCTTGGGCAGTTGGTTGGGAAACCCAACAGGTTTTAAAGTTGGCAGTTTCTACCAAAATTGAAGAAAAACAATTTATGATATTGGATACACAAAACGTATTAATACGTTCGTGGAGTCCTTCACAGTATGGATATATCAATGAAAAGATTCCTGCTAGGCAAGGAACGTTTGTGATGCCGGAACATATCTGGCAACAATACTCAAAAAGCCTGGGTCTGTCTAATGAACCTGGTAAAAATTATCTAATGTCTGTCTGTACTCCATTGTTTCTTAGTAAACACTTGTGCGATAGTTTGATTAGAGATAGAGGTGGCGTTGAAAAATTTGCACACTGGTTTAGATATGCATCCAGTGTAAAAAGCGAGTTTATTCTTTACAATATCTGGGCAGAAAAACAAGATGGTTTCTGGAGCCATCACTATTTTGTTCCTGAAATCGAAGATTGGGCCAACCCTTATCTTCGCGATTGCTACTCTGAAGAAGAGTTTCTGGCCTTTTACAACTTTTTAGGCATGCACAAATCACACTTCTGGGCCAGTATTAATCATAGAGCTTGGGGAAATATGACTAATAGTCAGTACAGCCGACTATGTAAAAAGTTTCAAGAGTACAATTTAAGGCCGAACTTTGATGATTACCGTAGCAACTATGTTGACCTTAAATTTTAAATAAATATGCCAAGCGCCGATTTGCCGTTAGTCACATTGACTGTATCACTTGAAAACTGGGAAAGCAGTGATTTCAGGATCCTCGGAAGCCCAGTTGACCACTTGACAGAATATTTATATGTATAACTTTATCAAATACTGCATTAACGAAAATAAGAAAAAGACTTTGTCCCAAGCACCGTTACCTTATCCACGCAACGGGCTGGGTAAAAGCCTAAGTCGAGCAGCTATAGATTACCACTACGGTAAACTTTACAAAACTTATGTTGATAGATATAATGAGGGCGAGGGTGATCCAACTTTTAACGAAGCAGGCGCATTCTTGCATGAAATCTATTTTACACAGTTTCGTAAACCTACAAACTCAAATACACCTAATGGAGTTGCAGGAGAATTTATAACAAAGCACTATAAAACCTTTGAAAAATTTAAGAGCGAATTTGAAAAAGCTGCTATGAAAATCCAAGGAAGCGGATGGGTTTACTTGTCAGATAAGGGCGAAATTAAAACTATTGCTAACCATCAAATTAAACAAGACATAGTATTACTAATAGATTGGTGGGAACATGCATGGGCATTAGATTACCAAGCTGATAAGAAAAAGTACTTGGAAAATCAGTGGAAAATTATTGATTGGAATGTGATTTCGGGTCGAGTTGGCTTATCGTCTTAAGACTACTAACCGGCATATCCCATACCTTACGGGCTTCAACACCCTTGCTTTGTGCAAACTTCTTGGCATCGCAGTCGCCGCAAACATGGTAAACATTATTGTTTAATCTGTTAGGATCCATGTTACCTCTATCTCTTTTAAAAATACCGCTACAACAGTCGCATTGAAAGATTAAGACTGTTTTTTTACGCATATAGGCATGCATTGTGCCGTATTTGCTCTTGCGATAGTGACTGGTTTGTGCGTATTCTTGGCCTAAGTACATGATTGTATTTACATTAAGATTATAAAAACGTTTTGCTAAATATTGATATGATAACAATTTCTCAATCAGCAAAAGAAAAAATCAAGGATTTGCTATACGAAGAAGGTAATCCTAAGTTATCTTTACGCACTTTTGTCCAAGGTGGCGGATGCAGTGGTTTTAGTTATGGGTTCACATTTGATGAAGAAATCAATGAAGATGACTTTGAAATACCGCTGGATGAATTTAAAGTCCTTGTAGATAGCATGAGTATGCAGTACTTACAAGGTGCAGAAATAGACTATAAAGAAGAGCTAATGGGCTCTCAGTTTACAATAAAAAACCCCAACGCAGTTACAACTTGCGGATGCGGGTCAAGTTTCGGAGTTTAATATAATATGTCAAAGCAAATAATCGATATTGGTGTACAGGGTAATGACGGTACTGGTGACAGTATTCGTGAGTCGTTTAGAAAAGTTAACGAAAACTTTAGTGAACTGTATGCAGTATTTGGTGTAGACGGTGCCATTAACTTTACTAATTTAAGTGATGCACCTAACTCATATGGTTCAAATCAAATCATTATGGCTAATCTTGCAGGGGACGGATTAACTGCAAGAACATTGGTAGCGGAAGGTGCCATACAAATTGACGACTCCGATGAAACTCAATTACGTTTAAGCGTTGGTCAAAGAGGGTTGGCAGACGATACTAGCCCAAGTTTAGGATACTCGTTAAATGCTAACGGACTTTCTATCTTCAACATGGCTACTCCTACTGAAGGTATTGCACAAGATTTATTAGAAGATAACCCTAGTATTGCACCGTCTGTTGCAGCTGTTTTCAATAAAATGGTTATTAATAAAGAGTATGCCGACAGTCATTATTTAGGTATTGATGAAAATGGCGCTGTTGTTGGTCCACTTTATCTCAGAGACGAACCACAATTTCCTACATACACTGACCCAAACTACGATCCAGATTTAACCGGAAACTTTTTAAAGAACGAAGCACTACAACGTCAACATGTAGTTTATCGCGGTGGCGATACTATGTCTGGGCCGTTGTACTTAAACGATCACCCAGCACCTTTAGCTGGCTACGGTACCCCAAACGGTGCTACTGATTTACAAGCCGCTACAAAATTCTATGTTGATAATCAAACATTCTCAAGTGCTATAAACTTATATGTAAGCCAAGCAACAGGGGATGATTTACAACAAAAAACACCTATTGGTAAGGAAGGACGATTCTGGCAATATGCTTATAAAACTATTGGTGCAGCTTGCTTGGCAGCAGAAAATCTACAAGACATTGCTAACATCGAACCTGGCCCTTATAGACAGCGTTTAAGTTATACCATCGGACCGGATCAATACTTTAGTACCATTGCAGATGTTTATCTACAAGACGGTAACACAGCAGTAACTGGTTATCAGGATGCCTTTGACTTATTACAAATAAACAAAGAATTTATTCAAGCAGAAGTTATTGCCTATGTCAATAACAAGTATGTCAACACATTTGTATACGATAAAGAAAAGTGTCAACGAGATGTAGCATACATCCTAACTGCTGTTGGATACGACATTGTATTAGGAACAACATTTAATAGTAACAGAGCAGCCACTTTTTATTTTAATGGCACCGGAAACAAAGTTATTGGTTCTCAGCTAATTCAAACTATTGAAGCTATTAAGTACGCTAGAGATGAAATTCTTAATTTCCAATATGATAACACTGCCTTAAGTGTATACATTGGAAAAGTTATTGATGCACTATGTTACGACTTAGTTTTAAAATCTAACTATCAAAGTTTACAAATAGCCAACTTATTTGTTGACTCTAATTCAAATATAAGTGTTGCAGAACTAGTAGAAGTGTTACTTGACTTACAAGAAAACATTTTAGCACTACCATCAGTATCGTCTATCCCATTAGCAGTGACATCTATACAAACAAACATTAATGCTATGATTAATGTTGTTACAGGTGATGATTGGCCTGAAGTTGACTTTGCAACACAACCTGATTCAACTGTTGGCCAAACCAGTGCTAGAGATTTGCTAGAAGCTAACATTGATTTCTTACAAGCAGAAACTGTTGCATATCTAGGCGCAGAATTTCCAAACCTTTCATACGATAGGAACACATGTAAGCGCGATATCAAGTATATCATTTGGTCATTGATTTATGACTTCATGTATGAAGGAAATAGTCAAAGTGTGTTTGCAGGATTGCGCTATTGGAACGGAACAACTCAAACTATTGCTAACTATGAAGTAGCACCATTTTTATCAGTCCTTGACTACATTAAAAATTTAATTGTTGATATAGTTAATAGCGATAGTCCAACTACAGTTTATCAACAAAGTGTTAAACAGTATAGAAACGAAACATTGTTGGAAGGCGGCGATGTTGTCGCCTCAACAAATGCAAACATTGATATTATCAAGAGTATTATTACTGATGCAGAAAATGCGCCTGCGGTAGTGAATCCTACGACAACAGGAGCAGCATCGGTACTACAGACAGCAAGAACTTCTATTTTAGCTAATAAATCAGATTTTCAATCTGCTACAATTGACTACGTAGATGCCAATTTTCCGGTTATCAATGACTCGGCAGTACTAACAACAATATCTGACAAGTTCCAAATTATAATCGATTTATTAACATACGGATTTGAAACTCGCACTAATTCGGTCTTTAATGCACCGGCAGGAATTTCTGGATCATACGAAGATGCCAAAGCATTAGCAATGGCTAATATTGATTTTATTGCAGACGAGACACTAGGTTGGTTAACAGCCAACGATCCTGCATACACATCTGATCCTACATTTGATGCAGATATATTTAGACAACATATAATTGACTGCGTTGAAGCAAGCATTTACGACTTGTATTACGGCGGAAATTCTGCAGCAAGATACAAAGGTGAGCAATTAGAAATAGACGGTTTGAATTCTACATCATTTTTAAATTCAATATCGTTTGCTGGATCATTATTGACACTAAACGTCATTCAAAATACAGCGCCGGGAACAACTTATAGCTCAACACCACAATTTATAGACGGAGTTCTTTATCCAGACGGTGGCCTTGCATCAGCACCTTTAGGACTATCGTTCAGCTATATTAGCATTATTGCTGCAGGCGGTGATGGCCCTTCGATATCATATCCTAACTTATCAGGATATGATGCTGATTATATCAGTGCAAAAAACATAATAAATCTTAATACTAACGAGATTAAAGTAAACACAACAGATTGGCTCGATGTTAATTATCAAGGTGGTTTTAACTACGACGAATCAATATGCTATCGAGACGTAGGACTAATTGTTGATGCCATGAGTATTGACATAATTACCGGCGGAACATATCAATCGATAAATGCAGGTAAGAGTTATTATCGTAATGCCAGTGCTCGGGCGATTGCTATTGGAACACAATACAAAGAAACATTAGATGCAATTAATTTTGCTAAAGAATTACATTTACAAGTACTAAACCAAACAACAGCTAATAGATTCCAAACATTAGTTCCTCAAGTTTTAAATCCTGCTAAAGTTGCTTCTACAGCAGCCATTGCGGATCTAACAACAAACGTCAACACAATGATAAGCATCATTGAAGGCGGTGTAGGTGTTGCACCAACACCAACATTTGGTACAGGTATTTGGAACGTTGTTATCACTAATGGCGGTAACGGTTATGTTGACCAAGGATCTCCAGGCAATAACGACATCATTGCTGCTAAAGTATTAGTTGGTATCGATACAGCTGCATACGGTAGTATTGTAAAATACACTTCTGGAACCAGTGCTTCTGGCGATACTATTCAAGTTAGATTAACCAAACCAGGTTTCTTTACCATTGGGGAAGAGATTGAATTTGGTGAAACTGTACAGGATCAACACATTACTATTTTTGTAGAAACAGGAATTTATTACGAAGATTATCCAATTAAACTACCTGCTAACACTAGTATCAAAGGCGATGAATTCCGTAGAACAATAGTTCGTCCAAAGGACCGCATTAGTCAAAGTCCATGGCGTAAAGTATTTTTCTATCGTGACGCTATTATTGACGCCTTAGAACTAGGACCAATAAGTTATTCAACTGACTACGCAACACCATCAGATGTTGTATTAGGCGGAACAACAGATAAAATTGTTATTACCTTAGGAACAGGTCAAGTTCCTAGTTCGTGGGTAGGAAAAATATTCATGGACGACTACGGTGCTGTTACAGCAACTGGTAGTTCAAGTAGCAATAATAGAATAACCACTTCGTCTGCTCACGGATTTAGTGTTGGAGATCCTGTAATATTCAGAGGTTCTACCTTTGGCGGAGTTTCTGCTGGTAAAATTTATTATGTTTTAACAACACCTACATCAACTACATTTACACTAACAGAAAAAGAAACAAGTACAACTGTTGTTAGTTTAACCACAGCTACAGGCAGTGTACTAGTAATGAGATCGGATCGTCGAGGCAAAGCAATCATTGACAGCGTAAGCGGTAACTTCATGAACTGTAGCGTCATTTATCCTTTCCAAGTTGCTACAACTGTTAGTGCAGGCAATTGGCACTTGTATGATCCGTTAAACTACGGAAGACACTATTTGTTAAATCCATTAGATCCAACTAGCGAATCTAAGAATAACAAATTAATTGATGCATTCTTGTGTAATGACCAAACACGTATTAGCAACTTGACTTTCCAAGGCCATGGTGGATTTGCCATGGTGCTTGATCCAGAAGGACAAATTAAAACTAAATCACCTTACGGACAAGTGTGTTCGTCATTTAGCCAGTCAAACAACCGCAAGCGTTTTGCTGGTGGACAGTTTGTTGACGGTTTCACAGGACGTTTACGTGGAACTATTACTAAAGTAGAATACGACGGAGTTGAAAATTATGATTTAACTCAGTTATTCTCTGGTAGTGGTTACTTACCAGCATCTGGAACTACCACATACAATGATGTTCCTATTCAAGGTTTAGAATTCACTGTTACTAATTCTTATGCTACAGTCAATCAACTTAAATTAAATTCTGTTACTGATTTGGTAGTTGGAAGTGCTATTACTTTCAGCGGAACTGTCTTTGGTGGAATCGAAGAAGGAACAAGATACTATATTATCAATATTGACTCACCAGTTGACATGCTGATTAAAGTCAGCAAGACTCAAGGCGGTGATGCTATATCTCTATCAACTGCCTCAGGAACCATGACTGCTAACACAGGCGGAACTGGTGCTACAGCTAACGTTACTGTAACAAATGGCGTAATTACCAACGTTGTCTCTAATGAGCCAGGCGAGTATTATAAAGAAGGCGAGTGGATTACTGTTGATAACAGTTACTTAGGAGGAGCTGGTTCTGGATTCTTAGTTCCAGTAAACGGCGTCAACGGCAAGGGAACACAAGTTACAGTAAGAGGTTCAGTTAACAGTGGACTTGATATTCGTCCACCACAACCACCATGTGCATTCTTTGTTGAAGGAAGTCGTTATCAAATTAACGATGTACTCAGTTGGAATCCAAATGCATTTAATTACGACGAAGCAAAGTGCAGTCGTGATGTAGGATATGTTGTATCGGCAGTAATGTCAGATATTGTATTTGATACAAATTATTCATCTGTAACTGCTGGTCTTGCTTACGCTAGAAGTTACAGCTCTGTTGTTACTACTAGCCAAAAAGAACAGACTATTGCTGGTATGAATCGTGCTAGAGATTTAATTAGCGAACTAGCAGATGACAACGATACAAAAACTAAGATTAGATCTTACTTTAAGATTATAACAGATATTATACAAGCAGCTCCAACAACAGGTAGCGAACCTAGTTTATCGTTTACTAATCCTACTACTAGCTCAGTAATTATTGATTCGTTTGATATTCTAAGAGCTAACCGTACATTCTTAGTTGACGAAATTATTGCTTACATCACAGACGAAATGGATCCATTGGCCATTCCAGGATATGACGAAGCAACTTGTGCAAGAGACGTTGGATTGATGGTAGACGCTATGTCGTTTGACATGCTTTATGGAGGCAACTCAGCTACTATTACCGCGGCACAGGCATATTTTGATGGTACTAATGGTAACGTTGTAGAAGCAGAACTAACTGCTTTTGCTGAAGCGTTCCTACGTTTAAAAGCAGTTATTGGTTATGTTGTTTTAGGTGACAACAGTTCATGGTCCAAATCTCCTTCAAATACAACTTCACAAGTTACAACAAGCCCAGGAGATAGTACCAATGCTACAAGGGCACAGTCGTTAGTTCAAAATGCAACAGATGTAATTAATGAAGTGTATGGCGGAACTCCTGTTCTTCCAGACTATACCGACGGTTCAAACTATGCAACCGCAGGAACTGACCAAACAACGATCCTTGGAACTATTGAAACAGTTAAAGCTGGCGTAATAGAATTTTTAAATACCAATTACAAAGGCGGCGAAGTAGTACTCAGATTAGATGATGCTACACCTTATAATGCTGCAGGTTTCTATAATAACGAAACCTGTTACAGAGATACTGGATTAATACTTGATGCAGTTACATATGACCTTGTTATTGGATCAAATTATCAAACAGTTAAAGCAGGTATTTCTTATACACGTTCAACAGCCGCGCTGGTGTTGACTAATCAAAAGTCTCCAACTATCGCTGGCTTAAATTATGCAAGAGATCTTGCACTAAACGAGTTGACTGATGCAGCTGCTATCGAATCGTTGACTGATTCTATGGCTATTATCAATACTGTTATAGAACAGGGCGTAACAGCCGCGCCTGCAATTACATACCCAACGGTTTCTGGATTGACAACAAGCAATGCTGAAAAATTAAAAAATAACATAATTGCTAACAAGTCATTCTTACAAAACGAAATAGTTTCATATATTTCTAGCACATACAACCTCAAGAACTACCCTGCATATAACGCAGTTAGAGCTTCAAGAGACTTTGGATATATCTTAGACGCAATGGTGTATGACATAATGTACGGCGGAAATTCTATGACGTACGATATGGCAGAATCTTTCTATTCTAAACTAACAGGTTTAAGTACTATTGATAGTTTAGAAAACATTTATGTTGATGCATTGACACGTTTAAAATCTGTAGTACAACAAGTTGCTCTAAACACAACTGTAACTAGATCAAACGGTAACATTGTTCCTCAAACCATTAATGCTGGATATGTAATCGGTTCTGGTACAGCAGAGTATGCAAAAATTTCTACACTGGTTGATATTGTGTCTGACTATGTTGACGACGGCGATTTTGATGTATCAACAACAAGAACTAATCCAGTTATCAGCGGACTTGATCCAACACTAGTAAGTGAAAAGTCAGCAGTAGATAGTGTTAAACAAAGTATCCAACAATCCGTTATTGATTACTTAAATGATGGCGGACGCTTATCTATTAACATCGAAATGGGTGGTAACAAGTCTATGCTTGCCAACGACTTTGCGATGATTAACGACTTAGGTTACGCTATCTTCTGTAAGAACGGTGGTATATCAGAACAAGTTTCAACGTTCACATATTACTGTCATACACACTACTGGGCAGCTGACGGTGGACAGATTCGTTCTGTAGCAGGATCTAATGCACACGGAACATACGGCCTACGTGCCAGCGGTTACGATATTACTGAAAAACCAGATGCTGTAAATCTTGCTAACGACATGATGCAAGTTGCTCGTGTTTACAAGTCTGGGCAGTTTGCTAGTGAAATGACACCTACTGCTACTAAACAAGCTCTGAGTGTTTATATCTACGGATATAGTTATATTCCAACTAACACTAGTGAAATAGAAATTGACCACAGTATGTCTGGCGGTGCTATTACTCGATACGAAGTCAGTTCTGTTGAACACACTGTTGTTACTATCAGTGGTCAAAACGTTCTCAAGTGCAATCTTAGCACAGCAGGTAACAGCGGAACATCAAGCACAGGCCTTGCAACAGCATTGTATGACGGACAGATGGTTACAATACGTGCTCTACAGAACATTAAGTTCAATAATATTGCCAACGTAAACCCAACTCGTCCAAGTACTGCGTTACAGTATAACGATAACCTAGCAGACATTTATCGTATTCTTGCTTACAACTTAAACGATTCCACTGGTGAATTGTTGGCTAGTAACATTTCTATTTTACAGTCTGACAGCTCGTTTGACTATTACAAATTTACAACCGACTTAAACAACATTACTACCTTAGATTGGGACGAGGCTATTGCAGTTACAGGAATCAGCGGAGATGGTACAACTGTTACTGTAACTTATGCTGCACAATCTAGTGCTCCGTTTACAGTTGGAGATTTTATTACAATAAGCGAAGCTGTTGATAATAGTGTTTCAACATCGGCTTACAACGGCTCTCATAGAGTAACCGCTTGCACAACTACACAAGTACAGTATGCAAGTACAGCTACCGCAACTTATGTAAGCGGAGGTTATGTTGGTTCTAAGACACAAGGTTCAAGAGTAGGAGACAATAAGATTTCCGTTCTTGAAATTAGTCAAGCCACAACTATTAATCAAATCAACAAAGGAATTTATTTGTTTGGTTGGCACGGTAGAACACATCGAATTGCCAGCTATACTGTTCCTCTAAAAATAGCCCAAGCTAGTACTATCGTAAGTTGGGACTCTGGTACAAGAACATTAGTTGTTGACACAGTAGCCGGCGACATTGAATTAGGAGATATTGTTGTAGGAACTGGATGGCCAACAACTACTCCAGTATACGTTGAAAGCATAACAGCTCCGGTATCTCCTGCAACACAATATACACTTGTTGTTAACTCAGCTACTGGTGTTACTTCACCTAGCGGAAACGTTGTATTTGGAATTGCAAGAAGTGGTTACTTAAATATTGATCCAAACTCTGTTTCAAATATTCTAGGTGACGGTTCTACTATCGATGCAATATCATATGTAAGCAAAGTTGTTCCAACATCAGGATTAAAATTTGTAACATACGATGTGTCATGGCAACCAAATTCACTACCAATAGTAGACAACTGGTACAAGTTTACCGGACAATCAACTGCTGCATATAACTATTGGCATCAAGTATCTTCTGCTGTTAGTCAAACAACCATTGCTGTTAGTGACGTAACTGGCCTGCAAGTTGGTATGATTGTTACCAGTTTAAGTGCTGGTGCATACATTCCAGACAATACAATTATTCAAGCAATTGATAGTACAGCAAATACATTTACTGTATCCCCAGCATGTTGGGTCCCTTCGGGAGCGTTGGTTAGCTCGACTGTTGTTGCTACTGTGGCCAGCATTGTTATTACTAATGCAGGCACAGGATACACCAGTGCACCAACATTAACATTTACTGGAGGAAGTCCAACTGTACAAGCTATTGGTACCTGTACAGTTAAAAACGGTAGCATTGAAACTGTTACTGTTGTAAGTCCAGGATACGGATATACCAGTCAACCCACTATTGTATTAAGTTACGGTAATGCTGTTCTTACTGCAACATTAACATCAAGCCCAACTGTTAACACAACTGCCAGCGCAGGTATAAGTGTTAATCAAATTACAGTTGCTTACGATAGCAATCCAGGAACATTTATTGTCAACGACTATGTTGAACTAACTGGTACTATTGCCGATGTTGCAGGAGGTACATTATCGGGTGATGTACTAAACGTTACTGCAATTAGTAGTGGAGACACTATTAAGAAAGGTATGCGTATTAGAGGCGATGGAATTGCACCTAATACATTTATTACCGAAACTAATGCAGATAATGCATCTAGAACAGGTACAGGCGGAACTGGTTCTTATACTGTTAGTGTAAGTCAACTGGTAAATCCTGCTGTTAGTATAGTTTCTGAAACTACTATAAGTTCGTTTACAAGTACAACAGGTCCAGCAAGTTTCATTGGTAGCATTAGTGGAACAACATTAACTGTAGCTACTTTATCTAGTGGAACAATTGGAATTGGTCAGAAGATTTCTGGCGTTGGTATTTCTGCTAATACATATATTACAGCAGGCGCAGGTTTATCTTGGACTGTAAGTGTTAGCCAGACTGTTGGATCTGGTACTGTTATGTCTACAGATTATGCTGTTGAAGTTGCTATTGAAACACAAGCAACTGCTCCTGCAAGTAGTAAATGGTACAGAATAAAAGGCAGTCTTAACCCGCTATACAACGGATTATACTATGCCGTCAAAACTACAGACAGTAGTATAACATTAAACTATCCGTATGATCCAGGAACTTATAGCAGCCCAATTACTGTAAGTGCATTTACAAGCAAGACAGGTTCTGGTCCTTATCTAGTAACTCTTGAAGTTCCTACACTAAGTCAGTTACCTCAAGAAGGTACTTATTGGGAAGTAAGCGGCAACGCTGCTACTGGTTACAACGGAACGTTTGTTGTTGATTCTAGTACAGAAACTTCTATAACATTCATATACGAAGACGATCCAGGTGCATACAGCACAGGTACAACAACACTAACACCTGTTGTAACTATTTCTAAACAACTATCGTCCGGATCTACCAGTCAGTTAGGTTTAACAAAACCATTTAGTTCTGGAACTGCTGCTACATTACGTGTTGGATATCCAGCAGGTACACCTGCACAGATTACTACACGTATTAGTACTTGCCGTGCAACAGGACACGACTTCTTAGATATTGGTACTGGTGGTTATTCAACTACTAACTATCCATATCAGATTTATGGTAATCCAACACAAAGTAAACAACAGGCTAACGAAGTTTACGAAGAAGGTGTTGGTCGTGTATTCTATGTAACATCAGACCAAAACGGTATTTTCCGTGTAGGACGATTCTTTACAGTTGACCAAGGTACTGGTACAGTTACATTCTCAGCGTCTATTGCATTGAGCAACTTAGACGGTTTAGGATTTAAGCGTGGTGTTGTTGTAAGTGAATTCTCAACAGACAGCTCAATGACTAACAACGCACCAGAAGTTGTGCCTGTACAAAGTGCTGTTCGTGGATACATCGACAAGCGTCTAGGACTAGACCATGGTGGCGGACCAGTTGCTCTAAGTAACTTAGTTGGTCCGGGTTATATGGCATTGAACGGTTCATTAACCATGAAGGGTAACATGAACCTTGGTACATTTGCTATTACAAACTTAGCAACCCCAATTAGTACAGATCCAGGAACCAATGCTGCTAACAAAACATACGTTGACACCGCAGTTGCGGAGTTTGACGAGTTTTCAGAATTACGTGATATACAATGGACTAACTTACAAGAAGGAAATATTCCTGTATACGACCAAAGTACATTACTAAATGTAGTGGGCGGTATTGGCAATGGAACGACTATCACACTAAACTTCTTAACAGTTGCCAGTGCACCGTTCCCAATCGGAAGCATTATTGTTGTTAGTGGTGTAAACCCAGTTGGGTATAACGGAACTTATATTGTTACTGGATGTACTACAAACAGCGTAAGTTATGCAAGTACCGTAACAACCAGTTATGTCAGCAGTGGAACTATCCTTGCTAACAAATGGCGTAATATTTTCCTACCAGACGATAGTGCAACAAGTGATGTATTGTTATCATACAACGGAACAACAGGAAAAATAACTAGTACTATTCAATCTCAAAAGATTGTCAACAGCATGGTTAGCCCAACTGCTGCAATCGCACAAAGTAAGTTGGCTATGAATGCCGCTACACTAAGAGCAAATGCAACAGGCATTGCACAGGCAGATTTAGGACTTGCATCGTTTAAGAATATTGAATTTGATTCTACTAACGGTTGGATCGAACTAAAGAACTCATCAAGTGTATCAACTGGTATTCTTTATAGTAAACTACAGTATGCAAGCCAAGGCACCGTACTAGGACGAGGTAAGACTGCTGGTACAGGCAACATTGGAGAAATTGCATTTGGTGATATTATTGCTGGCGGTGATGGTATTAAAAATGCAAGTTTTGGTTCTGGTGCAAGTGCATTGACTGGCTATGCAATGTTGGTAAATTATGACGGTTCAACTACTAACAACAACACCTACGGTATTGTTAAGGTTAGCACAGTTGGAGAAGCAAGTAGTCTTCTAAAAACAGATGTCAGCAGTAACTTAAAAATCAACAGCGGATACGTTGATACTTACTACGGATATTATGTTGGAACTAAGAAGATTATTGATACTAACGGTGCTACTAACGCTGTCCAGTTCTATACACCTGGCGGATATAAGTTTGGATCGTCTGTTGGTGTTGATTTAGCTACATCCGTAACAACCTTAACTGGTACTGTTGATATTACAGGCGGTACGCTAAAGTCAACAACATTAACATCTGGATCAGCAGCTACTAGTGGCACATTAACAGGACAATGGACTGTTTCTGCATCAAGTCAAATTGACCTTGCTACAAACTCTGCTAACTTCTACAGTAAAACATTGTTAGCTGGTGCTAACCAAAACGATACTGGTACTATTAGAGGTTACTGGTCGTTAGACGGTTCTAGTAGATTGCAGGCCACTTATGCTGACTTGGCAGAATACTATGAAGGTGACAGAGAGTATAAACCAGGTATGGTTCTAGTATTTGGTGGTGATAAAGAAGTTACCACAACTACTACAATGAATGATACAAGAGCAGCTGGTATTGTTACAACAAACCCTGCTTACATCATGAACCAAGAGCAGAAAGGTATTAAAGTCTGTATTGCACTGGCGGGTAGGGTACCGTGTTGGGTTGTTGGACGGGTGAAGAAAGGAGACTTGCTGACAACAGCAACCACTGTTGGTTGTGCAATGAAAGCAACTAATCCTGTATTAGGTTCAATTATCGGTAAGGCACTAGAAGATAAAGATACTGGCGAAGCTGGTATTATCCAAGTTGCTGTAGGGAGAGTATAATGGCTAGACTAAACATTAATATTGGCACTACAGCTAACGACAAAACTGGTGATCCGTTGCGTACGGCATTTGACAAAGTTAATCAAAACTTTGTTGAATTGTATGCTCATGTGGGTACAGATGTACAGATACCAAGTCAAACCAACAACGGTGGAAAGTACCTTACTACTAACGGTACTACGCTCAGTTGGTCTGAAAGTTTTAGCGGAGATTACAATGACTTGGCAAATCTTCCCACGTTGTTTAGTGGTGATTATAACGATTTAACAAATCTCCCTACGTTGTTTAGTGGTGATTATAACGATTTAACAAATGCTCCTACTATTAATAGTACAGGTGATATTACATTCAGTGGCAGAACAATTGGTGCATCTACTGTTGGGTCGATAACTGTTGAAAGAGATTTTGAAATTGCAGGCAATGATTTTACTATTACCCCAACATCGGGTGATAATACCCATTCTCCAACAAGAATATTTTTAAAAAATCCATCAAGCTCAGATGTACTAACTATACAAAGTGTTAATGATGCTGTTGATCAGACTATAAATCGTGCTTGGATTTGGGCAAGACCCGGTGCAAATAGTGCTTCTATAAGAGACATATTAGTAGGAACAGATGGCGGATCTGTGATATTACGAAGCACTGGAGACAATGCTAGTACGCACGATTGGACTTTCAATAGAACGGGTGATCTATCTGTTCCTGGTAACATTACTAAAGCATCAGGAAACTTAGAAATCACAGCAGAAAACTATGTGATTATTGACAGCACTAACGGTGGTCAAATTGACATTGGTGCTAATCAATCTGGTGAAGGATCTGGAGACTCAGGACCAATACTAATGGGTCACGCAGGCAATACTTTAGATATTCAGTCTGGTAAGATAAGAGTAAATTCAGCTGTACCTACACACAGTACAGGTGCGCTTAATGACGTTGCCGGACTAGTAGCATTTGATGGCTCATACATTTACTACTGTACAGCAGATTATGTACCAGCAGGAGGCGGCGGCGCAACAGTAGTATTAGTTCCAAATGAACTTGGTCAAAGTGTAAACACTATTACTATAGCAAAAGGTGCACCTCCTAATACTAACTGGGCAAACTTACAAGTTAGTTGGACGTTGACTGTAAATTCAACTACGGTAACTGTTGAAGAAATCACCGGCGATGCTGACAATTTGTATGTAGTAGTAAGCGGATTTATAACACTACCGCCTACTGGATCGATAACATTTACAGAACCTGGCGGTACACAACCAGATATTTGGAAACGAGTAGCATGGTCTAACGACACATGGTAAATATTAAAAGAGAGCGTAAATTATGCCAATACAAACAATTAATCTAGGTAACTATGCGAACGACGGAACCGGTGACGATTTACGTACTGCATTTAAAAAAGTAAACGAGAACTTTGAACTAGTAGGTGGTACTTTAGGTATTATCAACGGAGAAAACTTAGGATCCGGTGTTGCTGTTTTTAAACAAAGAGATAACGCTAATCTAACATTAGAGTTTAAAACGTTAACAAGTACTGATAATAGCATTGAAATTACCAGCACCGACAACACAGTAAACTTAAAAGGACTATCTTTACTTGAAAACGATCCGTCACCGTCTTTAGCCGCAGACTTAGAATTAAACGGAAATAACATTACTACAGGTAGCGAAGGCTACGGTGATGTTCGTACAACAGTTTGGGGTATTGATGTTCGTAATCTAAACAGCTTGATGGAGATGTTTATTCAAGCTGGAACTGTAACATTAGACTTTGGATCAATTATCGATGGTACGACTGGAACACCGGATGCTCCGGCCAATGTCGTTGACTTAAATGGTAATTATCCTAACTGGCTTGGTTTTTCTGTTTCTGACCCGTCAGGAATAAATTTAAATTTTGGATCTATAGTATAATATGGCCCTCAATGTTTGGACTAGACCAACTGGTTGGAATTTTGGCCAAGAGCCAGGGACCAACATTTCTGTAAACTCAGGTAATTTTATCCTAGGGTATCAATACGTAATACAAACTGTTGGCACAACAGATTTTAAAAAGATAGGTTCTGAACAAAATGTTGTTGGTACTATTTTTACAGCCACTAATTCAGGAGCTGGTGCTGGACCAACGCAGATTGATCTCAGCACCGGGTTATCATTTGTTGGTCCAGGATCAGGTACAGCATCAAGGCTTGCATTTAGTGAAAGAGTTAATTTGTCTATTCCGTTACCTGTGCAAAATTCTACCGGTGTAACTTTTGCAGTTATATCCGGATCATTGCCGCCTGGGCTTCGATTAGAGGGGACTAGTATTATTGGTTCTGCGTTTGAAGTTCCAAGACTTACACATTTTCAGTTTTGTATAAGAGCAAGTAAAAATGGTGAAATCTCAGATAGAACATTCTTTATTTCTGTTGAGGGCGAAGACAAGCCAGAATTTATAACAAACGAAGGACTACTTTCACTTGGGGATGACAACGAGTTTTTTATACCCGATAGTAGTTATGTGGATTTTCAAATTGAAGCAATTGACAACGATACAACTACTGGACAAAAATTAAGTTATTTTATTGCCAAAGACGATGGTCGCTTGCCTCCGGGGTTAGTGTTAACAGATGACGGTAGAATTGTCGGATTTGTACAACCAATTTTAGCAATTAAACCAACTGACGGTGACGGTACATTTGACAACAGCTACTACGATGCTGTGGCATACGACTTCGCATTTATCCCAACTAACGGTTATGACAGTTATGTCTACGACAGTATATTCTTTGACTTCTCGTTGCAGTCTTCAAAACCAAAAAAACTTAACAGAACTTACGAGTTTTATGTAACCGTAACCGACGGCGATAGTTTTAACAAAAGAAAATTTAAGATATTTGTAGTAGGTGACGACTACTTTAGAGCAGACAACACAACTCTTTTAACCGGAGATCCGTTGTTTACAACAGACGTGACTTACTTAAGACCACCTGCATGGTTAACTCCTAGCTATCTAGGTCTTTATAGAGCTAACAATTATATAACTTTAATACTAGATACTTACGAAAAAGAAAATATAATTTATAATTTAGAACCAATTAATGCAAACACAAAAGCAACAACACGTAAAATATCAAGTACGGATAATAGCTTAAATGGTACAAAAATAACAACTACGTTAACTGCAACGGCTCCGCTAGTAGGACATTTTTTAACGTTTCAAGGAAAAGTATCCGGATCATCTGAAATATTCCAAGTAACTAACGTAGCCTCATTGGGTAATAACGAGTACAGGTTAACCATAAGCGATACATTAGATGCTTCTATACCTGACGGTATTGAGTTTTTAATTGGAACATTAAGTGAACTTCCGTTAGGAATGCAGTTTGACGAAAATAATTCAGAAGTACATGGGTTGGTTCCGTATCAACCAGAAGTTACTAAAACATACAATTTTACAGTAGCAGCATCTAAAATTGGTGATAACGGTGAGTTAGCCACTACATATAAAATATTCACAGTAGATTTATTAGGAGAAATTGACAGCGTACTTACATGGAACACCAATAACGACCTTGGATCCATTAATGCAAATTTTATTTCCACTCTATCTGTTAACGCTATTTCAAATATAGAAAATAATACAATTTTATATACTTTAACTAGCGGACAACTTCCACCAGGATTAACATTAGATTTGAACGGAGAAATAGTTGGTAAGGTAAATCAATACGCAACTGTAGATTTATCTGGCAACATTTTAATACCAGGCTTAACAACTTTTGATTTTATACAAGGCCCTACTACGTTTGACGGTGATACAACTAGTGCAGATAGGGTGTTTACCTTTACAGTTAAGGCACAGGACAAATACGGTTATAGTTCAATAACTAAAACATTTTCAATAACTGTTGAAACTCCTAATCAGAAGATTTTTAGTAACATTAGAGTACAGCCTTTCTTGACAACAGCACAACGAACAACATGGAAAGAATTTATCAACGATGCTGCCGTGTTTACTCCTAGCAGCATATACAGATCAAACGACCCTAATTTTGGTATTCAAACTAACTTATCTATGATAGTCTTCGCAGGATTAGAAACCAAAGAAGCATCAGCGTATATAAGTGCCATGGGTTTAAACCATAAAAAGAAGAGGTTTCATTTTGGGAATGTATCAAAAGCTATAGCATACATTCCAGGAACAAAAACTGCGTTGTACGAAGTTGTATATGTAGAAATGCTAGACCCATTAGAACTTAACGGAAAACATTTACCGGCCGAATTAAAAAATCTTGGAAAAAATCCCAACGGTGTGACCGTAGATTCTAGCAATTCTATATGGAGTAGGAACCTAAGCGATTTAATCAAGGATGAGCCCTATAGCCAACGTCCAGAAAATCGTATTACTGTAGATAGCCAAGGCTATCAAATTTCAAATCCAAACTTAGGTAAGTATTTTCCCAATAGCGTTAGTCTTTGGAGAGAAAGATTTAGCACATGGTCCGACGGAAACGACAGCTTTGCTGTAGAAAGAAACTACTTACCGTTATGGATGCGCAGCATTCAACCAGGATCTAATCAAGAAATTGACTTCAAACTTGCAGTTACCCTATGTTACTGCAAAGTTGGATCAGCGGATGATATCATCCTTAATATTAAAAATTACATTAAAACAACCGGTTTTAGCTTTAATCAACTAGATTATACGGTAGATCGATACATAATTGATTCGGTCGAGGGAACAACCGCAGATAAATATCTAGTATTCAGAAATGATAGGATAACCATATGAGTAGCCAAATAGATAACACCAGCATCGACAGTACATATCCTGTTGCGGGCAAAGACAACGATAGTCAAGGATTTCGTGATAATTTTTCATCTATAAAGAACAACTTTGCTTATGCAAAATCTGAAATAGAAGATTTACAGAATAAAGTTCTTCTTAAATCTGCCCTTGATGGAGAAGTGTTAAACAACGATCTGGGCGGATCTAATATTTCCAACGGAAGTTATACTAACTTTCACGGAACTTCTTATACACAGTCTGTATCAGGAACTGCTAATATTGATGTTTCAAAAGGATCAATGCAGTCTTTTACCTTAACAAGCAGTTCAACATTTACGTTTACAAACTGGCCTGATACCGGTGTCCATGCTACTGTTAGGGCACACTTTAAAAATAATGGGTCTGTAATAAATGTTGGAAACGATGTAGTAACTGGTAAACGTTATACCATTAACGAAGTTAATAATACAAACTTTATTAGCATGGGTGCCCAAGCAACTACAATTTTTGTTGGGTCAATATCTGGTAATACCCTAACTGTTAGTTCAAAAACATCTGGTACTATTACATTAAATACCTTCTTAGTTGGCACTGGCATCACAGCTGGAACTAAGATTATTGCTACAAATAACGAAAATCCTTCGCTTACAGGCACGGGTGGAACTGGCACTTATACCGTTGATATTGTGCAATCTTCGGCATCAACTACAATTAGCGGTTTAACATCGGGTATTGTTTTTGTAGCTACCAACAAGGGTTCTGGAACTGGCAAGGTACAACCTTGGAAAGAAGTAATTTTAAGCACCGAGGGTACTGGAATTATTGTTCCAGGATCAGATTTTGATTTACCTTTGTTATTAAATCCTAACGGATCAGAACAAGTAATTGAAGCATGGTGTGCAACTGGTTCAACAACTAAACGAGTATTTGTCAATTACATTAGTAACTTAGACAGTACAAACACTAACTATACTAATTTAAATGTAGGAACTCTTAGTATTGATGAATTAACAGATTCTACTGACACTACTACTGGCGCATTACAAGTTAAAGGCGGTGCAGGAATTGTTAAGAATCTTAATGTAGGTGGAAGCATTGTTATAGATGGCGACTTGCTAGTCAACGGAAATACAACGTTAACTACATCGTCAATTACTATTGCAGACATCGGCAATATTACCAACGTTGATATTGCAGATCCAAGAAATGGAGATGTACTAAAATACGACTCTGAATTAGATACTTGGTCTAATAACGTAGATCTCGTAACTTACGCAGTTACCGTTGATAGTAATAGCGGGCCTGGATTAGGGGGACAAGGTGTCTTTTACATTGATGATGTTCCACTAGCAACAGATACCGGTGTTCAATTGAGTAATCTTAAATCTTTCAAAGTTGGTAAGAAATATAGATTTTTGCAAACTGACAGTTCTAATATTGGATACGATTTGAGATTCTCAACACGCCCAGATACAGTTGTTAATCCTGACAACAACCCAGGTGTAAGGACAATTTTACCATATTCAGGTAACGTAACAATAAGCGGCGAAGCAGGATATGCAGATGCATACACTGAAATCTTAATAACTGAAGATACACCAAGTCCTTTGTATGTATACGCCGATATGGGGAATCCAGAGCTTGAAGTTGATTCGAGTATAGGAAATCTTAGCGACCTTAGCATCACTGGAACCGCGGGACAATTCACTGTTAGTTCAAGCGTAACACTAACAACAAATAAACCAATTAGAATTAGTGGAACATGGAGTGGAACAACTGCTCCGTATGGCTACAATTCTGCAGGAACAACATATTACATTGCCGACGGCGGCACAGGTGTTTCATTCCAGTTACTTTTATCACCTGGAGGCTCACCAGCCAATACCACTGTTGGAACTCCTAACGGAACATTATTAACTGTATCCCCATTAAGAAACGTTTCAGGATACACAAATACAAACAAAATTGGTGCCGAATTTCCAATAGCTGTTGCAAATGGTCCTGTAAAAATTGTAACAGATTATACTGTTATTGGTAGTCAGACTATTTTAGCTGATACCTCAGCTAATGCACTTACAATTACATTGCCTGTTGCACCTACCGCAGGAACTATAATTAACATATTTGACGGCGGCAGTGCTGGAACAAATGGCATCGAGATTGATCCTGGTAGTGCTTCTGTACAAATCAACGGAGCAACTGGAAATGTTTTCATAAACGGAGACTATGGTTCGCTAACATTAGTAAGCGATGGAGCAAACTGGACCATGGCTCGCTTGTCGTTTAACGGTAGCGAAGATGTAGCACCATCTACAAATATAGACTTAGGAACATCGGTTAGTTATTTTAACACATCTGGAGCAGAATCATGCACACTTGGCAACGGTGTTGAAGGCCAAGTCAAAACATTAGTGATGAAAAATGCATCAGGTGCTATGACTGTTTCTGTATCAAATGCCGGATGGGCTATTAGCGGTTCTTCAAACATAACGCTGACTAATACTGGCGATTCTTGTATTCTTCAATATATACAAGAAAAGTGGTTTGTAATTGGAAACAACGGTTGTACTATTGCTGACAACATTCCTTGCCAAGTAGTTACTGCTCCATTAACCGCAGGAGCAGACGGTGTACCTGGACAAATTGCATTTGATGCCGCATACATTTATATCTGCGTTGCTACAAACACTTGGAGAAGATCAGCAACATCTAGCTGGTAATAATCTATGCATCCATTAGTAGGCGATCTTTCTGCATTAAAAGACGGCGAAGTTGAAGCCAAAATTAGCGAGTTAACTCGTAAATACTTCGCCAGTTTCAATCCAGAACTAAAGAATCAAATAGCCATGGTCCTTGATACTTATCGAGAAGAAATGGCAAAACGTCAGCAGAGAGCATACGAAAAAATGATGTCAAATCGTAACAAAGATCTTGACAAATTGATCAAAGTCAACTAATATAGTTGAATGCGATTAGATAAATTCAGCAATCCAATCTTTAACGAACAAGATATCTTCGAAGCCTTGTATAAAGGCCAAAAGTTATCATCTGAAACTTTTGTAGAGCCATCTAACGAAACCAAAAGATTGGAAGAAGTATCAGGGTTAACTTTTTGGAAACCGCTAGATGACTACGATTTATCTCTTGAAGACTACGACTCTTCACTTCAAACAGATTGGAACATGCCCGATGAGTACAAACAACTAGATATCGAAGCATGGCTCAAAGAACAATGCCCACCTTGGGATCCAGAAGCAACTAGACTACAAGATGAATTGGTTGCGTACAAAGCAAGAAACATGCTAGATTTACTACGCTGGTTAAAATACTTTGTAGACACTTGCTCAAAAGAAGGTGTTGTTTGGGGAGTTGGGCGAGGATCTAGCGTTGCCAGTTATGTGCTATACTTAATTGGTGTTCATAATATAGATCCTATCAAATATAATTTAGACTGGCAGGAATTCCTGAGATAAGTAAAGCATAATCCTAGGAGATTAATATGGCAATGAAAGAACAACAAAGACAAGTATATCGCTCAATGCAGGGCAAAGAAGTAGATATGCAAAAGCTAGTAATGGCTAATGAAATGACTGTTGCAGTAGGCAACGTAAAGGTTAATGCCCGCGGTGACGAATTGGGTCCTGGCGGCAAAATTATCCGCAGACGAGAAGAAGTTATGCGTGAAGCACCAAATTCGAGTGTTAAGAAAAATATTGAAAATGAGGATCCTACGGGGGGTGTATGAGTAAAGTAAGACTAAGTCAACTTAGACCGGTACAATCACATATCTTAGTTAAAGATATGAACTTTGGTGAACAAAAAACTACTTCTGGAATCATTCTAAAAAGCGATGACGGTAAATCAGAAGGCGTCAAGCCTCGCTGGTGTCAAGTTTGCGCCATCGGTAAAGAACAATCCAGTGTCAAAATTGGCGAGTGGATTTTAGTCGAACACGGCCGCTGGACCCGTGGATTAGAAGTTGAAGATGATGAAGGTAATGTTATAACCATTCGTCGCATCGACGAAGCAGGTATTTTAATGAGCGCAGATGAACGACCAGCAGGTCCTGAGTTTGGACAGTTCCAAACAGCATCACATGGTTCTGAGATTCGTCCAGAAGACTTCATGCGTTAATTTTTCACCTTTTGAACAACAGGGCTATTGACTAGCCCTATTTTTTTCTTTATTATACTACAATAAAGGAGAACCTTATGAGTACATTTGACGAAGCAGTACAAGACATCAAAAAAGCAAAAAGCGTTTTAACAGAAGACCACGAAAAGAATGAAGTTGAATTCCAACACCCGGACCCAGTCAAACACAAGTATATCAGTTTTGCCAAAAGCGCAGTAAGAATCGCAGCTGGCGTAGCACTATGCTATAGCATGTTTTGGTATGCTGGCAGTTTACTAATTCTGGCAGAAGTATTAGGTGTTGTTGAAGAAATGGTATGAGGGTAGGATTCACTTGTTCAACGTTCGATTTGTTTCATGCAGGGCATATTATGATGCTCAAAGAAGCTAAATCACAATGCGATTACTTGATTGTTGGTTTACAAACGGATCCTACTATTGATAGACCTCATTCAAAAAACAAACCAATTCAAAGTATTTTTGAGCGGTTTGTGCAACTCCAAGCCTGCAAGTTTGTCGACGAAGTTGTAGTGTATGCTACAGAAAAAGACTTAGTCGACATATTGCTTTCTTATCCTATAGATGTTAGAATACTAGGAGAAGAATACAAAGACAAAGAATTCACTGGGTATAACATCCCAATGGATTTTTATTACAATCAACGCCGACACAGTTTTAGCACAAGCGAACTTAGACAGCGAGTTATAGAGGCAGAATATGAAAGAACTATGGGTAGAGAAATACCGTCCTAAAAAATTAGACGGGTATGTTTTCAGAGACAATCATCAAAAAGAACAAATTCAACGGTGGGTTAAAGACGGGACTATTCCCCATTTGTTGTTTAGCGGCAATGCAGGTATTGGAAAGACAACCTTAGCAAAAATTTTGTTTAACGAGCTAGACATTAACCCGTTAGACATTTTAGAAATTAACGCAAGCCGTACAAACTCGGTCGAGGATGTTCGTGATAAGATTGTCAACTTTGTACAGATGATTCCATTTGGTGATTACAAGGTTGTGCTGTTAGACGAAGCAGACTATCTATCTCCAAACGCTCAAGCAGCCTTGCGTGGAGTTATGGAGGAATATCATACTACATCACGGTTTATCCTAACTTGTAACTACCCAAACAAGATTATTCCAGCATTACATAGTCGTTGTCAAGGATTCCACGTCGAGCGTACAGATCAAACAGAGTTTACTGTTCGTGTAGCAACAATACTTGGGGAAGAAGGTGTTGAATTTGATTTAGACACACTGGACACATTTGTTCGTGCTACATATCCAGATTTGCGTAAATGTATCAACATGGTGCAAATGAATAGTATGGATGGTAAATTACACAGTCCGGAAAAAGGCGACACCGGTGATGCTGATTACAAGATCCAAATGGTTGAACTATTCAAAGCAGGAAAAATTAGTGAAGGTCGTAAACTTGTTTGTAGCCAAGCAAGGCCAGAAGAAATGGACGAAATCTATCGATGGCTCTACGACAACATTGCAATTTTTGGCGACGAAGACAAACAAAATAAGGCCATTCTTATTATCAAGCAAGGTTTAGTAGATCATACGCTGGTTATCGATCCAGAAATTAATTTAGCAGCTACACTAATTAGACTAGCGGCACTATGAAAACAAAACTAAAAGAAGCATACATGAAAACTGCGGAAACATTCGCAGAGCTTAGTCATGCACGTAGATTACATGTTGGCGCTATCATTGTCAAAGACGATAGAATTATTAGTATTGGTTATAATGGTATGCCCGCGGGCTGGGACAACAACTGTGAAGATAAGGAATGGATGGACCGTGATGCAGGAGGTTGGCTTAATCCTGATGAAATATACGAACGTTGGCCTCTAGTTGAATACAACGAAGATGCCGAGGAAGAGTATAGATACCGACTTAAAACTAAACCGGAGGTTCTACATGCCGAAACAAACGCAATTGCCAAGTTGGCTAAAAGCACTGAATCTGGGCTCGATGCTACTATGTTTATCACTCATGCTCCTTGCTTGGATTGTGCCAAACTTATTTTTCAATCTGGCATCCGGAGTGTGTTTTATCGTGACTCTTATCGTAGCGAAGATGGAATATCTTTCCTTAAACAGTCAGGAATAAATGTAGAACAAATAGAAAAGGGCTCCTAAGAGCCCTTTATTTTTGATTCATTAGTCGCCGTAAATTTCTAGCACCTCCTTAACGGCCTCATGTCTTTCAATGTCTTTGTGATCAAATTGCACAATAGCAATGTGCTTTGTTTGTTTATGTGCGAGTAGGTTACAAAAATCTATTAATCCGTTATCGCTTAATCTGTCTGCCTGTGCTAAATCTCCTGTCACTACCATCTTGGATCCTTCTCCCAAGCGTGTAAGTAGCATCTTCATTTGATTTATTGTTGTGTTCTGACATTCATCAGCCACAATGTATGCGTTCTTGAATGTGCGTCCACGCATATACGCAAGTGGGCTTATCTCGATAACTCCTTCCTCCAGCATTTTTTTAATATCTGCTTGTTTATAGTATTCTGCGAAGACGTCAAAAATAGGTCTCGTCCACGGTGCCATTTTTTCATTTAAATCGCCCGGTAAAAATCCTAAATCTTCATCCACGCTAACGGCGGGTCTTGTAACTACGATTTTGTCCACTAGTCCGTCCTGGAATAGTTTGATACCGTTCTGCACAGCCAACAGAGTTTTACCCGTACCTGCTGGGCCGATAGCAATAACAATGCTGTTTTGCTCGTCGTGCAGTTTACTGAGATATAACTTCTGATTGGGATTTCGTGCGCTGATTACGACACGTTGCTTCTTGTGCGGAAGATATGGTTCAAAATCAATTACTTTAACTTCTGATGTAAAGCGTTTCTTCACTCTTTTGCTCATCTAAGTTGTTCTCCTACTCATAAAAGTAGGACTTGTAGTGACCGCCCGATGACTACAGAGGTCCTACACAATTATTTAACTTCTACGCTAAAAAGTAAACTGATATGTTATGGTTTTGATCCAGCTAAATAAGAATAGTGATTTCTAGGACATAACATGTACGATATTTTAGACGTTATTCGCAACATTGACGATTTATATGAAAATAACACCAGCCTTGCTATTCTCAAGGATTTTGAGCGTGTGCTAGACGAAATGGATTTATATGCTTATGAGAACTGGGAACAGGGCGAACTAGCGTACGGACCACAAGTCGACCGCCACTGGATTACCGCAGGATTTATGTGGCCCGAGAAGAATATGCCCAATCCTATTGCGGCCAAACGATTGCAGGATTTGGGTTGCAAAATCAAGTACCAACGCAGTCATTTAGTTGAACCTAGAAGAATTAGAACACCTGAAGACATTCGTCCAGGAACTAAAAAAGGTAAACTAGACCGTAAACCAATTTGGATTGTTGAAATTCAAATGCCTAAGAAGATTGCATTTGATATGTATCGTGGTTATATGGATAAGATGAAGGCCGAAAGTCAACCTGATGATTCAGATAAAAAGAAACAAAATCAACAACCTGGTATGATGCCACCAGGGGGCGCAATGCCGCCCGTAGGTGCAATGCCTCCCGTAGGTGCAGCACCAGCCGCACCAACCGCCGGAGCAGCTCCAGCAATTCCAGGAGCACCTGTATAATGATTAACGAAAGTCTTCGAGCTAACGACCTTAGAGGTTTTATTAAAAAAATTATTGAGGTTGATGCATTTAAAAGTAAAATCGGTGACGATGAAGATATTGTAACAATATCTTTTACTGTAGACCAAGAAGATCCTGCTAAAGATTTAGAAAATTTTATTGAGATGGGGTTTGACTTTGTATTAGATGCAGACGTTAGCCCAGGTGAACTTGACGATGGCACTTACAAAGTATACGTGGAATTAGAACGCAGTCGCCATGTTCCAGAACAAATAAGAGAAATTTTAGACGGCGTTGAAAAGATTTCTGGTATTGATAATTTTAAATTTAGATATTTTAAAAATTTTAAAAGTCAAGAAGCAACAGAAGACAACTTAGCTGCTGCAATACCGCTAGATAAAAATAGTTACGATATTGCTACCGAGCGAAGCAAAGTTGATAATTTTCAAGAATTCTTTAGTCGTAGTTATGTAGATGATATACAACTGTTAGACGAATCAATTAGCTTTAAACGTGTCTACGGTGGAAAAGTTCTTTTTAATATCATTACAAGCGGAACAACTAAAGAAGTATTTGATGAGCTAGACGGACCATTTTTACTAGAAAGTAAAAGTATGGCTGAAGTAATGTTTCTAACAAAATATATTGGAAACTACAACATTACAAAAGTTGGAAACGCTTTTGTATTTGAAAACAACGGGTGGGCCGTTGCACTTGAAAGGAAAGAATAATGAGCGGATTTGAGTTTGATTTTACATTAGCAAAGTTTAAAGAGTGTGTGGGTGGAAATCCTCCACATGCTGATCACTGGTATGAAGCACTATGTCAAGTTTTACCCGATTACGATATTCAAACTGTGCCCCGTGTAGCTGCATTTCTAGCACAGACAGCACATGAGTCAGGCGGCTACAGAGCCATTAAAGAAAATTTAAACTACAAAGCAGAAAGTTTAATGCGTGTTTGGCCTAAGTACTTTCCTAATATGGATGTTGCTAGACAATACGCACACAACCAAGAAAAGATTGCTAATAGAGCATACGCAAATCGCATGGGCAACGGCGACGAAGCCAGCGGAGATGGTTGGAAATTCTGCGGGCGTGGCTTAATTCAATTAACTGGAAAGAGTAACTATGAGCGTTACGCAGAAAGTTTAGAAATTAGTCTCGATGAAGCAAGCGAACACTTGACAACCTTCGAAGGTTGTGTACAAAGTGCTGCTTGGTTCTGGGAAGCTAACAACTTAAATCAGTGGGCTGATAAAGGCGACATTCTAACACTAACAAAACGTATTAACGGTGGAACACTAGGATTAGAAGATCGTATCAAGCACTACAATCATGCTATTCACGTTTTAGGACACTAAGATGTTTTGGTTACTGGCGTGGATCCCTGATGGTGTTTTACTATATGTAGTTCACACTATTTTAATAGTAGGAGCGATAAGTTCTTTCTTATCGTTTTTTCTACTGCATAGAATAGTTAGGTGGTTCCCTGCACTAGCACCATATCACTTGTTGTTACAAATTGTCAGTGCTGTACTTTTAGTTGCTGGCATATATTTAAAAGGTGGCTATGATACTGAAGCAGAGTGGCGTCAACGTGTCGCAGAGTTAGAGGCCAAAGTAAAAGAGTCTGAAGAAAAGTCTAAAGAAGTTAATGAAAAGATTGTAGTCAAGTACAAAGATAGAGTAAAAGTAATTAAAGATACTCAAATTGTTGTACAAGAAAAAATTAAAGAAGTTGAAAAACTTGTAGATGCTAAATGTGAAGTAGCACCAGAAGCTGTTAACATTTTAAATGAAGCAGCTAAGAAACCTGAGAGAGGGCAAAAATGAAACTAGTCCTAATCCTAGCAACTACAATATTTTTAACAGGATGTCTTTCTACACCTGTTAAAAGAAACTTCCCAGAAGTTCCAAAAGAACTAATGGAAATTTGTCCTAATTTAAAAGATGTACCAGAAGGTACAACTAAAATGAGTGAAGTGTTAAAAGTAGTAACTGAAAACTACAGTCAATATCACGAGTGCCAATTCAAAAGCGAACTTTGGAAGGAGTGGTATGAAACACAAAAACAAAATTTTGATAGCGTAAAGTAAATATTCGAAAGGAGCGCAAATGGCATTACACGATTCAATATTGAAAATGATCAATAAGGAGCCCAAAGACCCGGATGCACCAAAGCCGGTAGCTGGTTCACGTTCAGAGCGTGAAGCAAAGATTAAAGATAAAGCAGGTATGGTTATTTCTGTATTTGCATTGTTCCTAGCAGTAAATTCATGGTACGGTGGCAAGTTAAGTTCAACAGTATTAAACAACACACTAGGCGCAAACAATGCTTGGGCACAGTACCAAGCAAAAAATAATAGATTGGTTAGTTACGAAATTGCTAGTAAAACTACTAGCGATCCTAAACTCAAAGCAGAGTTTAAAGCAGAAGCAGAACGTATGGATGCTGACAAGAAAGAAATTGCTGTAAATGCTCGCAAGATGGAAGCAGAGCGTGAACTAGCAAAGAAATCTAGTCCATGGATTGGTTACGCAAGTACAGCATATCAATTAGCAATCGTTGTATTATCAGCAAGTATCCTTGCAGTTAGTATGCCGATGTTCTGGGCAAGTTTTGCAGTAGCAGGTGTGGGTATCTTTTTAAGTGCCCAAGGTGTACTTTTATTTTTATAATTAGGAGCAAGTAAATGTCAACAGCAGAAGAATACGCAAAAATGAGCGATGCTGAAAAGAAAAAAGAGGATTGGATGAACAGCAAGTGGCGTCCTATGATGGGATGGCTGTACATGGGTGTTTGTGCATTTGACTTTGTTCTATTTCCAATAATGTGGAGTATGTTGCAGGCTGTAATGAAGGTTGGAACTATTACACAATGGCAACCTTTAACACTACAGGGTGCCGGACTATTTCACATCGCAATGGGTGCGGTACTAGGTATTGCGGCTTTTGGTCGTACACAAGAAAAATTAAATGGAGCAAATAATGGCGGAGCAACACAACCAACAGGCTTTAGCGTACCTGCGCCAGCACCAAGCAGTTTCTCAGCACCAGTTGCGCCAAGTGTCCCAGCACCAAGCGCCTCAAGTAGCTTTAGCGGAAGCGGCTTTGGAAGCGTATCTAGTTCAGCACCAGCACCAAGCTTCGGGGGAAGTTTTGGTTCCTCAGCACCAATAGCAACAACAGCTAGCGGTAAAAAGATTGTACCAACAGACGATCCAGTTCTATAAAGGAAACTTAAAATGAAAAAAATATTAGCACTTTTAGCGTTATGTGTTGCCAGCACAGCATTTGCCGGTGGCGAAGTGAAAGAAGTTTGCAAGGACAAAGTAGACAAAGCCGGAAAAGTTGTTAAAGACAAAAAAGGCGCAGTAGTCCAAGAATGCAAGAAAATCAAAGTTCACAAGAAAGTAGAAGGCGAAAAAGTACCAGAACCAACCAAGAAGAAATAACAAAATTTCAATTGGCTTGACAGGTCAATGTAAATATAGTACTATCTATATTACTTGACCTGTTTTTATGACTATGAACGACCACTATAAAACCTTAGGAGTAAATCCAAACGCATCTCCAGATGAAATCAAAAAAGCCTACAGAAAATTGGCTAATCAGCATCATCCTGATAAGGGCGGAGATCAAGCTGTATTCAAAGATATAAGTGTTGCATATGATACACTAAGTGATGGACAAAAGAGAGCCGAATACGATCAAATGCGTATGGGCGGTCCGCAAGTAAAATTTCAATCAGGAGATTTCCAAGATTTTGCTGATATTTTTGGCGGAGCATTTGATCCGTTTGGACACAGATCAAACCCATTCTTTGATGTATTTGGTAGACAAAAAAAGAATCGCGACTTAAACATTCAATGTCAAATTTCTTTACTTGATTCGTTTGTTGGAAAACAACTAGAAGCAAACTACAAATTACCTAGCGGAAAACCACAAACTGTAGTTATAAATGTCCCGGCTGGTATATCGCATGGCGAAACTATTCGTTATCAGGGCCTAGGAGATGATAGTTTTCCAAACATGCCGCGTGGTAACCTTAATGTTACTGTAGTTGTCTTACCGGATGCTAACTTCCGAAGACAAGGCCTGGATTTATACACAACAGTGAACATTAGTCCAATAGAGGCTATGATTGGCACTAGAAAACGTGTAAAATACATTACTGGCGAAGACAAAGAAATTGATATAAGGGCAGGTGTTGAAACCGGTATCGAATACGCCAGCAACGGTTACGGGTTTACTGAACCTCGAAACGGACAACGAGGAAGATTTGTTATAGTAGTAAACATCCGAACACCGCACATCAGTGACCCTGATATTATACGAAGGCTACGAGAAATCAATGATGAAATTAGTATTAGATCCTGATCCAATACTCAAACAACGAGCAGTCGAATGGGACTTTGCTGTTGATAAAGATGCCGAAAAAGTCGAAGCAGACATGACTGAGATCATGAAAACATTCCATGGCAGAGGACTTGCTGGTAACCAAGTTGGTTTGTTAAAGCGTGTCTTTATAATCAAACTTGAAAGTACTGGCGAAACATTGGCCATGTTCAATCCTAAAATTATTGAAACTAGCTCAAATGAAAATTCAGCCGAAGAAGGATGTTTGAGTTTTCCATCCCTTTGGTTAGATGTTAAAAGACCCGTAACGGTCAAAGTCGAATATCTTGACAAACATGGCAAAGAATGTCAAAATACACTATCCGGCATAGATGCAAGATGTTTCTTACATGAACTGGATCATTTAGACGGAATTGTGTTTACAAACAAAGTAAGTCAAATGAAACTTATTTTAGCCAAAAAAAAACAGAGGAAATATAATGGTAGAACCAAGTGATAACCTACAAGCAGTTTTTGAAAAAGCAATCGATACTGCTAAAAAACTACATCATGAATATCTAACAATCGAACATTTGTTATTTGCAATTCTGATGGAGGAAGGTTTCAACAAAACACTCCAGGGTTACGGAACAAACGTAGACACTTTTAGAAAAAATTTAGCCAACTATTTGCAATCTAAATGTCAAGAAATTACCGTTGAAGATGTTGTAGTAAAACCTAAGAAGACCCAAAGTGTTGAACGTATTCTAAACAGAGCATTCACACAAGTATTGTTTAATGGTCGTCAACGAATCGAACCTGCTGATGTATTTTTAGCCAT
>Ga0192647_100056_pt1 | contig 66019 bp, 65 predicted proteins | sample LauGreFa1BDMLBSN_2_FD_133046 | JGI IMG/M metagenome (GOLD analysis project Ga0192647, IMG submission 133046) | Freshwater lake microbial communities from Lake Michigan, USA - Fa13.BD.MLB.SN - reassembly | ecosystem: Environmental > Aquatic > Freshwater > Lake | place: Lake Michigan, USA... | reverse complement strand
ATTCAATACCCGTATGACATGGGTATTCCGTTGCGTTCCGAATGGTCGTTGGGTGTGGCGGGTAACGGGTATAGTGGCACGGGGATTCAAGCAGGGGTTGCCCTTCATTACCCATGGCATTCCTTGTTGTTATCTGGGTTGTTGACGGTCAATACGAATCAAGATGTGATGGTGGGTCTCAGGCTGGGATGGGCCAAGTCATCGGTGTCTGATTTGTTGGCCGATTTATTAAGCCCGCCTGAACCGAGGGTTATCGAGAAACCAGTACGGCCATTGCCCCCGTCTCGTCCCTTGGTAATGCCGGATCCCTTGGCGGATCAGTCTGCCCCTGTCACCTTGCCAGCGTCTGTTCGCCCTTCTGGTGATATGGGGCTCCCGTCTGATATGGCCACCCATTGGGCCAAAGATGCCGTGAAATGGGCCCTTGATCGCCGCTTGTTTCGGAGCGGGGGCATGTTTTTTCCATCGGCGGTGTTAACGGGCGATACGGCGATGCTGGCACTCACCCAAGTGAGTGTCTTATTAGAACAGCCCTTGTCGTTGTTGCCGGCTTGGTCAAAAAAGTCGGGTGTGTCCAAAAAAGAATGGGTGACGGCCTTGCTAGGGTTGGTCAATGGGTTTCGTGCGATTCCGAATCCCCAATCACCCACTGCGGTTCAAGCCATGGCGGTTCGTTTGCGGTTGCCTCCCAACTGGTTGCAAGTACTTCCTGGTGATAAACCCTTAACCCGTGCTGAATCGGCCATTGTGTTGGAGCGAATCTTAAAGGAAGCAGGCTTAGAGTGAGACAATTGCGACGGGTGACAACGGTTCAATCCCCCTTGGATGAGGTGTTTTGTTTTTTTTCAAATGCTGAAAATCTGGCCGTGTTAACCCCCTCTTTTTTGGGGTTTCGCATTTTAACCCCTTTACCCATTCAAATGGAAAAAGGTGCCCTCATTGACTATGAATTGCGTATTTTGGGGATTCCCACCCGTTGGACTACCTTGATCTCAACGTATGAAGCACCCCATCGTTTTGTGGATCAACAATTGAAAGGGCCCTATTCGTTTTGGCATCATACCCATGAGTTTGAGGCGATTGAGGGGGGCACCCGAATGACGGATACGGTTCGGTATGTCATGCCTTTTGGCTGGCTAGGGGCCATGGTCCACCCACTGGTTGGATGGATGTTGTCGTCTATTTTTTTGTATCGTGAGGCCAAGATGAAAGCCCAATTTGGATCATGAGACGATGGTTCTTGGGGTTACTGGGGCGGCATATACTGTGGGCTTGTGTGTTGGGTTGGATGCTACAGGGTGGTGGGGTGTATGCCAAATCTGATTCGGTATCGATTACGGCAGATTCCTTTCAATACGACATGAAAAAACGGGTGGTACGTGCCGTGGGACGGTTGACATTGACCCAATCGGATGTGACGGTGACCTCCTCAGAAGGGTGGTACGATCATGCCATGAGTAAAGTTGAAATGACGGGCATGGTGAGCATCAAAAAAGGCGATTTTGTTTTAAAATGTCAGCGTGCGATTGCCTATCCCAAAGAGAATCGCATTGAATTAGAGGGTGCCATTGGCATGACGTATCAGGACATTCGTGCAGAGGCCCAGCGAGGCGTTTATTACCGTACCACGCACCGGATCTCATTGTCGGGAATGCCCAAAGTATGGCAAAATCAAGATTTATTAAGCGGTTCTGATATTTCGATTGACATTGCCAATAAGGTGGTGATCTCTTCGGGTGGTGCCTTTGCCACTTTTTCTTCCGAAAAATTAGAGGGGGTCCGATAGGGTGCCCGCCTCATCATTAACAACCAGTTAAAAAAGGACAAGAAAGTAGCCTATGAATCCCGAAACCGTTACTGAGCAAACCCAGCGTTCTTATCTCAATGATGATACCTACGATTTAATTGTGGTGGGGGCTGGTCCTGGTGGTATGTCGGCTGCATTATGTGCCAGTCGTGCCAAGCTGAAAACCTTGTTGATTGAACGGGCCGTGCCTGGTGGACAAGCATCCACGGCGTACACTGTGGATAATTTGTTGGGGTTTCCGGGTGGGGTTTTTGGTGATGATTTGGCCAAGCAAATGAATGCCCATGTGGAATCCCATGGGATTCACACCACGTTTGAGACCGTTGAAGACATTCAAAGTTTGGCCCCGTTCGAACAGTTGGTTCGTACCAATACGGGTCATATGTACCGCTGTAAAGCGGTGATTGTGGCGGTGGGCTTAGAGCCAAAAAAATTGAATCAGCCATTTGAGACCGCTTTTTTAGGGCGTGGCGTTTCTTATTATGCCCAAGGGGATGCGTCCTATTATCAGGGTAAAGATGTGGCGGTCATTGGGGGGGGGAATTGTGCGTGTTATGCGGCCGAGTATTTGTCTCAGTATGTGAATCATTTGTATTTGATTCACCAAGCCAACGACATCAAAGCGGTTCGATCCTTAAAAGAGCGGGTATTGTCCAATCCCACCATTGAAATTGTGTGGGAATCGGCTTTGGTGGATGTCTTTGGTATTGATAAGGTGGATAAAATCAAAGTGCAGCATTTGGTGACCCAGCAACATACTTGGATTGATGTGAAAGGGGTGTTTGTGTATGTCGGACGCATTCCCCCCAAAGAAATTCTGACCTTATCGATGGCGGTGGATGACCGAGGATTCATTCAAACCGATGAGGGAATGAGAACCAGTTTGCCTGGTATTTATGCCGTGGGCGACATACGGGTGAAGCAGATACGACAAATTGCAACGGCCATTAGTGACGGCATGATTGCGGCGGTGTCGGTGGAACGGGATTTGCAGCGATGACCCGAAAACCCACGGTGGCCGTGATACAGTTTCCAGGTAGCAATTGCGAATACGAAACGGCCCGGATGGTGTCCTATATGGGGTGTGTGCCCACCATTTTGCGATGGAATGACCCGATGGGTGTTTCGTCATGTGATGGGGTCATCTTGCCGGGCGGATTCAGTTTTCAAGACCGGGTTCGATCGGGTGTGATGGCGTCGCACTTGCCGATCATGGCATCGGTGTCTCAGGCCATCAAACAAGGAAAGCCGGCGATAGGCATTTGCAATGGGTGTCAAATACTGGCCGAAAGTGGGTTGTTGACCGATACCAATGATGACCAGGTACAGGTTGGACTGGCCAAAAACCGTGGCCCCGCTGGTGAAGGGATTGGGTTTGTGTGCGATTGGGTATATGTCAAACCCATCAACCCTGCCTTGAGTCCCTTAACCCGTTATTTTGATGCGGCGGATGTCTTGCCGATTGTCACCAGCCATGCGGAGGGTCGATTTGAGTGGGGTGACGGCATTCAATCCCAGGTGTCGTCTCACGCTCATTTTGTGTATTGTGACGCCAATGGGGTGGGTGGTCCCTTTCCGGTCACCCCTAATGGGGGAAAGGTAGCGGGTGTTTTATCCTATCAGGGGCGGGTTTTGGGTATCATGCCGCACCCTGAGCGTGCGATACTAGGGTGGCAGTTTCCATGGGCCCTCAAACATCGCTATTCGAGTAGCCCCTGGGAAAAACTCATGGTGGCGTTTAAGGAATTGTTATGAAGTGGGTGGTATACATTGGCCTCAAGCAGTCGGATTTACATGCCTTATCGGCATTCGAGGTGTTGTCGGCTCAGTGTCCGGATGAGTTGATATCGTTGCGTCGCTTTCGTACCTTGACGTTTGAGGCCCAGGCGTCACGTGCACAATGCGAAGCGGCGGTGGGATCGTGTTTTGAATGGGTCAATCCCAACCGGTCGGTGTTTTCGTTGCAGGACGGCCCATGGGTCTCTCAGGCCGGCCGTTATGTGGCGGTGCAGGTGGCACCTAAAACCCCTGCGGTGTTGTCTCCTCCCGTTCGGTTTAAGCAGTTATTGCCCCATGTTGGCCAAGTTGTTGAATCCGTGACATGGGTTTTTCAGGTGGCGGATCATGTTGTGGATGAACAGGTGATGTCCCAGATGGTGCTTTCCACCCGCCGGGGGACCGGGTTGGTCTGCAATCCGGTGTTTGAGACGGCTACCTTGATTGGGGTGACATGAAACTGAGTGTGGTCATTGTCAATTACAATGGCGCCCATTTTTTAACCCAATGTTTGGATTCAGTGTTTTCGTCTCGCACCACGTTTCCGTTTGAGGTGATAGTGGTGGACAATCAGTCGACGGATGGCTCTCGGGCACTATTGGATGCCTACGATCATTCGTTTGTCCGGGTGTATTTGGATCAAAACAAGGGATTTTCTGCGGGGAATAATGCGGGGGTCCGTCATGCGACGGGTGAGATGTTGTTATTATTGAATAACGACACGGTGGTGTCCCCTACCACCTTTCAATTGATGATGGATTATATGATGGCCCACCCTGAGACGGGGGCCTTGGCCCCCAAGTTGTTAAATGGGGATGGCAGTTTGCAAACCCCTGGTAGTTTGTTGATGCGATGGGCTTATTGGGGATCAAAACCGCGCAAGGTGTCCTTTATTGCGGGTGCAGCCGTGATGATGACGGCCTCGTTGTACAAGGAACTGGGCGGATTGGATGAACATTATTTTTTTTATAACGAAGATTTGGATTTGTGTAAGTCCATTCTTAAGTTGGGCCGTTCGATTGTGTATGATCCTGCGGCGTCGTTGGTTCATTTTGGTGGGTTGTCGACCCGTAGTCGACGGCGGGGGTCTATTTTGGAAGGGTATCGTGGGGGGTTGTATTTTTGTAAAAAACATTATGGGGGATGGTTTTACATTTATAAATGGCTATTGTTGGTTGATGTGGTGCCCCGTTGGGTATGGCATGTGTTGCTTGGTTTGGGTTCGGCATCATACAAAGAAATGGCCCATGGCTATGCCGATGTGATTGGGTTGGTGGTGTTGAATCGGCCCTTGGTAGCGGAGAGAGTCGCAGAAAGGTGATGGGTATGCGGGTCATGCGTTGGGGGCTGGGAATGCTACTGGCATTGTGGATGGGATCGGTGGGTGTGTATGGGGCGGTGTATCGTATTTCACCTGATAATGTGGCGGAGTTAGTGTCCTTAAAATCGGTGTATACGGCCTCTCCTTCTGCTGAAAGTTGTTTTGAATATGCCATGTCCTTGGCGTATAACGGGCAGGTCGAAAAAGGGTGGGGGGTCTTAAAAAAAATCCCCACGCATGACCCGAATTATGCCGGAAAAGTGGTTGAAAAATACCAGGGGGTGGTTGCCCAATCGCCATCCAATTGGAAGGCCCATTTTAAGCTGGCCTTTGGGTATTATTTTATGAACAAAAAAGACTTGACCGTGGTTCATATGGAGCGGGCTGCGGCATTGGACCCTCAAAATCCATGGCCGGTTGCGTATTTGGCATTGGTTAAAGGTGAAATGGGTCAGATGGATGAGGCGGTTCGATTGGCCAAAAGAGCCATTCAATTGGAACCCAACGCAGCGGCCCTTCATTTTTTGTTGTCGACGGGGTATTACAAACAGGGCAAATGGGTGGAGGCCAGCCAATCATTGGTGACATCTGGTCGGCTGTTGATCCAAGAAAAAAGGGTGTATGGCAAGTATTAACCGTCAGAAACTGATGCAAGGTGGGGTGGTGGGGATGGTGGTTTTGGTGCTGGCCTTTGGGTTGTGGTATACCCCTGAAGGGTATGCTGTCCGGGCCCAGCTGGTCCCTGATTTTCAGTTTCGGGGTGTGACCATTACCCAATATGAGTGGGAACGTCCCGTGTGGGTCATGGAAGCGGATCGTGCGTCGGTATGGCGATCGTCGTCACAATTACAGGCCCATGGTGTGCGCGTGACCACCTGGCGTTACCCATCGACCTTGGTGATGTCAGCGGGGTCTGGCATGGCCCAGATAGACACCATGGCCCTTCGATTGTCAGAGGTGTCGGGTCGATATGATGGGTCTGACCCGTTGTTGTTTAAGGCCCAGCATCTTGAATGGTCACCCTCAGGGGCCCGCGTGCAATTACAGGGTCAGGTGATGATTCGTCAGGGTGGCATACGCGTTGCGGCAGGCAAGGCGGTGATGAATATGGTGGCCCATACCATCGGTCTGTATGACCGACCGGAGGTAACAGTATTATGAGTAAAGGGCTTATTCGATTGGAAGAGTTTTTGGCGTCGCAGACGCCATTGTCGCGGCGGGACATTTTGAATTTGGTTCGGCACCACGAGGTGATGATCAATGGTCATGTGGTGACCTCATTGGTCAAACGTCTTAATCCGATGTCGGATGTGGTGCATGTGTCGGGTGAGCGGGTTGAGTATTCGCTGTCGTATGTGTATTACAAGTTTTATAAACCGGTGGGGGTTATTTCCACGATGGAAGACCCATCGGGGCGTCGTTGTTTGGGTGATTTGATGCGACGGGTGCCCCAGGCCATGGCACCGGTGGGGCGATTGGACCGCGACACCGAGGGGCTGATGTTGTTTACCAATGACGGCGAGTTGGCCCATCATTTGGCCCATCCTCGGTTTCATATTCCCAAACGGTATCGGGTGACATTGGATCAATCGGTGACGGAGTATTTGTTAACACGCTTAGAATCGGGTATTTTTTTAGAGGACGGCCCTGTTTTATTGGATGCGTTTGAGGTGATATCCCATCAAACCTTAGAAATTCAACTTTCAGAGGGCCGCAACCGCATCATTCGGCGCACGTTTGCTTGTTTGGGCTTTGAGGTCAAACGCTTGAAGCGATTGGCCATTGGCCCCATTCAATTGGGCAAGTTACGGGTGGGGGAATGGGCCCCGTTGACCAAGTCGGAATGGCAGCAATTGCAGAAAGCCTTGGCCCAGTCCGTTGACGTATGATGGGCTTCTTTCAATCCATTGATTGAGCTGAACTCAGGCGATTGGCCATTGGTCCCATTCAATTGGGCAAGTGTCGGGTGGGGGAATGGGCCCCGTTGACCAAGTCGGAATGGCAGCCATTGCCGAAAGCCTTGGCCCAGTCCGTTGACGTATGATGGGCTTCTTTCAATCCATTGATTGCCCTTCAAACGCTTGATGCGATGGGCCGTTGGCCCTGTTCAATGGGGCATCGGGTGGGAGAATGGGCCCTGCTGACCAAGTCGGAATGGCAGGCATTGCCGAAAGCCTTGCCCCAGGCCTGACGTATGACGGGTTTCTTTCAATCCATTGATTGCCCTTCAAACGCTTGATGCGATGGGCCGTTGGCCCTGTTCAATGGGGCAACTATCGGGTGGGAGAATGGGCCCTGCTGACCAAGTCGGAATGGCAGCAATTGCCGAAAGCCTTGGCCCAGTCCGTTGACGTATGATGGGCTTCTTTCAATCCATTGATTGAGCTGAACTCAGGCGATGGGTGTGGGTGGCCACATGTCACAGGGGAGGTGCTCAGGTTGAAAGGGGGGTGGGTGAAGTGGCCGGTGGGTTGAACTGATTGGATTGGCGAATACCCCTGTCAGCGTTTTCTGACTCGGGTTTTGGGCTGGTCTCACACGCTTGAGCCATCTTGATATCAAGATTCTTCATTATACATCTCATTCATCTTCTCATCATCATCTTGATGACCATTCAATCGAGGGGGATGGTGGAAGTTGGTATCACACCCATTGCTTGATTCACTGTTTGCTTGGTTTTGTGATACCATTTTTTGATGCAATACCCATTGGTTCAATTGGCTTGGCGTCGTCTGTATCAACACCCTCTTTTATTGGTTCCCCCTGTGATGGTAACGGTGTGTTCGGATACCTTACACCATTTTTTGGTGCCATTGCTTCGTCCCTCCCTGATCATGGGGATTGGATTGGCGTGTGTGATCATGGCCTCCAAATGGATTGCCCTGGTATGGCAAGTCCATTGGATTGTGGGCACTTATCGTGCCCATGTGTCGGTTCATCGTGGGTTTTTATTGGGGTGGTTTGTCTGTCTGATGGCGGGTGAATGGTGTTTGTTACTCTCTCAGTTTACTGGTCGTGACTCATTGGGGGTGCCGTTTTCAACGGTTCCCACGCTGTGGCATCTGCCGTTGCCGGTGATGGCTATGGTGTTAGGGTGTCAGCTTCTGATGGCGTGGGGCTTTCCCTTGATGATGGTTGAATGTGCTCACCAGGCTACCTTGGGTATGGCGGTCTTGCGGGTGGTTCGTTATGTTCGTGTGTGCACCAAACCGTTGCTATGGGCGTTGTTAATGGCGTTTTTGGTGGCATTTTCGGTGATGCTGGTGACCCTTTCGTTGTCATCCTTGCCGCTTTTAGGGCCCACCATTCAACGGGTGGGGTTTGGGATGGTGATAGGCTCTTGGCATCTTATTTGGATTGTGTCCTATTGTGATCACCGCTCCCTGGTGTTGCGATCACCCGTGTGAGGGACGCCGGGTAGAGGGGCGGGGAAAACGTGGATCGGTGGATTCGGTTGGGGGGTGCCAGCAATAATGGCCACGGTTACATCACTGATTGGGGGGTATTCCCCACAAACCGGGCCCATGGATGCATCAAGGCCTGCTTTGGACGGGGTTATTTTTATCACTTTCTCGCTGGCGGTGGGGGTGAATGGTGGCCATTGGTGTGCCGTTGCGATCACCCGTGTGAGGGAATCTAGGTAGAGGGGAGAGTAAAACGTGGGTTGCTGGATTCGGTTGGGGGGTGCCAGCCAATAATGGCCACGGTTAAATCATCTGATTGGGGGGCCTCCCCCACAAACTGGGCCAATTGTTGCATCAGGGCCTGGGTTTTTTCTTGGGGCGGTGCAGCCCCTCGACAGGCAGTTAACAGGGCCTCGTCACCAAAAAAATCACCGGTTTGGTTGCGTGCTTCGGTAATCCCATCGGTATATAACACCAATTGATCCTGCGGGCACAATGACACGGTGTGGGATTGGTAAGCGGGAATGGGTTCGATTCCCAAGGGCATGCCATGTTCGACACTGACCCACCGACTCTCGGATGCATGGCATACAATGGGAGGGGTATGCCCCGCCACGCTCAAGGTAACCAGACCGGTTTGAAGGTCCAACTGCCCGCTAATCATGGTGACAAATAACCCTGCCCGATGGGTGTCACACAGCGTTTTATTCATTTTTTCAAGCAATTGATGGGGTAATAATCCGGTTGTGGCATCGGCTTTCCATAAGGTGGTGGTCATGACCATTAACAATGCCGCGGGCATGCCTTTTCCCGATACATCCCCGATACAAAAATACAGGGTTTGGCCATCGTCTGACATCATAAAATCATAAAAGTCGCCCCCCACGGCTTTGGCAGGCTCAATGTGGGCAAACAATTGCCATTGCTCTTGTTGGGGGAACAACGGAAAGTCACGGGGTACCATCGTCATTTGAATCGTGCGGGCAATCGCCAATTCACTGCTTAAGCGTTCTTGGGTGGCCGCTGTTTGGGTCATGTGTTGAATGGTGACACATAATTGATTTTCCATGCGTGTAATGGCCTGTGCCAACATCCCCACCTCATCCCGGTTTGTTTTGGCGATTTGTAAGATGGCCCCTTGTTGGTCGGATGGGCGGTCAAAATGATGTTGTCCCAATGCACGGGCGTAGCGGGTTAGGGTACGCAAAGGGGCTGATAATTGGTTGATCCACCAGCGGGCCAGCAGAATGGTGAACAAAAACACGATGAAGATCACGCCTTGTTGAATCCAAAACCCCATAATGGCCTCTTTGGTAATCCACGTTTGATTCACCCCAACTTGGACGCTCCACCCACTGTCAGTGGGTCGTTGGATATCAATGACCGATCCTGCGTCACGCAAGGCAATCTTTGATACCTTGGCGGTTCGGTGTGGATTGATCATGGCCAACGGTTCGGGAATGGGCCCCGGGATGCTGTTGATGACTATCTGATGGTGGTCATTACGAATAATAATGTATTCAACCCCCCGCTTATTCTGGTGATGACGTACCATCCGTTCCAATAGATTGGGGGGTGTGTTTTGACCAATCAATACCCCCAAACTGTCGGCCAATGCAATCCCTTGTTGCGTGTTTTCTTTTTCTAATACCGACATGATATTCAGTGCAGATCCCACCGAAGAAAACAGGGCAATGCCCCCAAATAGCACCGTCAAAATGCCCAACGTTTTCCCCAATAACCGACTCATCGTCAATGCCCTCTCATGGCACGCCGCATGGCGGGATTGTGCTGGCATTCATGGGCAATGGTGCTGGTGGGTGTTGCCCCATAATCATGCCCTGGGCATACCCGCATGGACGGGGTCAATTGTCCCAATCGACGCAGGCTTGCCATCATCTCAGATGGGGAACTGGTGGGTAAATCCACCCGTCCACAGGCCCCCACAAACAAGGTATCGCCTGTTATGATCAGGCCGCCTCCCGCTTCCTCATCTGCACGGTGATGGCTGATCGCCATGACCCCATTTTCTTCCATCTTGACACTCACTGAATCTAATATCCAGCACAGGCTATCTTGACTGTGCCCAGGGGTATGCCACACCCGCCACTGATATTCCCCGATGGTGACCCCCTCATTGTCGGCGACTGCGACATGCGAACCCGTTAATTGCTCCACCAAGAGGTGGGGGTGGTGCCAGGTGGTCGCCCCCGTGATGCCCACCAATTCATCCAATGCATTGACATGGTCAAAGTGCCCATGGGTCAGCCAAATATGCACAATGTTGCACCCGTATGAACGGGCCAATGTGACCGGAAGGGTGGCATCCCATGCCGGGTCGATGGCAATGGCCGTTTGGTTCTCTGGCTGTACCATCAGGTATTGCAAATTATCCATGGGACCGGATCGAAATTGAATGACTTTCATGATGAAATCCCTTTGCTTAGGCAACAAATGCCATATTCACACCGCATGTTATCCAACCAACCCATTGACCGGGTGGTGCCATCGGGTTGTAGCATGGTCATGTTAAACCCTTCTCGTTGGCACATGGCCTGAAAGTCGAGTAGGGTAATGACCCGAATGTTGGGGGTGTTGTCCCACCGATAAGGTAACGCATGGGTGACCGGGGTAATGCCTTGTAATAGTTGCCATCGGTTTCGCCAATACCCAAAATTAGGGAAGGTAACCATTCCGTAGTGGCCTACCCTGAGCATTTCGTGTAATACGTTGGTGGGACGCTTGACTTGTTGCAACGTTTGAGACAACAGCACATAGTCAAACCGTTGGTCCCCAAACTCTTGTAACCCTTCGTCAATGTCACCTTGATACGCAGCCAGTCCCCGTTGAATGCACGTTTTAATGTTCTCAAATTCGATGTCGATGCCATATCCCGTGATCTGCTTGTGGGTTTGCAAATGGGCCAACAAATCCCCATTGCCACACCCCAAATCCAACACCCGTGACCCCAAGGGAATATGTGATGCCAGCCAATGGGCCAGGGGAGAAATCATTGGCACAAGAAAGCCGCCACCAAGTCATTCAATGGGGGGTTGTCCATTAAAAAGGCATCGTGTCCATAAGGGGATGCCAGATTGGCATATGACACCTGTTTGTTGAGTTTCATGAGGGTGCTCGCCAATTCTTTGCTTTGATGGGGTGGATACAACCAATCCGAGTCAATGGATACCACCAAAAAGCGTGCCGAACTGGTATCAAACGCCTGTTCCAATGACCCATATTTTTTTTCGAGATCAAAATAATTGACGGCTTTGGTGAGATATAAATACGAGTTGGCATCAAACCGATTCACAAATTTATCCCCTTGATACAACAAATAGCTTTCAACCTGAAACTCAGTGTTAAAATCATACCCATAATCGGGTCGCTGTTGCAAATTTCGGCCAAATTTTAAGCGCATGGCCTCATCCGATAAGTAGGTAATGTGACCAATCATGCGTGCAATGGCCAATCCATCATGGGGTTGAACATCTAATCCATAATAAAACCCATTGTTCCAATGCGGGTCTGATAAAATGGCGTGTCGCCCGACCGAATCAAATGCCAAGGCTTGAGGCGATAATTTTGCCGTGCTTGCAATGGCAATCACGGCATTGACCTGTTGGGGGTACATGCAAGCCCACTCCAACGCCTGCATCCCGCCCATGGACCCCCCAATGACGGCGTGCCACTGGGGGATGCCCAGGTCAGTTAACAAGGCATGTTGGGCTCTCACCATGTCCCCAATGGTAATCACCGGGAACTGAATCCCATACGGCACCCCCACATGGGGATTGAGGCTGCTCGGTCCGGTGCTACCTGCACACCCTCCGATGACATTGCTACACACCACAAAAAAACGATTGGTATCAATGGCCTTACCTGGTCCGACGACCCCGTCCCACCACCCAGGGGGTTGTCCCGGTATACTGGCCACATGGGCATTGCCTGTGAGGGCATGGCATATCAGGATGGCGTTGTCACGTTGGGGGGATAACTGGCCATGGGTTTCGTATGCCAATTCAACCGGTGAGAGTGTGCCCCCACTGTCCAAATGCAACGGATCATCTGCTCCAAACCCAACCCAAACATCTGACGTGTACATGCTGACCCAATCATGCTTCAAAAAATGCCACCAGCCCATCTAAACAACCGGACACAGGCAACCGGTGGTGACAATTGGAGCGGGAGACGAGGCTCGAACTCGCGACCTCAAGCTTGGAAGGCTAGTGCTCTACCAACTGAGCTACTCCCGCAGTCCCTGCAATTGTCGCAACCTACAAGACCCTTGCGATGCCTCGCAGTATGACACATGGGGGCGTAATTGCAAAGGCGACGAGATGCCACTTAGCATGTTAACCTGTTATGATTCATTTCAGTTGGTTAGGGTGGGACTCAATTGTCATCACGTGTTAAAGGAGCATCACAGTGTTTAAAAAGGTTTTGGTCGCCAATCGTGGTGAAATTGCATTGCGTGTGATTCGGGCCTGCCAGGAACTGGGGATCCAATCAGTTGCCATTTATTCTGAGGCCGATCGCGATGCCCTTCATGTACAGTTGGCCGATGAATCGGTATGCGTGGGCCCTGCGTCCAGCAAAGAAAGTTACCTCAATATTCCCCGTGTGATTTCGGCGGCGGAAGTGACCGGTGCCGAAGCCATTCACCCTGGGTATGGGTTTTTATCAGAAAACGCACAGTTTAGTGAGATATGTCAGGCCAATGGGATTGTGTTTGTGGGGGCTTCACCCGACAATATTCGGTTGATGGGTAATAAAAGTGAGGCCAAAGCGACCATGAAACGCTTTGGGATTCCCACCATTCCGGGTTCGGATGGCATTGTCAATTCGTTGGAAGAGTTGGATCAAGTGGCCCAACGTACCGGGTTTCCCCTCATCATCAAGGCCAGTGCCGGCGGTGGTGGAAAGGGCATGCGGGTGGTCACAGACCCCGCTCAATTACACGAGGCGTATTCATTGGCCCGGGCAGAGGCCACTGCGGCGTTTGGTTGCGGGGATGTGTACATAGAAAAACTCATCGAAAACCCTCGCCATGTTGAAATTCAGGTGATATCAGATCGTCATGGCCATGCGGTCCATGTGGGTGAGCGGGATTGCACCATTCAACGTCGTCACCAAAAACTGATCGAAGAAGCCCCCTCGCCCGTGTTGACCCCCGAACTGCGTGCCCAAATGGGGGATGCTGCGGTTAAAGTGGCCCAAGGCATTGGGTATGAAGGGGTGGGAACCGTCGAGTTCTTGGTGGACCGGCATCAAGCGTTTTATTTTATGGAAATGAACACCCGCATCCAGGTTGAGCACCCCGTCACCGAAATGATCGCCTCGATTGATTTGGTGCATCTCCAGTTGGCGGTGGCCGCCACGGGGCGATTGTCGTTGACGCAGTCAGAGGTGGTGTGTCGGGGGCATGCAATCGAATTTCGGATCAATGCCGAAGATTTTACCCGTCACTTTGCGCCGTCTCCTGGTAAAATTCAACTGTTTTTACCACCCGGGGGGCCGGGGGTTCGGGTGGATAGTCACTTGTATCCTGGGTACGTGGTGCCACCTTATTACGACTCCTTATTGGGTAAACTGATCGTGTGGGGTGCAACCCGCGAGGAGGCAATTGCCCGTGGCAAGCGTGCCTTGGATGAGTTTATTGTGGATGGGGTACATACCACCATTCCGTTTCATCAATTGGTGTTGTCTCACCCTCAGTTTGTGGCGGCAACCTTTGATACAGGGTTTGTGGATACCCACTTATTAAAAGACCATGGGAAAGCGTAGTACGGGTCGTAAATTGGCCATGCAATTGCTGTATCAGTCCGATATTCGGGGTGGTCAAGATCCGGGTGTGTTTGCCACCTCTTTTTGGGAATTGCATGGGTTTCAGGACCCCATTCAAGAGTGGGCCATGGGCTTGGCATCGGCCACCTGGCAGGTAAGAGAGCAGGTGGATGGGCTGATTGCCCAGTTTGCGATTGGATGGTCCATCCAACGCATTCAACCGGTGGATAAAGCGGTGTTGCGATTGGCATTTTATGAGTTGTTGCATACGGATACCGACCCTAAAATCATTATCAATGAAGCGGTTGAATTGTCCAAGCGCTATTCAACCACCGATTCGCCTCGGTTTATCAATGGCATTTTGGGCGGGTACCTTACCACATGTTCACCGGCATCGTCGGCGGAGTAACCAAGGTATCCGCTGTTCGACCCCTTTCTGAGGGCCGAGAGCTGGATATTGCCCGTGTGTTTAACCGGGATGTCGCACTTGGTGACAGTGTGGCCTTAGACGGGGTGTGTACCACCGTGGTTCGCATGACGGAATCCGTGGTAACGGTTCAGTTATTGGGGTCAACCATGGCGTGTTCAACCTTGGGCTCAGTACGGGTGGGGGATCCCTTGAATTGGGAGCTGAGTCTTACCCCTTCGACCCCCATGGGGGGGCATTATGTGACCGGACATGTGGATGAAATGGGGCGTATTGACCGGGTGATCCCCAGGGGGTCTTGGGCTGAGGTGAGTATGGTGACGTCCGGCACTTATTCCCATTTGGTGGTTTTAAAAGGCTCGGTGGCCATTAATGGTATTAGTTTAACCGTGATGGGATGTGGCCCTTCGTCGGTGGTGTGTCATGTGATTGGGTTTACGCATCAGCACACCACGTTGGGTCGGGCTCAGGTGGGTATGCCCGTCAATATCGAGTATGACATATTGGCCAAGTACTTGTATAATTCCCCCACTTATCGAAATATAGGTGGTCGTTACAGGGGATCGTAGGGCCATTGACCCGTGGTCCAAAAGAAAGCAGGTCAATGATGGAGCGGGACATAACATTTGATTCAATAGAATTGGCCATTGCCGATATTGCCAACGGCAAGATGGTGGTGGTAGTCGATGATGAAAACCGTGAAAATGAGGGTGACTTGCTCATGGCGGCCAATTTTGTGACCCCTGATGCCATTAACTTTATGATTAAACATGGCAAAGGGTTGGTGTGTTTGCCTGTCATTGATGCGGTATTGGATCGCTGGCAACTCAAAGAAATGGTGACACAAAACCATGATCACTTTAATACTGCGTTTACGGTGTCGATTGATGCGGCACCTCACTTGGGGGTCACCACGGGTATTTCAGCTGCTGATCGAGCCAAAACCATCCAAACGTTTATTAGTTCGGCTTCTTTGCCCGGCGACATTCGCAGTCCCGGTCATGTGTTCCCCCTTCGTGCCCAATCCATGGGCGTGCTCAAGCGGGCAGGGCATACCGAAGCGGCGGTGGATTTGGCCCGGATGGCGGGGTTGTTTCCGGCGGGTGTCATTTGCGAAATTATCAAAGAAGATGGTCAAATGGCCCGCGTGCCCGATTTGTCGGTGTTTGCTAAGGTCCATGGCCTCAAAATGATCACCATTAAAGACTTAATTCGGTACCGGTTTCGGACGGAAACCTTTGTGGAGCGGGTAGAGTCAGTGGGATTGCCCACCGATTTTGGTACCTTTGAGATTGTGTTGTTTAAAGATTTGGTCAATGACAAAACCCATGTGGCACTGGTAAAGGGGGATGTGGCCTCGGATGAGGAGGTATTGGTTCGGGTCCACTCCGAATGTTTGACGGGGGATATTTTTCATTCGGCCCGGTGTGATTGTGGGGCCCAGTTGCATGCGGCCATGAAAGCGGTAGAGGATCATGGGCGGGGGATTGTGTTATACATGAGACAAGAGGGTCGGGGGATTGGCATTGAAAACAAGTTGCGTGCCTATCAGTTGCAAGACCAGGGCTATGACACGGTGGAAGCCAATATCAAATTGGGCTTTCCTGCGGATTTAAGGGATTATGGGGTAGGGGCCCAAATTTTGTATCAATTGGGTGCCCATCGCATTCGGTTGCTAACCAATAACCCGACCAAAATTGTTGGCTTAGAAGGGTATGGGATTGACATTGTGGATCGGGTGCCGTTGGTGATTCCACCCAATTTGTATAACCAGCAGTATTTGAAAACCAAGGTGGAAAAAATGGGTCATTTGATATCAGATTTGGAGGAAGTGTAATGGGAGTACCTGCGTTGTTACAGGCCGATGGGTTGTCGATTGCGGTGGTGGTATCTCGGTTTAATGAATTGATCTCTCGCTCGTTGTTGACAGGTGCTTGTGAGGCCTTGGAACGAATGGGCTTATCTGACCCACGTGTGATTTGGACCCCCGGGGCCTTTGAAATACCGGTGGTGGTGCGTCAGTTATTGGTCAAGGGAGGGGTCGAGGGCATTTTGTGTTTGGGGGCTGTGATTCGGGGCGAAACGGCCCATTTTGATTTCATTGCCAACGAGGTGACCAAAGGGATTGCTGCCTTGTCGTTGGAGTATGGGGTGCCCGTATCGTTTGGGTTGCTCACCACCCACACAATGGATCAGGCCATCGATCGGGCGGGCGGTAAAATGGGCAACAAAGGCGAAGAATCAGCACGTTCTCTGGTGGAAACCATCCGGTTGTTGCAACGCATTTAATCATGGAAGTTGGGCCAATCGGTTCATTTTCTCCCTCTACCCCTCCCAATCGATCGGTGGATGTGGGTAAGGTGTCCAAGGGGCCCGATTTGCCCTATGCCACCCATGCCGATCCGTCGTTTGGGGGGCCTGATAACGACAAGGTGTTGTCGATGCTCTTGAATGTCACGCAATCCGAAGGGTCCACGATGACCCAGTCTCGGCTTATGGCCCAGGTGTCCCAGCTAGAAACCCTCAAACAAGAGCGGACACCGGATGCGTTGTTGCAAGTGGCCGATGGGTATTTGAAGTTGATGTCATTAAAAGGGGAAGCGTCAAATACCATGGGGATTTTTGGGTTGTTGTCGTTGCTAAAAAACCCGGACTATGGACCCACTCGGGCTAAGATTGCCGAGATGATGATGGTGCAATTGTTGCCCCATGTTGATACCCCTGAATTTAAATTGTTTGCCCAGCCCCTATTTGAGGGGCTGTTGCCTTTTGTTCCTGAAATCCCACCGGAAGTGATTCACCCGTTTCCGGTGCAGATTTTTAAAAGTGGCTTGATGACCGAACAACCCCATCTGCAACCGTTATTGGATCAATTTGTTTCGACTCAACCAGCAGTGGTGACCACCATCGAGGCATTATCGCCTCAATTGGTGGCCCCCTTGGCCTTTGAATCGGTTCCCCCGCCTCCTCAATCCTTACCGACTGAGCCCTTGCCCACCCTTCCCAGTCCATATCGCTTGAATTTGGGGGTGTTTCAAGAGGCGGTGCGAACCTTGCGTGCCAATATGGTGCAAATGGCCTGGCCACTCTTGGCTTTTGACCCCTTGTTATTGACTCAGGTTTTGATGTTGGATGTAATCGGTCGTCGGGTTAACCGTCAGCATCGTCGGGCCCGGTTTTCTCATATTGCGGTGGTGACCCATCCGTCGGCGGCGGTATCCAGTGAGCTGATGAATCGATACCCTATTTATCAAGTGGCCCATGACCCTGACAATTACCTGCGTATTTTTCATGACTTATTTGTGTCGTTGGTACAGTCGGGCTTTGATGCCATTTTGGTGGTCTTGCCCAATGGGGATTATTGGCATTCGGTTCATCATGCCCGTCACGCGATGGCGGGGGTTCGGGCGAATATTCGGGTCGTCGATTCCCATTTGTTTGGCTTGGGGCTGGGGTTATTGGTGCGCGAGGTGGCCAATTTATTGCCCAAGGTGGGCCGGGTGGATGAATTAGAAAGTCGTTTGTCACGCTTGGCCTCTCGCATTCATTATTGGATGGTGCCTTTTAATGTCAACATGATCAACGCTCATTTTTGGTATCAAAAAATGAAACGAGGGGTTCGGATGTCGGGTGCTTCGGTGCCCATCATTTCGTTTAGCGATGCCGGCGGCATCGTGGCTGCGGCTGAATCGCCCACGGCGGCTGTGATGAAGATGGAACAAGTGGTCACCGATTTTTTACACACCCACACCATCGTGCCACGGGTGATTGTGATTGAACACCACGATGCATTGGCCGTAGCCAAAGGCTTGGGTGTCTTTTTTCAACGGGCTTATCCCAAAGTTCGGGTGGTCATGCAAGCCGCCCGTCCTTTTATGGTGACCGAAATCGGTCCTTTTGTAGGGGTGGTGGCCTTATAAATTGAAAAATATCGTTGTATTTTCGGTCTCTGTTTGTGGATAATGGGTTTTTAACGAAAGGAATTCATGATGCAAGGTATTACCCCTGTTTCTCCAACATCCCCCCCAACATCTCCTCGGACATCTGCACCCGTGCTGGGGTCTTCCCCAGCCCCTTCGGCCCAATTGGTGGCGGGTCCTCCTCTGGTGTCTCCTGCGTCTGTTTCCCTTGATCCTGCACAAGCTGCGTTGCAGCGTGTGGCAGGGGCAAGGCCAGGTGATCCGTCTGCCGCTGATTAGTCGGGTCTTGTTTGTCTGAGTCTTTGCCATCGCTTCTGGGGGACCTCCTCAAGCGGTGTGAGTGGTCGGTGATAGCCACGCCACGTGACCTGGTAAGTCAGGCTGCCCAACATGGGATCAGTATTGACGAAACGATCGTGGCCCAGTGTGCCCGTTACATCGAACAAACGGTGGGGGATGCGGTCATGGAATATGCGTTGACCCTGTACCGTGTGATGGATGAATGGGCCTTGTTTTCGACACAAGACCAAGGGTTTGTTAGGGCATCGTTTTTAAGGTGGGTAATGGGGATGACACCCGATCGGGTTTTGATGGCCACCCCTTTGGATGAGGCGGCCTGTCGCACTCGGTTGTCTGAGGCGTATGAGCAGTGGGGGATTGCGGGGGTTTCATTGCAGACTTTGCAGACCCGGTTGGACCATGCCCGTATCAAGGTGGCGGGGCGTTGGTTTGGGGCATTGGATGTGGGACTGTTGAATCAGGTATTGGCAGGGTTGGGGAGTCGCTATCGATTGGCCACCAAACCCTACCGCAAGTGGCGGGCGTTTATTTGGGGTGTGGCCACGGAGCAACAGCTGGGCCCATTTCGGGTGATGACCATGGAAACGGAAGCGGTGAAAACCCCCAATTTATCATTGGATAACCCGGCGTTTACCCTTGATCAATTGATTGTGATTCGTCGTGAGGTGTGCCAACAAGTGGTGGCGTATAAATGGTTGCCCTTGGTTGATGACCCGGGTATCCAAGGACACGACAAGGTCTCGGCGGTGTCGGTGGCGATTCGTCGTCGTGTATTGGGTTATATTCAACACGATGAAAAAGAGACCCTATCCTCACGCTTAGAGAGCATGGTTCATGACAATGTGTTGTACCACGAAATGGGGCATCCGATTTTGTATGACATGGGGGGGGATCCTGAAACGGTGTCCATTGCGGTGGGATTAAAATCGGTGGGGGTGACGGCATTTGACGGGGTCTTGGAATGGTTGGCGGATATGGCCCCTCGATGCAAAACGGGGTGGGGGGGGCTTCATCATGTGGCCACCCAATCTGACCCTCGGGACGCATTGGCTTCGTTTTATGCCTATTTATCGGATGTGTATTTTTTTGACACCCCTGCTCGACTTCATTATTTTTATTCGGCGATGATTCTCACGGTAATGGTGCGGATGATGGCCCCCGATGGGTCGGTGGATTTTCAGCGTTTGCATGGGTTAACAGATGCGTCCTCGGAGGGGTTTGCAAATGGGTTGTATCAGACGGTCTTGTCACAACTGACCCGACACATGGCGGCGGTTAAAGCCTTGTTACAATCGGCCACTTATGTGATTGAGGGACGGGACTATGGCTTTTCGTATCTTGAAGCCCACGAAAAAAAACAATTGGCCCAAGTATCCAACCGTATTGGCTATGACTCGTATTATTTTCTTCAGCCTGCCTGGACCAATTATTTGTGTTATTTTCGTTCGTTTTCGCCTCAATATGAGCAGTTGAATCCGTTGCTCGAGGCATTCATGACCGAGACTCGCACGCTGATGGCCCAATGGGCTGACATGGGCTTGGACCCTAGTACGGATGGGTCGTATCAAGCCGGGCTGATCACCCAGTTGTCTGAGTATCTGGCAATGGCCGTATCATGACCATGGGGGCGTGTTGGGGGGATATGCCCGATGGCTCACCGGCGATCTCGTTGACGGGCATCCTGACGGCGTCGGATGTGACCAGCCTGTCTTTTTCGACGTGGGTGTGTGATCATCGACTGTCGCCTGACAGGGTCCGTCATGCTATTGAACAGGGGGTGGTGAAATGGGGAATCCAGCTGGTGGCCCACCAGTGGCACCACATGACCCGCTTTAAGGCCTGGCCTGTGTGTGGGGAATGGGAGGTGTCACAAGCCCATCGTCAATGGTTGGCGGGGCTACCTGATGGATGGCGTCGGCATTATGATGCTGATTTGGCTCGTGTGGGGGGGATGGATTGGGTGTCAGTGGCGGCCAGTCGGGCCCACGCGATGACGTTGTCCTGGTGCGTGGGGGATATCACGGGGTCGATACAATCGGTGTCGTTGGTGCAATCGCTGTTGCAGTGGGCCTCATCGAGCATGGTGGTACAACTGGGCGTGTTTGGCCAGGACCCAGAATTGCTGATGGGATCGGGCTATCGTGTGACCTACCAGGGGCAGGTGGTCTCGGTTTGTGAGGAGGAATGGGTACGGACACCTGGCATGCGGGTGGCGGTACCGGCATCGATTTCAGATGGGTATATGATGGTGCGATCGGCAGCGGTATCGGGGATTTATGACATTAAATGGGCCCTGCCACCCGATCCCCCGGCGTCATCGACACCGGGGGCGTGGGGGGGGTATCGCTTACGGGAGCGGGCGTGGGGACATGCCCCAAAGGATCGCACGAGTCGGTTGGGTGATATGACCGCCTTGATTTTGGCCCATGAATGGGGCCATGCCAGGGTTCATCATCACCTTCTTCCGATTGAGTTGGCTACGTTTGCGGAGGCGGTGTGTGCCCATGTGCCCGAGGTAGAGGTGATCTTGGAATGGTGGGCCGAATTGGTTCCGGCGGACCGGTGGGAGGGGGGGGTGGCACCCATGACGGGGATGGTGAATGGGGGGGCGTTGGCGGCATTGTGTGAATGGGGCCCCCAAGTGGGTGCGGATCGGTTTTGGATGTATTGGTCGGATACCTGGTTTTTTGATACCCCGCATCGCTACATGGATGCGTATTCGTGGGGAATGGCGTGTGTGATGGCACAGGCACTTTCGCCTGGTCAACCGGGGATTGACTGGGCCCGTTGGGCCGATGGGTTATGGGGTGAAGAAGGGCTGTATACGCCGTTTGTGACGTGGGCATTGGATACGTTAACCGCACTCAAGACATGGGTACGGTCTCACTTAGGGGCGTCACTTGACTTGTGCCGCACTGATGGCACGTATGCGTCGTATCGGCAGGCCTGGCAGCAACTGCTTGACGATGGATTGCGTGGTCAGGATGGCTGGCAGGGCCCACGGCCGAATTTGGGGGTGATTCAAGCGGACTGGTGCCGGCGATTGCAAATCCATTGGCCGGCGGTTCAAGGGCCTGATGATCTGCTGCCCCTGATTGATCATGCCTGATTGATGCCCAATGCATTATCCATTGTTGTGGACACAATATTGGGTATACCCATTTATCTAAACCCACGCGATCGACTATATCTACCAAGTGTTGCCATTCGTGCCATACCATCACCCCATCTACCACGTCGCCAAACAAATAGTCTCGATTGTGGGTACAAATGGTAATAAAATACGCCCCTGTCTGAGAATAATCATCATGCTTCAAACGGATTGATCGGCGATGGTGTAGGGGTGACAGGGCACTCGATGTCATTTTTCTCGTGGGTTGGCTCGTTTATTACGTAGCGATACAATATCTGATAACTTATACGCCACTCCTTCGGTATTACCCCCAACTTCGTTTCTTCAAAACCATCCGTCAATAGTACAACGGTTGCTTCCTCAATATCATCTGGCAACCTGTTTCAACCATAGCTTGAACAGGATCAAAACCAACAAACAAAGACTTAAACAATCCTTGGGCAAAGGCGTCTAGGGTTTGATTGGTGTCGCACAAGAGGGTGATGCACTCGTCCAGTGCCCGTCAACAGTCAACGATGACGTTGAACATCCAGCTAAGGAAAGAGGGTTTTTAATGGCTTCAGCCTTGTCCATGCCGCTGCCATTGCGTCACACCGACTTGCGATGTCTTTGCTAGCCACCTCGTTTGACCTCATTTTCGTTTAAGAATGTAGTAAACAAAACATGGTTCGACCACTTTGTCGGTGTGATCCGGTTGCTACATCCCCTTCCCCTCATGGCCAGCCAGGGCTTTTTTTATCGCCACGTTTAGTGGGTCAGATGCGATGGGGGACGGCGTGATGTTATTGGGTGTGATTCGCTGCTTTCACACCTTCCAGATACGATCTTGCCGGTTCGGATTGGGGTGTTGTGTTCCCCGAAGGGGTTACCGTCGTTGGGCGATGCTGCTTGAAATGGCCGTCATCAGGTCGGGTTGCTCCAAAATCAGTTGGGTACCAAGGGCCACACAGGATAGCGGCTCGTTGGCGACGTTGACCGGTATACCGGTTTCTTCGGCAATGAGCTGATCCAACCCATGCAACAATGCCCCGCCACCCATGAGCGTAATGCCCGTACCCATGATATCGGCGGCCAATTCGGGGGGTGTTTTTTCAAGGGTTAATTTGATGCTTTCTAAAATGGCATGAACCGGTTCACTCAATGCATCGCGGATTTCATATGATGACAAGGTAAAGGTTCGGGGAAGCCCACTGAGCAGGTCGCGGCCTCGTACGGTGGTGTGCCGTTCTTCTTCAAACGGATAGGCCGATCCAATGTCAATTTTCATGGTTTCGGCCATTCGTTCCCCAATCAACAAATTATAATGCTTGCGACAGTGATGCAAAATCGTACTGTCCATTTCAACACCCGCTACCCGAATGGACTTGCATGCCACAATGCCCCCCATGGCAATCACCGCCACTTCGGTGGTGCCACCGCCAATATCCACGATCAAATGACCTGTATTGGTGGTGACGGGTAATCCCGCTCCTACCGCCGCCGCCATGGGTTCGTCTATCAGATAGGTTTCGGCTGCACCCGCATTTTTGGATGCATCAAACACCGCCCGTTTTTCAAGTTCGGTAATGCCCCAGGGAATCCCAATTAACACACGAGGGGCGGTAATGTTGCCCAATGTCATGGCCTTGTTGATAAAGGCCCGAATCATGTGTTCGGCCATATTAAAATCCGCAATCACCCCATCTTTGAGGGGCCGAATCGCAATCAGGTTTCCCGGTGTGCGGCCCACCATGCCATAGGCCTCTTTGCCAATGGCCAAGACCTGCTGGGTTTTGGCGTCAATGGCCACCACCGATGGCTCTTGGACCACAATCCCTTTGTGCTGCAACACCACCAGGGTATTGGCGGTGCCCAAATCAATGCCCATGTTTTTTTTGCCGGATCGAATCCATTGGGTCAATCGGTTCATGCGGATACCGGCAGTGCCCACCCCATTTGGCTGGCCAATTGCTTTAATAAGGGAAGGGATAAACCCAAAATGGTCGATATATCGCCCTCCCACCATTCCGTGAGCCCATCTTGAATGCCATACCCCCCTGCTTTATCAAACGGATGACCCCCTGCTATATAGGCCTCTCGTTCGTCATGGGATAGGGGTTTTAATTGGACGATCGCCACGTCAGCACCCGATACCACCTGGTCTGGGGTTCGAATACAGAGACCACTGACCACCATGTGGGGCGTTGTTTCAAGGGTGCAGAGCATCTGACGTGCCTCATCCTCAGTTTGGGGCTTACCAAACACCCTGGCATCTGCGAGGTCCCAATCGGTGGGATAGGGGGACACAAAAGGGGTGTGGGGCACCAGTACGATGGTATCCCCAGCCAAAAGGTACCCATCGCCGAATGAAGATACCGACAGGGCTTTTTCTTTTGATAAGTGGGACACGGCGACGGTGGCGGATCCCTGTGAGGGAATGCTTTCTTGGTCGAGCTGATGGGATACCACCGTTGGCACAATCCCCAGCGTCGCCAATAACGTGGCCCGTCGGGGCGAGGAAGAGGCCAGATAAACGGCGGTCATTCGCTTGTAGGGGCGACCAGCTGGGATTCGAATCCCTTGCTGGCAACATACCGGATGGTTTCTTCGGCTTTTACCTTGTGTTGAAAGGCCCCCAACTGTAACCATGTGCGGGTATCGCTTTGTTTGATCATGGCCTCAATTCCCAATGTTTTTAACCGGGCACGCATGGCCAACGCATCGGTTTGGTTGGCTTGTGGCATGATGACCCGGTACCGAATGGAAGGGGGGGATACAACACGTTTTTCAATGGCAAGAGGGGGTGATGGACGATTCGGTAGTGGATTGCTAGGCGATGCCGGTGGCGTGGGGGCGGCAACCACTGGACCCGATGGCTTGCTGGTTGCTTGAGTGGGACGAGTCGGTACGGGTTTTCGTGCCGGGTGTGAGGTGGGCGGGGCGGGGCTGGGTACGACAGATAAGGAAGCGGATGGTTTCGGTCGAGGCGGTGTGGGGTCTACTGGGGTACCAGTGGCGGGGCCTAAACCCGGGCTAGCGGGTCCTGATGGGTCGGTGGTTGAGGAGGCGATAGGGGCGGGGGGCAATGTCAAAGGGGGGGCCGATTGGGCTAATAAGGCTTCCATTTCTTTGATCATGGCGTCATTGTCTTGTTCTTGGGTGGTTTGTTCCAACAGGTGATGGGGTATGTACAGCGTCTTTTTTCGAACCAGTTGATTTAACACGGCATTAAGGGCGGCCACAAAAATCAAGATGGTCACACAGCCAATGGTCAGGGATACCCACAATGGTCTTAACAGGCTCAAACGATGGGACCGACGCTCTTGAAGGACATCCCCAATGCCATCATGAAATCGAAGGCTTTGCTTAGGGTGTTCGGTCATTGATCAGACCTTTGTAACGGACGGGGTGCCACATCGTAGGAATCCTATCATGGGTGGGTAGTCTCTGGCAAAGTGGGGGAGTCGTCTGATAATCGGGTTAAAATCACCGGATCGGATGTTGTAATGATCAGGGTGTGTTCGAATTGTACGGTTAACTGATTGGGTTTGGTGGCCAAGGTCCAGCCATCGCCTGTTTCTTTGGCGATGCTTCCCCCCAACGAAACAAATGGTTCAATCGTGATGACCTGGTTGTCTTTTAAATATCGTGTGTCATGGGGGTCATAAAAATGGGCGATAAATGACGGTTCATCATGAAGTGTTTTGCCAATGCCATGGGAGCCCAAATTGCGAATGACGGTATAGCCATGGGAATGGGCGACTTTTTGGATGGTTTTACCAATGTGATTGATGGGAGTGCCCGCTTTGGCTACGGCAATGGCTTGGGTCAGGGCGGCTTGGCCTACAGCCAATAAATCGGCGATTCGTTTGGGTGTATGATCGCCCACGATCATCGAGGCCCCCGTGTCTGAAAAATAGCCATCTTTGACGGCTGACACATCAATGTTGATCAGGTCACCCGCACGCAAGACCCGGTTAGATGGGATGCCATGGGCGGTTTCGTTGTTGACACAGATGCACGTGGCCCCCGGAAACTGATACACCTGACGGGGTGCGGAGATCGCACCGTGTGAGATGAGCACCTCTTCACCGATTTGATCCAGTTCAAGGGTCGTGATACCTGGTTTGACATGTGATTGCATGACCCGAAGGGTTTTGGCCACAATTTGGCCGATGGCGTTTAAATAGGGTCGGTCATGCTCTGTGCATATCATGGGGTGTATTTTACGTGATGCGAGTGCTTGTGTATACCATCATATTGGGTGACCGATCGCTTTGCCTTGGGTTCCCCGTGTGGCATGCGGTGATTGCTGGTGTGTGTTGCATCGTGGTTCCCTATGAGGTTGACGGCTATCAGGGTCATGGGAGTGGTGATCCACTAACCCATCGTGTGGCATGAAGTTGGATAAGGGGGCTAAGATGGGTCAATCGGGTTACCTCACTTGATGGGGGGCGCGATACCGCTGCTTAAATGGATAAGGCTCACTATTTAAAAAAGAGTAGGTGGGGGGTGTCAACCTCCCTTGCACTACCTTGTGGCTCGTTGTGTGGGGGATCATATAAGGTTTTATGATGATCCTAGGAGCTGGGTTATCCCGTGCCAAGGTGTACGGTTCATGATGAGGCGATGGCCATGCGGCAAGTGTTCTTGCCACAGGGTTCATGGCGACGTTGTTGATCCCATCTAAACCGTGCCCATGGGATCATTCAGTCGGTTATGGTGGGGAACGTCCCGTTGTGTTTGATGCTGCGCTGATTCCCTGGGTGATGGTTTTCCAGCTTATCCCTATTTCGGATTCTTGCTGGGCAAACCGACGCTCAAACTCGAACGGTGATAGATGGGGGAGTGGGTTACAATTGCGTTTGCGTGTGTGTTCAAAACAAACCAAGGACTATGATACTGTTTTGAACTGGGTTCCCATTGGACATGATTGAACTGCTTCCAAAGGATCCGTCATGGTGGTTGTGGCCAGGGTAATGGGTTCCTTATTCGTGACGCATGGGGTCATGGGGTGTGGGGATAGGATCAACGCGTTGATCAATGGTAATCCTTATCATGGGGCCTTGCTTGGTGAGGGATGGTTCGTCATCACCCCCACGCTCTATATCTGCACTCGGCATGGGCCATGGTTACCTGAGCCAACGTGTGGGAGCACAGGGGTGGGCTTGCCTATCAATCGATGACCCCTGATCCGTTTTGAGTCCTTCTTTTTTTAATGGGGTGTGTGCTCAGATGGGTCGTTTTCTGGCTGGTTGCTGACCAATTCAACGCCAATACCCCATTGTTTCTGAATGGATTGGTAAATCAATGACAAGCCCACACAATGGAACACCGTGCCAATGTGATAATCCAGGCGTCGCCATTGTTGGGATTGTAACGCCCAGTTGCTTTCGATGCCGAGCTTGATGCCATGGGTGATGGTTTTCCAGCTTATCCCTATTTCGGATTCTTGCTGGGCAAACCGACGCTCAAACTCGAACGGTGATAGATGGGGATCGTGCAATAAGTCTTGTGAATACCGTAGCGACCCTTGCCAGGTGGGGGATTCGTGTTGGATACCCACAATGCCGTACCATCGTGTCCAGTGCTTATCCTGCTCATAATAACGCAAGTCAAGGGTACTCCCAACGATTCCCCCCCACCCTTGTCCCAACGGAACGTGATGTTCCCATTGGGCCGCCCCGGTCAGTCGCTGACTTTGGTATTGCCGAGACGAGAGCATGTCTTCTTCTTTTACGGGTGAAAACCCCCATTGCATCGACAAGGGCCACCAGTTGCCAGGCAGGATTTCGATCCCTATCACCCATGGCTGGCTTACCCGTGAGTAATTCAGTAGCCGCCGGTAATAGGAACCAACGCTCACGATGGCTGGGTGGGTGACCGGGTGCCCGATGCCTTCTAATAAATGAGGGACAGGGGATGGGCCTCCGCCTAACGGCCATTGCCATAAAACCCCATAGTCGATGCCACCCCCGCTACTGGCCGATAGGTTGGTGTTGACTTGGTATTCGGGTGCCACATAATCGTTCTGTATCCCTATCATTCCCCCTAAATATTGACTGTACCCCACGGTTACACTGCCTTTAATATGGGCATTTAACAAATACGTTAAGGAGTGACGGACCGCTGTGCCCGCGTACTGGTCCGATGAGACTTGTGGCACGGGTACGCTGTCTGATAGGCCCCGCATCGGTCCAATCCCACCGACCAACGTGGGCATCCAAAACAGAGGGATTTTACCCCATTTCACCCAGTTATTAACCGACCATAGCAAGCCGGTGTGATTGTAATAAATCATCCAATCCGCTTCGATATGATAATCGGGTGTACCCTTTGAACAGGTGCTAAACCGGACTTTTTTGAGTTCCAATGCTTTGTTTTGATATGAAAATGACTGGGCTTTAAACTGCAACCCATTGATGGTCCCCGATAAATCATTCCCCTCCAATTGCTGGGTTTCTAAATTAAAAAAAAAGCGGTCGAGGGTATACGATTGGGAGGGGGCTTTTAATTCGGTATTGCCTGACGCCATGATGTGTTGTTGTCGTTGATTGTATCGAACGTAGGACCCATTTAATTGGTAACGTCCCATTGTCAACCGAACATCGTTGCTCGCCTCTAGGATGTTGTCTGAGGCATGATAGGCAATCTGCTGGGCATTTAGTTGAATGGTCGTGGCCCATACACTGCCACCGAATAGGACGACCAGTGCCACCCCCCATACCCTGATACCGGCCTTCATTGGGGTACAATATGGGCCGGTGCGGCCGATAAAAACAACGAAATATCCCGTCGAAATACCAAATTGACTTCCCCGGTGGGACCATTTCGTTGTTTGGCAATGATCAACTTGGCCGCTGATGTATCGCCCCCTCCATTTCCCTCATAATAAGAATCACGGTGAATAAACATCACCAAATCAGCCGTTTGTTCAATTTCGCCTGATTCTCTCAAGTCACTTAATTGAGGGCGTTTGTCTTGTCGCTTTTCAATGTCACGACTGAGCTGAGACAGGGCAATAATGGGAATGCCTGATTCTTTGGCAAACCCTTTGACGTCGCGCACAATGTCCGATATTTCTTGAAAGCGGCTTTCATTCCTCGACTTTGACCCCCGCATCAGTTGCAAATAGTCAATGATGATCAAGCGAACATCGTGTTCCATTTGCAACCGACGGGTTTTGGCCCTCATTTCCAAGGGGGTGACCCCCGCACTGTCATCAATAAAAATGGGGGTATCGGCCAATCGCCCGAAGGCCTGATTTAAATCACGGTATTCATGCTCTTTGAGGTTGGCCGTTCGCAATCGTTTGGAATCCAACTTGGCTTCTGAACACAACATGCGCATGGCCAATTGTTCTTTGGGCATTTCACAACTAAAAATGGCCACCGCCTGCTGTTTGTGAATGGCAGCATGGGCGGCCAAATTGAGTGCCAACGTGGTTTTACCCATTGAGGGCCGAGCGGCCAGTATGACCAAATCCCCCCGCTGAAACCCTGAGGTCATTCCATCAAGGTCTTTGAATCCACTTGGTACCCCTAAAATGCGGTCCTCATTACCATAGGTTTGTTGGATGCTATCAAAGACGGTGTTTAGTACCGATTTAATTTCAACAAAATCATCCCGTACCATTTCTTTTGACAGGTCTAGTACTTGTTTTTGGGCTTGTTCAACCGCCTCATTGGCTAAAATGGTGGGCTCAAACGCCGTCGTGACCATGTTGGATCCCACATCGATGAGCCGTCGAAGCAAGTATTTTTCTTCGACAATGTCAGCATATTTTTCGGCATTCGCCGCAGTGGGTACCGATTGCATGACCTCGGATAAATACGTTCGGCCACCGGACGATTCTAACAATCCCATTTTTAACAGTTCGGCTGATAATGTCACCAAATCAATCGGTTCATTTCGTTCATATAAACCCAAAATGGCTTTTAAAATGGCGGCGTGGGCATCTTTATAAAAATAATCGGCTTTGATTCGACCCAGTACCAACGCAGCTGCTGTTTTTGAAATGAGTACTGCCCCCAATAGTGACTGTTCGGCTACCAAGTCATGGGGTGGGATTTTATACCGACTTGCTTCAGACATGTTGGGCCAGCCGATCGTCAATGACTGATTCTAAGGTGGAAAACCGGGTGGTGAGCCCGAACGTGGCGGGTTGATGGGTGTCGTAGGTAAAACGGGGATTGAGGATGCAATATCGTTCCCAATCCCCAATCTCAATGCGACACCATTGGGCTATTTTGAGCAAACTACGGGTGGGAAGGGGCAGTTGACACCAGCTCCGGTATCCTGACCGATCACGTAATATCGCCAGTGCGTCTTTGGCTTCGATTGCCTTGGTTCCCAATACCACGTGGGCGGGTGGATGGGGGGCCGTTAACAAGTGAATGGCCGTTCGGGCAATGTCATCGGCATGCAAAAAGTGAAAGGCCCCATTCATTTGAATGAATCGCAAGTATTTCATGTAATGCAAATAGTGGGGTAACCCTTGTGAGATATGCGAATAGGGATGGGTTGCATCGCCGCCAAAGACCAAGGTGGGATACACGGTGATGATGCGGTCTTTGTAAGGATGCTCGTCTAACTTTAGGCGACTGGCATACTTGGATCGAATATAGCCTGGGCCCCATTTTCCTGCTGCTTCTAGTGGGCGATGCTGCGAATCTAAAATACTGGCGGTTGAAAAATAAATGATGCGTCGAAGCCGATCGGAATCCGCCATTGAAAACAGGGCATGGGTTTGGTCCACATTTAAAAAAGTGGCATAGGGACTGTTGCTCCAGTCGGTGAACACATGCATGATGTAGTCCATTTGGGGCACAAGGTTGGTTAACCCCGACAAGTCCTCCATGTTGCCATAATGAACCGTGACGTGTTCATGGGTCGACGGATCCCACAACAAGCGGCTGCTGGGGCGTATGAACAAATGGATATGATAGGACTCACTGGCCAGTAACTGCTCGGTGATATAGTGCCCCACACACCCTGATGCCCCTGTCAAGAGCAGATTGGCCCGGTTTATAGACATAAGGTGTCATATTCCTTCATGGCAAAGGAGTCGGTCATGCCGGCAATATAATCAGCGACTTTTCGTGACCATGAGCGGTTATCGTGTAATAAGGGATCCATTGGTGGCAACAAACGGGGGTCTTCATGATACGCCTCAAACAGTCGTTGAATGATGCGTTGCCCTTTTTTGTTCATGCGATAAATAGTGGGGTGGGCGTATACCGCCTGATACAAATAGTCACGCAATACCTGGTTTTTTTGTGCCATCTCCTTGCTGAACCGAATCAAGGGATGGGGGGCATGCTGTAAGTCAGATAAATGGGCCCCTTTATATGGTCGTAACTGCCGCTCTGATTCGGTTAATACATCGGTGATTTGCATGGCAATGAGCTCACTAACAGTCAATGATATCCGTTGGGAGTGGGTGATGTTGGGGTATCGTGTCAAAATCGTATCATGGGCTTGTTGCCATAGTGGCACTTGCTCTAATACCGCTGACTCAAGTATTAATCCCCCCCGAATCCCATCATCAATGTCATGGGTATTATAGGCAATTTCGTCGGCCAAATTGCAGACTTGGGCTTCTAGTGTGTGCCAACCAGTGGGGTCGGGTGTCCCATCTACTGGGGGACGGTGTTTGAGTAAGCCTTCCCTGACTTCATATGATAAATTCAAGCCCGGAAAAGTGGGGTAGCGAGATTCTAGATAATCCACAATGCGGCGACTTTGTTGGTTGTGTTCAAATCCGCCATCGGATGCCATCAAGGTGTTGAGTGCCCGTTCCCCTGAATGACCAAAGGGGGTATGTCCCAGGTCATGGGCCAATGCAATGCTTTCGCATAATTCTTCGTTGAGTTGTAACAACCGGCCCAGGTGACGGCTAATCTGGGATACTTCAAGGGTGTGGGTGAGCCGTGAACGGGTATGATCGGATTCGGTGGCCAAAAAGACTTGTGTTTTTTGCTTCAGACGGCGAAAAGCCTTCGAGTGAATAATTCGATCCCGGTCACGTTGAAAACAGGTACGGGTTTCAGAGGGGGGCTCAGGGTATTGTCTCCCTTGTGACCGGGTGGCATGGCAGGCATAAGGGGCCAATCGAAGCGATTCGTTGGCCTCCAACATGGCCCTGTTCATTTATGAAAACGCATACCGGGTAAATGACGTGATGGTAACCCCTTTTGGTAACAACGATAACACATTTTGACTGGGATCCTTGACGAAGGGTTGCTCGAGCAAACAATGGTCTTTGTAAAATTTTTCGAGTTTCCCTGTGACCAGCTTGTCGAGTACCGCTTCTGGCTTCCCGTCATTTCGAGCTTGGGTTTTGATAATCTCAATTTCTTGGGTTAAGGCATCGGTGGCGACTTCATCGCGTGTGACGACTTGTGGCTGAGAAGCGGCGACGTGCATGGCGACATCCCGTGCCAGTTCATCCGATACAGGGCCTGAGAACCCGACCAATACCCCAATTTTACCGTTTGAGTGAACATAATGACCAATCTGCGAGGCGGTCAGCAAGGTTAGTTGTTTTACCCCAATGTTTTCGCCTAGCATGAGAACCAATTCAGACACTGCCGCTGAAAAACCCCGCCCATTGATCGATTGCTCAGTCAAACTGCTGACTGTTGAAACCTGATGCTTTAACGCATGGGCGGCCACTTCTTGACCAAATGACGTGAAGGCGGTGTTGTTGGCCACAAAATCAGTTTCGCAACCCAACTGAATCAATACCCCATTGTTGCCTTGTACCGCTGCAAATACCTTGCCTTCTGTTGCTTCGCGATCTGATTTTTTGGCGGCAGTGGCCAACCCTTTTTCACGTAAATACTGAATGGCATCGTCAAAATTGCCTTGGGTATGTTCCAAGGCTTTTTTGCAATCCATCATTCCAACCCCTGTTTTTTCGCGTAATTCTTTGACTGATAATGCTGAAATACTCATGGCCGTTTTTGTCTCCTGGTAATTGATTATTCGGATAATAAATCCGCATTGGCTGTGACCTCATCTTCTAACACGGTAAAAGACCCTGCTGCAGCGGCCAATTCAAGGCCGTCTTCTTCTTGGGTTTGGGGTAACGAGTGTCCGGCATCTTCCATTCCGTCTAACACGGCTTTGGACATGACCGAACAAATAAGTTTGATGGCCCGTAAGGCATCATCGTTACCTGGAATGGGGTATTGAACTTCATTGGGGTCTGCGTTGGTATCCACCACCCCGATAATGGGGATGTTGAGTCGGTTGGCTTCCCGGATGGCCAATGCCTCTCGCTTGGTGTCCACCACAAAAATCAACGATGGCAAGCGCCCCATGTCCTTTATTCCATCCAAATAATGACGGAGCCGATGCAGGGTTTTACGCTTTGAAGCGGCTTCTTTTTTGCTTAATAAGTCGAAGGTGCCATCGGCATTGAGCCGCTCATACTGTCGCAATTTATTCACGCTTTGCCGAATGGTGACGCTGTTGGTGAGTGTGCCTCCTAACCAACGGTGGTGAACATAGGGCATATTGCATCGTTTGGCTTCGGATTCAATGGCATCTTGGGCTTGTTTTTTGGTGCCGACAAATAAAATCGTCCCATTGTTTTTGACGACTTCTCTTACCACTTGATACGATTTTTTAACCAGTTTAATGGTTTGCTGAAGGTCAATGACGTGGATCCCATTGCGGGACGTAAAAATATACCGTTTCATCTTGGGATTCCATCGCTTGGTTTGGTGCCCAAAATGCACCCCACATTCTAACAATTGACGCATGCTGACTACTTCATTTGTCTTGGTATCTTGGGGACGTGGTTCTTGTACGTTCACTTCTTGTGTCATGGGCTTACCTCTCGATTCAGACCACCGTTAAACCCATGGGGTTTGATGGTCTTGGGATTCATTGATGTCCCACATACGTGGGCTGATTGACTATACCATTACCCCCCTTCCTTCTACCATCCCCCCTCTATTAACTCCCCCTCCCCAAGGCCTCTCTTTTTGCTGAGTTGCTTTCTGCTTGGGGAAGGATAAGGGGTGGGGTTACTTTGTGTCGGCTGGGACCCCCGAGGTGGGTACATTCTGAGAGGGTTCGAGGGTTGTGGTGCTAGGTGTGGCTTCGGGCTCGGCAGGTGCCTGGCTACCCCGTTTGATGATACTGGCCCCTAAAATTTTGATGGGTTCTTTGGGTACATCGTTGTATACACCAACCGAACCTGTTTTGGTATATCGAATTTGATCGACTGTTTCCATCCCATCAATGACTTGTCCAAATACGGCATACCCGTATTCTTCGGTCTGTTGGGATTTGTGATCTAAAAAAGGATTGTCCACCACATTGATAAAAAATTGTGCGGTGGCACTGTCGACCACATAGGTGCGGGCCATGGCCAAGGTGCCCCGTTTGTTACTGATACGATTGGTGGCTTCATTGTTAATGGGAGGCCGGGTTTTTTTGGGTTGTAACCCTTCATCCATTCCCCCTCCTTGAATCATGAAGTTAGAAATGACACGATGAAAGATGGTTTGATCGTAAAACCCATCTTGGACATATGCCAAAAAGTTTTTGACGGTAACGGGTGCTTTATCATCAAACAACTCAACGACCACATCCCCTTTGGATGTTTTGATCTGAACCACCGAATTTTCTGCTATAACGGACGACATAACCAAACCTCCAAAACAAGCGATTGCAACAAGCGGCTTCCATTTTCTCATGATCTGCCCTCCGATACCATGGACGAAATACGGTAAAAAGTATGGGGGTCTAATGACGCCCCCCCTACTAATACCCCGTTGACATCTGCTTTAGTCATTAAAGCACCGACCCCGTCGGGTTTTACTGACCCCCCATATAGAATACGAATACGGGATGCCATGCTATCTCCCAGCAAATCAGCCAGTGTGTGTCGAATCATTTTGTGCATGGATTGGGCATCGTCGGGTGAGGCGTTGACCCCTGTGCCAATGGCCCAAATGGGTTCATAGGCAATGACCAGTTGTTGGGGGTCTGACAGGCAAAGGCCGGTGATGACCTCTCGTAATTGGGTGTCTATGTACTGATGGTGTGTCTGTTCTTGTCGGGTACTGAGGCTTTCTCCCACACAATACACGGCGGTGAACCCCGCTGATAGGGCCTGATGCAGTTGTTGGGTGAGGATGGGGGCCCCTTCATGATGACCCAGCCGTCGTTCACTGTGCCCAATGAGTACCACGGATACCCCCAACTCTTGTAACATCGTGGCGGATACCTCGCCGGTATATGCCCCACTGGCCCAACCGGATAGGGTTTGGGCACCCCATTGATACCCTGAATGGGATAAGTGTTGCCCTGCCAGGTCCAGCATGGTGAAAGGTGGGGTGATGACCACTGATACACGAGATAACGGCGGCAATTGGGTAAGGGTATGAAAATAATGGGCGGCCTCGGCCCGGGATAGATTCATTTTCCAATTGGCAATGGCCATGGGTTGCAACATCTGATCTCTCCTTTAGGTTAATTCTTTGATAATGAGAAGCAGTACAATGGTGAGCATGAGCATGGCTTTGATAATGGCGATGCTACTAGGGCTCAGGACATCTCGATAGATGGTGCCGGTTTGATCCAATGAGGCCAAAACAGCGGAGGTTGGGGCGGTTTTCCCTCCTAAATGGCCGGCTTGAATGTACTGACGGGTATGGTAAAGGGCGTCCCCTAATGTCCACCATAAATGGGCGGCATTAAATACCGAGCAAAAGGCCCCCACCACCAAGGCCATGCTGATCAATGGGTCGGCAAAAAAGGCCAATAATAGTGGCGGGGCCAACAATAAAATACCCGGTAATACCATGCCATCCATGATGCGTTGACTCACCCGGTCGACGGCCACGCGGATGTCAGGGGTGGCTTTATTTAGTAATAAAAATGGTATTTCTCGGGGTTGTCGAATGATCTCTTCGATGACTTCTTGGGTGGCTTTTCGAGTCGAACGGCTAATCAATGACCCGATTAAATAGGGCAATCCCAAACCCAATAGTCCGGCGGCCCCCAATAGGGGGCCACGATGAACCAGGCTGTGTTCGATGGGTATCAGGGATAACACCTGAGCCCCCAATGCCATGGCCGCCAATAAGGCGGCACCCGATGCAAACCCACCCCGTATGGCAATGGTGGTGGCTGCAATTCCCTCAATTCGTTCCGAATTTTGACAAATAATACTGGACTGTTCCTCAATGGTAGCGGCTTTGGTGGCCAGGGAGGCAATGGGGCCTGATAGGTTGCCGGTCATAATCACGACGATGACACCGACCATCCCCAACGCCCCCATTGACAATCCCATGAGGCCGGCAGTGGCATAGGTGATACTGGCAATGACGACCAACACGGCCCCCATCAGGCTGTTGCTAAAAAACGCATTTTCGAGTGCTTTTGCCATGGCTTGCGACCCGCCCAAGGTGACATGATACGCAATGCCTTTGGTGGGTGAAAATTGATTGGATGTGAGCCATTCGGACGAAAAGCCGATCACAATGGCCCCCAATAACCCGGTGACATACGCCATAAACAAGGCCATCGGTGAATGACCACTCAGTGGGCCGGTGTGATACAACAACGCCCAAGTGCCCATGGCGGCCAGGGTAATGGTGATGTAAATGCCTTCCAGGTATACATTCGAAAAATGCCGGGTTTGAATACGGTAGCGGCACCATGCGTAGGCCGGTAAACAAGCCAAAAAACCGATCGACACCACTTGCAGTGGAAACAACAGGTGGGGGGGCGCTGACAATGCGGGATAAAACGATACCATGGTAAACGCCAACGATCCCATCAGATCGGCTTGGTACCCAATCCCATTCCCTAAGATGCCACCCAACATTTCTAAAAAAGAGCCTGGGTTTCGACGGTCCATTGCCAGCAAATGACCCGATCGTGCAATACCCAATTCATTGCCATTTTTACTGGCCCCTTTGAGCAACCCCCCGCTTACCCTCAAATAAAAGGCTGCCAAAGTGACCCCCATGCTAAATCCCATGAGTCCTCCTGCCCCCATCCAATGGATGCACCCCCATGCCAACAGGGTCAAAATACCACCATAAAAAGCCGAGAGAGACGCAGCCAATTTAAATTGTTTATGTAGTCCCATCCAGGGGTAGGTGGCACTATGGGTGAGAATGGTATCGATGCCATATGGAATCACCAGCAGTTGGCACACGCTTACCAAGGTCATGCCCACGATGCCAATGGCACCCGTGATGAGGTGTTGAATGGGGATGTGGTGAAACAAGCTGTAACTCAATAACACAATGGCCAGATTGACGTATAGCAACAGCTGCAGCACGTTGCTCAGAATGCGCCACATATAGGCCAAGGTGGCATCTTGCATCAGAGGGGTCATGCGATTGAGGGGTCGGCGACGGTATTTTAAGAAAGGCCATAGGCCGGTTATACCCAGTCCGATCATAACAAACGGCGTGATGATAGGTAACAGTGACATATTCATGTGGCCTTTATTGTCCGTTTCTTTTTTTTTTTAGTCAATTTGTTACGGGTTTGATTGAATGGGTTGGGGGGGAATGACCTACCATTGAATCCGTGGGGTAGGGATGAAAGGGAGACTGGTCGGTGATAACGCGTATTGGTTTATGGGGCCACCATCGTCAACCTACTTGGTATGGGTACTGGTTCGTAGGGTTGTGGATGCTGGGTTGCCTGGGCATGCCTGGGTTGATGGCCAAGCAGCTGATTATAAAATGGGGCGGCAAACGTATTCAGGGTCAATCCACCTTATCCACGTTATCGGGGGTAACAGTCAAGGGAACACTTCGCATTCCCAGCCCATTAAAAGGGGTTGCCGCTTCGGATGCTTATTACAGTTTGGTTGAGGTGCCAGATGAGGGTGACGATGCAGGGGTGATGCTGCGTGCGTTGCCTGGTGTGGTATCAGTTGAAGAGCATTATCCGGTGTATCTGCGTGACACGGCGTTTTCGGATACCTTGGCCAATGGTCAATATTATTTAAATGCGTTACCCATTCATGCCATTTTAGAGGTGGTGCCGACCCGACAAGTATTGGTGGCGGTATTGGATACAGGGGCTTCCTTGAATCACCCCGACCTCAAAGGAAAATGGTGGGTTAATGCCCGCGAAACATTAAATGGTATGGATGATGATCAAAACGGGTTTATCGACGATATGAATGGGTATGCGTTTTTATCGACTGATACGGGGGTGGGGCATTCGGTGGTTGAAGACCCACATGGTCATGGCACCCACATTTCTGGGATTATTGCGGCACAGGTTAACAATGCAGAAGGGGTCGTAGGGGTGGCCCCTATGGCCCAAATTTTACCGGTTCGCATGATCGATTTTCGTGGGGTTGGGTACCAATATGATGCGGCCGCGGCATTGGTATATGCCGTTCAGCAAGGGGCATCCGTGATTAATTGTTCGTGGGGATTTACCCAATACAACGATGTGTTGTGGTCGGCCATTGACTATGCATTGGCCCATCATGTCATTGTGGTGGCGGCGGCTGGGAATTCAGGCTCGGGGGTGTATGAATACCCGGCTAGTTTCCCAGGTGTGGTGGGGGTAGGGTCACTCAATTCAGTTGGCAATCGATCGTATTTTTCGACTCATCACAGCAAGGTATCCGTCTATATGTATGGGGAAGGCATGCTCTCAACGGGATTAAATGCAACCTATCAGGTCATGGATGGCACCTCCCAAGCCGCAGGGTTAATGTCGGGCTTGTTGGCCCATTTTATTTCTGCCTTTCCTACGCCATTGATCCCATCGATTGACCGGTTATTGGGTGTTGTAACGGCCCCCAATGGGGAGACATTGTCAGTATTGTCACCGGCGTTGGCATTGCGTGATTATGCGGTGCCGACGGCCTCTGTATTATCGAGTATGACCACGGGGGTGTCTGCATCGTTGGTGCAAATGGCCCCTTCGATTGCCAAGGTGTCGGGTGGGGATGTGGTGGGGGCCGTGATGCAATACCCCAATCCATTGCGGGATGGTCCGGCCCATTTTTCGTTTGTATCGATGGCGTCAGGGCAGGGAACGATACGCTTGTATAATGGGTCAGGGCAGTGGCTGGGCGATCGTGTTTTTCAGGTGTTGTCAGGTCAAAATGTGGTGCAATGGGACGTCTTAAAAGACCTAAAAGGTCTTTATCGTGGGACCTATTTTTATGTGGTGGATATCAAAACCCCCCAACAATCCATGCAACGGCGGGGTAAATTGACGGTCTTGCGTTAAGCTGGCATAGTGGGTTGATGGTAACGAAACGATTGATACCTTGCTTGGATGTTCATGCAGGGCGTGTGGTAAAAGGTACCCACTTTGTCGACCTCCGTGATGCGGGGGATCCAGTTGAATTGGCGGATCGTTATAACCAGCTGGGTGCGGATGAATTGGTGTTGTTGGATATTGGGGCTACCCACGAAAGCCGTGGGATCACCCTCCAACTGATTGAATCAGTGGCCAAGCGGGTTTTTATACCGTTTACGGTGGGAGGGGGGATTCAATCGATTGATACCATTGCCACCCTTTTGGATCATGGGGCAGATAAAGTATCGTTGAATTCCGTGGCCGTTAAAAACCCGTCCTTGGTTGAATCGGCATCCCGGCAGTTTGGTGCCCAATGTGTGGTGGTGGCCATTGATGCCCAGCCTGTTAGGTTGGATGCCGCCAGGCCGTCTGGGGTAGAGGCATCCATTGCACTGGATGACCAATCTGCTTATGAGGTGGTGATCAATGGGGGACGTATTCGAACGGGTATTGACGTCTTGAAATGGGCACAGCGGATGGTGTCGTGTGGGGCAGGGGAGTTGTTGGTGACGGCCATGCATTGTGATGGGGTCAAACAAGGGTATGATCTGTCGCTGATGCGGGCCTTGTCTCGGTTATCGGTGCCGATTATCGCCTCAGGTGGTGCGGGGCATGCGTCGCATGTGGTCGAGGTGTTGCAGGTATCCGATGCCGCATTGTTGGCCAGTGTGCTGCATTTTGGTACCCTGACCTTATCGGAATTGCGTCATTCATGCCACACAGCGGGATTGCCCATGAGACGTGTGGGCACGGCCTAATACGGGGTACCCGCCCATTCGAGGGATGCCTTATTTGGCCGGACGCTTGAGCCCAGGTGGTGAAATGGGTGATGATGATGGGCGATGCTTTTTTTAAAGGCGGCGTCTTTTGTGATGAGGCGTTTTATTTACGGCTCACTTATTGTTGGTATGCGTAGGAATCAGGGGCTGGGTTGTTGCTGGGTCGCATGGTGAGGGGTCTGAAGGGGGGGGGGTACTGCTGATTTTTTGGTTTCCGGGTATTTTTTGTACCCCCCTTTTGTTTACGATGATGGGTTGTGGGTTATGGATGTTGGGTTCGTGGATACCCATCATCGCGGATGGGGGGTGCATTGGGAACCAAAGGACGTGATGAACCCAACGGGACCACCATTAAAAAAAGCGTGGGTTACTTCCATCCCAATAATTGACCGGTTGTGTAGGGAAACATAGCAGGTAAAGCGGCCATGGCAATACCCGGAATATCCCATGTTTTGGGTGGTTGGGAACCGATACCCACTACCCAGTGAATGGCAATGTCCGGGGCCACCACATACTCATCTTGTCGGTCAGAAATGGCGGTTTTGGCATAAGATGCCGTCAGCTTCAGTTCACTTTTGAGATACCAATGCTCATACAAGGGGTAGCGTTGTTCCAATGCCACTTGGACTGAGGGACCGGCCAAACGCAACCCAGGTAACCCTTTCAAAATATACCGCCCTCGGTCGCTGAATGTGATGTCCGGGTGGGCGACCACGACCCCCACTCCCACCCTGGCTGCAAGCTGATAATCGGGCAAAGCCCAGGCACGGTTGATGTACACCAAATTGTATCCATCTGAAATACTAAAATCCAAGATGTCAGGCGGGGGATTCATGAGATACAACTTGTGATGAATGATCTCTAGTTCCCAGGCGGACCGGTTTTCCCACCATTCCAGTCGCCCCGCCCAATAGCTTGAATCATCGTAAGGTTTGCTGTCATATTGGGCTTCTATCACGTAGTCCTTGCCATCATGGCGATGAATGGATAGCACATTACCCATACTTTTGGAGCCGCCGACGCCGGTACTTAGTCGCAGGCCATCGGAATATAATGGGTTTGCGGGTTCAAAGGGTGATGCTGACATTGCCGGTGTGGCCAACACCGCCAGGAGTATGACCCCCATGGCGGTCTTCCCCATTATGCCTAAGTGGTTCATTTTATCCCCCAATCGTTGGGCCGGCTTGTTGCACTTGTATCCCAATGGGGGTGGTGGCGTACTTTTTGAAATTATCCTGAAACTGACGGGCTAGTTTTTCTAGGGTCTGACGATACGCCGCTTGATCAGCCCAGGCACGGGCGGGATTGAGGATGTCAGCGGGTACATTGGGTAGGGCAGTTGGTATTTGAAACCCAAACACTTGGAAAGACTCCCATGGGGCGGATTCGATGTCACCGGATAAAATGGCATCAATAATGGCACGGGTGGCCTTGAGTGATATTCGCGATCCAACCCCCACACCGCCCCCAATCCATCCCGTGTTGACCAAATACGCATGTGACCCGTGCTGGGTCATTTTTTCGCCTAAAATTGCGGCGTATTGCGTGGGATGTACCATTAAAAAGGCCCGACCAAAACACGCAGAAAACGTGGCCGTTGGTTCAGAAACCCCCAATTCAGTACCGGCTACCTTGGCTGTGTACCCACTGAGGTATTGGTACATGGCCTGGTCATTGGTTAATTTGGATACGGGTGGTAATACCCCGTAGGCATCACAGGTTAAAAACACAATGTGTTGGGGGTGGGTACCCTTGGAGTGCGGTGTGACAATGCGGGTAATGTGGTCGATTGGGTAGCTTACCCGTGTGTTTTCGGTGTATCGGCTGGATTCAAATCGCACGGTCCCTTTTTCGGACACATCCACATTTTCTAATAACGCATTTCGCTTGATTGCGTGGAAAATATCCGGTTCTTTTTCCAAGCTTAAGTCAATGGTTTTGGCGTAGCATCCCCCCTCAAAATTAAAAATGCCATCTTGGTCCCATCCATGCTCATCATCCCCGATTAGCAGTCGTTTGGGGTCGGTTGATAAGGTGGTTTTACCGGTTCCTGATAACCCAAAGAAAAGGGCGGTTGATCCGTCCATACCCTGGTTGGCGGAGCAATGAAAAGACCCAATGCCGGCCAAGGGTAAAAAATAATTCATGATTGAAAAAATGCCTTTTTTCATCTCGCCACCGTACCAAGTACCGCCAATGAGGGTCATGCGTTCTTGGATATTAAAGGCAACAAAATTCTCACTTCTTAATCCCCATGACGCATGATGGGGGGCTGTTGCTTTGCAGGCATTTAAGATGGTCCAATCGGGTTTAAACTGGGCCAATTCGGCGTCACTTGGGCGTATGAACATGTTTTTAAAAAAATGGGCCTGCCATGCCACCTCGGTCACCAACCGAACGGATAAGCGGGTGGCGGGGTTGGCACCGCAGTAGCCATCCACCACATACAAGGATTGCTGGGACAATTGGGTGGTGGCAATGGTTTTGAGTTCTTGCCATACCGCTTGGCTAATGGGTTTGTTGTCTGATCCATCGGCTTCCCACCATACCGTGTCATGGGTGGTGGTATCATCCACCACATATTTGTCTTTGGGAGACCGGCCTGTGAACCGTCCGGTCAAGACATTGACGGTATCCAATTCAGTGAGTTGCCCCCGCTCGTATCCCCCCAATCGGGGGTCTGTTTCGTGGTTAAATAACGTGTCATATGAGGGGTTGTGAATAATTGAGGTCGGCGACTGAATGCCAAGCGAGGTGAGGTTGGGGGGTTGTTGGGTTTGGGTGGGCATGTAACTCTCCTTTGATACCAAAAAATAGGGTCCCATCATACCCTATTTTGGGTTTCGATGTAACCCTGTCAGACTGTCATAGGTTAGGGGGCGCTGGGTATCGATTACTCCCATTAACAATGGCATGACAAGCAACAGCGGGCCATACCCGATAAGGTCTTGTGCTGTTTGGGGGGTGGATAACACACTACCTAAAAACAATCCCATGATAATCATCATCCCAACCCAAAACCGTGGTTTGATTTTGTAGCTCCCGGTAAACCCTCGCCGATACAGCCACAACCCAGTAGCAAACAGGCCCCCTTCTACCAGCACACAGGCCATGGGATGTGATAACAAGCTGGCCCCGATTTTAAGCCCGCTGCCATCCATCCAGATGGGTAAATCGTGTCGGTACATCAAGGCGTCTAATACCCAATGCCCCATCAATAAACTGGCCCACCACCGCCCTTTTTTATTCAGTACCATCACGATGCCACTCATGACGCCCACACTGACCAGTGAGTGTGAATATCCCACAATGTCATGGGCAACCGGAAAAAGCCCGGAGGCATCGTTGAGTAAACTGACGGATTCAAGGTGGGCACCAGCCAATAATACATGCAACAAATCCGGCCCCATCGCGGCCACACTCAACGACAGCAATGATTGCCTGGGGTTGAGGTGTTTGGCTGCCAATGCCAACCCCACCTGGCCTAAAAACATGAGCGGAGGGTGTGCAACACTTGATACGTTAACACCGATGCCACCATGGCCAGTAAGATATACAAGGCGGTCAGGCCAAGGGCAAATCGCAAGGACTTTGTTTCTTGTTTTAACACGGCCATCGTGGCCCCGCATTGCAACGCCATCATATAAAACACCAAAATGGCCAGGCTAGTGTCCCATGATAACCGCAGTCCCCCTGGACTGACCGCATGAACCGCAGGCCCAAATAGTTCTCGGGCACCAAAGGATGCAAGCAGTCCCACCCCAACGCGCCAATCCGCCCCAATCACGTGCATGATCGGGTCTAAATAATGAGACAGACTGATCATGAGGGAGTGCTCTGGGGATGGAAAAGTTGACAATCCCCAAAGTCCCAATGAGATGACCACAATGGTGCCCCCTGCTTTGATGACAAACGAGAGCACCTGGCGAGTGGCCTGACGGCAGGCACGGATGAGGTGAGGGGATTGCCATGGGGGCAGTGTCATATAAAAAGAAGAGGGGCTGGGAGGGTGGGCTAGGGTTCGAGAGGCCAATCGTCCGGTGACCAATACCAACCCCAAACTTCCGATATACACAGCGGTTAGTAGGCCACCCCTGACGATGGCAGATGGGGTGAGCATGGCCAATAGCAAGGCATACACAGGCAAACGGGCCATACACGTGGCCATGGGAATGGCGGCCATGGTAGCCCATCGTTCTCGGCGATTGGGTATTTGTCGGCATGACATAATGGCCGGAATGGCACACCCATAACCGGATAAGATTGGGACCATACTCCGTCCTTCCATTCCAAATCGGGAGAGGGTTCGGTCATACATAATGGCCATTCGGGTTAACAACCCGGATTCTTCCATGATGGCAATACAGACGCTTAATACGAATAACGGAGGCAGGAACACCACCACAGCACCCAAACTCCCTAACACACCGCCCATTGCGGCATTTAGCAAGGGATGTGGTATGTGGTGTTGGGCCATCTGAATCACCCATGACATGGCCGCGTCTAACCCATCCACGATGGGGGATGTGAGTACAAACGTCATGACAAAGGTGATGAATAACACAGCCGTGATGATGACCGTTCCCCAAAGAGGGTGAAGCACCCATTGGTCAAGTGATGGTACCGAATGCCCGGTGGGGGTGGGACGTTGCAACGAGCTGGACCAATCAAACGCCAGTTGAATGGCTTGGTTAGTGGGGGGGGTTAACCCAATTTTGACGTAAGGGGTGCCAAGGCCCGTTATCAAGGCCTTTTTGAGGGGTTCATACTGATCGGGAACGGTTGAGTCTACCCCAAAAGCAGGCAAGGGTAGTGTGTCGGATAGTCGGACCCGGTCGAGGGATTGGAAGAGGGAATGGCTGGCGTGAGTGAAGACCATGATGCCCCCCGGTACTTGTTGATTTAGTAAAGCAATGAGGGCCAATTCTTGGGCGGCCTGCCGTGCATTGACGACCCATATCAACCGAATGGGATGGGGGGTAACCAATAGGGGGGATCGGATCATATCGAGTGTCAGGGATTGGTCAGGACCTTGGGCGTCTAATGATTGAATGCCAGGGGTGTCGATTATGAGGGGACCATTGGGATACAGGTTTCCCATCGCATATTGCACCGTGGAACCCGGGTAATTGACTGTATGGTGATGGGCATTGGTTAAATAGTTAAAGAGGGTGGTTTTGCCGGCATTGGGATGACCCACCAACAGATATACCAGTGAAGAATGGGGGGTCACGGATAGGCCACTGGGGTTAGTGCAACAACGGACTGACTTGAATCACCGCTGCATCTGACGAGCGCAATGCAATGTGGGTACCCCGCAACCCCACAACGACAGGACCCCCTCGATGTGGGGTCTGATGAATGGCCAATTGGGTGCCATGGGTAAGCCCCATGGATAATAAGGTGCGGCAGGTGGCGTCATCGGCTTCAATACCCACAATTTGAACACAGGTGCCACCGCGACAATCGCACAACCGTTGACCCGCATGATGGGCTGGCGTGGTGGGGGACAATTGAGAGATCATTTGATTTGCCATAAACTGACCTTTTTTTGAATGAACCGACCGGATACATCGTCCACAACACGGCACATAGTGACACATCGAATGCGGGCCAAACGAAAACACCCAATTGAGTGCCGACCCATTTTGCACTCACACGATCAGTCTGATCAGATGAAAGAAGAACAAGTGGTTTGAATGTGCCAACTCCCTCTTTGTTGAGACTAAGTCTTAGTATGTATTTTGTCAATCCACTTGTCAAGTAATGCTCAAGCCCTTGCGTGGAGTTGGTATCAGAATGGTGGTATTTTTGGGGGTATGGGTCTCTTTTTATTAGCTTACTTATGATGGTGCTTGAAGTTTTTTTTGTTTGCGGATAGAGTACGCCCGTCCATGTTTGTTTTGGTATCAATTAAAAAGCGGAAAAGTGGGATGTTGTCCTTTTTTCTGTTGGGTAAAGGAGGTGTGAGAATGGGATCTACCATTGAGTTCTACGATGTTAAAGAGCGTCAAAAAGTATCGGTTGAGAGCAAAGACATTACCAAAACGAAGTATGAGCGTAAGTTAACGGATGGCAGCGTGCAAGTTCGTTATGCGTTTCGTGCCAAAATTGGTAGTCGTCGCTTGACCAAGTTTTGTAGCAAAGGCGATTGGGATAAACTAAGCGTACCCGTTGAATAAGTCGTCATTGCCAATTTGAAGGGGGGATTTTGGGGGGTGTATGGTTAAAGGGGGGAGAACACCGTTCAGTTTGTGTATCTTTTTTTTAGCTTGTTTTTAAAACATGTGGGATATTTGGGTGCTTATCTGACCAGCATGTTTTATAGGCTTACCCTTGATGGGAGGAGCAGCCGGTGAGAGGTTACAGAAACGCTCCCCATCCATCATGGATGGATTCATCGATGCGAGGGTCTGCCTGGCATGCAGCTTGTGTGTGAGGATGCGATGAGCCATGACCCCCGTGTGCGGTTGAAGGATCTACTTACGACGAGGGTGGGGTGGGCGTCTCAAAACGGATTGATTTGTCCGGCTTTGGCCAATGCCACGGCTTCTACCCGTTGAATGTCGACATACCCTTGGCTACTGATTGGATTGAGTCCGTCACTGGCCTCCATGGATGAATCGGCTTCGTTGTATAATGAGGCCCCCACATCGTGAAGTGCATGAAGATACATGTTGCCCTTGTAGAGCCCAACGGATACGACGCCGGAGGCGTACCTGGCCAGCTCATCGATGCCCAGAAAGGCCGCACGAGTCGATGGTTCGTAATAACGGCCCTCATAAATATGGTGTGAGACCAACTGGGACAATTGCCCAAATAGTGCCGTGGATCGTTTGTCTAAGGTGGCTTGGTACAATTGAGACAAACAAAATCCCAACCACTCCAATCCGGGTGCCTCATATACCCCGCGGCTTTTGGTGCCCACAATGCGGTTTTCTAAGGCGTTTTTCATCCATATTCCGTTTCGGCCTCCGATCTGGTTGGCCCGTTGTAGCAATGGCAGGGCCGCCAATTCTTCCCCGTTAATGGCCACGGGGATACCTTTTATAAACGATACGCTGACTGATTCGATAATATCGGGGGCCTCATGTGGCCATACCCCCATAATAGGGGACACAATGGTGACAGGGGTATGCAAGTCTTCTAAATCTTCGGCTTCATGACTCAGCCCGGCGACATTTGCATCGGTCGAGTATTTCTTTTTTCCTCCCACAGGGGCCGGAATACCAAACGAATCCAAATAATGGGCCATTTGGGTGCGACCCGGAAACTCGGCCAATAGTTGGGGGTCTCGCCATGGGGCATATACCCTCATGTGAGGGGCCAGCATATTGGTGTAACGTTCAAATCGTACTTGGTCATTGCCCCGTCCTGTCGCACCGTGTGCCAGCACCGTTACCCCCCGAGATTGCATTGCCCCTAACAACCCCCGAACGGTTACGGCACGGGCCAATCCAGTGGTGTTCCAATAGCCCCCGTCATAACGGGCCATGGCTTTGAGCAACCGCAGGCTTTCGGTGGCCATCTCGTGTTTTAAGTCCACAATGACGGTGTCTACCCCACAGGGGGCCATTTTTTCTCGGACGGATTCGATTGATGGTTCATCGGGTTGGGCCAGATCGGCGGTAAAACAGGTAACCTTGACCCCGGCTTCTCGTAACCGTTTGGCCACGGTTCGACTGTCTAATCCGCCCGAGACGCATAAACCGATATGCTCTGATGCCAATGATGCCAATGTCATGATGGTACTCCTTTGTGATGCTGACGTGGTGCTGTGGTAGTTCTTTGTGCCGACCCTAGGTTTAGAAGGGAAGGGGAATGGGTATTATCCTACAAAATCCAATGATTGTGAAAGGTGGTTCAGATGGTGTCTTTTTCTTACCCTGTGGTGTCGGCTCACCCTGGCTTTATGACGTCCCCATTGCATGTGTTTCCCTCTTCCTTGATGCAACTGATGGCGAGATGGCGCCAAGAATCGTTGCCCATGGTGCTGACCAATCAAGTACGATCGGGACAAGAACCCGGTATGCACCTCGTGATTCAACCGGATGATGTATCCTTCTCGTTGCATCGTCGCACGGGAAAATCAGTGTATCGTTATGTGGATGTGGCGGGTATTTTAAGTTTGGATGGCGTCCCGGCTGATTATCATGACGCCCTGACCCTTCGGGCCATGATCATGCGTTTGTTAGAGCAAGTACAAGTTGGTAGGGCACGTGTCCTTGCCATTGCAACCGAAGAGCCCGATGAAGCAGATTCCTCTTATGTAAGGTTGGCGGGGGACTCATTTCGGTATGTGCCGGTTGATGCGACCGCAGTGATGGCGTCCGAATGGCTGGCAGTACTCAAACAGGATGGTCAGGGTGATGAGGGCCGATGGATTACCACCAAAGGGCTTACAAAAAGGTTAACAACAGTGTCTTGATCATATCTAAAATAAAAAACGCGACCAAGGGGGAAAGGTCAATGCCACCCAAGGGGGGGAGAAATTGTTTAATGGGATTTAAAATGGGATCGGTGAGTTGGTGAATCACGGCGATGATCCGGTTAAAGGGATCGTGTGGAATCCAGCTTAGAATGACCCGAATGAGTAACAAGATGGTGAGGCATTGAAACAGCCGGTCAATGGTTTGTCCTAAAATACCGGGTTCTTGTATCATCTCAGTTCCTTTGATCGCGTTTCAGTGGCGGTTAATACGTGGGCCCATTTTGATGGAATGTCTTCATGGGCGAATGTGCTTAAGCCTGCTTGTGTGGTGCCATTTGGGCTAACGACCTGGGCGATTAATTGACCGGGGTCAGGGGTGTGTTGCAACATGGACCCCGCTCCCATTAAGGTCGAGGATAGCAAGGTGAGGGCCACCGATTGGGGAATCCCACGCAATGCGGCCCATTCGGTGGATACTCGTACCAATTCATAAAAAAAAGCAGGGCCTGACCCACTCAGTGCCGTGATTGCATCCATCCATTCTTCTTTTACGGCCACGGTATGGCCACAAGCTGCCAGTAGGCGTGTGACCTGTTCTACCAGCACCGGGTCGCAAGGTTCGGGGTAGGCAATGGCCGATACCCCTTGACCAATGGCCACGGGTGTATTGGGCATGACCCGGATGGCCACATCAAAATACTGGGTTAAGGTGGCCAACGGAATACCGGCCATGATACTGATGACCGGCCGTTTACTCTTGGGCCATGTCTGCCCAAGGAAGGTTTGGGGTTTGATGCATAACCAAACCCAATCTGACTGGGTCCACACCCCCTCGGCATCCATCCATCTGACCTCAGGGTGGATGTCGCTCACAGGATGGGGATCGTAGACGTTGGCTTGTAAACCCAAGGCCGAAAAGCCCCGCCATAATGCTTGACCCATTTTGCCAAAGCCAACAAACCCAACGGTTTTATTTTTGAAAGCGTTTGCGTTCATTTTCACTCAAATATAATTTGCGTAATCGGATGGATTGCGGGGTGACTTCTACCAGTTCATCGTCATTGATATACGAAATACATTGTTCCAAACTCATGACTTTGGGGGGGGTTAACATGATGGCATCGTCTGATCCTGATGCTCGCACATTGGTTAGCTTTTTTCCTTTTCCAGGGTTTACTACCATGTCATCGTCCCGTGAGTTTTCTCCGATAATTTGCCCTTCATACACCGACTCTCCTGGTCCCATGAACAATACCGCCCGGTCTTGTAAATTATTTAAGGCGTACCCATTGGTGTCGCATGCTTCTTTGACCACCAACACCCCATTTTTTCGGTTGCGAATATCCCCGGCATAGGGTCCAAACTCAGCAAACACATAATTCATGGTGCCCATGCCTTTGGTGTCGGTCATAAATTCTGACTTAAACCCCAATAACCCACGGGTGGGAATTTTATAACGCAATCGCACCAACCCATCGTTGGGGGACATTTCGAGCAATTGGCCCCGCCGAATCCCTAAATTTTCAATTACTTTTCCCATGTAGGTTTCATCCACGTCAATGGTCAGTTCTTCATAGGGTTCTTGTTTTTGCCCCCCCACTTCTTTAAAGATCACTTTGGGTCGCGTGACTTGAAATTCGTACCCTTCACGTCTCATTTTTTCGATTAAAATCGACAAATGCAATTCCCCACGCCCGGACACACAAAAGCCTGGGGCATCCAATAAAGGGCTAACGGTCAGGGCCACATCCGATAACAATTCCCGGTCCAGTCGGTCTTTGATATGCCGAGAGGTGACGAATTTACCTTCTTTACCTGAAAAAGGAGAATCGTTGGGCACAAAGTTCATCGAAATGGTGGGGGGGTCAATGTCAACCGATGGCAAGGGGGTGGGATCATCTGGATGGGTAATGGTTTCGCCCACCATTAAGGTTTCCATCCCGGCCACTGCGATAATATCCCCACATCCCACTTGCTCCACTTCCACCATTTGAGGCCCTTCAAACCGATACAGTTTGGTGATACGAAACGGGGTGTTGCTGCCGTCTGATCGTGCCATCAATGCGGCTTGATTGATTGCCATCTGGCCTTGCAATAACTTCCCGACTCCCAATCGGCCCAAGAACGGCGAATAAGATAACGAGCTAATTAATACTTTAAATGGGTCATCGGCATTCCCTTTGGGTGGGGGGACCGAGTCAACGATCAATTGGTACAATGGGGCCATCGTGCCCGATCGTTCCGACGGGTCCATGGTGGCGTATCCATCCCGGGCAGAGGCATATACCACAGGGAAATCCAGGGCATGATCGGGGGCGTTTAAACGGATAAACAATTCCAACACTTGGTCATGAACCCAATCGATTCGGGCGGCTGGCTTGTCGATTTTATTGATGACCACAATCACATGTAAGTCGAGGGCCAAGGCTTTTTTGAGTACAAAATAAGTTTGTGGCATGGGTCCTTCTTGGGCATCGACCAATAACAATACCCCGTCGGCCATTTTTAATACCCGCTCCACTTGCCCCCCAAAATCAGCGTGCCCGGGGGTGTCAATGATATTGATTCGTGTCCCCTCATAATAAAACGCCCCGTTTTTGGCGGTGATGGTAATGCCCCGTTCCCGCTCTAAATCCATTGAATCCATGAGACGTTCGGCCACTTCTTGGTTGTCGCGGTATAACCCACTTTGTTTAAACAGTTGGTCCACCAGCGTGGTTTTGCCATGATCGACGTGGGCAATGATGGCAATGTTGCGGATTGATGTATCGGTCACAAATAGGCCTTTCTTGAATCAGCTGTACTATTCAGTTAAAAATAAATCCCCCGTTTTAAAACAGGAGGCTTATCTTACCTACATCTGCCCCGGATTCGCAACTCTAGACTGCTTGCGTGGCAGGCCGTTGAGTCATAAGCCTTCTTTTTGTGTGACGAATTCTTTTAAAACCCAACCGGGTGTTGCTTGGCTTGGGTCGTGGTGATTTCAGCCCCTTTGTGTGACCCATCATGCCTGGATGTGTTCCGCACAGGTCGCTGTTTGTTTTAACCCTGATGGGATGAGGGGCATTGGGTCTTTGTCCCTTTCTGTGGGGGTTAATCTGATGTGACGTGATGACGGGATGCCTCTTGCATGGCGTCTCCTATTGTATTCACGATCAATATGGTGCTCACAATCATCACCCCAGGGGCAATTGCCATCCATGGGGCGACCCCCATGTAATCCACACTGTTTTGTAATAGGCTACCCCAACTGGCTTGGGGTGGTTGAACCCCCAATCCCAAAAAACCCAACACGGATTCGGCCAAAATGGCCTGGCTGATTCCGAGCATGGCCGATAATCGGATTGGAATCAATGCGGCAGGAATGGCATGCCGCCATTCCGTCACCTGGCCCAACCCGCGGGTACGTACCGCTAACATAAACGGGGCGTTTTTGATTCGCAGCATTTCGACCCGTACCAACCGGGCCACCGGCATCCAACTGCTTAACCCAATGACCACGATCACGGAGTATAGGCTGGGGCCCCATACGGATTGAATCATTAAAATAATAAACAATGTGGGCAAGCCCATCACCACATCCAATCCCCATTGAATGACCCGGTCGAGTCGTCCCCCCACATACCCCGATACGCTGCCTACCACTGTGCCCACACCCACGGACAGTAGCATGGATAAAATGCCCACACCCAGGGATACCTTGCTGGCATCCAAGACCCGGATCCCCACATCTCGCCCCAAATCATCGGTTCCCAGCCAATGGGACCATGAAGGGCCCGATAGGCCTGACCACTGCGATAAGTTCATGTCATTTGGGTCGAATACCAAAGGGGTGATACATGACGCCAGCATCAGCACACCCAACCATACCAGACCCCACCACCACTTCATGATGACCGTCTGACCCGTGGGTCTACCCATCGTCCCAGCACATCGGAGACCCCATTTCCCAGCACAATCAGGAGGGTGCTTAGCATCAAAATGCCCATTAATACGGGATAATCCCGGCTAAAGGCAGCGGTGACACCCAGCTGACCTAGACCCGGCCATGCAAACACCGATTCGATCATGTACGACCCCGCCAACAACCCAGGTAATTCCATCCCCAACAATGTGACCAGGGGTAGACTGGCATTTTTGAGGGCGTGGGCCAATACCCGATGACGGGGGAGCCCGCGGGCTTGGGCTGCCAATAAATACAATGATCCCATTTCTTTTCGGATGCCGTGTCGGTAATAGCGGGTTAACATGGCCAATCCGCCCAAGGTGCCCGTGAGCAATGGCAAGGCCAGGTGTTGGGCAATGGATGCGGTCCATTCCCATGATCCCACCGGGAGCAAGGGGTCAGCGTAGCCCGATGCGGGCAAGAGATTCCATCGTACCGAAACCCAGCCAATTAACAGAATGCCCAACCAAAACGAGGGGATGGCCAGCCCTAAGGTGGTCATCATCGCAATGCCACGGTCTACCCATGACCCGGCCGCATACGCCGATATGACCCCCAATATCAAGGTGAGAACAAGGATACACCCCAATGTACTCACGGTGAGTATCAACGTGGGGATCAAGCGGTCGGTCAACACGGTGGTAACGGGTTGATGGGTGGTGGCGGATATCCCCCAGTTTCCTTGTAATACATGAGCCGTCCAACGCCACAATTGTTCATACAAGGGACGGTCTAGGCCCAAGTTTTGTCTCACCCGGTCGATGTCCGCCACGCTCATGCCAGGGTCGATAAACGTTGTCACGGGGTCGCCTGGTGCCAGATGAATCAAGAAAAACGATACCACAATGGTGACCAGGATGGCCCCCATACCCGATAGCAATCGATTGAATAGGGGGCGCATCATGGTGCCCCCACCGTTTCGATGGTGACCAACAATCCGGCAGGACCTGGGTGACTTAACCCCGTCAACCGGCGATTGACCGCGGTGATGGTGCGGGGGTAATACAAAAACAGGTAGGGGGTATCTTGGGCAATGAGCCGAAACGCCTGATGGTATATCCGTTGACGGCTGGCCTGATCATTGACCAGTCGGCCGGCTTCTATTAACTGGTCTACTTGTGGGTTGTGGTACCCCACAAAATTAAAGCCTTTGGGGTATTGAGAAGAATGCCAGATGCTGTAGGCATCTGGATCCGGTGATAAGGACCAAGACAAGAGACATAAATCGAATGGTTTGGGGTCACTCGGTCCGGTGACGACCTTTAAAAACGCTTGCCATTCCAATTGTTGAATGGTGAGTTGGATGCCGACCATCTTAAAATACCGTTGTATGATTTCGGCGTTTTTGGGCCCTGCTTTTCCGCCTTTGGATACCAAAACAGTCAAGGCCAACCGACGGTTTTGGTGGTAAAACCAGCCATCTTTTCGACGCACATACCCAGCTTGCTCTAATAACGAAATGGCTTTTTTGGGGTCGTAAGACAAGGGTGTGATGGGCTTGGGATAGGCCCAAGACAAGGGACTAATGGGGACATGGGCCACCCGTCCATATCCAAACAAGACGGCTTTAATTAAGAGGTCCCGGTCTACCGCATGTACCATGGCACGCCGGACCAATGGGTTGGATAAATGGGGGTTTTTAAGGTTGAAGCCCATATAAGAGTATAGCCATTCATCATAGGTTACCACCCGCAACGTGGGTCGCCGTGACAAGGCCGGCACGTCCAAGGGCGAGACCCCTTCTAACAGGTCAATATCCCCTTTGATTAGGGCTGATTTGGCCACGTTGTATTCCGGAATGATGCGAAATAAGACGGTTTTGAGTCGCGGTTTTCCCCCATGATAATGGGCATAGGCTTTGAGCTTGACAAATTGATTGGGTTGCCAGCTATCAAATTGAAAGGGGCCTGTGCCAATGGGGTGACGATTAAAGGGGTCGGTATTGATGTCTTTGCCTTCTAAAAGATGGGCGGGTATGATCTCCATTCCCATGCGATACAACAACGGGGCAAAGGGTTGGGAAAGGGTGACCACCACGGTATACGGATCGGGTGCCGCAAATTGGATGGGTTGACCTTTTACCATATAATCACTGCGACGGACGGTATTGGTGCGAGGATTGAGCAAGGTTTGAAAGGTAAAGATGACATCCCGGGATGTAAACGGGTGCCCGTCATGCCATTTGACATCCCGCCGCAAATAAAAGGTGAGCCGTTTTCCCCCATCTGAAATCACCCAATGGGTCGCCAAATCCGGCACCAGTTGAAACTGTTCATTGAATCGTACCAACCCGCTAAATACCTGCGATGCCACAGCAGAAGAGCCCGTATCCGTAATCAGCAGGGGATTGAGTACACTGGGTTCGCCTGCCAATCGCAACCGCAAGACATGCTGGGTATGCTGAGACGAACGGCTCATGCATCCGCTGACCACCATGGCAACCAACCCGATGACGATGGGTGACCATCGTCTTTTTTTTATCGGTACGTCCATCGTGAATGACAGGTATAACTCATAAAGGGCACCATTCCCACGGTTAGAATCATCACCACCCAATAGGGCCATGCCAGTGCGTCACATAGCCCCCCAATGCCGTACGACAGTGCCAAGCCGATCATGGATACCAGCCAATATGTGATCATGTTTTTTAATCGAAACCCCTGCTTAAATGACCATCGGGTATTGAGAATATAGGCCACGCTGGTCCCTGCCACAAATCCCAGGGCATTGCCCCCACCATACCCTATTGAGGTCATGGTAATGCTGGCCAGTGCGGTGCTTTGGTGTACCACTGTGGACAAACCGCCTGTGATGACAAACCGTATCAATCGAGGGGGGGTTTTTTTTACCATGCGCTGACTAAATCGCATCGGGTTGTGTATCCAATGGGGGGAGCCAAACATGGGATCACCTTATCAGCCATTCCCTTTTTTTTAAACCATATCATCCGAGGGGGTGGTTGGACGCGGAGGCAACTCAAAGGACGTCATGATCATTTCACCTGCGGTCATTAAACAAACCCCGTAATGCCAACACCAGCCGGTATCGGTGGGTACGGTGGTGACCATGTAAGCTGATTCGGGGGTTTCACCCACCAAGCCCCCTTGTTTAAAAAACCCATCCAGACCCTTCATGATGGCCATCCGTCCTTGCTCAGCCGCATCCGCTCGGGTTTGTCCTTGATCGACATGGGATTGAATCCATGCGGTCAAGTTGCTGATGTGTTGCCGAATGGCGGCGAGGGTGCGCCGAATACTGATGTAACGCCAATACGCTCGCTCATGTCGTAGCCCGACCCCGGTGCTTTCTCCCCATACCATGGTGCCCACTTTGAATTGCCGGATGACATTGCAACCCGCTTGGGTTAGTGCAATGGTCTCTTCATTGGATACCCCGATGGTAGGCACCACTCCCCCATGCAATAGGGCCGCACTGCCAGAAGGGGCCCGCCACGGACCGACGTCATGATCGAAGCGATGAAACAAGCCGGACACGGCAAAGACAGGCGATACCGCACGCTGGGCCATGGGATGAATCACACTGGGAAAATACACGGCCACATGTTTGTGGTTCAGGTGATGTGTTTCCATCCATGGGATGACCATGCCAGCATCGGTGATGGAGGGTGGGGGGGTATGTACGATGAGGCCCTGTTGTTGGTCAATGTCGGGGGACAACGACTGATGAAGGCGTATGATCAGTGAGTCAGATAAGGTGGCGGAAAACAATAGGAATGAAAGTGGGGCATGGGTACGAATGAGGGGCAAAAGGGCTGGGATGGGTGGTACGTGGTCGGGATGATGGGGGTCCGTGGTGCCCAGATTGACCATCGCAATATGGGCCCCCCCATTGGCAAAAAACGTATCCAATTCCAAATAGGGGATACCAAAGGGTGCCAAATGATAGCAGGCACAGGCTTCTTCTAAAGACGATGCCCATTTTACACGCAGGATATGCTCGGTGCCAAAGGCCCCGATTACCCACGGGGCGGCCGTTCCCATGCCAGAAGACCCAATTGGCGGGGTGTTTGTTTCGATGGGGCGGGTCATGGGGTGGGCCCTTCGGTAATACCCAGCCAATTGGCATGCCAGTCGCGCCATTCTGGGTGGCCGGTTCCAAACCAAAAATCAGTGGATTCTTTTAAACCGCCGATCATCATGGCGGACAGGGGGTCGGCTTGCTGACTCACCTGGCCCATGACCCATCGGTGTTGAACGGCATCCGAGGATGATGGGGCCGGAATGGTGTGGACCGCATCCAGGGTGGTGCCGATGACATGGGCAGCATACCCCATGATAAGGGTGGCCACCAACGCCCCTGCTACCATGGGGTCCATGATTTGACCCAGTTGCTGGATGATGCCCCCAGTGGCGATTCCCATTCCCACACCACCGCCCACCCATAAACCGGTTGAGACCATGCCGACCCAATACCTTTCGTGATGGGCATCCGATAGTGGGGCGGCCAATCCACCCACCACACCGCCTGCCAGGCCACCCACGGCCATTCCGGGTGCCCCCACGCCGATCATCATGCCTTTGAATAGGGAAGAAAAGGGAGACGATCCTCCCCCCCTTACCGTCTCGGTGGGGGATGCATTGATCAGGCAAGAGCCCATGATCAGTCCGATAAAGGCAGCGAGGAATCGGTCCATTTAATTTGCCCATCGATCATGGTGAGAATGGCTTTTCCTGTCAGGGTGAGTCCATCAAAGGGTGACGAACGGTCCATTGAATGAAAGGTGTTGGCCTGAATGGTTACCGTTTTGGTTAAGTCAAAGACTGACAGGGATGGTCGGGCCCCCACGCTCACCCCTGGTTTTTTGAGCCCAAACAATCGCAAGGGTTTCGAAGACAGACAGGCCATGATGCGGTGCATGGGAATTCGAGGTCTCAAGGCATGAAGGGTGGCCGGAATCAGGGTTTCAATACCACTGATACCAGGGGACGCACTGGTAAAGTCGGTTCGTTTTTGGTCCACGGTATTGGGTTGATGGTCGGATGCAATGACATCGATGGTGCCATCCTCGATTCCCTCGATCAAGGCTTGGGTATCATCCGCTTTTCGTAAAGGGGGGGTGACTTTTAGCTGGCAGTGATACCCCTCGATATCCCGATCTTGAAAGCATAGATAATGAGGGGCAGTACCACAGGTAACCGGTATCCCCTTGGCTTTGGCTTCCCGAATCAATGCGACACTGTCTCGGGTGGTGATGGGAAAAAAATGAGCCTGTCCCCCAAACCGTGCCACCAGGGCAATGTCACGGGAAACCCGTATGGATTCTGCTTCTTGGGGAATGCCACGCAAGCCCATTTTGGTCGCCAGTGCCCCTTCTGCGATGACCCCATCACCCCCCAACCATGGGTCGTAGGGGGTGATCACCATGGGACGATCGGGGCAATATTCCAATGCCAGGCGCATCATGCCGGTATCATGCAATGAGGGGCCATCGGTAAATCCAATGGCCCCTTCTTGGGCCATGAGGGCCATTTCGGCCAGTGGTTGACCGCATCCTCCTTTGGTGACCATTCCCATGGTGTAAATGGGTACGTGGGCGGTTTGTTTGCGACGGGTATGAATAAACAACACCATTTCAGGGGTATCCACGGGGGGGTGGGTGTCAGGGGTTGCCACCAACAAGGTGATGCCTGAGGTTAAGGCGGCGTAACTGGCACTGGCCATGGTTTCGATGCCTTCGTTGCCTGGTTCTCGCAGGTGAACATGGGCATCCATGACATTCGGTACGATGGTATGTCCTTTTAGGTCGACCACCCTGATGGTGTCGCCGTCTTCTTCGGGTACATAGCCAAGGCCCACAATCACGCCGTCTTCATTGAGGACAATATTGAGGATGTTGGATTCTGATGTGTTGGGGTCTAGCAATCGCCCGTTAATCAGGGCCGTTAGTGTCGCCATGTGCGCCTCCTTGGTTAATGAGATAATCCATCATGGCCATGCGAATGGCCACCCCATTGGTTACCTGGTCTAAAATTACACTGTGGGGGCCATCGGCTACCACCGAATCCAGTTCAATCCCACGGTTAATCGGTCCGGGGTGTAAAATGCAACAGTGTGAGGGTAACCGTTGGCATCGTTTTTCGGTTAACCCAAATAAGGCACGGTATTCCCTGACACTGGGAAAATACCCGTGCTCTTGTCGTTCATATTGCACCCGTAACACGTTGACGGCATCGACCAATGGCAAGACATCATCCAATCGGGGGGCGATCATGATGCCCCATTCGGATAGACCGGGGGGTATTAAGGTGGGGGGGCCTGACACGATTATCCGTGCACCCAATTTTTTTAAGGCCCATAAATTGGAACGGGCCACCCTTGAGTGCATAATATCACCCAATAGCAAAATGGTTTTTCCTTCTAAAGAACCCAAGTGTTCTTCTAAGGTAAAACAATCCAACAACCCCTGCGAAGGGTGTTCATTCAATCCATCGCCCGCATTGATGACCGGAAATGACAGATGGGATTGCAAAAAATGAGGGACCCCGGCATGTCGGTGTCGGACCACCACCCCATCAAATCCCATGGCTTCTAGGTTTTTAATGGTGTCAAACAAGGTTTCCCCTTTTTTGGTCGAACTGGATTCCATGGCCATACCAACGGTGCTACCGCCCAATCGCTTGATGGCGGTTTCAAATGAAACCCTGGTACGGGTTGAAGGTTCAAAAAACAAGGTTAAAATGGTGCGGCCTTTTAATGTTAGGGGTGTGCTATGGGCGGTGGCGTGGGCCTTCATTTGCTTGGCGGAGTCTAGCAAGGTCCGAATGGTGGATAGTGGCAATTCAGACAATCCCAATAACCCGGTTGTCATGCTGGCCCTCCCACAAAATTGATTAATTTATCGGGCACAACAATCACTTTCTTCACACTGATGCCTGCGACAAAACGGCCCCCTTTCTCACTTGCCCGTGCCAATGCCTCGAGGGTGGGGGCATCGCATCCTTTGTCGACCTGCATGGTATCCCGTGTTTTGCCATTGACTTGGACCACGACGGTGACCTGGTCTTCAATAAGTAACCCCTCATCGTGAACCGGAAAGGTGGCATCATGAACCCACCCATGGCGCCCCAAACGGTGCCATAATTCTTGGGCCATCATGGGGGCAAAGGGTGCCAATAGTCTCACCAATTGGTCCCTTATCTCGGGGGTAGACCCATGTTGGGTGAGGGTGTTGACGAGTTCCATGAGCCGTGCGATGGCGGTGTTAAATCCCAGTCGTTCAATGTCATGGGTGACGGCTTTGATGGTGGCATGCAACTGTTGGGTCACCCGTTCGGTCTGGGTGGTGGGCTGGGGTGCTGTGACCACCCGCCACAACCGATTCAAAAACCGATGGGCTCCCTCAATGCCTGACATGGACCATTCCAAGTCGCGTTCGACGGGTGCCCCGAACAAAATAAAGACCCTGAGGGTATCGGCCCCATAGGTCTCGATAATGGGGCCCGGCTCGACCACATTACCCAATGACTTGGACATTTTGGCCCCTTCTTTAATCACCATGCCTTGACATACCAGCCGTTCAAAGGGTTCATCCACCGATACCAGGCCTAAATCACGAAACACCTTGGTCATAAACCGGGCATACAACAGGTGCAAGATGGCATGTTCAATTCCCCCAATGTAATGGGCCACCGGCAGCCACGGTGCCACCTGATCGGGCCGACAGGGACGGTCGGCACACGTTGGGTCTGCAAACCGCAAAAAATACCACGACGAATCCATAAAGGTGTCCATGGTATCGGTTTCGCGCCGGCACCGTTGACCATTGACTGATACGGTGCCAAAAGACGGCGAGGTATCCAATGGATTGCCTTGTCCAAATGTGACATCGGTTGGCAAGCATACGGGTAACTGATCGTCAGGGAGGGGAATCGGGGTGCCAAGCTCATCGTATGCCATGGGAATGGGGGTGCCCCAGTACCGTTGTCGGCTGATCAGCCAATCCCTGAGCCGGTATGTCACCGTGGGCCCTCCTAGTCCCTTGGCGTGTAATGCATGGGTAATGGCGGATTGGGCAGACTCGCTGTCCAATCCGCTGTAAGGCCCAGAATTGATAAGAATGCCAGGGGTTACCATGGGCAAGGTGTCATGCTCAGGATGGGTGACCACGGGGATGATGGGTAAACCGGCTTGGGTGGCGAATCGCATATCCCGTTCATCGTGGGCTGGTACTGCCATCAGGGCCCCTGAACCAAAAGAGGCACTGACATAATCGCTGACATAGACCGGAATGGCGTCTTGGGTTAGGGGGTGGGTGACGGTGGTATCCAATGGGACGATCACCATTTCTTCTCCACCGCTTTGAGACGGGTCGATGGCACGTCGTTGTATTTCTGCTAGGCGTGCTTTCCGATCGCTTGCCTGTGGATGGTCTTGCAGCAAGGGGCCAATGGCCTCATGTTCGGGCGATAACACAAGGGCCACCACGCCAAATAAGGTATCGGGTCGGGTGGTAAACACGGGGATTGACCGGGTGGTGTGTTGGAATATCACCTCGGTGCCGGTTCGTTTACCGATCCAATGCCGCTGCATGGTTTTGACCCGTTCGGGCCAGTGAGGTAACCGGTCCAATCCGGATAATAATTCATCGGCATACGCCGTGATTTTGACGACCCACTGCTCAATTTCTCGCTTTTCGACCAAGGCATTTGAACGCCATCCCCTACCATCAATGACTTGTTCATTGGCCAATACGGTTTGATCGACGGGGTCCCAATTGACCCATCCTTTTCGTCGTTCAATCAATCCCCGTCGGTATAATTCCAAAAACAACCATTGGGTGTGTCGGTAATAGTCAGGGGTGCAGGTGGCCACCGGCTGCTGCCAGCTGTATCCGATGCCCAATCGTTTTAATTGTTGGGTCATGGTGTCCATGTTCTGATCGGTCCAAGTCTGAGGTGACACCCCATGCTTGATGGCCGCATTTTCTGCGGGTAACCCAAATGCATCAAATCCAAATGGGTGTAACACATGGTGCCCTGTCATTTGTTTAAACCGGGCAATGCAATCCCCAATCGTGTAATTCCGAACATGCCCCACATGCAATTGGCCACTGGGATAGGGGAACATTTCTAGTACATAATAAGGTGGTTTATCGGGTGACGGTGGTGTTTGAGGCGTGGTTTGCCACTGCTTAATCCAATGTGGTTCGATAATATGGGGCTGATACGTCATGATGCGATCCTTTGACCCGGTTGGGGAATGGGGTGTTGTAAAAGTGGATGTATTAAATGAGAATAACACGATAGCGTCATAATGTGGATCATATCATCGAGGAATCAACATGAGTCAAAACCAAGTATTTGATGTGGTAGTCATTGGAAGTGGTGGCGGGGCCAAATTGGTCAGGCCCTTGGCCAACAAAGGGTACCGGGTGGCCGTGATTGAGTCGGGAAAATGGGGGGGTACCTGCCTTAATCATGGGTGTATTCCATCCAAAATGCTCATTTATCCGGCGGATGTATTACGAGAAATGGGGGCATCGGAATCGGCAAATTTGCATGGTGCATTGCCTCGAATGGATCATGCCGCATTGGTGGCCCGCGTGACCCAAACCATTGACCAAGAATCGGATCATATTTTGCCGGTCTATACCCAGCATCCGAATGTCACCCCTATTGAGGGTCATGCCTGTTTGGTGGGCCCCCATACCGTGATGGTGAATGGTAACACGATGGAGGCCCCCTTGATTGCGATTGCCACGGGGTCATCGGTTCGGATTCCTGATCTGCCTGGCTTGTCGAGTGTTTCCTATTTGACCCATAAAACCGCACTCCGGCTTCCGACCCTACCCAATCGGTTGGTGATCATAGGGGGCGGGTATATTGCCTTGGAATTGGCCCACTATTTTTCGGCGGCTGGTAGCCAGGTGACGGTGATGACCCGAGGGGACATTTTATCGGGTATGATGCCAGAACTGAGGGAGCGATACCGTGCCATGGCCTCTTTGCATGTGACGTTTTATACCCACGCTACGATACAACGGGTGTCCCAATTCAACGGTGAAATTTCCGTGACCCTGAATCGGGATGGTCACGAGCTGACGGTGGTGGGGGATGCGTTATTGGTGGCCACTGGCATGGCACCCAATACAGACGGATTGGGATTGCGTGAGGCCGGTATTGCCCATACCGATGCGGGTATTATGGTCAATGAATATTTAGAGACCTCGGTGCCAGGGGTGGTGGCGTTTGGGGATGTGATTGGTCCCCCTTATTTTCGCCACAAGGCCAATTATGAAGGGGAGTATTTGGTTCAGAGCCGCTTTGAATCCCCTCACCCGGTTCCCATTGTGTATCCCCCCATGCCCTATGCATTGTTTGGGCATCCGGCATTGGCTGGGGTAGGGGTTTTACCATCGGAAGTGGGCCCCGATGTGGTGATCGGTAAGGCCGAGATTCGATCCAGTGCCTATGGGATGGCCATGAACCGTCCGGATGGCATGGTGGTATTGTTGTTCGATCGTTCGACCCGTCGGCTGATTGGGGCCCATGCGGTGGGGCATCAAGCCCCTACCATGATCCACATGCCCGTGGCCTTCATGAAAATGAACGCCACCCTTGATGACATGTTGGATACCATTTATATTCACCCTTCTTTGGTTGAAGTGGTACGTAATGCTGCCCGCCAGGCGGCGGCGAGCTGGTAAGGAGTGGTCATGAGCGTTAGACAACCCATCGTGTGGGTCCTGGGGGTTTGGATGAGTTGTTGTGTCATCGGGTGTTTGACGGGTCATCGACTGATGGCTGCGGATGGGGTACTTGAAATGGATCAGTCGGTAGTCAATGCCTTGTTATCAGGCATCGGTTCGATTAGTGGCTCGGGCAATGCATCGGTGATTAATCACTACCAATGGACCGTCAAAAATCCCCGTTTGACCTTTGCTGATGGGGTGGCCTTGTTTGAAGCGGATGCGGATATCAAAACCAGTGCCATGACGTACCAATCCCCTGTAAAGGGTGAGGTGAGCATGGCATTAAATGATGGGGCTACCGCCATTAAGATGACCCTATTGAAGGCCACGATTCAATTGGGGATGACCGTATTTGGTCAATTCGTGCCAATGACCACACTGGATGTGACCCAATTTTACAAGCCCAGTTTTGAGATACCGATCCCGTTAAATAGCACGACATTTGCCATTGACTTGCCGTCTGGAACCGTTCATTTTGAGTTGATACCCAAGGTTCAATCGTTGCAATTAAAAGGGGGTAAATTGGCTTTGTACACCCAACTGAGCATGGCCAAAAAGCCGGCCCCGTTGCCGGTACCAGTTGCGAGTGTGGCATCCCCCCTTCCTTCATCGGGGGTGTCTCCATCCACTCCGATGTCAAGGGGTGCCAATGCCTTGTCGGTCCCGTCTGCTTCCCGTTAGTGTTGATTCGACCCTCAATCAACGCCACGGCACGCCGTTTTTTTTTGGTGGGTGGGGCCTTATAGCCGCTTGACAGCTTAGAGGGGGGTGGCTTTTAATATTGAAGTATCAACTGTTTAGCGGTTCTTTTTTCTTCCCATTCTTGGTTTTCCTAAGATTATGGTTTTAGTTTTTCCTTTCTGCACCATTTATCACCTTTAATTTAGGAGTATTCATTATGACGCCCTCTGCTTCACTTGGGTTACCCAGTTCTTTGTCTTCTTCCATTGTTACGTCTTCTTCAACTTCTTCATCGCGAGGTACGGTCTCGCTATCTCGGGTTGTTTTCAGCTTTGTATTAGCGTTAAACTGTTTGGGCGTATTGGCACAACCTGCGACTCCATCATCACAGCAGTCTTTGCGGCTACTTTCTTCAGAAGGATCTGAGTGGCTTCATGCTTTCACCACTGATCGTGTGGAAGCAGATATGACCAATGCGACGAATGCTACCTCTGCCATTGAAGCGATGGCCTCATTTATTACCCCAGACTATGTCATGGCTTTGACAACCGCATTCAATGCAACAAATGGTACCGCTGCCATTGAAACGATGGCCTCATTTATTACCCCAGACTATGTCATGGCTTTGACAACCGCATTCAATGCAACAAATGGTACCGCTGCCATTGAAACGGTGTACTCAATTACCCGATATTTCACAGCCTTACTAACATCCGGTGTGGGGACACCTGCCCCATACGTTGCCACCCCTGCTTTGGCAGCATCAGCAAGCGTTGTCGCCAATGTGCTGAATGGTACCACTGCCATTAACCAGATGGCCTTATTAACCCAAGAAGTTGCACAAGCTTTGACAACCGCATTCAATGCGACAAATGGTACCGCTGCCATTGAAACGGTGTCCTCAATTACCCGATATCTCACAGCCTTACTAACATCCGGTGTGGGGACACCTGCCCCATACGTTGCCACCCCTGCCTTGGCAGCATCAGCAAGCGTTGTCGCCAATGTGCTGAATGGTACCTCTGCCATTGAAACGAGGGCTTCATTTACCCAAGAAGTTGCACAAGCTTTGACAACCGCATTCAATGCGACGACCCCTGTCCCACTAGTAAGTGGGGGGGACCGTGTCGCCGGCTATTATAACGAGATGATTGGATTGGCGGTTGCATTGGCACTGGTGAGTATCGCGTTGATTGGTTTAGTGGTTTTTATATTGCGTACACCCCATCATGGTGCACTTCCGAATCTGGCCGCTAATCCGGCTGATCCTCCTCCCGCTAATCCGGCTGATCCTCCTCCCGCTAATCCGGCTGATCTTCCTCCCGCTAATCCGGCTGATCCTCCTGCGATAGAAATGCAGGCTGCTCCTAACCCTCAGGTTTTGAATCATCACGGTATGGTTGGGCAAACGGCTCAGGTTGATGCTGAGTTTGTGGTAGGACGGGAACATCATGGCGGCCATGAAAGGAATGATAAAACGACATTTGTATGATGAGTGAGTGATGGACGGGCTTTTTCTATACGATGATTCACTCTGTGGGTCTGATGGGCTCATATAGTACCGCTTAAAAAACAGTGACCAATCAAAAGCGAGACAGTGGTGAAGACAGCGGGTGGGGGTGGCAAGAAAAAAGAGGTGTTGGTTGGCTTATGATCCCCATCCAATCGGTTAAAAATCGGTAGATGGGGATCAATGGATTGAGGACTGAGAACTGACAGAATGGTTGCACCAAGCAACCGATCTGCCGATGGCGTTAAAGGCCATGTTAACCTTGGGTTTTGGTAGGGTGATATCGCGACATTGTGTCATCCACCCCAATGGTAGGGCTATTAAGGATGGTGAGCATCCCCCTCCCTTTCTACTAGACACTGTGGGATACCCCATACCCTATCCGTGGTTAAGGGCGGCTACCCCATTTGACGCCCCCCCCCTCCTGGCAACCACCCCATCGACTCGCACGATCACTAGTAAGGGGCCTCTTGAACACCCCCCACGCCCCCATGCCGTGCGATGTGATATCCAATGGCTTATTTACAATATTTGACGTCATACTTGACGATATAGCGACGATTCACTACACTTTTCTTCGTATTCCAATTACGCCCCCGTCTTTTTGTTATGACTATCCCCACTCATACTCGATCAATGGCCTGTAAATGACCTGTATGGGCAGGTTGTTCATGTCTCATTTTTACACTTATTGGCCCTAAGACCTCAGACCATCACGGCACTTCAATGGAGGAAATCAGTATGGCAAATATGGCATTAGTAGCAAATTCGGGCAACGCATTAATACCGGCATT